>Ga0194121_10011930_pt1 | contig 10234 bp, 8 predicted proteins | sample TA2MahCa50mmetaG_FD_148609 | JGI IMG/M metagenome (GOLD analysis project Ga0194121, IMG submission 148609) | Freshwater microbial communities from Lake Tanganyika, Tanzania - TA2015020 Mahale Deep Cast 50m | ecosystem: Environmental > Aquatic > Freshwater > Lake | place: Tanzania: Lake...
CCCTCCCGCGACGTTTACGAAGACGTCCCAATTGCCGGCGCCCGACATCGCGTGCTTCTGCAACACGGCCAGCAGCATGACCAGGCGGTTGGCGTCGACGCCACTCGACTTGCGCGCGGGATATCCGAAGCCGGTGGAATTGCAGAGCGCCTGTATCTCGACCAGCATGCTGCGCGTCCCCTCGGTCACCGGCACGATGACCGACCCGGCCGCGCCGCCGACGCGCTGGGAGAGAAAGAATTCCGACGCATTGGGGAGATCGACCAGGCCGCGGTGCTGCATCTCGAACAACCCCACTTCGTGCGTCGGGCCGAAGCGGTTCTTGATGGCCTTGAGGATGCGGTAATGGTGCATGCCGTCGCCCTCAAAGTAGAGGACGGTATCCACCAGGTGCTCCATCACGCGCGGGCCCGCCAGGCTGCCGTCCTTGGTGACGTGGCCGACGAGGAGGACGGTGATGCCGTCGCCCTTCGCGAGCCGCATGAGGTGGGCCGTGCACTCGCGCACCTGCCCCACCGAGCCAGGCGCCGAGCTGATTTCGGGGTGGAAGAGCGTCTGCACCGAGTCGACCATCAGCAGGCGCGGGCGGGTTTAGCGGGCGGTGGCGAGCACGGCTTCCAGGTCGGTGACCATTGGCCACGAGGGGAGGGTCGTCGATCGCCGCGACCTGGTGCACGCCGACCCCATCTCGAAGCGCGTGCAGCGTACGCCGTTGCTCGACTACGTGCGCAAGAATGCCGACTGGTTCGACGGCGTGGTCCTGTACGAGTTCAAGTGACCGGATGTTAACACGCGCGGCTTGAGCCTGGCCGCTCCCCAGGGTACGATGCGGTCGCTATGTTGCAGGGGGTCGCGCAGTCGGGGAGTTTGCCCCAGTATCCGTCGTTCTCGCCGTCCGTTGGGGCCGCTGAGGTCGTCGGCGACGCCGTTCCGTCTGACACGACGTTGGGATCTGGAGTCACCTTCGGCGCCTCCTGGACCTCCCCTGGGTCCACTAACCCGACCTTCCCATCGACGCCAAGGACTCCCGCCACCACTCCATCCGCTCCTGGCCCACTCGCCGACGAGGCCCTCCAGGAAGCCGCCGACCGCTTCGGCGACAATCTCGACCAGCCCACCACCTACGTCGCATTCCGCACCACGCTGGAGCGCGCGGGCGGCGAGAAGACCTTCCGCGGCATCATGGACGCCATCGAGCCGAAACTGCGCCGCCGCGTTTTTGAGGGTGGCTGCACGCCCGCCGAGATCATCCGCGCGGCCGCCAACGCCACCCCGGACGCGCGCGACGTTCACGACGCGGATGTTCTGGTGATCGGCGCCGGCATCTCCGGCCTCGCCGCCGCACAGGATATCGCTTGCGCGGACGAGCACGTCGTTGTCCTCGAGGCCAGCGATCGCGTGGGCGGGCGCCTCAAGACCGATCCCGACTGGCCGGTGCCCATCGACATGGGCGCCGCGTGGCTGCACTCGTCCCCGCGCAACGCGCTCACTGACATCGTGCGCGCCATGGGCTTCACCATGCACCTCGACGAGCCGCGCCGCGTGGTGTCGGGCGCCGCGGATCCAGTGGTCGAGGGCGAGGCGCTCGACGCGCGCGCGACCGAGCTGGACAACGCTTGGCGCATCGCGGGCCGCGCCGCCGACGTTCCCTGCAGCTACGTGAGTGCGCCTACCGAGCCGCGCGACCGCATGGCGTGCGAGCTGCTCGGGCCGTTGTCCGGCGGCGTCGAAGTGGGCCAGACCTCCGCGCGCGACTACGCAACGATGGTGAAGGAGCAGTACGATCGGCTCGTGGAGCAGGGGCTCGGCATGGTGGTGGACGCCTTCAGCCACGGCATTCCCATCGTGAAAAACGCGCCCGCCACGCTGGTGAAGTGGGGACCCGAGGGCGTCACCGTCACCGCCAACGGTGAGGAATATCACGCCAAAAAGCTGGTGCTCTCGGTGTCGACGGGCGTGCTGCGGTCAGGAAAAATCGTCTTCGATCCGCCGCTGCCGGCCTGGAAGTCGGAGGCCTTCAAGCATCTCCCGATGGGCCACCTCGACAAGGTCGTCCTGCAGTTCGACCCGCAGGCCCTGGAGAACATCCCCGCCGGCACGCGGGTGAGCGACCTCGCGGACCCCGAGCGGGCCATCGAGTGCATCGTGCGGCCGATGGGGAAGCCCGTGGTGGTGGCGCTGGTGGGCGGCGACCAGGCGAGCGCGATGGAGCGCGGAACCGACGCGGCGGCTTGCGCGCCGGTGCTCGACCGCCTGCACACGCTCGGCGTGGACGCCCCGGTGCGCAAGGCCGCGGTCACCCGCTGGGACGCCGAGCCCTGGGTGCTGGGCGCCTATTCCGCCGCCGAGCCTGGCTTCCAGCACGCGCGCGCGACGCTGCGCGAGCCGGTGGACGGCGTGCTGTACTTCGCGGGAGAGGCCACCCAGGAAACCTGGGCCACCACCGCGGCGGGCGCGTACCTGAGCGGGAAGGACGTCGCGGCCAGACTCACCCCGTCGCCGACCACGCACTGAGAGAAGAGGCGTTCCGCCACTGCGGCGTCCTCGCTACGCGGAAGCCAATTCAGCCACTCTCTGACAGGAATCCCCCCGGACGAGGGCATATTCGAGTACCCACGCACCCGCGCCTGCGGGGAGAAGGGGTCATTCGATGAAGCGTCGCCAGTTTCTGGAAGGTGTCTTCAGCGCGCTTGGAGCCGGGGCCGTCTTGGGAACGGCATTGGTGGGGGGATGTACCTCCGACGGCGGCGTCAATCAAACCGTCAGCCAGCCCGCGGCCGGGCCACCGCCGCCGGCCGCCACGCCCACCGCGCGGCCCAATATTCTGCTGGTGTTGATGGATGAATTTCGCTACCCGCCGTCCGGCTACGGACCCGCGGAAGGCGAGATCGCGCCCCTCAAGGAAATTCTGCAGTTTGCGCCCACCATTTCGCCGGGAAATAACTGCACGCAGTATTTCGAGGGGCTCATGCGGCTGCGCCAGCACGGCGTGGTTCTCCGCAACCACTACATCGCATCGTCGGCGTGCGTTCCCAGCCGCACCGCGATCATGACCGGACAGTACGCGTCGCTGACCAACGTCACTTCCACCGATGGAACGTTCAAGACCGGCGATCAACTGGAACAGGCCGGCTTGTTTCTCGATCCGAGCGGAATTCCCACCATTGGGGACTGGTTCCGGCACGCCGGGTACGACGCGAAGTTTTTCGGCAAGTGGCACGTGAGCAATGAGGGCGACGGCCAGTATCCCTGGGATCTCTCGCCGTGGGGATTTGACTGCTGGCCGGAATCCGGACCGGAGCCGCACGGCGCCAATCCCGCCAATGCGGGCGTGTGCCGCGATCCCGGCTTTGCGCAGAATGCGGTCAATTTCCTCACCGGCGTCGGGGATTGCGTACCAACGGCCGGCAAGCCGTGGTTTGCGGTGGCTTCCTTTGTCAATCCGCACGACATCGGATTGTATCCGATCCCCTTTTATCTCCCGCAGCCCAACGGCATCATGCAGGCGCCGGTCCCGCTTGTCCAGCCCCAGCCGATTCCCCCGGCCGGCACCTGTGTGAACAACCTCGCCTGGTCCAGCGGGCAGAACCCCCTGTCGGAGTTTCCGGCGGAGTGCGCGGCCAACCCCAGCGTGGCGCTCAACCCGGACGATTTTCCGCAGAACAATTTCGGCGCTCCTCCGACCATGCAGGAGGATATGTCCACCAAGCCGACCTGCCATCTGGAATTCTGCTACAAATTCGGCTACGCGCTGAAGGCGCAGCTCTTGAACAATCCCGCCTTGCAGTCGATCCTCCCGTTGCCATTGGCGGCCAACGGGCCAGCGACCATCCCGTGGACGCTCGCCTACGGCCAGTTCTGGGTGTATCTGCATTATCTATCGGACCTGCAGATGCGCAAGGTGCTGCAGGCGCTCGACGCACAGGGTCTGACCAACAATACGATTGTCGTGTTCACCGCCGACCATGGGGAGCTCGCCGGGGCGCACAACTTCATGATCGAGAAGTGGCACTCCATGTATGAGGAGGCGATTCACGTCCCGTGCATCGTGTCGTCGCCGCTGGTAAACCCTTCGGCGGACGTGATGCGCGAGGTCACCATCGGCACCAGCCACATCGACCTCGCTCCGACGCTCCTCGGCCTGGCGGGAATCACGGCCACTGAAATCGCGGCGATCCAAAGGCGCATGAGCGGCCAGACACCGAGCGAATTCGTGGGCACGGACCTCTCGCCGTACATTCGCGGACAGGCCACCACGCAACCCGTCATCATGCCCAACGGCAGGCCGCGTTTCGGCCCGCTGTTCGTCACCCAGGATGAAATTACCGCGCCGCTGCCCGGCAAAGGCGGGGCCACCTTCCAAAATTATCTGCAATTAATCCAGCAGGCGATCGCGGACGGGCAGCCGCTTTATCCCGGGCCGGTGGTGCAGCCCAATAACGTTTTCGCTATTTCAGATGGAATCTGGAAGTTCGCGCGCTACGTCGATCCGCTCGGCGTGCAGTCGCCGCAGTGGGAGATGTACTACCGCACCGCGGATCCCAACGAGACAACCAACCTGCTCGATTTCAAGACAATGCAGGTGCGCACCACGGTCGGAAATCTGACCGTCGGGCAGATCGAGGCGCAGCGCGATCTCATGCTGGCGGCGCTCAACGAGCAGGTTGCCGTCATGTTCAAGCACACGGTCTGACGTGCCCACGCAGCAAGCCAGCAGCGGCTTCCACATCATGGCGAAGCCCACCGGTCCCATCTGCAACCTGGATTGCACGTATTGCTTCTACCTGGACAAGGAGCGGCTGTACCCGCAAACGCGCAATTGGGCGATGCCGCCCGACGTGCTGGAAGCGCACATTCGCCAGTACATCGAGGCGAATCATCGCCAGCGGGAAATTTCGTTCGCCTGGCAGGGCGGCGAGCCGACCCTGCTCGGCGTGGATTTCTTTCGCCGCGTCGTCGAGCTGCAGAAGCAGTACGGTGGAGGGCGGCGCATCGAGAACGCCTTCCAGACGAACGGCGTGCTGCTCGATGACGCGTGGGCGGAGTTCCTGAAAGAGAACGATTTCCTGGTGGGAATTTCCATCGACGGGCCGGCCCATCTGCACGACCCGTATCGCGTGGATCGCGGCGGACAGCCCACCTTCGCGCGCGTGATGCGCGGCCTGGAATTTCTCAAGAAGCACGAGGTGCGCTTCAACACCATCACCGTGGTGAACGCCGTGAACGCGCCGCATCCGCTCGAAGTGTATGAGTTTATGAAGTCGCTGGGCAGCACGTTTCTGCAATTCATTCCGCTGGTGGAGCGCAACGACGACGGGTCGATGAACGAGCAGAGCGTGCCGTCGCTCGCCTGGGGACAATTCTTGAGCGCCATTTTTGACGCCTGGGTGCGGGCCGACATCGGAAAGATCTTCGTGCAGCTCTTCGACGTGGCGCTTGAGTCGTGGCTGTTTCTCCCGCAGAGCCTGTGCTTCTTCCGCGAGACGTGCGGGGCGGCTCTCGCGCTCGAGCACAACGGCGACCTGTATGCGTGCGATCACTTCGTGACCCTCGACAACCGTCTGGGCAACATCATGGACCAGCCCATGGCCACGCTGACCGCCTCCGCGCTGCAGAAGAAATTCGGCGACGACAAGCGGGACATGCTGCCGGAGTATTGTCGCAAGTGCGACTACCGCTTCGCGTGCAACGGCGAGTGTCCGAAGAACCGCTTCACGAAAACCCCGGACGGGGAGGACGGCCTTAATTACCTGTGCGCCGGGTACAAGCACTTCTTCGGCCACATCGATCCCTACATGCGCTACATGGCGCAGCAGATCATGATCAAGCGGCCGCCGGCGGAGATCATGGAAGCCATCCGCGCGGCCGAAGAAAATCAGCGCGCGGAGTTGTAGCGGAAAAATCCGCCCAGGCGCCCCTTCCCGTTGACGCAGACCTGCTCGAAATCCACCGCAAAGCTGGTAATTTCCGGCCGCTCATAGGTTCGTCCGTACGGGGACGGCTTCTGCGTCACGGTCATCTCCAGGATGGTAAACGTGCCGAGGAAGTCGCGGCAGTGCAGGCCGCCGTCGCTGCTGGAAATTTCCATCACGTTGTCCTTCGGCCCGCGCGGCCCGTGTCCCAGCGCGCTCCCAAACGTGCCGAGCTGCCATTCCTGTTTTTCTCCGAGCGAGAATTCCAGCGTGACGTAGGTGCCGCGGGGCCCGCGCGCGTTCACCCGGATGGAGTTGTTGGAATCTTCCTGCACCGTGAATTCTGAGTCGTCCGGCGTGAATGTGGAAGTAAAATGTCCCACCGCGTTCGTGTAATAGCGGTTTTCCTCATCGGTTTCGACGCGATCGATGCAAAGCACGGTGTCCGGCTCGTTCGCCGGCGGGATGTTGAAGGCTACGTCGACGCGCTTCTCGCCCTCGACGATGACGCGCTGCTGGCGGGAACGCTGGCCGCGCGTCGCCTGGACGGCGTGATCGCCGGGCAGGAGATCGACCGTCAATGGACTCTTTCCGCGCACCTGCCCGTCAATGCGGATGGTGGCGCCGTTGGCGCCGCTCACGGAAAGTTTTCCGGTCACCGGGGCCAGCTTTACGGAGACATCCACGTGCTGGCCCTGCGCGGCGCTGACCTTACGCTCCGCGGTGAGAAAGTCGGGGTGTGAAAAACGCAGCGTATTTTCGCCCGACGTGAGGTCGACGGCAACCGGCGTTTTTCCGGAGGTGGCGCGAAATTGTCCGTTGACGTAGATGTTCGTGCCCTGCGGCTCCGCGCTGACCATGGCCTGGGGCGGCAGTTTTTCCAGCGTCACCCGGACGATATTTTCGCCCGGCTTGAGCTTGATGCTCTGGCTTGCGGCTGGGTGTGCGCGGGGTCCTCGACGCGCACGATGTACAGATGGTCGACCTGCAGGTTGACCAGCGTGAGGTGCCGTTATCTTACAATGACCATGCAAATCAGGTCGTTAATCCCCGGACAGTGCCGGGGAGGAAGGCAATGGGAGGATGGGCATGGATCAGAAGAGACGGTACACAGCAGAGGAGCGCGCGAAAGCCCTTGCAATGGCGGAAGGCGCCTCCCTTGGAGCTGTCAGCAAGGTGCTGAATATTCCGGTCACGACGATTTCAGGCTGGCGGTCACTGGTGCGGCGTCAGGGACAAGCCGCGTCGGAAGTTCAGCCGGAATGTGAGCCTGTGAAACTGGCGCCGTCGGGCGCAGGCGTGGGCGCCGCCCAGGCTGACGCGCAGCCTGCAAACGCGAAGAATGCGGTTCGCGTCGCCAGGGTGTACACGCCTTCCCAGCGTGCCCAGGCATTGGAGTACGCTGCTATTGAAGGGCTGACCGCGGCAGCGCGCAAATACGGGATTTCTCGTTTTGCCCTCTATGATTGGCGGCGCAGGTCGGCCCTTGAGGCGGAGGGAAAGGCTGAGTGGGGGATGTCGGTTCGTGATCGCGACGAGACGGCAGCACTGGATCAGTGCATTCTTGCGGAGTGGCGAGCACATCCCGGGCTGGGTCCCAGCCAGGTACGCAACCAGCTGCGTCGGCAGGGCAAGAAAGTCAGCTTGCATACGGTGCGTGTCGTGTTGGAGGCGAACGGTTACGTATCGCCGCGCGTGCGCCGCGTAGCGGTGCATGACCAACGCTATGAAGCAGTGCGCCCTAACCACCTCTGGCACCTCGATTTTCTGCACCGCTACGTGCACAAGCAGAAGGTTTACCTCCTGCTTGTGGTGGACGATTTCTCGCGCTTTATCGTGGGAGCGGCATTGTGGGATGGGGAGCGGGTGGCTGCCGTTCAGGAAACCTTTCTGGCCGCGGTGAGCCGCTACGGCAAACCGGAAAAGGCCATGAGTGATGGTGGCAGTGCATTCTATGCCTGGCGGGGTGTCGGTGCGTTTACCCGCCTGCTCGATGAGCTGGAGGTGGACCAGCTCATCGCGACCACCCCCCAGACCAACGGCAAGCTCGAAGTACTCAACGCCAACGTCCAGAAGGAACTGTTCAACCAGGAAACCTTTCTGGATCTCGGCGAGGCGCAGCGCCGCCTGTCTGCTTGGGTCAGCTTCTACAATTTTCGCCGCACCCACCACGCCCTGGGTGGATTGCTGGTACCGGCCGATCGCTACTTCGGTCGGGCCGATGAAGTCCTCGCGTGCGTCGAAGCCGGCCGCAGTCCGAACGGTGTCGGCGAGCCCATCTCGGTGGGTGAGCGCCAGTTAGATTTGTTTCGCGTCACGAGTCATCGCGGCCAGGTGGAATTGCACTTGCTCGGCACTCGTATCGTGTTGCCACCGCACAAGGGAGTGGGTCCAGGATAGGCCAACGGAGAGGCTATCGGGCACGGCAGTGCCCGACGGCACGTTCGCGAAGTATCGTGGCGTGTCCACCAAGCCTCGGGATATCGGTCGTGCGGTTCAGATCACGCAATCAGCACTGCGGTTCTTCTATGTGCACCCGGATGCAGTGTTTATCATTGATGGGCAGAGCTACTTTGACGAACGCTACCGCGACTTCGTGTTGGAGTTGATGGCGCCCGGGGGACTGGCGGAGGGCGTGGAACTCGAGGAATTGCAGGATATCACGCGGGTGCCGGTGACGGTGCTTCGAGACTGGGTGGAACGGAAGCCAGAAGGCAGCCCGTTTCGACAGGCATTCACCCTCCCTTGACGAGGATTCAAGGATCGAATCGGTCTGACGTCAAATGTTCAGGCTGTGTCCGCGATTGTCAACGCGCCGCCGGCCTCCCTTCTGGCCGGCATGATGCTGTTCTTGCGAGAAGTGGTCCCGTGGAAGGGCTGGCCCACAGTGGCCGAAATACTGCCCCTCGCTGGAGCCGGCAGAAGTCAAGCTTGCGAGATGCGCGACAGAATCCGCTCTGGCTGGCACGGTTTTTTGGGCCGCCCTGGACGTCCCGCTACCGAGCCGACTGAGGGCTTTGCCCTATTTGCTGCATGTCAGGCGGTGCTCCGTTTCGTTCTCACTCATCCCGGCTCCGCCTGCGGACCGGAAGCGAGAACGACGTACAGCGAAGAATTCCGTCGTTTCGTCGTCGCGCTGAGCGGCCCGGGCCAACCCGGCGAGGGCTTGTCGGTCGCCGCTCTTGCCTCCGCCTGCTTAATTCCGCTGGGCACAATGAAGAACTGGATGCACCCGCACCTGTCTTCATGTGATCGGTCAGCGTCCATTTCAGAGGAATCCGTCGCCGCTCCAGCACCGGGCCCGGTGGCGGACGAGACCACCGTCACGTTGTCGGCATCTGAAGCCTCGGTGTCGTCATCCGAACCGCTGTTTCCGGACTGCATACAGGCTGTGCACCTAAAACAAATCGCGGCCTTGTGGAAGCCCTGGCAGGGGACTTTTCAGGCCTTCTGCAAAATGCTGCGCACCGAGCATCGCCTTCACTACAGCCCAACCTTCATCAGCGACTTTCTCCAGGCCGCCCGCCTGCGTTCGCGTCGTGTGAGGACCCCGGTCGAGGCGCCCTGGAGCAGCGGTACTTTTCGCATTCTTTTTCCTGGTCCGGTGCTGCCCTTGAATACCGTCCTGCAAACCCGTCCGCAACTGTACAACGCCCTAAAGGCGATGTTTGCCAGCGTGACGTCGGCCAATCCGACACCGTGCCCGTCCGTAACGCCCAGCAACTGCCCGCAGCCCGATACGTCCGGTCCGCCGCCCTGGTAGTTTCGTCATTGTGAGCGGCGCGCGGGGCATGTGCGGGCCGCTCAGAAATGAAGAGTCCCCGACGATGCGGGGACTCGGAGTTTGGAAGGTCCTGGTTAAGACGATAGACTTACGGGTCCGCGGCGCGAAGCTACTTGTGTCGCGCGCCACTTACTTGGGAAGGAACACGCGGAAGTTAGACGGGAAGTTGGTCATCTGGGGGCGGATCCTGTCGCAGGCCTCGCGGCCGTGGCCGTCGGCGATGGAGATGTGGCCGTGGGGGTGACTGGGCGCGCGGTCCCAGACCACGACGGCGCCGGCCGGAAGGCTCTTCAGCTGGTTGCGGCTCAGGCCGTGAACCTCGCGGAACTTGTCGTTGCGGGCGAGCTGGTCGGCGCCCATATACGCGCTGGCGCCGCTGCAGCGGACGCCGTGGCGGCCGAGCGCCTGGCTGACCCAGCGGAAGCACCAGCCGCCGGGGCCGTTGGCGTTGGCGAAGGCGTCTTTCGCGAGAGACTGGCCGAACGCGGTGCCGCCGCCGATGACGCCGGGGTTGACGCCCGCGCCGCCCTGCGCGGGA
>Ga0194121_10011934_pt1 | contig 10231 bp, 8 predicted proteins | sample TA2MahCa50mmetaG_FD_148609 | JGI IMG/M metagenome (GOLD analysis project Ga0194121, IMG submission 148609) | Freshwater microbial communities from Lake Tanganyika, Tanzania - TA2015020 Mahale Deep Cast 50m | ecosystem: Environmental > Aquatic > Freshwater > Lake | place: Tanzania: Lake...
CGACAGCCTCGATGCGGCTGGCCGGGAGCGGAAGGTGATCGACATTGTCAAAGAGGCCGCCAGCAGCGTGGAACTCGATGGCTCCACCCTGAGCGCCTCCCAGCTGTTGGAGCGCTTCCTGTTCCCGCCCGCTCAGCAACATCAACCCGTGAGCAAGCTCTCTGGAGGGGAGCGGCGGCGCCTTCATCTCTGCCGGCTGTTGATCGAAGCACCGAACGTGCTCCTGCTCGATGAGCCCACCAACGACCTCGACGTGCACACCCTCACCGTGCTGGAGGACTTCCTCGAAGACTTCCGCGGCTGCGTGGTGGTGGTCTCCCACGACCGCTACTTCCTCGACCGCACGGTGGATCGTCTATTCAGCTTCGAGAACAGCCAGCTGAAGCGATTTGAAGGCAACTACAGCGCCTATCTGGAACGCCAGTCGGAACGAAGCAACGCCGTGCCTCCAACCGCCGAGCCCGCCGCCGCCTCAGCCCCCAAGGTGCCCGGCAAGGGCGCGGCCCCAACGAAGCTGCGCCGCCGCAGCTTCAAAGAGAACCGTGAACTCAGCGATCTCGACGCAAATCTGCCGATCTGGGAGGGGCGCCGCGAGGAGCTGGAAGCGCTGCTGGCCCAGGGCGGTAGCGACTACGCCGCCCTCGAAGCCGTGAGCGCGGAGCTCTCCGCCTTGCTGGAGCGGATCGAACGGGGTGAAGAACGCTGGCTGGAGCTCAGTGAGATGCCGGGCTAGGGGCACTGCTGCGGCGCCTGCGCTTGAGATGGGGCATCTCACTGCCGGCATGGGTAGCCAGCTCGCACTGGGGAGCCGCGGCATGCTGCCCCGCCCAGGGCTGCTGGCGGCAACGACCGCCACGGCTGTCCTCATCCTTGATCGCGGTGGGTTTGTAGTCATCCAAGCTGCGCTGGAGGGCCATCTCATCGCCCATGTGCCGTAGATACAGATCGAGACTCCAGGTCACCTGGTTGTGCTCGAACGCCTCACAGGCGGACTGGAGAGAACTGAAGCGCTGACTGACCATGCCCGTCGGAGAGCACTGCTTCCACTCCAGGGTGTCTTCAAAGCTCAGACCGGAGCGCCACTGCCTCTGTTCGGAGAGATAGCAGTGATGGTCGGGTCCATTGATCCAGAACAGACGACCCGCGTCATCCATGAAGTGGCGATCACGGCGGTGCCGAATCCTTGCCATGGCGATCTGCAGCTCTGCCCTCTGCTAGCAACAGCCGGCGCATCCGGCAGGTGCCGAAATGCGAAGCCCACAACATTCGACGGCAGGTGGCCCTGAGCCCCTTATGGTGTCCCCGACGTGAGCGACCCGAGCACCTCCGGTCCCTTCTATGAACACGATCGACGAGCACATCGCGAAGGACAAGTCCGAGATCGAAGCGGCCAAGGCGGCCGGCGATCAAGGCAAGGTTCGCCACCTGGAAGAGGAAGTGAAGGGCCTCGAGGAGTACAAGGCCCATCACCCCGAAGACAAGCACGATCCCACCCCGCTCGAGGTGTTCTGCGACCTGAACCCCGACGCTCCTGAGTGCCTCGTCTACGACGACTGAGTCAAGGGCTGTGTTGATCGCTCTGAGTGGTCGGTCCGCACCCGGGCGGGCCGCTCAGATGCCCAGCTCCCTCCAGGTACTGGCCAGGAGCTGATTCAGATTTTTTGAAGTTGCTGCAGAGATCGCAAGGATGTCCTGGCCGCAGTGGTCGCCAAGCTCCTGACGTTTCTGCTCCAGCTCCTCCTCCAGAAGCAACTCAATTTTGTTGAGCGCCACAAGGCAGGGCCGCTCATCAAGTCCGTTGCCGTAGGCCCGCAGCTCCTGCTGCACCACCTGGAAATCACCGAGAACATCCTCGGAACTCGCATCCACCAGATGAATCAGAAGCTTTGTGCGTTGGATGTGGCGCAGAAAGTCATGACCCAGTCCGGCGCCCTGGGCGGCGCCGGCGATCAATCCGGGAATATCGGCAAAGACGGTGCCATCTCCGGTGGGCCTGCGCACCACACCGAGATTGGGTACCAGGGTGGTGAAGGGGTAGTCGGCAATCTTGGGGCGGGCGGCCGAGAGCACGGAGATCAGCGTGCTCTTGCCGGCATTGGGCAGACCAATGATCCCCACCTCCGCCAGCAACTTCAATTCCAGCTGCAGGGACCAGAGCTCGCCGTCACGGCCCTCGGTGAACTTCTCCGGGGCCCGGTTGCGATTGCTCAGGTAGTGCGCATTCCCCAAGCCGCCACGGCCCCCAACGGCCACGAGCAGACGCTGGCCCTTGTCGGTGAGGTCTCCCAAGAGGATGTTGGTGCGCTGATCGCGGACCTCGGTGCCGCAGGGCACCTTGATGGTGAGGGCGTCACCGCTGGCACCGGTGCTCTTGTTGGGGCCACCGCGGCGACCATCGTCGGCCGCAAACAGGCGCTTGTATTTGAAATCCAGCAGGGTCTGGAGGTTGGGATCCGCCTCCAACCACACATCACCACCGCGACCCCCATCGCCGCCGGAGGGTCCTCCGGCCGGGACATATTTCTCGCGCCTGAAGGCCGCGATGCCATCTCCGCCGCGGCCGGCCTGAACCGCAATCCGGGCCTGATCAATGAACTGCATTTGACCAACCCTAGGATCGGGCCGCCGTGAGGCCCGTTCTTGGCAGAGGTTCGCTTCCAACAGGTCAGCAAGACCTATCCACCCAGGCGTGGGGGCTCGGCCGTTGAGGTGTTGCGCCAGCTGGATCTCTCCATCAAAGACGGGGAATTTCTGGTGCTGGTAGGCCCCTCGGGCTGCGGCAAAAGCACGTTGCTCCGCTTACTGGCGGGGCTTGAGGCCCCCAGCAGCGGAGAAATCTTTGTGGGCAACCGCCCGGTCACCCAGCTGCGACCCGCCCAGAGGGACGTGGCGATGGTGTTCCAGAGCTATGCCCTTTACCCACATTTGAGCGTTGCCGACAACATCGGCTTTGGACTTCGGCGGCAGCACCAACGCACGACCTTGCAACAACTGACCGATGCCCTGCATCGCGCCGGTCGCCGTCTGCCGCGGACTCTCCAGGTGCCGTCCATCCGTGAGCAGCGGATCGCGCAACGCATTCACGACGTTGCCAACACCCTGGAGCTCGATCACCTGCTGGATCGCATGCCCAAGGAACTCTCCGGTGGGCAGAAACAACGGGTCGCCCTCGGCCGGGCGATTGCACGGCAACCGGCGGTGTTCCTGATGGATGAACCGCTCAGCAACCTCGATGCGAAGTTGCGCACCGGCACCCGTGGGCAGATCGTGGAGTTGCAGCGTCGCCTTGGCACCACCACCGTCTACGTCACCCATGACCAGGTGGAGGCGATGACCATGGGGCATCGCATCGCGGTGCTCAATCGTGGCTGCCTGCAGCAACTGGGCACTCCGATGGAGCTGTACCAATGGCCCAGCAATCTTTTCGTGGCGCAGTTCATCGGCAGCCCGCCGATGAATCTGCTGCCGGTTCGCAGTGTCGGACAGGGTCAACTGCAACTGGGAAGTCGCCGCTTCATGCCCGAAGGCCCCATGGCCGAAGCGCTGTTGCAATGGCAGGCCCGCGGCGGCGCAGAAGAACTCAACGGCGGCCTACGGGCCGAGCACCTCAAGCTCGCTCCAGCCACCAACCGCAATCTGGCGGCGGAGATCTGTCACGTGGAGGGCCTGGGGAATGAGCAAGTGCTCACCGCCCGCCTGCTGGAAGGAGACCACCTGGTGCAGCTCCGCGCCGAACCCGATCAGGCCCTGGTTCCAGGAGAAACCGTGCACTTGGAAGTCGATGCCAGTGGGTGGCGCCTGTTCGATCAGGCGGGTGAAGCCCTTCCGATGACTCAGGAGCCGGCTGGATCACCAGCAAGCTCCGCTCCCCAGCTGCCCACATTCAGCTCCTAAGGCGCCGAGCTACTTCACCCAGATCACAGTGCAACCCTGGCCGCCGTCGCCCTGCTCGGCGTCGCTGACCCGTTCCACATAGCTCACGCTGGCCAACCACTCCCTCAGGCCACGCTTGAGCTTGCCCGTGCCAATGCCATGGATCACCCAAACGGGACCATTGGCGGCGCGAAGATGCTCTTCCACCGCCGCTTCGGCTTCGTGAACGCGCATGCCGCGCACATCAATGGTGTTGCGCTCCGTTCGCACCTCAGGGCCACGGCTCGCGGGATTACGCCGGCTGCGGATCGCCACCTGAGGTTGCGGCGGCTCCGGTTTTTCCCCATGGAGCCCCTCAATGGCCGAAAGCTCCAGGTTCAGACGCATCACCCCACAGCGCACGGTGAGCTCACGGCCATCATCGGAAAGTGACAACACCTCTCCGGCCTTGCCTAAGGAGAGGACCCGCACGCGATCGCCAACCTTGGGGAGCCATCCCCTGTGCTCACGCCTCTCCGGCAGCGGACGGTGCTGCTGCTCGAGCTGCTTGAGCTTCTGTCCGGCACGACGGGCCGTCTCCCCGAGACGGCTGGAATCGGCACCCTGGCCATGCCGCAAGCGGCGGATGATGCGCCGCACCTCCTGTTGACCATCGCGAATGGAGCGCTCCAGCTGCTGGCGGCGCTGCTCCTGCAACTCCGCGCTCTGTTCCTTCTGCTGCTGCCAGCGCTGCAGCAATTCCTCATGCAGCAGCTCCGTGCGGGCCAGCAGAGCCGCAGCTTCCTCAGCGGCCTCCTGTTGGCGCCGCCGTTGATTTTCCAAACCAGCGATCACCTGATTGAGCTCCCCCTCCCCACGGGGAGCCAGCAGGGTGGAGGCCTCCGTCAGAACCGCGGCATCCAAGCCGAGGCGCGTGGCGATCGCCAACGCATTGCTGCGGCCAGGGATGCCCCATTGCAGGTGATAGGTCGGCGACAAGCTCTCCACGTCGAAGGCCACAGAGGCGTTCTCGAAGCGGGGATCGTTGTATTTGAGAGCTTTGAGCTCCCCGAAGTGGGTGGTGGCCATGGTGAGTCGGGCCCGATCCGCCAACTGCCTCAAGAGGGCAATGGCCAGGGCCGTTCCCTCGGTTGGGTCGGTGCCCGCCCCAACTTCATCCAGCAGCACCAGTGATGCACCACAGACCGCGGAGAGATCGGACTGCGCTGGAGGAAGGGCCTCAAGAATTCGAGCAATCCGCCGCACGTGCCCGCTGAAGGTGGAGAGGCTCTGCTGGAGCGACTGTTCATCACCAATGTCAGCCAGCACCTGCTCACACCAGGGCAGACGCGGTGTCCCCTGACAGGGCAGGAACAGACCCGCGCGGGCCATCAGGGCCGCCAGGCCAACGCTCTTGAGAGTGACCGTTTTGCCCCCGGTGTTGGGGCCTGTGATCGCCACCACCCGCAGGTCTGCATTGACCTGCAGGGAGACAGGAACCACGGCCTTCTCGCCCAGTCTCTTCTCCTGCCAGAGCAGCAGGGGATGGCGAAGACCTTCGAGCTGCAGTGGCGCCAGCGGATCGGACTCCAGCTCAGGGCGCACCGCTCCGAGCCAGGCGCCGTAGCGGGCGCGTGCCACAGCCAGATCCAGCCGCACTAACACCTGCTGCAGATGCTCAAGCGCCGGCACCTCCTCGGCCACCAGAGCGCTGAGTTCCTGCAACACCACCCGTTCGGCATCACGCTCCTCACCCTCCAACTGACGGAGTCGATTACCCAGGACAATCACCGCCTGCGGTTCGATAAACACGGTGCTTCCGGAGGCTGAGCTGTCATGCACCAGGCCAGGCAGCTGACTGCCGGCGCCAGCTTTGACAGCCAACACCGGCCGGCCATTGCGCTCGGCCACCACGCTGTCCTGCAACAGGGGGGCGTAGCGGCGCAGCAGTTCATTGAGGCGATCGCGGCGCTCAGCGCGAGCGGCCGCAATCTGACGCCGCAGCTCCGCCAGAGGGGGGCTGGCGCGATCGGCAACCCGACCACCATCTTCAATGCAGAAGCGCAGGCGCTGCTCCAACTCGGGGAGAGTGCGCAGCGGCTCCACCAGGGCGGTGGTGACCGGTCGCAACTCGGGATCATCGATCTGTCGGCGCAGGCGCCGGGCTGCTCCCAAGGTGGTGGCCAGCTCCAGCAGGTCATCAGCACTGGCAACCCCTCCCTTGCTGCAGACCAGCAGAGTCCGCTGCAGATCGGCCACTCCCTGGAAGCTGAGCCCCCCCTCCGTCAGACCATCCAGAGCCAACAGCTCCGTGGTCTCCAGCAACAGGCGCAGGCTCTCAGCGTGGCTGCTGGCCAAAGGCAAGGCCGCCGCCAGGGTGCGACCAGCGGTCGTGCTGGCAAAGCTGGCCACATGCTGCGCCAGCCGCGGCCACTCGAGCAGCTCGAGCGCTTCCTGCTGAATCGATGCCTGCGTCTCGCCCGTCACGCGTAGTTCAAAGGAATCGGCGCGGCCCCAACATTGGAGGGCAAACCAGCAGCAGGTTCATAGAGCATCTCGAGCCAGTTGCCCTCGGGATCCTGCATATAAAAGGAGGCCGTTCCATCCCGGTGGTCATGCACCGGCCCGCAGCTGTGTCCCTGGCCCACCAGTTGCTCTCGGATCTGATCCACCTCCGCTCGGTTCTGGAAATGGAAGGCGAAGTGCGGGCCGGCAGCTTTGTAGTCCGGGCTTAGCAGGGCGATGCCCTCGCCGCTGGAGGGCCACTGCACATAACACCAATCGTCGGCCTCCCAGGTCAGGCGGAGGCCGAGAGCAAGGTAGAAGCGCTTGGCCCGATCCATGTCCTGCACCCGCAGGGCGACATGGCCGAGGCGATGGGTGGCAGACATGACGGGCAACGGCATTGGCTCCATTCTCCGCTTTGCACGGCGGGACAGGCGTAGCAACACTGTGGTGATCTCACCCCTCCTGCCTTGAGTGCAGCCGCCCCTGGCCAACCCGGCAGCTTCTGGCTCACCAACCGAGGCGTGGTGGCGGTCTGTTTTTTGGTGCTTGAGCTGGTGTTCTTCTCCACCGACTCGGTGGGCGTTCCAGCGCATCTCTATGTCAGCGGGGATGTCGGCGGCACGCCCTACCTGGCGGAGTGGTTCATGGTGTCGTTCCTGGTGCCAGCGGCGTTGATCATGCCGCTGCTGGGGAGCCTGCGGGAACGGGTCGGTTCCAAGGCGATTGCCACCGTTGGGCCTGGCCTCTTTGGGGTGGCCTGTCTGATCAGTGCCATGGCCAGCGACCCGCAACTGTTCATCGCGATGCGCGTGCTCCAGGGGATGGGGGCCGGCGTGATCCCCGCCGCCGCCGGGGGGTATCTCGGAGGGCAGCTGGGGGAGAAATACACCCCGATGGGCAAGGGATTGGTGGCGCTGGCCTTGGTCAGTGGATCCAGCATCGGCATCCCCCTCTCCGCCTTTGTCACCTGGTATCTGAGCTGGAGAGTGCTGTATGTGGGCTTGGGGCTCACGGCCCTGGCGGCGGTGGCTGTGATCGCCAGGCTGATGCCGCCCTCAGCGGGCAACCCCGAAGCGGAAATCGACTGGCTGGGTTACGGCTTGATGGCAGGGGGCTTTGGTCTGCTGGCCCTCTCCTTGGTGGTGGGCAATCAACGCGAGTGGTTTCAAAGCGCCACCTATGTCGTGATGCTCTGGAGCGCCCTTCTGCTGATCGGTCTGTTCGGCTGGAGAACAGTCAGCGTGCCGAAGCTAATCAATCTGCGCATCTTCCAAGACATCAACTACTGCGTGAGCACAGTCAACCTGAGCTCCGTGATGTTTTTTCTGTTCATGATCTTCGCGATCGTGCCCAACTTCCTGGTCACGGTTGTGGATAACACGATCGAGAACTATGCCTGGGCCTTTGTTCCGTTTGTGGTCTCCGCCATCCTCACCGGCCTAATGGTGACTCCCGGCGCGAGCCCCTATCTGATCGCCAGGAGCATTGCGGCCAAGAAAAAGCTCTGTGCTGCAGCGATCTTCTGCTTCGCCCTCACGGCCCTCTGGATGGCCTACACCTCAGCCCAGCAGAACAACAGCAACATCACGGTTCAGCTGATTGCGGTGGGTGCCTGCTTTGCCCTGATCAATTGCCTGGAGATCCAGATGTCGTTCTCCACCATGCCCGCCGAGCTGATGACCAGCGCGAGTTCCGTGCTGTTTTTCTGCACCAATATCTCCAAAGCCCTCTCCGGTGGGGTGAGTTCTGCCATCAGCACCGTGAGCAGTCAGGGGAGCTGGGAGCGCTTTCGCGAGCAGACCTTTGCGGCCCATGGCGCGCTGGAGAGGTATCAGCTTCCCCTTCGCGGGCACCCGCTTGGAATCCAGGGTGACCTCTGGTCGCAGGGATCACTGGAGCTGATCGACAAAGCCATCGCCAAACAGGTGGCCGTGGTGACCTTCATCAACATCGCCACCATGGTGGGGGTGGTGCTACTGGTGCTCTCCGTGCTGCCCCTGTTGCACCGCAGCCCTGAAAGTGCAGCGAAAACCAGTCGGCCCAACTAATCTGGAGCCGGTCGATGCCCCTGGCAGATCGTGAGTATGACGGGTGCCAGCAACGCAGAGATCGGCGCCCAGAGCCGCGCGAAAACAAGACCATCCACCCGACTCATCGCTGCCGGAGCCGTTGGTGTTGTCGGTGGAGGATTGGGGATCTACTTCGTTCACAACCACTTCTTCCCCACCACCAACGACGCCTACGTGCACGCCTACACCGTGACGGTGTCGCCCTATGTGGAGGGCTACATCAAAACCGTGAAGGTGGAGCCCAACGTCTACGTGAAGAAAGGGCAGCTGCTCTACGAGATCGTGCCACTTCCCTTTCAGCTCAGCGTGGATCAGCAGCAGCATGAACTGGAGGCCGCCGTTGCCCAGAAGGGAGCTCTACAGCAGCAGTTGCTTCAGGCGCGTCAGGCTCTGAAAGACCAGCAGGCCAGCCAGTGGATCATCGATCTCAACCAACAGCGTTACGCCTACCTCGAGCAGCAACAGGTGGTCTCCCTGGAGAAGGCCCAGGAATTTGAGGCCTCCAAGCTTGAAGCGAAGGCCAAGGTGAAAGGTGCCACGCTCGAGCTCGGGCGCCTCGAACAACAGATCAACGAACAGGACGCCAAGATTCGGGCCCTGAAGGCCGCTGTGGGCAACGCCAAGGTGAATCTCAACTACACGCGCTACTACGCGCCGATGGATGCCTATGTGAGCAACAACTTCAGCATCCGTGTTGGACAGTATGTGAAACCTGGCCAGGCCATGTTCACGTTGGTCGACAACAACCACTGGTGGGTCGATGCCAACTACCTGGAGACTCAAATCCACCGCATCCGCGATGGCATGCCGGCCAAAGTGACCCTCGATATGTATCCGGGCGTCAGCTTCCGCGGCAGGGTGATCAACATCAGCCAGGGAAGTGGTGCCTACTACTCCCTGCTGCCCCCCCAGAACGCCACAGGCAACTGGGTCAAAGTGCCGCAGCGCTTTCCCGTGCGCATCCGCTTGGAGCAGAACACGAAGCATCCCCTGCGGGCCGGATCCACGGCCCATGCCAGCGTGAACACCCTGGCGCGCCCCTAGTTGGCGAGGGTGATCGGCAAGCTCACCGGCTCACCAGGGCGGGTTGGCACCGGCAACAGTTCGCGCAGCAGCTGGGCGTAACTGACGTTCGCCAGGGTCATGGCCTCCGCCCGCTGTTCCATCGCCGTGGTGAGGGAGCGGATCGTGTCAGAGAGATCGGTGTAATCAGCCAGACCGAATTCATAGCGGGCTCGGCTGTCTCGGTAGGCCTCACGAGCAGCGCGAAAGGAAGCATTGGCCGCAATGATCTGACTGAGGGCCGCACGGTGGTCGTAGTAGGCACTCTCCAGGCGCTGCCTGATGGCGTTGCGCTCGGAGGCCTCCGTTTGGAGCGTGCGCTCGGCCGCCGCCCGGCTGGCGGCGACGGCACCTGAGGTGATGCCGGCATCGAAGAGACGCCAATTGAGCAGCACGCCCGCCGCCCATTCCCCGCTGTCCCCGTTGACGCCGGGAACGTAGGCCGGCCCCTTGCAGCAGCCATTGAGGTCGATCAAGGGGGAGGTGGACTGCGCCGCCAGATAGCCCCCGCTGGCGAACAGCCCCAAACGGGGGAGCAATTCGGCCGCCCGACGATCGGCCTGACGGAGCAGGGCCTGACGCGCCGATTGCAGAGCCTGCAGCTGAGGGTTGTCCTTGAAACCGCGAACGATGGTCTGCTCCAGATCAAAGGGCCAGGGCGGCTGCAACCGCACCGCCTCGAAGGCCTCGAGGGTGACAGGGAAGGGAGCATTCACCAGATTGCTGAGACGTCTCTGACT
>Ga0194121_10011936_pt1 | contig 10230 bp, 8 predicted proteins | sample TA2MahCa50mmetaG_FD_148609 | JGI IMG/M metagenome (GOLD analysis project Ga0194121, IMG submission 148609) | Freshwater microbial communities from Lake Tanganyika, Tanzania - TA2015020 Mahale Deep Cast 50m | ecosystem: Environmental > Aquatic > Freshwater > Lake | place: Tanzania: Lake...
CTCTCCCCCATCATCTCCCTCTCTCCCCCTCTCTCTCCTCCCCTCTAGTGCCCATACGGGTCGGCGGCATCACGCAGCCCATCACCCAGGAAGTTGAAAGCGAGTACGGCAATGATGACAGGGATGGCCGGAATCATGAGCCAGGGAGACAGCGCCACAGTTTGTACATTCTGGGCTTGTTGTAGGAGGACACCCCAGCTGACTGCAGGAGGACGCAGGCCGAGGCCAAGAAAGCTCAGGGAGGTTTCGCTGATAATCATGGCAGGGAGCGCCAGCGTTGTCGCGGCAATGATATGGCTCATGAATGAGGGGACCATATGTACGAAGATAATGCGCATCTGGCCACAGCCAGCCAGGCGAGCCGCGACGACAAAATCTTCTTCGCGGAGCGCCAGAAAGCGACCGCGCACCACACGTGCCAGTTCGGTCCAGCCGAGGAGCGAGATAATCAGGGTGATGGCAAAATAGACTTGCAGGATGGACCAGTCGCGCGGAAGCGCCGCAGCAAGACCCATCCACAGCGGGATGGTGGGAATGGAGCGAAAAATCTCGATGATGCGCTGGATGAGCGTATCAACCCAGCCGCTATAAAGGCCCGATAGTCCCCCCAGGAGTACCCCGAGGAACAGGCTGAGCGCCACGCCTACCAGGCCAATCGACACGGAAATGCGCGTGGCATATAGCAGGCGTGACCAGAGATCGCGCCCTTGCACGTCAGTTCCCAGTATAAACAGAGTCTGAGAGACGTCATGGCCTGCACCCACACCCAGAATATGCCAGTCCATGGGAATCACCCCCAGCAACTTGTAGGGAAAACCTCGGGCGAAGAAATGCACCGGAATTTTCTGAGTGGGATCCACCTGATACACGCGCTTGAACGTTTTGGGGTCACGAGCGCCCTTTACGCCATAGACATGGGGAGCAAAACTCCAGCCATCGAACCAGTGGATGGCTTGGGGAGGCATCAAAGAACGTTTGGCATCGGAGAGTTCGGGATCGGTGGTCGCCAGGAAATCGGCAAAGAGAGCCACGAAATAAAAAGCCACGACGATAATGCCAGCAGCCATAGCCAGGTGATGCTTCCGAAAGCGCCACCACATCAGTTGCCATTGCGAGGCCACATAGATGCGCTCACCCGCGGCGGTCGTGGTCTCGGGTTGCTCCGGGGTTTCGACACCGTGTAGGACGGCTCCCTCCGCCATACTTACTCCTCTAAACGAATACGGGGATCAATCCAGACGAGCAAAATGTCTGAAATGAGCGTGCCAATGACGGTCATCACACCGAGGAGCAATACGATGGTCCCCGCGAGAAACATATCCTGCGCTAGCAACGCTTTTAACAGTAAGGGGCCTACGGTGGGGAGGCTGAGGACAATGGAGACAATGATGCTGCCTGAGACGAGAAACGGTAATGTATAGCCAATCGTGCTGATGAAGGGATTGAGTGCCACCCGCACCGGATATTTCAAAATAGCACGTAACTCTGACAGCCCCTTGGCCCGAGCTGTCACGACATAGGGCTTGCGGAGCTCATCCAGGAGATTGGCCCGCAGAATGCGAATGAGTTGCGCTGTGCCAGCGGTACTGAGAATAATCGCCGGGATCCACAAATGCTTTAACAAGTCCTGTACGCGTGCCCAGCTCCAGGGCGCATCAATATACTCGGTCGAAAACAACCCGCCCACGCTTGCTCCAAAGTAGGCAAAGGCCAGATACATAATCACTAGAGCAAGCAGGAAATTGGGGACTGCCAGGCCAATGAACCCCAGACAAGTGACGACATAATCCCCCAGGGAATACTGCCGTACTGCCGAGTAAATCCCAATGGGAATCGCCAGGATCCACGTAAAGATCACTGCCGTGAACGCTAGCAATGCGGTCAGCACCAGACGGTCGCCAATGACTTCGGTGACCGGCCGCTTCCACTCCATTGACACCCCGAAATTGCCCTGCAAGACCAGCCACATCCACTTGGCGTACTGCACATAGACCGACTGGTTTAAGCCATACTGTGCGCGGAGATTCTCCGCCTCTTCCTGCGTCACCAGGGTGCCAGTTGCCATGAGCTGGGCGATGTACGACGTGACGTAGTCACCCGGTGGCAACTGGATGATGGCGAAGGACACCACCGAAATCACCCACACGGTACCGATGGCGATAAAGAGACGACGGAGAATATACGCGAGCATAGCAGCTACCTATTTCTTGAAAAACAGCGTTTCTGGGCGTGACGTCGCTGGCGTCATGCCATCCGGGCTATTATATTGGCGGGCTGGCACATTCCCCATATTGGCACTCGCCACCCGGACTCCTTGCGCCGCCGGAGACAGGCCCACGGTCCCGATGGCCCACTGCTCCTCCACCGCAATACGCCAGATCTCTTTCCCGAGCTGGACGCGCTCCGCTTCAGGTACCCCAAACGCTTTCTTCCACATGTCCATGAGTTTTTGCATCGAGGCTATGGGTGCCTTGCCCTGCGTGCCATTGGAGCGGAACCACTGGGCCCACAGTGGACCGATATTCGCTCCACCCAATCCAGATGCCTGATAGGAAAATAGGTGCGTGGGGAACGTGAAAAAATGCTCGGTGCCATCGTTTTGCCAGAGATGTGTCTGGATCTCATTCGCACCTACTCGGGTAATGGCCAGGCTGCGCTCGATCTCATTGACATCGGCTTGAATGCCGATCTTGCGCCACTGTTCACGGATCATCTCAGCGATCTGGGTGAACTGCAGGAATTGACCGCCTACCGTCATAATCTCAATGCGCAAGCGGCCCTTGCCGTCCGTGCGTACGCGGTAGCCTTCGGCATCTTTCTTGGTGAGGCCAATGCTATCCAGTAATTGATTCGCCTTGGCTGGATCATGCTTGGAGTGCATGGTGCGATACTCTGGGCCGGGATTATATGGTGACGATTCCGCCAGCACTTGTGAACCTGGCGTGCCCAGACCAAGCCAAAAGGCTTCGTTGAGCTGCTCACGGTCCATGCCCAGCGAGAGCGCAATGCGAAAGTCCCGGTTTTGCAACCATTTGGCAATCTCTGCATCCGCGTCATAGGTTTGATTCACAAACATACACGCATCGCAGCCACTGTCCGCAGGATCGAGATAGACTTTGTAATTGCCCTTGGTACGATTTTCCAGCAACACTGGCAGTTTGCCAATGTCGATATGCCTGGCCTGGAAATCGTATTCACCGGCAATGGCGCGGAGATTCATCACTTCCAGATTTTCTGCTACGGTCATGACGACTTTGTCGATATACGGCAGCTGATGGCCAGCCGTATCCACCATGTAAAAATAGGGATTCCGTTCAAGCACCCAGGTCGGCGTGTTGATGGGGGTGGTGGTCTTCCAGGCAGCGACAGTGGGCAATTCGGGATTGAGTGCCCAATCATTTTTGAACTTGAGAAAGCTGACCCAGTTGTCGTAGCCAGCCGCCTTGGCGAGTTTATCAACGGCCTCTTTGCCGGCATACTTCGGCAGCAATGGCTGGAGGTAGTGCTTGGGCGCAAAGCCGCCCATGAGGTCACGCCCCTGGTAGGTATGGCCACCAAGATGCGTGGCGCCGGCCAGCACGTCTACAAACGCAAAATAGGGCTCTGGGAAGGTGAACTTGAGCGTAGCGTCATCGACCTTTTCCATCGTCCCCGGTTTACCATTAATCGCGAGGAGAGGGGTCTTGGTGGGCACGAGATCGTTATTCTGGTAAATGTCCTCATACCAGAACATGAAATCATTGGCAGTAAAGGGCTGGCCGTCTGACCACTTCATGCCTTTGCGCAGAAACACCGTAAAGGTGCGCCCATCATCGGATACTTGCCAGCCCTTGGCGACATTGGGGACGGCTTTGTTGCCGGTATAATCCCAGAAGAGAATTTTGTCATGCCCGCAGCAGCGATAGCCGTTCCAGAAATCTGCCGGACCACTGAAGCCACGCCGCCAGGTCCCACCGTACTTGCCAATTTCATGCACGGGTTTGATCACCAGAGGATCCTGACTGACCCGCTCCTGGACAGGCGGGAGTTTGCCTGCCTTGACTTGCTCTGCCAGTTGTGGCGCTTCCTTAAAACTCTTAGGAAATTGCGCCGTGTCGGTGACGACCTCCGGGCCTTCCAGTTTCCCGATCAGCTCGCTGCTTGCTGCCCATGCCGCGGGACCTGCAGAGGCAGTGCAGACGACCAAGGTCCAGAGAGCGATGGCGGACCACCATCGGCGCTCTCCTGTTGCGTGTGTTTGCCATAGTGCTGTCATGGTTGTCTCCCCCTTCCCTGCCTTCCCCTGGCCTCGCGGCTCTCCGCCCCACACCGGTACTGCTCCGTCTGGTAGGCGCCTTTATAGCGGGTTTTCCTGAGAGCGTCAATCGCTCTTTCTGGTGTGGGGCTGCTGCCCCAGACAGCGCTTGACAACGAGACGCCTGCCATGGACAATTTGCCCGCCTGCATGTCACACACAACCGTTTGGTCCAGGCAGTGTATCGAGTCAGCAGCTCTTTAGCTCAGAAAGTGAGACGGCGTGAATTACCCTGGAAAGCGCGCCTTAAAAATCCTGCACACGGCGGATGTCCATCTCGACAGTGAGAGTTACGGGAATGCGGAGCAGCGCCAGGCTCATCGCGCGTTGTATTACCAGTGTTTTACCAACATTATTGAGCGCGCCCGTGTGGCCGAAGTCGATCTGTTGCTACTGGCTGGGGATCTGTTTGATCATAACCGTGTGCCCGATGACACCGTCGCTTTTGTGCAGGAGCAATTACGCCGCCTGCACTGTCCAGCGGTGATTTTACCGGGGAATCACGACTGCCTGTACACCAAGGCTATTTATGACCGACATAACTTCCAGGCCGCGTGTCCCAATGTCCAGGTGATTACGGCGCTCGATGGCCAGGTCATCGATTTCCCTGAGCTCGATCTCGTGGTGTGGGGTCGGGCCATGGAAGAGCATGCCCCCAGTTTTCATCCGCTGGCGCATATCCCCACACGCCACGACCAGCGCTGGCATATCGCCATGGCGCATGGCTTTTACTATGCTTCACGCCAGCATGCGGACCGTTCCTCACCCATTTTTGCTGAAGAGATTCGTGATACAGGGTGGGATTATGTAGCGCTAGGGCACCAGCATGTACTGACTGACGTGAGCCAGGGAGCGGTCACGGCATACTATGCTGGCGCCCCAGTGGTGAACTGGACCGGCGAGACCCCCACCGGCCATGTGTTGTTGCTTGATCTGTCCCCTGAACACGGCATCCGCGTGCATCCGGAGCGCGTGCTTTAGGGTCGCGATGCTCATCCCTACGACGCGCTCCGGATGAGCACTGCCTGCAGCCAGGTGTCTAGATCAGGGCAGGTGCTCGCATCCACCTGTAATGCCTGTAAATCGGCAAGCGTACAGTACACCAGGCGCTGGGCGAGATCCGGAGGTTGGACAGCGCCGAAGCGCGCTTGCACGAGCAGCGGTAACATCTCCCGCAGTGTGCTCGTCACGCCTTCAGCCAGTCCTGCGGCATGGCCCTCCGCAATCCATGCCTGGGCGACTTCCCCAGCGACCGTTTCTGCGGACACCTGCTCGGCAAAAATGTCTACCACCCGCCGTCGCCATTCCGGAAGGAGTGAGGGGCAATCGATCTCATCGGTCGTGCTGTACTGCAAGGGGGCATCAGGTGCTGTCGCCATATACACCCAGATGACCTGCCGCACCGGATCAATGTCCCAGACAATCTGCACGTTATTGGCAAAATACAACTGACGTTTGAAGCGCTCCTGGGCACGCCGGTTGGAGGGCGAACGCACTTCGATCACGAGCTCTGGACCACCGACCAGGAGAGGACGCTGGCGCGGCCCCTGGGGGTGCACACGCTCGCGGAACCGCTCCCAGGAGATCAAGCTTGCGTCCGGTTTCATCACGCTGCCATCGCTCAGCAGACATTCTAGTTGGTCGGGGAGCGCTTGCCCAAAACCGCTCTTGCGGGCGGACAGATCAAGCATCGCCTGGAGTGTGACGATGCCGCGTCGTTCAATTGCATCCGTCATGTCTTGCCACACTAACCAGCCATTATAGAGTTCAACCGGCTCTTCTTCGAGGATCGTTTCCACATTGTCAACGGTATACGGACCTGGATAACGCCTATAGGCTTCGAGCAGATCGCGCGGCCAATGGCCTGGCTGATCTTCAACCAGGGTTTCCTGTGGTGGCGCTGGCCCCTGGGCCGCCGCTGGCACTACAATGGTACTCATAAGACACTGCTCCCACTCGCTAGACCTCGTATGTGCGCCTGTTCCTACCAGCCGTTAGAGTATAGCATAGGCCCGCTGCATTAGCTGCCTTCGCCCACCAGGAGTGCTTCCAGCAAGAGACGAGTCCGGCGCGCCCCTGCCAGGGCTTGCTTGAGGCCCTGCCGCGCCGGTAGCAGCAGCGCACGGTTGGGCTCCTCAGCCCCGCGGAGCAGGGTCTGTACTCTGGCCAGCAAGCCGTTCAGGACCTCTTCATGGTGTTTGAAATCCCCGTGAAAGCCACGCAGGACAGCTCGGTCAACCGGCTCACCACCCTGGATGGCCCCCAGGGCTTCCCGCAAGTCAAGCGACGTACGTTCAACTGCGTTCGCCGCCCCGGTCAATTCGCTGCCCAACCCTGCCAGATTGGTACCGTCCATGCGGGCGGCGGCCTCCCTGACCTTCTGCACTGCCGGGAGGAGTAGTCCGATTAAGATAGCAATAATCGCGCTCACCATGAGCAATTCGATGAGGGTAAAACCGGTACTGCGTCGGAGTGAAAGTTGTGCGTGCATGCAGAGTCTCCTTGCGTTTGCGGACCGTTGTCGCCCGATGGTGGCTTTGTACTCCCAGCATACCCCCTCGGAAGGGCTTGGGTATTGTGGAAGTCCAGGCGTGGCCTGATGTTGGGATTAATCCTCAGCGCCATTCTGGGCTACACGGAACTCGCGCTGTACGATATCCCTCCCGAGGGGGAGCTGCACACTATCTGCAAGAAGTCTTGCGCGCCGGGCACCGTGGTCGGGAACTGGTCCAGCACATCCTGCGCTTTGGCCATCATACGGAACACGCCCGGCAACCACTGGCGCTCCATCTGCTCGTCCAGGAAGCCTTGCAGCTCTTGCGCGCCTCGCTGCCCACGACCATCGCGATCCGCCCTGTGTTGGCAACGGAGACGGGGATGGTCATGGCCGATCCCACCGAGATGCATCAGATGCTGTTGCATCTCGGTGCCAATGCCGAATATGCTATGCGGGCCACAGGCGGTGTGTTAGAGGTACGCCTGGAGCAGGTGACGGTCGATGCCGGCCGCGCGTCCCAACATCCCGATTTGCCTGCAGGGCCCTATGTCTGTTTGAGTATTGCGGATACCGGTCATGGTATGGGGCCAGAAGTCCTGGAGCGGCTGTTTGAGCCGTTTTTTACCACCAAAGGGGCCGGAGAGGGCACGGGTCTGGGACTCGCCGTGGTGCATGGCATTGTGAGCAGTCATGAGGGGGCCATTACGGTAGAGAGCACGCTCGGGCAAGGCAGCACGTTCCGTATTTATCTGCCGCAATTGCCCGCCGCAGCCGGGCCGAGCGAGGCGCTTGACCAACCTATTCCGCGCGGGGATGAACGGATCCTCTTTGTCGACGATGAGGCAGCGCTCGCCCGCATGGGCCAGGAGTTGCTGGAGCGGCTGGGCTATCAGGTGGTCACCTACACCAGCAGCGTCGAAGCACTGGAGGCGTTCCGGGCTGAGCCACAGCGCTTTGATCTGGTGATCACAGACCAGACCATGCCGCAGCTTCCTGGCGACGTCCTGGCGACCGAACTACGTCGTCTGCGCCCGGAGCTGCCCATTATTCTCTGCACCGGGCTTAGCTATAGCATCACGGCAGAGCGGGCGCAGGCTTTGGGGATTGCGGCCTTTCTCATGAAGCCCCTGGTGATTCGCGATCTGGCGGTGACCATTCGACAAGTGCTCGCCCAACGGGAGCGCTGATGGCCACAGTGGAGCAAGGATGGGCGATACACGGATTCCCGTACTGGTCGTGTCTGGTTTCCTCGGGGCGGGCAAGACCACGCTGGTGCGTCATCTCTTGCAGGATGCGCAACAGACTGGCGTGCGCGTGGCCGTCATCTCCAATGAGTTTGGGGCCTTAGGTATTGATAAAGCGCTCCTGGGAGAAGGCGAAGCGGCGTACGTTGAGCTCGAGGGCGGCTGTGTCTGCTGTCAGCTCTCCGACACGTTGGTGGAGACGTTACAGATGCTCTGGGAGCGCGTCAGGCCGGAGCGCGTGATTATTGAGACGTCAGGCATTGCTCTACCGTTTGACACGCAAATGCACCTGTGGCGCGAGCCAGTCTGCCACTGGGTGGGGGAGGATGTCGCGGTGGTGGTGGTCAATGCCGAGCAGGTGCTGGAAGGCCGCGACCTGGCGGGCACGTTTACCGACCAGGTGTCCTCGGCCGATTTCCTGCTGCTGAATAAAGTCGACCTGATTCCCGAGGCGGCCCTGCCGCAGGTTGAGGCGTGTTTGCAAGACCTGGCCCCAGACATTCCCAGGGTGCACTCCAGCCATGGACAGGTGGATCCGACCTTACTGTTCCCACCAGACCTCCGCAGCCTCCCAGCGCGTCAGCGTACGGCCCGTGCCGTGCCCCTGCCGCATCAGCATGACAGGTTTGTGGCCCAGGAAATGCGTATCGCAACAGGCGTGGAGCCTGAGACGCTGTGTGCCCAATTAGCACAGCTTGGGGCCTTACGGGTCAAAGGGTTTGTGCAGACCGCCCAAGGGCTCCGTCTGCTGCAGGGCGTCGGCCATCGGCTCGAGCTGACCGCTGTGTCCGTTGCCCCACCTGCCCACCTGCTTGGGAGGCTTGTGGTCATTACCAGGAGCGCGCCCTCGCCGGAGCACGGGATATCTCCGCGCCGTCATCCATGACCGCTCCACACCTTCCCCCGCTGGGGGAAGGCTCTCGGGCGCGGGACCGGCATGACGCCTACTTGGTGACGGTGACAGACGTTGACAGACCCACATGGCCGCGCGCGTCATACGCCCTGGCGTCCAGGCGATGGGTACCTGCCGCCACGCGCTTCGTATTCCAGCTAAAGCTGTAGGGCGCGCTGGTATCCGTCCCGTGCAGTTTCCCGTTAATATACAATTCGACTTTGCTGACCCCCGTATCATCGGTCGCAGTGACCGCAATGCTCACCGTGCCGCTAATACGGCTGTTGTGCAACGGGGCAGCAATGGCGACGGTGGGTGCGGTGGTATCGACCACCGGGGTGGCGGTTTGGGCGGCCACCAGGGTACGCGAGACGTTCACCCGACCATAACCAAACTGTGGATCATAGCCCACCGTCCCCAGATCATCGGCGTTTTGCCGCATCAAATCCACCACCTGGGTGTTACTCAGGGCCGGATTCACTGAGAAGACCAGCGCCGCCAGGCCCGCCACCAGTGGCGAGGCAAACGAGGTGCCGTTCCATGCGCCATAGCCCCCATTACTCGTGGTCGTGAGGATATTCGTGCCGGGTGCCGCCAGGTCAATCCAGGGGCCATAATTCGAGAAACTCGCCAGCTTGTCGTACGTATCGGTGGCAGACACCGCCACCACGCGTTCCAGGGCCGCAGGATACATCGGCGTGCTACTGGCATTGTTCATGGCACAGGCGACAATGACCGCGCCTTTGTTCCAGGCGTAGTCCACAGCACTTTGCAGGGTCGCAGAATAGCTCGATCCCCCAATACTGACGTTCATGACCTTGGCCCCCTGGTCTGCAGCATACATGATAGCCGAGGCAATGTTCGCATAGGAGGCATAGTTGGTGGAATCCAGCACCACCAGGGGCAACACAGGATTTTGCAAAGCCAGACCCGCGACCCCAGTGAGATTCCCCCCCAGGGCAGCAGCCGTACCTGCCACTGCAGTCCCATGCCCACGGACATCGCTCGTGTCCAGAGTATTGGTCAAAAAGCTATACCCAGGCAAGAGCTTGCTCGCCAGGTCAGGATGGGTAGGCGCCACGCCAGAATCAATCACCGCCACCACCACCTGGGCATTTCCTTGCGAAATGTCCCAGCCCGTAGGCGCCGCAATCTTGGGGAGGTGCCACTGGCTCGTGTAGCTCGGATCATTGGGGACATAGCCACCCTGCGCCAGCACGTTTTTCTCCACAAACTTGACTTCGGGATGATGCGAGAAAGCGCGTTCAACTGCATCACGCGCGGCAGCAGGCACGCGGATGAC
>Ga0194121_10011940_pt1 | contig 10227 bp, 13 predicted proteins | sample TA2MahCa50mmetaG_FD_148609 | JGI IMG/M metagenome (GOLD analysis project Ga0194121, IMG submission 148609) | Freshwater microbial communities from Lake Tanganyika, Tanzania - TA2015020 Mahale Deep Cast 50m | ecosystem: Environmental > Aquatic > Freshwater > Lake | place: Tanzania: Lake...
ACCCTGGTTCACAGATGATTTTTTGATAACTTCGGTCGACTATGTAGAAATGGTGAATGAACCAGTATCCGTATCTTTTGCGACCCCACCTCGTCAAGAGAACAAGATAAAACCGATTCCAGTCGGAGAAATTTTGCCAGGCTCTGTTGAATGGGCTACAATTGAAGGCCTATACCAAGCAAATCCTTTGCCAGGATACACACTTAAAGCACCTGCTACAGGCGGCGGCGGTGGTGGCGGAAATGTAGAAACTGTATGAACGTCAATGAAAATCAAATAAATAGAACAAAGGCTTCGTCGCACCCGTTTGTCGCTGGCGGCGTTTATATCGGCATAATCAGGTGGCACGACTCCAATCCGACAAGTCTTCCAACCGTATATGTTCCTCAATTGGGGTGCACATTTACAAAAGTCAATTATTTGAATAATTCGACCAGGAGTGTGTATCAACCGAATGACAGGGTTTTGTGTACGTTTATCGACCTTGAAACACAAGAAATATTTGTATTGGGTAATTTTAACAAAAAACAGGACGTTTTTGCAGGAAAAGTAAAATTCAATGCTCTAGTTGATGAACTACAAAATCAAATCAATGCTCTTCGGGCGACTCTCAATATCGGTAATGTTGTTTTAACACCTTTTAAGCAAACGGATTAATCATGGACACATTAAAATTTCCGCTGCGGTTCGACACCGACAAGAATCTTGTGAAATTGAAGGAAGGAACCGATGGCTACATAAAGCAGTTATTAGCCATGTGTATTTTGACGGAACCATTTATATTGCCGTTGACTCCTGATTTTGGCGTTGCTGACCCCACATTTTCGGTTGTGCCGACTCCACAGTTGTTAATTGCTGCAAATAAATATATTCCAGAAATTGAAATTATTGATATCAACAGTGTCACCGAAGAGGCAAGCGGCACGGTCAACGTCAGATTTACATATAGAAAGTAATGTAAACAACCATGGCTGCAGATTTCAGACAATACCTAAACCTAAGGCCGCTTGACCTTTCGCCTGCACAAATTTACCTGGAGTCAATTCAGGTTGCAAGAACCGTCCTGCCCAACTTCGAACTACGACCTGGCACCGTCGAAGATGCAATGTTTCAGGCTTTTGCATTCATGTCGGCACTAAACATTGGAGCAATCAATAGGTTGCCAGACAACCTGATGCTTGGTTTGGGGAAAATGATGGGTACCCCATATTCGGATGGTTCACGAGCAACGATGAATGCAAAATTTACCGCCAATTCAAATGATGGCGCAACTTTGCCAGCGGGAACAATCGTTGCATGGAATTCACCAACTGTCGAGGATGATGCTTCGTATTCTTATGTGTTTGAAACCACTTCGGAACTTGTAATCGCTGCAAATAATCCAGGCGATGCCCTTCCACATGGGACAACTTCTGTCACCTCACAGTTGATTGGCTTAATCCCACCAATACCAACAGGAAACGAACTTAAGGTTATTTCATTTTCCCAATCAATTCTTTCAGCCGAAAGCGCAGGAACTTTTGCTCAGGGCTCAAACGCTGAAACAATTGATGAATTTCTGGACCGCTCGGTATCAAATATTGCGTCCATGTCGTCGTGCTTGACCACAGCACAACAACTGCAGAATTATATTTTTTCAAAGTACCCAAACATCATTCGAAGAGTTAAGGTTTACGACCTGACTGACAAGGATGGTGACCTTGAACTATCCGACCCTGCGGTTGCGGGAAAAGTTGTCGCATTTGTATACGGACCCGAACGAAACTTGACGGATACCGAAAGAAATGAAATTCTTACAGATGTTTCTGAGAAAAGTGTTGCTGGTTTGGAGATTGGCGTAAAAAACGTATTTTTGTTGAATTTTGGGATTCAGGCTTCGGTCAGATATTTTGCAAACTACAATACGGGGGCCGTAGAATCTGAAATCAAACAAAACCTGTTGACGGCTTTTTCACCGAACTATGCGCAGTTCTCAGAAGAAATACTAAGAAATTCCGACGTTCAACGTGTTGTTTACGGAAGCCAATCAGTTCATAGTGTGACAACGCTCTCCATTGCAAAGCAATACTCCGTAACGGTTACCAACGCCGTAAAGTCGGGAGACAACGTCGTCTATACATGCAACAATCATCCATTGTCCGTTGGTGACTTGGTTACGGTCACCAGCGTAACCCCCAATACGTTGAATACGGCCATTGAAACTGCCATCACCGCTAGAACAACCAACACTTTTACGGTGGTCAATGCAGCGGCTTCTGGCACGTACGCGTCTGGTGGAACTGGTGCTGCAACTTCGCCGAATTGGGGAAGTGTTTCTGGCTCTGATATTAATTACCGTTACAAAGGCAGTCTGTTGAACCTTCAGTTAGAAAAGATACAACTTACACTGACCTCAATTGAGATTTAAATGCAAATAAAGAACTATACGCGCTCAATAATTTCGGCAAGCGACATGTTGTTTACTGTTGATTCGAATGGAACACTAAAAAATCCTGAGACCTATTCACACAATTGGACGTGCACAAACGGACAGGTTTCTGTAGTCTCAGACAAGATTGTTTATCCGCTGCAATACTCTTTTAAGATTCAACCACTTGACGACTCGTCTCCCATTGTTTTTTCGCTACACGAAATCATTCCAGTAGACAACCAAATAAATGGTAGTGAGGCTCAGTTTCACGCTCAGTTGTATGGACAAAAAGAAATCAACTACAGCATTCAATTAAAAAATGTTACGACAGCGACAGCCTCTTCACATGGAGATATTTCAACAGCGCAGGTTTGGCATCCCATGTTCAGTCCTGTCGTTGATGTTACCGCAATAAACGTAAATAATAATGATATTAAATTTGATGTAGATATTACTTTTACTCAGCACGGTGGAACCGTATTTTACGTTGCCCTACCGACGTTGATGAATGAATTTGGATTTACTGGAAATACGTTTGTGTACAACATGCGGAAGTTTTTGCCGACATTTATTTGGGATAAAGACAAAATTCAAGAATATCCGAATTATCCCTTCACAAAGTTGCTTTATGCGTTGACAAGAAGTGCAGATTTATCAGCCAGACTGTATTCAAAATATTATGAATACCTGAATGGTGAGATTTCTGTCAAAAATAGAAACTCAGATTTTAGATATAGTAAATTAGTTAATCCAGAACACGTAGATGGGGATTATGCCGATTGGCTTTCGCAATTTAACGGAACACCCCTTTATCGCACTATCAAAACAAGCGCAAACGCAGAAGCAATTCAAAATGTAAACGATTCGATTACTTGGCAACTAAAGAATGCATATTTTGGCAGGACCGCTGGAACACTTGAAGCAATCAAAGAATGCACAAAGCAGGTTTTGAGTGGAGAAAAAATCGTTTTTGTCTTCCCTGGCGGAGAGTTCTTTCAAATAAACGTTTACACGCTTTTGTCGGAAACGCCTGGCGTTTCTAACAGCGGAGACACGTCACCACAGGTCGTTGCCATGATTGAAAAAACCAAGCCAATGGGTTTTGTCCTGAATCATCAAGCCTACAATACATTGCCGCTGATTCTTGACGACCCGACTTATGGCCTACTCAACACCGCTCCGCTTGCATAACTGGTAAAATTGTTGTGACCATAAGGAGGGTTTATGGCTACTTCATTCGTTAAGGATGTTGCGGAAAGGGCAGCGCGTACATTTCTTCAGGGTTACCTGGGGTCTTGGCTTGCCACTGGTGCAGACTTTGACGGTCTGATATCGACAGACAACCTGAAAGTCGGCGTCGTCGCCGTTGCTTTGTCGGTTGCCATGTCGATGGGCCTTAAGAAGGTCGGCAAGAACAAGGAATCCGCAAGCGTCTTGTAATTACTGCCCGCAATTCGTTGGGCGCGTAATCTACAATTGGACGAAGTGGTTAGGAGCGCGCGTCAATGCTTGCTGGTATTTACAACATAACTTGTCAAGCGGGTTCAACGTTCGGTCGCACGCTCACCTTCAAGTATCCAGACCCTGGGTCACCCCCGTCCGACCCAACGTATTTGCCGTGGGACCTCTCTGGCTACACTGCAAGGATGCAGGTGAGAAGGACCGTTGATTCAAGCACGATTCTTATTTCGCTTACTACGGAAAACGGAAGAATTAGTCTTGGCTCCACGACGGGAATTATCGAATTGAACATCTCTGCTGCCGACACCGAAACAATAGCGAGTTCTGGCGTTTACGATTTGGAAATCATTGCATCAAACGGAATTGTCAGCAGAATACTGCAAGGTGATTTTACTTTGTCACCTGAGGTGACCAGATGAGCAACACGGTTCCGAACCAAGTCATTGTCCAAGAACAAAGAATTGACGTAAATGTTGACGATGTTTCACCAAATCTCGTAACACTTACAACCCTGACTGGTCAATTCGTTTTAACGAATCGCCACACCCACGCACAGGCTTCTGTTTCCTCAACATGGACCATTAACCACACACTCGGCGGCAAGCCATCGGTAACTGTTGTCGATTCTGCTAATACGGTGGTTTACGGTGAAGTACAATATTTAAGCAATTCGCAGGTGGTCGTAACCTTTTCGGCCCCCTTCTCGGGTTTCGCCTATTTAACGTGAGGTAGACAATGGCTCAGAAGTTTTTGACGAATATAAACCTTAATCAGAACCAACTGATTAACGCCGCGTTTGAAGTTGTTGGCTCCGACCCAGCCACTGGCAATTTCGTCGGTCGTCTCATTTACAACTCAACGACCAACACCATCAAGGTCTATACGGGTTCGGCGTTCAAATCGCTACCCCACACCATCATTTCTGGCGGTGGCAGTGGCATTGCCGAAGCCCTCTCCGTATCTGAGTCCAACGGCACGATTACCCTCACGCTCAATGTTGCCGACACGGACAGCGCAGGTTTGTTGCCAGCCACATTCTGGAACATGCTCAATGATGCAACTTCGGATGCGACAGCCAGCAAACTCGTTAAGCGCGACGCAAGCGGAAATGCCAAAGTCGCAACGCCGACCGATGCCGCGCACATTGCAAACAAGGGATACGTCGACGCGGCGCGCCAAGGTCTTGATGTCAAGCAGTCGGTGCGCGTTGGTACAACGGCGGCAATCAACCTAGCCTCCGACCTTGAGGCTGGCGACGTCATCGACGGAGTAACTCTCGTCGCTGGCGACAGAGTTCTCGTCAAGAACCAAGTCACCGCCTCGGAAAACGGCATCTATGTTGCCGTTGCCGCTGCCGCTGGTGCCGCGTCTCGCTCGTCGGACGCCAACGGAACTGCGGACACTGGCGAACTCAAGGCGGGGACATTCACCTTTGTTGAAGAAGGTACCGTCAACTCAGATAAGGGTTTTGTCGTCTCGACAAACGGAACAATTACTGTCGGTTCTACATCGATTACCTGGACGCAATTCTCTGGTGCTGGTTCGTTTACTGCTGGTGATGGTCTATCGCAAGACGGCAACACAATCAATGTCAACGTTGTTGCAAACAGAACAGCAATCACTAGTGACGCGGTTGATATTGCTTCCACCTATGTTGGTCAAGCAAGCATCACGACACTTGGAACAATCACTACGGGTACATGGTCGGCCACGGACGTCGGTATTGCACATGGTGGTACGAATGCGTCTGACGAGACTACGGCAAGAACAAACCTCGGTGTCAAGACGACCGCTGGTGCGGTTACGACCTCAACATCTACTCTTGCAAGAATTGCCTCGCAGGGCTGCACCGCAAGCGCATCAGGACAATCAGTAACGACGGTTACCCACAACTTCAATACCAAAAACGTAATCGTTCAGGTGTACGAGGACGCAACGGGTGAGACGGTCTATGGCGACGTGATACGCAACAACACAAACACCGTGACGGTCACCCTGCAGGGCAGCAGCATCGCGACGGATGCATTCAAAATTGTCGTAACGGCGGTTTAATCCATAGTTGACCTTGAGGGGTCAACGAACTATAGGCAATAGCGATTGAGGTCGCAAGTGGCACAAAAACTTTTAACTCCCCTGACGATTAAGAATTTGTCGTCTCCTGGTTCAGACGCAGTAACCGTATTTGTAAACGGCGAAGCATACGGAAGATTAAAAATTGAAGCAGGCGGTCGCATGTCATGGAGCGACGGCACTGGAACCCATGATACGAATTTGTACCGTGAGAGCGCCGACACTCTCACAACAGATGATATTTTCAAGGCGCTCACCGCTCTTGTATCCCCCATAACTTCTGGCGCGCCGAGCGCCAACGTGCCAAACGGCGCAATTGCCGTAGACAATCTAAATAACAGATTGTATTTCAGGTCCAACTCAACATGGCGCGTCGTACAGGGTGGGGCAACGGTTTCGGCCAACGCGCCCGACAGTCCTCTTGAGGGTGCGCTTTGGTTTGACACCGACGACAGCAAACTTTACATACGCCAAGGCAACGCATGGGTTTTGGCTGGCGGCGGCGGCGGAAGTTCAGTAACCGTTAGCGACAGCGAACCAGCATCTCCATCCGTAGGCAATCTTTGGTACGAGTCCGATACGGGCAAGATGTTCATCTACTACGACTCGTTCTGGGTTGAGGTCAGCGGCGACACGGGTCCGCAAGGTCCTGCTGGTCCTACTGGTGCAAACATTTCTGTTTCTTCAAATTCACCAGCATCTCCGACCGAAGGAAGCCTATGGTTTGATTCCGATACTGCGCAAACCTTCGTGTACTACGACTCGCAGTGGGTTGAAATCGGCGCGTCGGCAATGGCGGCGACCGTCTCGGCGGATGCGCCAGTCAGCCCGATTTCGGGTCAGATATGGCTTGACTCAGACACGGGCGGTGTGTACGTGTACTACTCTAATGTGTGGATTGAAGTCGGCGCAGTTCCGCAACTGACGAGCGCCGCCATCACCACGGCGTTGGGGTACACGCCAGCGAATTCATCAACAGCGGCAACGACGGGCAAGGCAATCGCCATGTCCATCGTGTTCGGAGGATAAATCATGACGGCACCAAACATCGTTGGAGTTACGACGATAAAGGGACAAACGGCATTTCTTGCCGTCACGACGACCGCCACGCCCATCTTGAAGAACGAGGGCAGCAGCGCGGGCACGACCATCGTGGTCACAAACAGCGGCGCATCCGCTTATGTTGTTGGTGGTTCAAATAATGCAACCTTGAGTCTTACTCGTGGCGCAACCTATACATTTCAGGTGAATGCAGTCGGTCATCCGTTCTGGATACAGACTTCGTCTGGCGCCTACAACGCGGCCAACGTGGTCGCTTCTGGCATCAGGAACAACGGCACGGAACTTGGCTACATCACCTATCAAATTCCTGCCGACGCGCCGAACACCCTGTACTACGTCTGCCAGAACCACTCGGCAATGGCGGGCACGATAAACGTGACTGGCACCGCGAGCAACTCCAACAAGGTGCTGAAGGTTAACGCGCTGTACGTCTCCAACGTGGACGGAACAAACGCCGCGGACGTGACGGTGGACATCGTCAGGTCGGGAACCTCATACAGGCTCGCCTCGACGATAGCCGTTCCAGCCGACGCAACGTTGGACATTATCTCTAAGTCTGTTTATCTTGAGGAGGGCGACCAACTTCGCCTTACTGCGCTTGTAAACGGGGACCTTGAAGCGGTTTGCTCGTACGAAGAGATTAGTTAATGCGTAAGCGTGGTGGGAGAATCGGACCGCTTCAGACAATCAGTACGTCTGTCGCTTCTGGTTTCTGGGATTTGACCACACAACAACAGCAAAGGGGTTCTGGCGCATGGACGGGAAGTCTTCCCGTAACTAGTGGTTTGAGAGCGTGGTTTGACGCATCCAATTCGGGCAGCATAACTTCTTCTGCTGGACTCGTTTCACAGTGGAACGATGTGTCGGGTAATGGTAGACATCTGACATCGGCATCAGCGGGTAGACCATCCACTGGGACAAATACTCAAAACGGGTTAAACGTTTTGACATTTACTAATGGCAATTATCTTAGCAATTATCCCGTGCAAATGACGATGCCAGCATTCACCGTGATTACTGCGCTAAAACTTGCGAATACATCTGACCGAATGCAGCCAGTTGGTCTTGGCAATAGCCTGGGTCCTGGTTGTTGTGGTGGATTTTTACAGTTGGATTTCAATACTTATCAAACGGCTGGAACCAGATATGGAATGTACACTTCAAATTCTTCGTGGGATACGAGTCTGACGCTGACAACTGCATGGACGGTAGTAACTTGGTCGAGTTCGGCAATCAGTGGGCAAAGTATCGCATCAACCACAACGTATAGAGTCAATCAATCAGCGGGAGTCATCACTGCGGCTTCGGTGAACGAATCCAACTGGGGGGATATCACAGTAAACCGAGGATTCATAATCGGTGGCTCTGCATCAGATTTAACAGGGGGAAATTTTGTTGGGCAAATGGCTGAAACTATTTTTTATGGAGCCGCATTGACACTTTCGGACATTATCTTGGTCGAAAATTATTTAAGAACTAAGTGGTCAATATGAGTTATCCAAAACCAGGACCATCATGGATTTTTGATGAAATCGCTGAAGACTGGGTTCCGCCTGTTCCCAGACCGAGCGGAGATGGTCCATGGGCGTGGAGTGAAAAACATCAACAATGGGAATTGGTCACCCCAAATCACGCAGGTGTCGTGTGAGTTTGATGCTCAATTACGTTCTAGGTGCTATGTTCTATAATGTAAGTCAAACCGTCATAGGAGTGTAAACAAATGGCTCATTTTGCACAGATTAATTCCGACAATGTGGTGACACAGGTAATCGTCGTGTCCAACGACGACTGCGGCGGGGGAACGTACCCCGCAAGCGACGCGGTCGGCGCCACGTTCTGCAACAACCTATTGGGTGGCACGTGGAAGCAGACCTCGTACAACAACAACTTCCGCAAGCGCTACGCAGGAATCGGGTACACCTTCAACGGTGAACTTGATGCTTTCGTCGCGCCCAAGCCGTACCCATCATGGACGCTGAACGAAGAGACAGCCGATTGGGAAGCGCCAGTCGAGCGACCCGAAGAAGGCTCATGGACTTGGAACGAAGCAACTCAGGAGTGGGACGAAGTCGCAACACCTGGGGCATAATCCATGCCCCTTTCCTTCCCTGCTAATCCGACAGTGGGACAGACCTACACGGTAGGAACTCGTACCTGGACGTGGGACGGAAGCATCTGGTCCATGCAGGCGATGACGCTCGGCGTAGCGAGCGTCTCCACGAGCGAGTTGGTTGACGGTGCGGTAACGACTGCAAAGATTGCAACGAACGCGGTGACGCAGGCAAAGATGGCGAGTGCCGTTTCTGGTGTAACCATTTGTACGTCATCCACGAGACCCGCTTCGCCATTCACTGGACAAACTATTTTTGAGACGGACACAAACAAAATGAAGGTTTGGCTCGGCTCACAATGGTCAAGCGGAACAGTGCATGCTGGTTCATTTACCGTTGATTATCTCGTCATTGCTGGTGGCGGTGGTGGTGGGTTCGGCGGCGGCGGCGGAGGAGGCGCTGGTGGTTACAGAAATTCGATAAGCACAGAAACCAACGGCGGAGGTGCAGTATCCGAAACACAGTTGAGCCTTGGCATTGGGACACTTACGATTACCGTTGGAAGCGGGGGAGCGGGTGATACCAATACTGGTGGAACTGGCACAAACGGGAACGATAGTTCAATTTCTGGTCCTGGATTCACGACGCTAACAGCAACAGGTGGCGGTGGTGGAGGCTCATTCGCTGGAGGCGGTGGAGTAACTGCTGGAGCAAGCGGTGGGTCTGGTGGTGGCGGCAGTAAGGATGGTGGAGCAGGTGGAGCGCGGACATCCTCACCAGTTCAGGGCAATAACGGAGGAACTTCTGCTGGCAGTGCATCCTATGGTGCTGGTGGTGGTGGGGGTGCAGGGGCAGTGGGGCAAAACGGACTCTCTGGTGAAACGGGTGGAAACGGCGGAGCAGGGCTTTCGTCATCCATAACTGGAAGTGCAGTCACACGTGGCGGCGGCGGTGGTGGTGGACATAACGGTGCTGCTGGAACAGGTGGTTCTGGTGGAGGCGGCAATGGAAGTGGTTCAACAAATGGAACACCTGGCATAGATGGCACAGGTGGGGGTGGCGGTGGTGCTAGTTACAACGCTGGTTCTGGGGGTAGAGGCGGAGACGGGATAGTTATTTTCAGATATGTAACAGCCGACTCAACCCAATACACAATCACTGGCGGAACCGCAA
>Ga0194121_10011942_pt1 | contig 10225 bp, 8 predicted proteins | sample TA2MahCa50mmetaG_FD_148609 | JGI IMG/M metagenome (GOLD analysis project Ga0194121, IMG submission 148609) | Freshwater microbial communities from Lake Tanganyika, Tanzania - TA2015020 Mahale Deep Cast 50m | ecosystem: Environmental > Aquatic > Freshwater > Lake | place: Tanzania: Lake...
CGATGTAGGTCTCGGTGGCAGCGATGTAGGCTTCAGGCTGGTAGTAGTCGTAATAGCTGACGAAGTACTCCACGGCATTGAGGGGGAAAAAGGTGCGAAACTCCTGGCAGAGTTGGGCAGCCAGGATCTTGTTGTGCGCCAAAACCAGAGTCGGGCGGTTTACCGCCTCGATCACCTTCGCCATCGTATAGGTCTTGCCGGATCCAGTGACTCCGAGAAGGACTTGATGTTTTTCGCCGTCCCTCAGTCCCTTGACTAGCTGCTCGATGGCCTGGACCTGGTCGCCTTTCGGCTCAAATTGCGCGACGCGAAATCCTGCTTGCGGGGGTTTCATGAAGGAGATGCTTGCGGGGCAACGACTACGGTTCGATCCGGATGCGGGTTGGAACTGGGGTTTCGATCCTCACGTTCGCCCGCGAGTTGGCTTGAAAGGTAACGGTTCGCCGCGGGAACCTCTCACAGACGGCGGTTTGCAGTGCGCGTGCGGTAGGAGCAGGGCCGTGTTGAGGCCATCAAACGTAGCCCTGGGCCCAAACCAGCCTCGCACCCACGCTACCGTCTCAGCGCCGATTTCTGAACGCCAAACACAAATCGGACAATGCGCGAACGAATCCGCTCTGGCATGTCAAGAAACATCAGCCCGAGGCGATGGATCCGATTCCCTTGGGCATCCGAACGGCGCTCGCAGCGCACCAGCTTGGATCGCAAGCGAAACTCGTCCGGAACCCCGGGCAGCGCGAACCGGGCTTCAAAGATCGTTCCCAACGCCACCGGATCCTTGTAGTAGACCGAGAATCCGCCACCGCTGACATCCAATGTTCTTGTCTTGATGAGCAATACAACCTGGGTCTCATCAGTATGAGCGGAGTCTGGAGTGCCAATCAGCTCGACTGGGATGCTGGAAGGCACCCTCACGAACTCGCGCCTTTGGGTGCGGGTTATCGATCCGACCTGCTCCACCACCACCACAGGCACCGGCTCGTTGGCGGTTTTTTCTACTTTGGCTCGCAATCCGTAGGCCGCGTCCTCCCGGGTGAAGGATAGATAGACTTCATCTCCCGCCCGAACGGCCACACGAATGCCATTCTCAGTGGGCCAGGCAATGCAGATCCTTGCATTCTCCATGTCTTCCACCCGAGAGGAATACCCGTGAGCCGACTCTTCGTCCATGAACGTCACCTGCAACAATTCATTGACCTGCAACGAAACATCGCTCATGTTCTCTGTTTGTTCAAAACGCGATCTCTGTCACCATCGACCGATTTGGCCAAGCAACCGTGCACCTTCGCGACCGCCTGGAAGCGCCCATCCACAGCATCGCATCGAAGACCTGCCGTCAATGCGCCGAAGCAATCCAATCCGCGAAGTTTCCCTCAAAAAGCCTTTGAACATCCCGGCACACTTCCGCTTCGGTCAGCTGCCATCCAGTCTGCACCAGATCGGAATACTTCTCGGCCAACACCCTGGAAATGATCGTTCGCGAATGAGGCCATTTGTAGAGCAACTGGTCAAGCACGCGCGCATCCGAGTGTTGAGGAATGAAGCTCGTTCCCAACAGTTCGAAGCGCTCTCGAGTGATCTCTTCAATAATACTCGGATTATTCATGAACCACCAGCAACCGAAAGGCATTAGGTTTTTGAATTTTCTGGCGGCGACACACAGGGCGTGCTGGTTTTCCCGAGCCAGCATGGAAACCAAAAAGCGGTTCTGGGGAAACCCACCACACAAGCGCTCGACCGCAGACATGTCTGCCATGCCCAAGCTGTCGCCGGCTAACCGAAGCTCTGGATTCACCTGCTTGCGCACGCCAATCATCATCGAAAAGGGCAAACCATGTTCACGGCAGACCGGTAACACACAGTCTGCCACCAGCCGGGCCCGCAGAGTCGGCTCCGGAAAGTTGAAGTCTGGGGGCAGCGATGCTGCCAAATAGACCGGCCGCATTCGTTTGATCCAATCTTCCAGAAACCGCCGGACTTCGGCCAGCGTACGGCCCTCGAGCCCACGCTCTACCGCGTAGCCGCAAGAAGCCAGCTGCGGCTGGGTTTCTTCCCACTTCAACAGCAGCGGGTCAATCCGTAACACAGGCTTGAAGCGAGGATCTATCTCAGGAGCTTTCATCCAAACGGCCCGCTCTGCCGGATCGAACGGGTCGTTCGTCATCACTACGCTCTTCACCTTGGCCAGCTTGAAGACCTGGTCTGTGTAGTCACTGCGATTCTGTTGGGCAAAGTAGGCCCGGAACGCCTTAAGGTCGCGCCGGCTTGGGTCGAGCCCCAGTTGCTGCAGCACAGTCAGAATGCCGCGGGTGGCTTCGGACAAAGGTGAGTTCTGCTCAAACAGAGACTTCCAGATCGTCTCGGCCTGCGCTGCTGTGTCCATTGCCCAGAACTCCCGATAGGAAATGGGCGAGAAACGGAACACCTCGGCGATCAGGTAGTGGTAGTTGATCAGCTGGTCCAAACCCCACAAGCCGATGCTCCCAAACTCTTCACCGTAGAGATGCGTGTGCATATCGACGACCGGAGTTTCCTGCACCACTCGCTCCACTGTGGCACCGATCTCTTCCAAAGGGATGTCGCGCTTCGGACTATCGATCGACATCGATTCCCCGCTGAGAAAGCAACCGAGATTTCGATTCACCTGCTTGGAGAAACGAAAAATACCAGAAGTGCTCCGGCCAAGCTAATGGTTTTCAGGAAGGCTCTTCAACAACCGCGGGAACGGCGCATGTCTGGGGGGTCTGAAGCTGGGACCGTGTCTCGTCCGAGTCGTGAGTCGTCTCGACGGTCGGACGACTGAAAAGCGGCTCAGCGTCGACTCAAGGATCTACAAGACTCTGAGGGACACGCTGGCAGTTGCCCGCGAGTCATGGGATCTTATTCGAAGGACGACATGAGGAGAGCGTCACAAGCTGGAGGCTGCCAACCCTAGACGGGATTTCTCACCAAGAGAGCGTTACCGCGTCAGGGCATGCGCTGCAAAGCTTGCAGGTCGGGTGCTCCCACCCGGCCAACCTTGTTCCAAGAGAGCGGAGGTGATTGGACTATGACCTGTCGGCGGGAAATCTGGGCCAGAAAGGAGCAAGGGATCGAATGTCGACGCTCCCGGCTTGAGCACGCAGAGAGCCTCTTCCCCGTTAGGCGCAGGCTCGCCGGCCAATAAGAAAGGGCAGGAGATCACTCCCCTGCCCTTTTCAATGCTGACCCCTTTGCGATCCCGGCTCTACTGGCTGGACGACAGGCTCTCGATCTCGCTCTTCAACAGTGTGATCTCAACCCGGCGATTTGCCGCGCGCCCTTCCTTCGTCTTGTTGTCCTCGACCTGCTTTGCCTCTCCCAGGCCTAGGATGAACATACGAAACAGTGGGATTTCGTGCTGCTGCGACAGATACCGGACCACGTTCTCGGATCTCTTTTGGCTGAGAGCAAGGTTGTAAGAGTCCCTGCCGATGTTGTCTGTGAAACCCTGGATCTCGAGCACATAACCTTTCGATCCCTTAACTTTCGCAGCCAGCTCATCCAGACTCGCTTTTGCCTGGTCGCTCAGATCGGCCTGGTTGAACTTGAAAGTGACACTCGCGTTTTCCACCGGCTTGTAGCTGTCAATGTTGCTGATCTTCTGGTTCAGGCTGGTCTCCACACCGGAGATCTTCCCTTCGGCGTTTCGTGCCATCTGCTGAGCTTCCACAGCCTTCTGGTCGGCCGCCATCGCCTTGCCGTCAACCTCATTGGCCCTTGCTTGCACCGACTGAATACCCGACTGCGCCCTGGAATCGACGTCCTTAATCGCATTCTCGTTGCGCTTGCTGACTTCGGTCAGTTCGTCCACGCGACCGCTGACGGGATCGATCTGCTGCTTCACGTACTTTTTCGTTGTGCAGCCCATTTCGACAAACAGCGAAAGCGCCGCGATCATGCAGATGATCAGGCCATTCTTCTTGGACATTGTCTCTCTCCTTTTCTTCATTGGTGATTCTTCTTGGCGATCCTCAATTTCAGGGAAGCTAGCTGGCTTTCTGGGCTCTTTTGAACTTGCTGGAGCTCATTTCGTTTCTCTGCCCAGTCCTTAGCACGGTTGCTTCCAAACTCCGGATCGCGCAGGAACCACTTGATTCAGCTTAGCTTTTCTTGAGAATCGCGGGCCGGCCGAAACAATTCGAGGAGGGACAAGGCCAGATCGAAACCGCAGTTTTTTCTTTGACCGTGTAGAAGATGCTACGGGGGACAGCGACGGTGCGGGGTGACTCAGCTCGATTGATAGACGGCGAGAATGTAGTCGGCGCGTTCTCGGGGTTTGCAGTAAGCACGCAGATCCGGGTGGAACCCCTTCTCGGCGTCAGGCTGAGTGAGGATGAACTCGATAATGCTTTCGATTGGGAAGCCCATCTCCTTCGCCTTCCGGGCTGCGATGCCGTCGGCTTCCTTTTCGAAACGCCGGCGAATTTCGGCCAGATTCTTCGGAGCGGAACGATCTGCCGGCTTCAACAGGTGTTCGTAAAGTCGGACGTCGTGTTCCAGGTAGGCGTGAGCGTACTCGTGGGCGATCGCAAAGAAGATGCGTCCGCGGTCGGCAGTTTCCAAAAAAGCCCGATCGACGATAATGATTCCGCTGCTGTTGGCCATCGCAAATTTGCGGGTTTCACCGATCGAGATCGAAAACTCACACTGAAACGAAAGGTTCAGTCGCTGCTGAATTTCCTTGATCAGCCTGATCCTCTCAGCTGGCAACGTGCGGATCGAAGGTTCAGACAAGACCGCCGTTGCAAGCAGCCCCAAGAGAACCAGACCATAGCGACGAAGCCACTCCATCATTCAGCCGTCCTCGAGTTCGCGTTTCAGCCTCACGTATCGGCAGACCGCAAGTGAAGGATGAACGCGTGTCTCGTCTCGTTCAAAGCGCTTGCACAGAAACAGCTTGCGCGTTCGACGGCCACCCGCGTCAAGAGGCGAACGCACAAACCAGCCGTAGCGTCCGGTCCGAAAGGCGCTTCACGCTGCTTTCACCTTCTGCCGGCGTTTCCTTCCAAAAATCCAGGAAACGACGATTCCCACCAGATAAAGGAGCAACATGGGGGTGGAGAAGATCAACATGTTGGCAATATCGGAGGTAGGAGTCAAGATCGCTGCGACAATGAAGATGATCAAAATGGCGTAGCGGAGATTCCGGATCAGGAACCGGGCATTGACGATGCCGAAAATGGTTAGGAAAAAAATGAGAACGGGAATCTGGAAAATGATGGCGCAGCCGAGAATGACCGTAAGGATCAAGTCCAGGTATTCGGTAATCGTCACCACAGGCTGGAACGAACTACCAAGATTAATCAGAAACCGAAGCGACATCGGCAAAGCGATCGTGTAGGCAAACGCTCCACCCAGAAGGAAAAGGACGCTAGTAGAGATGATGAAGGGAAGGGCAAACTTTTTCTCGCGAGCATAGAGGCCCGGCGAAATGAACAACCATACTTGCGTCAGCACCACGGGCGATGCGAGAAAGACACCCGCCAGCAGTGCCACCTTCATATAAATGGTGAAGGGGTCGGTGGGATTCGTGTAGGCCAGCTTGGCCCCATTGAGGTTCTGCGTAATGGGGACTGCTAGAAAGTTGTAGATTTTCTCGGCGAAAGAAAAGCAGGCCACAAACCCGATTCCCACTGCAGCAATGGAAACGATGAGTCTTCGGCGAAGCTCGTCCAGATGGTCGAGAAACGACATCTTTGCCGACGACTCAAGCTCGTTGTCGTCGAGATCGTCAGTGGTCATCCGGGTTGGTTTCGGAGTTAGGCTTGGGGCTGGGGTCGCGCTCCGGTTCGGAGTTCTGATGGGCAGGCGGTTCGGCCTCGATGGCGCGGACTTCTTCTTCGATCGTGGACCTCAGCTCATTGGAAGCCCTGCGGAATTCTGCCAATCCCTTCCCTAAGGATTTGCCAAGCTCTGGCAGCTTCTTAGGTCCGAAGAAGATCAATGCGACCACGAAAATAATGATCAATTCAGGAACGCCGAGAGAGCCCATTCGCTCCTCCAAGTAGAATTGGATCATAGAAGAGAGGCTTGCCCAAGTCAAGCTGGAGCGCGCCAGGGGGTGTGCGACAAATTTGTGGGTGGATAGCATTTTGGGGCGAAGGGGTGGTAGAAGCTGAATGCTGGTAAAGCATGCAGAGAGGAGCCCCCCGATGACACTGCAAGAGTTGGAGCAACACCGCCGGGCGCTTTATCAGCAGTTGCAGGATGTGGGGGATTTTCGTCCGGGGACCATTTCGGCCAACTATCGCCGCTGTGGCAAGTCCGGTTGTGCTTGTGCCCAGTCGGGACATCCGGGGCACGGGCCGCAGTATTTGTGGAATACCACTCAAGGAGGCAAGAGCCGCGCTGAAAGCCTGCGGCTGGGGCCGGAGTTGGAAAAGGTGGAGCAGGAGCTGGAAAACTATCGGAGCTTTCAGCGGCTGTGCAGCGAACTGATCGAGGTCAATCTGCAGATTTGCCAGTTGCGTCCCAGACCGGAACTGCGTGATGAAGCCAAGCTGGAGCAGTTGAAAAAACAATTGCAGCGGAAGTACAGCAGGAGATCGAGCGGGAAGTAAGACAGCTGGTCGGCCGGCTGCTGGCCCAGGGGGTATCGGGAGTGGATCTGGAGGCCAGTGAGATGGCGATTCGGGAATCGATGCATCAGGTGGGTGGAGGGATCCTGGGCAAGATTCTCAACGCCGAGGATCGCGGCTACCGAGGGACGCAGATCGATTGTGGCCAAGGACATGCGGCCGAGTTTGTGGAGTATCGTTCTAAGCAAGTGCAGACGGTGTTGGGGCCGGTGGCGGTGGAACGAGCCTATTATTGTTGTCGGCCGTGTGGTCGGGGCTTGGTGAGCCGGGATCAGGAGTTGGATATTGTCGGGACGGGCCTCAGTCCGGGTGTGCGACGGATGATGGGCCGGGTCGGCAGCAAAGAGTCTTTTCAGGAGGGGCAGCAGGATCTGAAGCAGTTGGCGGGGCTGGAGGTAACAGCCAAACAGGTGGAGCGCGTTTCCGAGCAATTGGGTCAGCAGGCCGAAAGCTGGCGGACTAAGGCCAGTCCGGCCGGCGCTTCCCCTGCGGTCGTGGCGCTGAAGGCGATTCCGAAATTCTACATCGGCTATGACGGGACTGGGGTTCCAATGGTGCCAGGGGAAACCGAAGGTCGGCGGGGTAAGCAAAGCCCACAGGCCAAGACCCGCGAGGCCAAGCTGGGCTGTATCTTTACCCAGACGACCGTTGACCAGCAGGGCCAACCGGTCCGAGACGCCGACTCGACCAGCTATGTGGGAGCCATTGAAACGGCCGAGGCCTTTGGCGTCCGGATTTACGCCGAGGCGGTGCGGCGCGGTTTGCACAACGCTCAGCTGGTCATCGTGCTGGGCGACGGAGCCCCTTGGATCTGGACGATTGACGACGAGCACTTTCCCGGTGCCCTGCAGATTGTCGACCTCTATCATGCGCGCCAGCACGTGGCCGAGCTGGCGAAGCTGGTGCTGGGCTCGGAGTGGAAACCCTGGGCGGAAGCCCGGTACCGGCAACTCGATGAGGGGAAAATCGAGTCACTCCTGGGGGCATTGCTGCGGCTCAAGACGCCCCAACCAGCGGTGCAAGCCGCCATCCACAAGGAAATTCACTACTTCCAGACCAACGCCGAGCGGATGCGCTACGGCGAGTTGCGAAAACGAGGCTTGTTCGTGGGCTCAGGGGTAGTGGAAGCCGGCTGCAAAACCATCGTGGGCAAGCCGCTCAAACAGTCGGGCATGCACTGGACCTTGCGCGGCGCCAATGCCATCTCGGCTCTGCGCTGTCTGGACCTAAGCAACCTATGGGAAGACTTCTGGGAATCCCGACGGGCCAGCTAAAATTCACCCACAAATTTGTCGCACACCCGGACGAGCCGGGCAGCTGAGCCGTTGGCGCTGTGCCCAAGATCGAGCTGATCTCGTGGCGCCCGTCGCCGCCAGCAGGAGTTCTTTGTGTGTTTCCCACGGGGACAGGCACGTGACGGTACTACGAGTGCACGGATTGCTTCCGTTTCTAGCGAAGCACATGGGTGCTTCACTCTGGAGTTTCTACACGCTAGTGCTGCACGGGCAAGATACCCATGCCACATCGAAGCCGTCACTCCCGCGCAAGGGAGCCCGGGGATGGTTGGGGCTAACCCTCAAGTACCGGTACCCACAGTAAGACGGGATTCCCGCTTTTGCGGGAATGACGATATGGTACCTACTGGCCTAGCCATAGCTAGAGCAAGTCTAGGCCAAGGGCGCCACTGACGTGGCGCCCAGGCGAAGCACGCGAGTGCTTCACTGGTGGCGCCTGCCTGGCGACCGGCACAAGCCTGGCGTCGTCACGCCAGCGGCCTTCGGCTGGAGTTCGAATCCATCGACCTAATCTGCTATATTCTTTCCCGTGTTGCGAGCTCTCCAACGATGAACCGGTTGTCGAAATTGTCGCGCCTGGCAGCCTGTGCGAAGCGGTATCGTCTTCGCCTTGCCATCGGCGTCGTTTGTGTCACGCTTTCAAATCTGGCGGGGGCTGTCTCGCCGCTGGTGCTCAAGCACGCCATCGATTCTTTGGGTGCGTTCATCTCGAAAGAGCGCCTGTTCTATTTCGGCGCCCTCATCTTGCTATTTGCCGTTCTGGAAGGCGTCTTTCTCTTTCTCATGCGCCGCATCATGATTGGTGCGTCGCGCCTGATGGAATACGACCTCCGAAACGATCTCTTTGCCCACTTGCTCGGGCTTTCGCGACGCTACTACCAGAACCACCGCACCGGCGATATCATGTCGCGGGCGACCAACGACTTGAATGCCGTTCGCATGATGCTGGGACCGGGCATCATGTATTCGGTGAACACCCTCATCCGGCTTGCGATCGTGGTGTTCCTGATGCTGCGCATCAACGGTGCGCTCACACTGTTCGCGCTCCTCTGTGTCCCGGCGGTGGCCTTCTCGGTGAAGTATTTTGGCGCGGTCATCCACCATCGTTACGAGAAAATCCAGGAGACGTTTTCGGAAATCAGCGCGCGCGTCCAAGAGAATCTATCGGGAGTGCGGGTCATCAAGGCGTTCACGCAGGAGGAAAGCGAGATTCTCGAGTTCAAACGGCTCAGCCAGGAGTACATCCACAAGAACCTGCAATTGATCCGTGTGTGGGGGCTTTTCTATCCGGTGCTGGGCTTTCTCCTTGGTCTGGGAGGTGTGTTCGTTCTGTGGTACGGAGGGCGCCAGGTGATTGCCGGACGCATGACCTTGGGAGACTTCGTAGCTTTCAATGCTTACTTGGGCATCCTGACCTGGCCTATGGTTGCGCTGGGATGGGTGATCAACATCGTGGAACGTGGCACCGCTTCTGCCGGCAGAATGAACCAGATTCTCGATGCGCGCCCCGAGATCTTCGACGAATCGGTCAAGATCCACCGGGCACAAGGCGTTTCCCGCAGGGGCGGCCCCCCGGCAGTTCTGGTCGATGCGAGCCAAACGCCCCCAATCCGGGGAGAGATCGAGGTTCGCAATGTCTCGTTCGCCTACAACGGCCAGCCGGTCCTCAAGAACATCAACCTGCGGATTCCTCAGGGAGCGACCTACGCGATTGTCGGAGAAACCGGGTCAGGGAAAACCACTCTGGTGAGCTTGTTCGCACGCGTCTATGATGTGACGGAGGGAGAAATCCGCATCGACGGCCTGCCACTGGCGCAGTATTCATTGTGCACGCTCCGCTCGAACCTGGGCTACGTTCCTCAGGAGACCTTTCTGTTCAGCGAAACGATCGGTGACAATATTGCGTTTGGTGTCGAGAAAGCTTCGTTGGAAACGATTCGCGAGGCGGCTCGGCTGGGCGACATTCTTCCCGACATCGAGGACTTTTCGAAGCGCTTCGATACGATGATAGGCGAACGGGGCATCACACTTTCCGGCGGACAGCAGCAGCGCACGGCCATTGCTCGCGCGCTGATTCGCAATCCTCGAATCCTGGTGCTCGATGATGCCCTTTCGAGCGTCGATACCGCCACCGAAGAGAGGATCCTAGGGTATTTGAAGGAGGTCATGGGCGGCCGAACGTCGATTCTAATTAGTCACCGCGTTTCTACGGTGAAGTTTGCAGATCAGATCATCGTTCTAAAAGGTGGAGAAATCGTGGAGCGCGGCACGCACGAGGAACTGGCCGCGCGGGATGGGTACTATTCGGACTTGTACCAGAAACAGCTGCTG
>Ga0194121_10011950_pt1 | contig 10219 bp, 11 predicted proteins | sample TA2MahCa50mmetaG_FD_148609 | JGI IMG/M metagenome (GOLD analysis project Ga0194121, IMG submission 148609) | Freshwater microbial communities from Lake Tanganyika, Tanzania - TA2015020 Mahale Deep Cast 50m | ecosystem: Environmental > Aquatic > Freshwater > Lake | place: Tanzania: Lake...
CCTTGCGCCGCACGGACGCCGTCAGCTTGCGGGGCTTATGTCGTATCGCCTGCCGCGCCTGAGCTTTTGTTTCTGCCTGCTTGAACCGATAGCCGCGTTGACCCCGATTGCGGCGCAGCTCTCGGCTGACCGTGCTTTGGCTTAAACCCAAAACCCTGGCAATAGCTTCTTGGCAGGCACCGTCCTGGCTCAGCGCATAAATCTGGCAGCGGTCCTCATAGGTAACTCGCCGGTATCGGCTCATCAGTAACCTCTCGTGAGTGCAAGAGGTTACCCCTTCGCCCTTCCATAAAATTATGCACTGGCTACTTGAATCCGCGTTCGGCTTCGGCCAGCGTCTGCTTCCACGAACTCAGGGGAGGCAACCCGTGACTAGGTTCGGTATCCCGCAGAGGAGGGCGTCCCCTGGTCGACATCGGTCAGGCCGAGCCCCACGGCTCGCCGCGATCCTGTTCCTTGTCGCCGGCTGCGCCGATCAGCGCCTGACGTTTCCTTCCTCGGTGCTCAGTCCTAGCCTGCCGGCCAAGACAGTCGTTCCGGAGGCGCCAGTTGTTGCGCTCAGGCAGGATCGGCTCGAGGTCGCCCCGGCGCCGCGGCGTCCTCCTCTGACAAGGACTGCCCTCCCGGTCGAGCCATCCAGGCTGCGCCTCGGCGAGGGGCTGGTCAGCGGCAGCTTCGACCAGATGCCACTGAACGCGTTCATCAACGCCGCGCTCGGCGACATCCTCAAGCTTGGCTACCAAGTCGATCCCGCTCTGGCACAGCGTGCGGATGTTGTCACCCTGCGCGCCGAGCCGCAATCTCCGCAGCGGTTTTTTGAGCTCGTCCGGCAAGTCCTGGCGAACTACGGCATCGCGATCACCGAGCGTGCCGGCGCGGTTTTCGTCGGCCCGAGCGCGACATTGGCCCAGCAGGTGCCGGCGGTCATCCGGTCGCGCAGTCAGGCCGACGTGCCGGTCGGGCTGCGGCCGGTGTTTCAGCATGTCGACCTCCTGCATGTACGCCCGTCGACGATAGCGACCATTCTTGGCGAAGCCTTGGGCGGGCGGGTGCGCACGGTTGCGGCCCCGACGGGCAACGCGGTCTTGCTGATGGGCTTGCCCGACGACATCCGCGTCGCGCTCGGTACTGTTCAGCTGTTCGACCAGCCGGCGCTCGCCAACCGCGCCTCGGTTCGCGTGCGCCCGGCCTATTGGACGGTCGAGCGGCTGGCGGCCAAGCTTACCGAGGTGCTGCGCAGCGAAGGCTATGATGTCGGCAATCGCATCGACGCGGCCGGCCTCATCCAAATGATCCCGGTCGAAACGCTGAACACCTTGATCGTGCTCGCCGCCGATCAAGCGACGCTAGGGCATGTACTCGACTGGGCCACCGAGCTCGATCAGCCGGCCCAGGTGGCCGGCGCCAACACGATCTTCTACTACGCGGTCCGCAACACCAAGGCCGAGAATATTGCGCCCCTCCTCAACATCATCGACCAGGGCGTAGCGGCTCCGGGCAAGCCGGGCGCTCCTTCTCCCCCTGCCGCAGCGCCGATGGCTCCCGCAGAACCCGGCGGACCGCCCCCAGGCTCGGCAACGCTCGCTCCGGGCGCCGGGATTGCAGCAGCTCGCGCAGCTTCCGCCACCCAGCGGATCGTCGTGGATCCCGGCCGCAACGCCATCATTTTCAAAGGATCGGCCGAAGAGTTTTCCCAGATCAAGGCCCTGCTCGATAGCCTGGACCAGCCGGTGCGCGAGGCCCTGATCGAGGTTACCGTCGCCGAGATGCGGCTTTCCGACCAGCTCAACTTCGGCATCGAATGGGCAATCCGCAACGCCGGCATCGACGGCAGCAAGTTCAACTTCGGCACGCTTGGCGGGCTCGGTATCGGGTCTTCCGGCTTCAACTTCGCTGTCCTCAACGAGGCCGCCCAGACGCGCGCGCTGCTCAACCTCTTCGCCAGGGACGAGAACTTCTCAATCCTCTCGAGCCCCAGACTCCTGGCCAAGAGCGGCAGCGAAGCGCGCATCCAGGTCGGCACCGAGGTGCCGATCCTCACCAGCCAGCAGACTGCCCAAACGCCCGTTGGCGGCAATCCCTCAATAATCCAGTCGATTCAGTATCGCTCGACCGGGGTGCTGCTCTCGGTCAAGCCGGTGATCCACGCCGGCGACCGCATCGACCTCGAGGTGAGCCAGGAGGTCAGCGAGGCCACCGCCAATACAACGTCACAGATTAATTCTCCTCAGATCACAAATCGTAAGGTTGCGACCCAGCTGACGCTCAAGGACGGGGCCACCGTGATCCTGGGCGGCCTCATCTCCGAGAACCGCGATCTTTCCGAAAGCGGCATCCCTGTTCTGAAGAACCTGCCAGGACTGGGGCCTTTGTTCCGCTCGCAGACCACCGGCAACCGCAAGACCGAGCTAATCATCCTGATTACGCCTTACATCATCGATTCCGACGAGCAGGCGCGGACGATCACCGACGGGTTCCGCCAGCGCTTCCCGTCAGCGCTGCGCTAAGAGCGGCTCCCGTTAGCGTCCGGGTCGAAACAGGAAGATCTGGATCGCATCACCCTCGCCGTTAGGGCGGCCAGCTTCGACCTGCGCAGGCTCGACCCGGATCACCATCCGTCCGTCGGGCAGGCTCTCCCCGGGACGGAGGAAAAGGAATTTCGGTCGCGGCGTTCCCGGCGGCTGCATCTGGACGATCGCGGACAGACCCTCGCCCCAGTCGGCTGTACCGACGATCCGCCAGGGGCCGATCTGGGCCGGCATTGGCACTGTTGTTGACCGGGAGGATTCGGGGACGCCCGCCGCCACGCCGGCCCGCATATCCGGCCGACCGAAGGTGTTGCTCTGGGCCAAGAACCGGGCCGCGGCCAACCCGTCTGAGGGGGCCCAGTCGAGCGGCGTCCAGAGCTGCTTCCGGGCCGCCACTGCCACGCCTGGCTCCGGCAGCGGCCGGCTCCAGCCCAAGATCGCGGCCAGCGCCAGCGCCAGGAGTCCCAGCGCGCCCAGGCGAAGATCGTCGCTGCTCATCTCAAGACTGCCCCTGCATCTGCCCCGAGCGCTGCGCTGCGCCGTCGACGCAGGCGCCCTCGGTCGGCGGCCCGTGATAGGTGACCATCGTCATGTCGACACGGGCAAGGGGCTGGCGGACGATGCGGAGACTCCTTACCTGGAGGATGCGATCGGTCGCGGCGAGCTTGACGAGGAAGGCTGAGAGCGGTTGAAGTGCGAAGTCGCCGCTTATGGTGACGCCGAGCCCGCGCATGCCCAGGACCGGAGCCGGATCGCGGTCTACCCGGATCTGCGGCCGGCCGAACCCGCTCTCGCGCGCGACTCTGGACAGCGCCTCTTGTAAGTCGGCCTGGGCCTGCCCCTCGGTCTCTGCCGTCCACAGGCGCTTGAGCAGGCGCGCCTTCAATGCCTCGGCCTCAATGAGGCGCGCGTCCCATTCGGGCTCGCCGGCAAGCCCGCTCACGCGCCGGATCTCGAGTTCGGCATCGGCCAGCCTCTGGCCGGCCGCATCGACCGACTCAAAGAGGCTAATCAGCCCATAGCCCCAGATGAGGAGGAGGATCGCGGCGAGCCCGATTTGCACCCGAGGATTGGCCTTGGTCTCGCGCCGCATGGCCCCGATCGCAGCCGTCAGGCGCCGGAGGCCGCCCGAATGCCTTAATCCGCTCGCGGTCATGACCATTGCGGCCTCAGCTTCGCCCGGATCATCAAGATCTTGCCGTCCCCCTGCGGCTCGGCCCGCACCTGCTCGAAAATTTTCAGAGCCTCAAACAGACGCACGTACTGCGAGGAGTCGAGCGGGTTCTGATGAGTCACGGTGAAGCGCAGCTCGCCGTTCTGGAAAGACCAGTCGCCGAGCGCGGTGCCGTTCGGCAGCAGCTGGCCGCCGACTGTGGCGAGAAGCGAGAGCTGGTCGGGGTAGGGATCGAGCAGAAGCAGCGCCCGTACGCATTCCATCGCCGTCTGCGCGCTCAGCCGCGCCCGCATCACCGGACCGGCCCTTTGGCGGAGGTCGGCGAGCGTCGCCTCGGCCTGAACCGTCTTGAGCTTGATTTGGGCGAGCGCAGCCCCCTCGTAGACAAGAGGCAGCGCCAGCACAACGAGCGCCGCCGCCATGAGGCGGGCCCGCCCGGCTTCGTTGACGACGGCAAGCCAGCGCCGCCGGGTCCGAGGCCAGGGAAAACCGCGGAAGGAAACTGGCTCGGGCTCGGGCATGGTCGCCGACTGCCTTGCCGCGGGCAGCGAAGCAGCGCGCTGGAAAAAGCGCCATTCCTCCGGAGGCGGCGCCGTTTGCCACCAGCGGCTGGCGACAAGCTGTCCCTCCTGCCAAGCCTGCCCCTCGAAGCCCTCGATGCCGGCGACGACGCGCGTGCCTTCCGCCAGAGGCTCGGCCAGCGCGGTTTCTGGCAGTACGGAGACTCGGCTCGGATCGAGGCCCTGACCTCGCATCGCTTCCTCGACCTTGGCCTGATCCCAGATCCATACCCCCGCCTCGGCCTCGGCCCAGTCGATCAGCATGCCGAACACGGCATACGGTGACCATTCCAGGACCTTGAGTCGAAGGGCGGCCTCGCGCCTGGCCAGAGAGAGCTCCTTCGGCACCGAGAAGCGGGCATAGAGGCAGAGGGCGCGGCTCAGCACCCATACCCGTTTGCCGGATCCAGGTTCGGGCGGCGTGACGCCGTCACCGCGATGCCAGTAGCGTCGCTGGGTCCGGAAATTCAGGAGTCGGGTCGCTCGGGGCAACGCCATCCTCGGCAACAGACGTCAGCTCCAGTTGGTAGTCAATACGCCAGGGCGCCTCATTCGAGGTCGGCGTCAGCTGGAACAAGAGCTGCACCCGCCGCCCTCCCGGACGGAGGATGAAGGTCGCTCGGAAGACGTCGGAGGGAAAAGGAACAAAGCGTAGCGGATCGGTGAATTCAGGGAGCGTTCCGGACCTGACCAGGGTCTCCGGCGTGATCAGCGGCGTCTTGCGACGGAGCGCGACCGTCTGCAGCGCCACTTCAGGGGTCATGCCGGCGGCGACCTCCAGCACCAGCGCCGGCGCAGTGTTGAGGTTGTACCCGACAACCGAGGATGCGATGGCCACCTCGGCCAGCGCGCTCCTGTTCCACAAGACCGCCTCGGCGCCCCATCCTAAGACCCGTCGCGCCTCCCATACCGTGCGCATTGGCGCGTTCGCCGGCGGAGGCAGTCTCTCGCGCCGATAGTCCTCGCGCTCAGCGCCATTCGGACGAGTCAGGTCATCGAAATCGACATAGTCTTGGAGCTTAGCGACCAGGGGATCGAGCCTCTCCTGGTCGATGCCGAGTCGACTCAAGAGTCGCATCAGCTCGTCTCGGGTCGCCCGGTTGAGGTTGACCAGGCCGCGGGCGTCCTGAATGCGAAGCTCCACACTACGTCCGAGCCGATAGGGCCGATCGTCGAGCGCGATGAAGGCTTCGCCGAGGGCGCTCGAGCCAAAAGGCTGCGACATCGCCAGCTGACCGATCTGACGAAGGCCTGAAAGGGACGTCGCGACCTCGAGACCCCGTCCGCTCAAGGGTTGGACCAGAAAAGCGTAGAAAAGGCCGGCCTTGGCGTCAGCGAGCGCAATCTCCTCCTGGACACGCTGGCGCAAAAGCCGCGCCTCCTCGGTCGAGCGTCCGACCCAAAGCGTCAGCAGGCTCGCGGCCGACGCCAGAAAGGCTACCAGCCACAGCGTTGCCGCCAGCGCGTACCCTCCCTCGCGTTTGCTCCCCGTCACCGGATCGCCTGCGACAGGCTGTTGATCCCCTGGCGCGGCAGCCGCGAGCCGAAAACCGAGGCGGCGACGGACCGGCTCCCGGCACCGCTACCGCCCTCGAGGCGGACGAAGCGCGGTAGCTGCGCTTGATCGTGCGAGCCCATCTGGCCCAAGGGCACGACACCGAATCGCGGCGGCGGCCATTCGCTCCGCCACTCGCCATCCGGCCCGGCATAGAGAAATCGCGCACTGGCGGCAGCCCAGGACGCGATCTCCCGCCAGGTACCGTCGCCGCCGCGATAGAAGAGCCGCGTGGCGCCGCTTGCTGCATCCGGAGAGAGCCGCCAGCCGAACGGCGTAGCGCCCCCTGCCGGCAGGTCGATCGGCTTCAAGGTGAGCCCGCTCATCTCGCTCGCGCTGCCGCGGAAGGCATCGGGCGCGTCGGCAAGATCAGGCTGGAGCGCTGCGACGGAGCTGCGGAACCAGGAGCCGACCATGATCTCGTCGAGTGCACCGTCAAGGTGACGCGCGAGTCGAACGCGGAGATCAGCGATCCGGGCCAGGCCCTCGAAAACAACCGTCACCAGCAGCGCGGTCAGCACCAGCACCACCAGCATTTCGATCAAGGTGAAGCCACCTTCGCCCGTTCTAGCCCGCCGCATGTCTACCTCTGCGGCAGACCGAGAGGCAGGAACTCGCGCAGGCGCTTGTAGCCCACCACCCGGATCGCCACTTGGCTCCTGACCTGGGATCCTTCGAGAATCTCTCCGGTCACCTCGTAGAGGGCAGCCTGGTAAGAACCGAGCCCACGCGGATAGGCCATGACGTCCGTCGCCGGCACCAGCTCCTGGCTCCGCCAGCGGATAAGGTAAGGACCGAAGGGATCCTCGCCAGACGGCCGCTCCATTGGGTTGAGGCCGGAAAGAAAGGCGATCGCCGAGAGATTGGTCGCGCTCGCCCGATTGATCTCCGCCGCGCGGTGGAGACCGTCGAGCGAGCGGCTGAAGAAGACGGAGAGCGGCATGATCGTCGCTGCGAGGAGTGTAATCGCGACGATCGCCTCCAGCAGCGTGAAGCCAGCGCTGCTCCGGACCTCGGTCACTTGAGCCGGCATCTCGGGGGCTCCAGCCTGAGGCGTCGGATGATGTCACCGGCCTGGATCACCGCCTCACCGCCGCTGCAAACGCCGTCGGGGCGGAACAGGATCGACGGCTCGACCATCACTCGCCAACCCTCCGGCAGGGTGGGCCGGACCGCTTCGTCCGATGCGCCTGTCGGTTCCGAAACTGGTGGCGATACGTGCGTGGATTGCGCAGATCCCAGAGTTGGCGGCGGCCAAGTCGAAAGGCGCAGGGCTTTGCCTTCGAGATAGGCCCGCCCGCTCAAGGAGGCGATCTCACGCTCTATTCGGTCCTGGTCAAGCCAGAACAGGAAGCTGAGATAAAGTCGATCCAAGCGCGGCAGGACCAGCGAGACGAGAAGTCCAAGGAGCACTAGGGCCAGCAAGAGCTCGAGCAAGCTGAAGCCGTCAGCCTCCCTCCTCTGCACGCCGCTCATCCCGAGACCGGCGGGTAGCCGATATAGCCATTGGCGCCAGAGGTGCGGCCGCCAGGCCCGAAGCTGAACAGCGCGAACGGGTCAGGGGCTCGACCGCGCGGATCGTACTGATAGGGATTACCCCAGGGATCGACCGGCACCTGGCCGTCAAGGTAGGGCCCGCGCCAGCGCTGGCGCGCGAGCCCATCGGTCGGCGGGCTCACTAAAATCTGTAGCCCCTCCTCGGCCGAAGGAAAGCGTCCGAGATCGAGCCGCATTGTCTCGAGCGCACCCTTGAGCATGCGGATCTGGGTCTCGGCCGTTGTCACCTTGGCGCGGTCGAGCTGGGAAAAGAGCCTAGGCCCGACCAGACCTGCCAAGAGCCCGATGATAACCAGCACCACCAGGATCTCGAGCAGCGTAAAACCGCGCGCGAGACGAGCCGAGACAGTCAGCTTCACCGGGGAGACGGCGGATCGGAGAGGGTGGACGAGGGGAACGAGAGCAGTCATAGAGTGATCTGGTTCACGCTGGTGATGGCAAGGATGATAGCGGTGATAAAAACACCAATGACGCCGCCAATCATCAGGATCGCAGCCGGTTCGATCAGCAACAACACCCGCTTCAGACGATCTCGGCTGGTACGCTCGTGCAGGTTTGCAAGCGAGGTCAGCATCTTCGGCAGCTGGCCAGCGCGCTCGCCGACCCGGATCAGATTGAGGCTGGCAGCATCGAAGCTGGTGTGGTCGGCGAGCGCCCGCGACAACGCTTGGCCGCCCCGCACCACGCGCTCGACGTGCCCCATCTGCCGAACAAGCGGCGCACTCCGCAAGGCGCCGCGGGCGAGTTCGAGTGCGCGCATCAGCGCTACCCGGTTGGCGAGCAGCTTCGCCATCATTCCGGCCCAGCGGGCGATCTCCTGCTCGCCGAGCCAAGGGCCGATCACCGGCAGTCTCAAGCCTAGCTCGAACAGCTGCCGGCGCGCCTCTGGGCGCCTCAAGGCAAACACGATCATGCCGATGAACCCGCCAGCTATGAACAGGCTCATGAACAGGTTCTCGTTGACGAAAACACCGAGGCCAAGCACCCAGCGCGACAACGTCGGCAGCTCGCTCATCCTCCCTGAGAACATCGAGACGAAGCGCGGCACCACCGCCGTGAAGACGAAGAGAACCGCACTGATGCCGGCACAGACCAACACGATAGGATAGGTTAGCGCGTTCCTCAGCTCCTGGTCTACACGGTCCTCCGCCTCCATCTGGGCGGCCGCGTCCTTGAGCGCGGCCCCGAGCGTGCCAGTCTCTGACCCCGCTTCGATCAGCTGGAAGACATAAGGCGGCAGCTCCGGGAACCCGGCCTTGAGAGCGTCCAGGACCGAACGGCCCCGCTTGAGATGTCGGTCCATCTCAGTGAAGGCACGGGTCAAGGGGCCGTCGTCGCCGCGCTCGGCCAGCGTTGGCAGCGCCTCTGCCAGCGGCATTCCGGCCTCGACCAGCATGGCAAGCTCGCCAATGGCGAGCATGCGCTCGCGCACTCCGAGTGCCTTGACCCGGCCCTTGCGCGCCTTGACCTTGGCCGCGTCGAGGAGGATCGGGACTAAGCCCCGGCGCTTGAGCTCGCGGCTCGCCTCCCTAACGTCGCGCGCCTCGACCTCGCCCTTGAGCAGAGAGCCGTCAGGGCCGATCGCTTCGTAGCGAAAGCTCGTCATTTCTCTTCCTGGGTCGGCCGAGGCGGCCGATCCCAATGCCTTACTAGAGAGGAGGCGAGACTATACCCTGCCCTGGGTTCAAAAAAACTCGGATCCACAACGCGCTGCTCCGGTCGGACAGTCCCGTGAGCGCGCTTATCGCTGCGACCGCGGCTAGCGCTGCCGTCGGCCTGGCGGAGGGTCGAGCGTCTCCCGGATCGAGATGGCAGCGAGCGTCGACAACAGGGTCCTTAGGCCGTCAGTGCATTCGCCGTCATCAAGGCAAGGACACGCAGCCGCTATGCCCGTGGCGAAGGGTCTGCACTTGAACCTGCGCCACTGTCGCACGCTCTTCGGCCGAAGACGTCCGTAGCTGACGGTCCTCGCGACTTCTTCGGACTCGCACGCAGCCGGCTTCCTACGATGTAAGGAGACCGGGCCGGCACCGTAGCCAAGGATGCTCCTGACACGAGTCACCTGCAAATTTCCCGGGGCCAGCCGTCGGCTGCGGGTTGATCGCGCGGTGGGAACTGACGGAGCCTTCCGGACTTAACATGGTGCGTGAACCTGTTTGGCTCGAAAGAGCAACCTGACCCGCTCGGCCCTCCAAGGTCGGGCGGGCCTTTTTGCGTTCCGCCGAGTCATCCTTCTGCAACCGTGGTGTGGGGTCAGATGGCCGGTCGGTCCTAGAACCTGGCTGGCTTGCGTGGCTCACGCTTGGGCGGACACGCGGAGAGCCGTTGCGCCAACACAGCCTCCAGAATGCGACGGCAGGTGGCTTCACCCTGTCCGAGGGCTCCTGGTCCGATGAATTCCCTTAAGCGCTCGCGAGCGATCTTCTCGGCCGCCTCGCCATACTCCTCGATTAGCCAGCGAGCGGCTTCCCTAATACCCTTATCGTCGAGCGGGTTCATCTCTGATGAGACTCAACAAGCGCAAAAAACAGTCAACCCTCTACGTCAGTGGTTCGATGGAGGCGACGGATATCCGCCCATCATTTCAGACAAAAGCGCAAGAGTTTGGACATGGGGCGGCAGAAAACTAAGCAGGCCGAGACAAGGGCCCCATGTGGCCGAAAGTGTCGGCCTCGCCGATCTCGAGCGTACTAGGCCATCAACTCGTTTCGAAATCCGCATCGCCGGGATAACGTACAGAATCTTTCGCACTTTCGGGAATGGTGGCTTCTTCTAGAGTGAAGGAGCAAACGATGAGCAGTGAGACTGCGATGGGCCAGGTGATCCAGATCGACGAGGCTCGGAT
>Ga0194121_10011951_pt1 | contig 10218 bp, 8 predicted proteins | sample TA2MahCa50mmetaG_FD_148609 | JGI IMG/M metagenome (GOLD analysis project Ga0194121, IMG submission 148609) | Freshwater microbial communities from Lake Tanganyika, Tanzania - TA2015020 Mahale Deep Cast 50m | ecosystem: Environmental > Aquatic > Freshwater > Lake | place: Tanzania: Lake...
ACTGTTCCACCATTCCCAGAGCAGACCGCTGTCCGGCGGTAGCGGCACGCGCCAGGCGCGGAGCGCTTCGCCAAGACGAGTCGCGTCGGCTCGACAACATTCGACATATTCTCCCGCCGCCAGCGCCGCGGGAGCCAGTGCCAGCGCCGCGATTCGGGCCAGCCGCTGACGCGGAATCGCCTCTCCAAATCGCGGCAAGTCGCACTGCAGCTGTCCGAGCAGCCACGCCAGCCGCACGATTTCGGGGATTCCGTCGACGGGGTTCACCAGCACCGCCTCGATCCGCACGGAATTGTATTGCAGATGGGCCGTCCCTGCACCACCAGCGGCCGGATGCACCAGAATCACATCCGCCGACTCGGCGATCAATTGCCGGTCGGTCAGATCGGCAATCCGCTTGATCAATCCCGGGCCGCGCGTGTTCCATTGTTCGCGCAGCGGTCCCATTCTCAGCGCCAGTTCGTCGAGCAGCTTGGGCGCGCCGCGTCGGGCCGCCGCTTCGATCGCGTCAATCCAACCCGCAAGGCGGGTAATCACCCGATCCGGCGTCGACCCATGTGCCTTCTGGCAGGCGATCCGCACGAGCTGGTAGTTGTTGTCGATGCCCGCCGATTGCGGTACCAGATGCTCCAGAATCCGATCCGCGGAGAGGCCGGCAGTGCTCAATTCTTCCAGCAGCGTCGCCGAGGGTTCGACCAGTAATCGATGCCACTCAGGATCGGCGAACGGGACGCTTTCGTGGATCAATGCCACGGCGTGCAAGCAGCTGGCCGAATGGCTGGCCATCCAACGAAGCTGTATTGGCATAAACGACTCCGCAGCGGCGAATTGTAGAACGATTATCGGTCCAGCGCGAAGTCCAATCGGGGACAAAACTGCTCTTCATCACCCTATCCCTACCGCCTATAATCGGCCGCACGAACAGGGAGGTTCTCATGAAGAGTCTGCTGCGGCGAGGGATATTCTTGAGCGTCTTCGGCGTTATTGTCGCGGGCATTACATTCCGGATCGCAATCTCCAGCACCGTGCGACATGAACGGACTCCCCGCTTCGTCGCCACCATGATTCAAGCCGATCCCGGGAATCCACGTACCTCCTACCAGATCCATGCGCTGCTTGAGGATACCGGGGCAGATCCGCAAGTGAATATCCCTGCGGCCAGGTGCGACGACTCGAGTGCTCCTGTCGAACCTGCCGTTGGTGAAGCAAACGCGGCAAGCATGACAACCGAAAGGACCAACGCCTCGTTTGACGATCCGACCGTGAAGGACGCGGACGAGCCCGATCCGTTTGCCGAGACGGTCAATGAGATTCTCAGGATCCGTGGACGGGTTGCCGCGCGCGGGTCGGGCGAACTGCCGACCGACCCCGCGAGCCAACGCGAATTCGCGGCGATGCTGCGCGAAGTAATTGCCCGCGAACAGCAACAACCCTGCGCGGTCGAACCGGAAACCAGGGACGCGGAGCCGGGTATCGCTGTGCGGGAATCGTCAGACGCGGCGGAACTGCCACCCACATTCGACCTGCCACCGCCGCCCATGCCCGGCGCCAGCCCACGCAGCCTGTTGCCACCATTCGTGGCGACTGTGCATACCCGGACCGAGGTTGTCGGTGCGCTGCGCCAGATCGGTCGGCAGATCGACACCCTGGCCGCGGACCTCGAAGATCAACAACAGTTCGATGAAGCGGAAAGTCTGCGGATTCTGGTCCAGTCCGTGCGTGCGGAAGCTCGACGCCTGGAGTCGCGCTCAGCGAGCCGAAGCTTGGAGTCGCCGCCACAGAGCCAACTTCCGCCGTTGTACCAGTACGGAGCCCCGCCCGGAGTCCCTCACGGAACACCGTACGAAACACCGCAAGGGGACCCGAATGGACCCACCTACGGGTCAGGGCCTGCCACGCTGATCCCCAAATGAGCGTTGTCCCCAGGGAATCGGCATCGACGGCGGACTGCGATGCAGATCGCGCCGTTGGTCCTTGGGCCGGTCCTTGAACCAGGTGATGAATCGCACCAGTTGCTTGACCGCTTCTTCGTACGCTTCCCGGCCCTTTTCGGTGGTCGCCGGCTCCGCTTCGCCCAGCACCCCGGTATCGGTGTAGCTGCTGGTCCAGGAAATCACCGTTGCCGGACCGGCCGCGAACAGATCCACCCACTGGAACGGGCTGTTGTCCTCGTTGAAACTGATCACGCCACTCTTGATCAGGTCGTGGCGCACATTATCGCCGTCCAGGTACATGTAGAGTGAAGTTTCCAGTTCGCAGGCATGAGCGCAACCGCCTGGGAACTTGCTCTGCCTCCATCGCGGCAGGAATTCTTTGTCGACCGTCAACAGATTCCACCAGGCGGCCACCAGGCATTCCGCGTCGGTTTCGAGGTTGGTTCGCCTCGCTACCAGATCGAGGTTCGGCATGTTCGACCCGTGCCCGTTGAGCAAGATAATTTTTTTGAAGCCGTGGTAGGCCAGCGACTTGGTGATGTCGAGCACATGATGCATGAAGTGCTCGAAGTCGTTATTGATCGTGCCCGGAAAGTCCATCACGTGGCCGGTATAGCCATAGTTGACGGTCGGCAGGACCAGCATCCGTTCGGGGATCTCTCGCCCCGCTCCGCGTGCGATTTCGGTGGGACAGATCAGGTCGACGTCGAGTGGCAAATGAGCCCCATGCTGCTCGACGGCGCCGCACGGCACGACGCAGACCTTGCCCAGCTCGATGGCGTCGTTGATCTCGGGCCATGTGAGTTTTTCGTAACGGTACTCGGTCAGCGCACGGCTGGTCATCGGTTTTCCTCGTCCGGCTGTCAGGTGGGTCAAAAAGTTTGTTCAATCCCGGTGGCAGTGAGGGGGAACGGCTACCGCCCCGAGTCCTCAAAATCTACAAGACCCGCCCTCAACTCACCATCACCCTCCTCGAATACGGTTTTCTCGCCGAGTGTCAGATGGTCTAGATTGATCATATTCCTTTCGTAATCCCGTTGGCGAACTATGTCCGAGCAAGCGAATTCCGCGGATCTCTTTGTGCGAATTTTCCAGGATCGGCGTCCGCTGGCCACGGTGCCGCTGAGCCGCGGCACGGAAATTGGCCACTGACAGCCCGGGGAACCGGAACCGTTCACCCATCTGAACCTCGACGGTTACGACCGGCTGGTGATTGCCGACCTTCCCGATACGGTGATCTCGCGGAAGCACCTGTTCATCGAACCGTGCGCGGACGGCATGATCCGTGTGGCCAATGGCAGCTCCAAAAACAGCCTGGTCTTTCAGGGCGGGTTTCGCATCGGTCCCGGAGAGGAGCGGCGGCTGGAATTGCCGATTGCCTGTGAACTCGGGAATAAGGTGGTGCAGGTGTATGCGATTCTCCGGGAGGGCCTGCACCTGCAAACGCTCGCGCAGGCGACCTGCGCGTCGTGCCAATCGACGCGCGGCACCACCGCGGCGATGGGACTGGTGCAGTCGCTGGCTTCCGGCGAAAAAGCCCATGTCGACGAAGGGGATCTGCTCAACTGGCTGCAAGCCGCCGCCACGAGCGTCTCCCACTGTCGGGGCACCGCCAGGCCCGATCTCGTTCTGTCTATCGCGCCCAGAACTGGATCAGCAGGTCACTGGCCAGCGTTCCGCAGAAAAGGCTCAGCAACAGCCCGGCGACGATCTGCACGTCGCGCCAGACCAGCGTCGGGCGGCTCGGCGCCGCGGAACGTGGAGCCGGTTCCGGTTGGGCCGATTGTTCCTGGAAGGAGCAGTGTGCGGGGCGAATTCTACGGGTCATGGTGGGCATGGTCATCGCGTCAATCATCGGAGAGGAATCAGTGGGGTAGGTCGAACGGCTTGTTGTATCAACTCTACCACAGACTTTGCGCGCTGCGCAAGATTTTCCTTTTCTCCGCGAAGAACGTGTGCTAGGGATTTCCCACGCCGCGCAGTCCGGGCCGGATAGAGCGGATCGAGTGGCTTCCGAGCACCCGAACGAAGTCGTTTGCGGGCGGGTTTGCCGCGAAGATCGACCAATTCCACCGTCGGGCCGACGACAAGGTTTACGCGCACTTTGCCAAGGTGATGGCGTCGTTTCGCCCAGGCCTGTTCGCGGGCGCCAAATTGCGAGCGCATCCGCGCGATAACTTGGACCTGGAACGATGGTTCCGCTGTCCGAAGTCCCATGAGCGTCGCATTCATGGACATCGCCATGCGGGAATTCGCATCGTGCGCGATGGTCCGACGTTAGTGCCGACACTCGACGCCCACTCCAGCCATCCAAGCGTCTTCAATCGTGACGAACTCTTTCCGTTTCGGTTCGCGTCGCCTCCGACAAGTCAAATCGAATCACAACAGCGCCACTACATCATGCGAAAGAGTCGGTCGAAAAAAAACGACGACTCTTGCTGAGGGACTTGGAACGGCAGATCCTTCGAAACCAGTAATTAAGCGGATCGTTGTCTTTTTTCCCACGGCGATGCGTTTCATCAGACGTTCGACCCAGTTGTTATCGATCGGTAGTCGACCGTCTTGGATGTAAACGTTGAGTGCTGCCCAGCGATTGCGCAGATAATTCAGTGCCTTACCGAGCCTGCTGGAAGGGAGCACCGCCCTGGCCACCACGCCGTCGAGCTGTGGCGAAGTACAATGTGGCGATCCACTGTTCAGCACCGCCCACGAAAAACACGGGCTTCGTGGGACGCGATTTTTGGGCGTATTCCAGAGAACCGCCGTTTTGGAGATACACCGTGATTCCAGTTGCGGCTTCGGCGCGGCGGCGGGGTGGTGTTGCTCCAACGGCCAGTGCCGCAAACTCGCGGGGCCTTCGACCTCGCTCAAATAGCACGTTGGAACGTCTCTTTGCGGGACCACGGTCACTCGCCCACTCGGCACTGGCTCGGGAATACCACCGCTAGCGGTATTCGCGCTGGTCTGCAGGTCTTCGTCCTGGGCTTAAAAACACATGACGGAGCGCGTGACGCAAACGACCAGCGGCCGCCCTCATCGGACGGCCGCTGGCGCGAATATCAAAATCCTCCGGTCGATTGCGACAAATGGAGTCGCTTCGAGAATTGCGCGAATCTGACGTGCTATTGCACGGTCGTTTGGTGATTCGGGCAAACGAAAAAAAATGGTCCCTCTGCCGAATGCTGACCGGAGGAATATTGCCTGAATGATACCTCAAGTTCCAACCCGTTGCATCGGGTTGGTGGATAAATCGGCATTATTTTCCCGCCACATGAAAGTCGCCAAAGATTCTCCTTTCCGTCAAGGAATGGGCGACGGGGACCGAAACGCAACGGCGATCCGGCAGCGTTCAACTGGTAAGCAGGCCCGGTGAATCGCGCAGCCGCGTCAGGTGCGGTAGATCAAGGATCTGGAATTCGCGGGCCAGCGATCTCCATCGCTCGCCCCGTTGCTCAATGCGCCGATCATCAATCGGTCCTAATCGGTTCGCCGCATGGTACAGATAAGTCACGCGTGATGGTTCCAGCCCCATCAGCCGGCAAACGGTCGCATCGACGGCCGCCGGGATCGTCCCGACAATTATCAGCCCCATCGACTTGAGCGAACCCATGATCGGTCCGTCGCCCTCCATGCAATCGATACCGTCGACCACGGCGATCGTTTTGGGCAAAGAGGCATTGATGTCGAACACCGTTTCCGGGATCCCCGCATGATGCAATACGTTTTTGGGCCAGCCGTATTTGACACCAGGAATGGTGCCATACATGTTCTTCATCGACGCCGTGACTCCCACCCAATGATGGGTCTTCATTTTGGGCAGCGACACGATCAGGTCGGCCTCGACGATCGAGCGGGGAAAGAAGAATCCGTCCAGGGACGATGCCCGCCCCCGGTTCTTGACCCAGACGACATCTTCATAATTCAGGTCGACAAACGGCAGTGAGGCCGAATCGAGTGCCTCCTGAACGCCCGATTCGACGAGCGCCATCTCCGTGTCGCGCACATGGCCCGGCCCCTCACCGATGCTGACGGTCGCGCCCCAGCGCCGGAAGACTTCGGCCACGGCCACAATAACCGCCGGGTGCGTCGTCATATGCGGTATCAGCCGACTGGGCTCGACGAGATTCGGTTTGAGCAGCACGCGTTTGCCGCGCAATTCATCGGGAACCAATCCGGTGGCGCTCAGCCCGTCCCGCACCGTCGTTTCGAGCGGTCCGTCGTAACGCTGGTGGCGAGCGACAAACACCGACGCGGTTAGCGCGTAGATTTCACGCAGAGCGGCGATGCTCAGCAGCCCGGCGGCCGCCAAACCGGAACCGACCAGCAATGCGCGGCGATGCAAAAACATCTCGCTCCCCATGCCACCCGCGGCCACGCTTTGAATCCGTTCCATCCGCATTACCTCATCACCAAAGGGCTGGAATCGCCCAGCGCCGCGTGTCCGATCAGCGCGAGCTTGAACGATGAGCCGTCCCGAGCAACCGTTGCCGCAAATGCCGAGGAAAGCCATGCCTGAATATCCGGCGCATTCCTGCCATGGGCGTTCAACGCCAGCAGGCCCAAGCAGCGCGACATCACAGCGGGCTGAGCCGCCAAGGCGGCCTCCAGGTAGTCAAGTGACCGCGCGGTTCGAGGTCGGAACGGCTCGCCGGCCAAGGCCAGCAGCGCCAACGCCGTCGGGACCACATGCGGGCGCAACTCCTGGCCAAGAACTGTCGTGTTGCCGTAGTTCAGTCCCCCCGATTCCAATTGCCTGTCCTGTAGGACGGCGATCCCCGTTTGGCAGCGTTCCGAATCAAACCGCCCCGCACGCCGTAATGCCATCACCTGCATCGCGGTCGGTTCGACCCAGGAATGCGTGCCTTCCGCCCAGGGCCAGGCGGCCAGCGTCGGGTCGTGACCGGTCTGCGGATTACGAGGCTGGGTCTTGCCCTTGGCATTCAGAATCCAGCGCAAGCCTCTTTCAATGGAATCGGCATAGCGGCGGTGTCGTGCATTCTCCTGCAACGTAAGCCAGGTCAATACCGCGAGCCCGGTCGGCCATCGCGGCTCCGGTTCCTCACTCCGCACCCCGACCGAACCATCCTTGGCCTGGCACCTCAACAGCCATTCGCCACCCTCGGCCGCCGGCGCATCTTCCCCCGCCGCCGATAACAACATCGTCACGTAACAGATCGGCTCGCTCGCCGGCTTCCAGGTCGGGCCATAGCCGATCAACGGCTGGCGGCGAAGCTTGTCGAGTACGTCGTGAAGGACCATTTTGCTAGAATCGTCAAAGTCCGACAGTACTGGTGAGATTTGTACTGGTGAGATTTCCCGGACATCCGATTTCTGTGCGTCGCGAACGGGGTCGGTTAAATTGGGTGCAATGGGAGAAATAGCGATTGGCTTGGACACCTTGGGACTGGATCGAGAAAGAACTGGCAAAATGGGAACATCGGGGTTTGCGCCGGCATCGGTCGACCCGGACGGGACCCCAGGGTGCCGTCATCAACTGGAATGGCCAGCGTCTGCTGAATTTTGGCTCCAATGATTACCTCGATCTGGCGGCACGCACGCTGTCGCCGCACGTGCAGCAGATGCTCGGACCGGGCGGGTGGGGGAGCGGGGCCAGTCCACTAGTGACCGGGCGCGGCGAATGGCACGCGCGGCTGGAGCGGCGTCTGGCGGAATTCGAGGGTGTCGAGAGCGCACTGCTGTTTCCGAGCGGATATGCGGCGAATATCGGCGCGATCACTGCCCTGGCCGGACCCGGCGATGCGATCCTCAGCGATGCGCTCAACCATGCCAGCATTATCGACGGCTGCCGGCTGTCCGGCGCCGACATCCGCGTCTATCGCCATGCCGATCCCAGCGACCTGGAACAAGGACTTTTGGAAAATTCTGGCGCTCGGCGTCGGTTTATCGTCTCCGATACGTTATTTAGTATGGGAGGTGACGTTGCACCGTTGGGACCGATCGTGGAGCTGGCGTCCAGGTACCAGGCGATGGTGCTTGTGGACGAGGCGCATGCGACCGGTGTCCTCGGCGAACGGGGCAGGGGAGTCAGTGAATTACTCGGCGTCGAAACAGGAATCGACGTTCGCGTTGGGACGTTGAGCAAAGCCCTGGGCACAATCGGGGGGTTTGTGGCGGGAAGTCGGCTGCTGATTGAGTGGCTGGTGAACCAGGCGCGACCGTATATTTTCTCGACAGCATTGCCCGAAGCGGCGGCCGCGGCCGGAATCGCGGCGCTTGATATCGTGGAACAACAACCGGAGCGTCGTCAGCGTTTGCTGCATCGGGCCGCGCGACTGCGAAATGAACTGAACGTGCGTGAACTGCAAACAGGAGCTTCAAGAAGCCAGATTGTGCCGCTGATTCTGGGTGAGCCCGGCCGGGCTCTGGAGTGGTCCCAGGCGCTGCGCGATCGCGGGCTGCATTGCCCGGCGATTCGTCCGCCTTCCGTTCCGACCGGTGAATCGCTGCTGCGAATCAGTTTGACCGCCGGACACACCGACGCCGACATCGACCAACTGATCCAAGCCCTGGACGATATCCGTCGACGCGATGCCAAGGCGGACGCTTGAAGCCTGACGGAATCCTGGCCAGGGCGGGCCGCGGAAAACGGTGTTCGCCGGCCTCGTTTCTCGTGTTAGACTTTCCAAGGTTGGTTCCCGAACCGGGGACCCAGGTGGGATCAAAGGAGAACGGATCAAGTGACACCACACCGCATGGAACGAACGCTTCATCATTGGGGACTCATGGTCGGACTAGTCGCCGCGCTGGCGACCGCCGCCGCTCCGCTTGACGCGCAGCCCCCCGCAGTTGCCAATCCTGGCGCTCAAAACCCCGGCACCGATCGGCAGCAGATCGCGAGTTGGGTGGCCGATCTGGATGCCAACTCGTTCAACAGGCGCGATGAAGCATCGTTGAAACTGATCCAGGCGGGTGTCGCGGCGGTGCAACCGGTGCTGGACGCCATCCAGCAGGGATCGCCGGAAGTCGTGCTGCGCGGGGTGCATGTGCTGCTGGAAATTGCCGTGGTCTCGGACGACGACGAACAGCCGCAGGCCCGACAGGCACTCCAGAAGATCGTGCAGGATTCCAACCGCAGCGCCGCGCGCCGCGCCGATCTCGCGCTGCGCAGTCTCGACGAAACCCGTGCCAGGCGGGCTGCCGATTTCTTGACCAGCAAAGGTGCGCGCATTACCGAAGGAAAATACTATTCCGGTTCGCAATTGCAAGGATTGCTGCCGACCCTGGAAATTAGCAACGAGTGGCTGGGGACGGAACGGGATCTGAAACAGATACGCTGGCTCAACGAGGTTCAACAGATCACGTTCCAGGGCCCCAATGTCAAGGACGAATGGCTGCGGAACCTGGAAGGTGCCAGACAGATCCGCAGCGTGCAGTTCAAGCATGCCCGTATCTCGGGTAAGTCGCTGGCCAGTTTGAAGTCGATCCCCGAATTGCGATTCGTCAGCCTGCTGTATTCTCCCGTCGATGACGAAGCGGTTGCCGAACTCACGGCGCTCGCCAACCTCAGCTCCCTGCGACTCTACGGGACCCGCATCAGCGTCGACGGTGTCCAGAAACTGCGCGAAACTTTCTCCAAGGAGCTGACCAACATCGATTTCCGCCAAGGCGGCTTCCTCGGAATCCAGGCGCAGCGTCAGGGAGGTGTGTGCGAGATCCAACTGGTGCAACCCGACACGGCGGCCGCCGTGGCCGGACTGGAGGCCGGTGACTTCGTGCTAACTTTCGGCGGCGAACGGGTTGTCGATTTCGAGTCGTTGACACGTTGCATTTCCAAGCATGGTGCCGGGGACGAAGCAAAAATCGAGGTCGCCCGGCAGGGAACGACGCGTACACCCAGTTTTGCTCGAGGCACCGCCACGGAATTCGGGGCCGTCGGGAAAGAAAGCAACCTGGGCCTCGAAGTCACCGAGGTCAAACCCAATTCGTTGGCAAGCGAAATCGATCTGCGCGTCGGCGATACGATCCTCGTCTACCGCGGCCAGAGGATCTATTCTCCCCAGGACTTCGACGCCGCGTTCCGCGCCGACCCCGAGGCCAAAGAATCGGAAGACCTGATCCGCTTCGTCCGCACGCCAAAATTGCTGACGCTCACCGCGAAACTCGGCGAATGGGAGTGAAGAACGGGGAACGGGGAACGGGGAACGGGGGAACCGGGAACGGGTTCCGGGTGTTTGTTGTGTGCCACGGGTGAGGGTAGTCCCGAGCCCGTGCTCAGGTAGCCCGTGCCACGGCATACTTGTCTTTTTTTGTGACTCTTCGAGCC
>Ga0194121_10011954_pt1 | contig 10217 bp, 9 predicted proteins | sample TA2MahCa50mmetaG_FD_148609 | JGI IMG/M metagenome (GOLD analysis project Ga0194121, IMG submission 148609) | Freshwater microbial communities from Lake Tanganyika, Tanzania - TA2015020 Mahale Deep Cast 50m | ecosystem: Environmental > Aquatic > Freshwater > Lake | place: Tanzania: Lake...
AAGTTGGCGTTGGCCTGAACCTTGGTCATGAGAGGCCCCTTCTCCCTTCTGTCATTTGGTATTCCACATCCGGGACCGGCTGGCGTAGCGGCTCCCCCTTGAGGAACCGCACCGCCTCCTCGGTTGCTTCCAGCTCCATGCGAGCCCGGCAATCCTTCGACATGGACCCCATGTGGCATGTCAGGATGCAATTCTCCACGGTCGTCAAAGGCCCTCCGTAGGGTTCCTGCTGGAAGACGTCCAACGCCGCTGCTCCCAGCCGATGGGTCCGCAGGGCTTCTGCGAGGTCGCGCTCGTTGATCATGCTGCCGCGGGACGTATTGATCAGGATCGCGTGCGACTTCATGAGCGCGAGCTCCTGTCGTGCGATCAGTTCCCGGGTTTCGGGCGTGAGCGGAAGATGCAGGGTGATCAAATCGGCCTCTCGATAAATCGTGGCCTTGTCCACCCATCGGACGTGATATTCAGCACTCAAGGCAAGATCAGGCTTCAGGTCGTTCGCCAGAATACGCGTGTCGAATCCTGCGAGGTGTTGGATGACCCGGCTTCCCACCCGGCCCACCCCGATCACGCCGACGGTCTTTCCGGCGAGCCGCGCGCCGAGATACCGGTGCCAGACACCGTTGCGCACCCCCCGGTCGGCATGCGGGATGGACCGCAGAGCCGACAACATCAGCCCGATGGTCAGCTCGGCTACCGCAGGGGCCGGTGCTTCGGGCGTATAGGAGACCAGCACCCCTCGCTCACGAGCTGCCAGAAGATCCACGCTGTCCAGTCCAATGCCGACCCGCGAGATCAGCCGCAGCCGAGGGGCCCGAGCAAGTACTTTCGCGGTGATCGGCTCCGTCCCGGCGATCAGCACATCGAAATCACCAATGAGCTCGGCCAGCTCCTCTTCCCTGAGTTTCCTTCCGATGGGATTGATGGCATAGTCCACGCCGGCCGCTTCCAGCAGCTCCAATGGACGGCGATTGACCTCACCGAACGGGATCGTGGTGATCAAAATGCGGTGACGGCCGGGCTGCTTCCGCTTATGCATGCCCTCGGAGATCACGACAGGGCGAGCGGCACGGGCCTCATACGGTGTGTTCTCCTCGGAGAAGCCCTGCCGACGGAGCCAATCTTCGATCGCCGGAATTTGCCAAAGATAATCGACATCTCCGTAGCCTTCGTGGATCAACGGAAAGACCCGATGAGTCGCGCAATTCACGATGGAGTCTTGCGGCATGGTCTTCAGCGCTTCGTCAAAGACGCGCCGTGGTCGCAGGATCCAGAACAGGGCATCGGGGAAATAGGCATCTTCCTGAGGGGATAGCCATGCTGTTTCACCTGCCGGAGAGGTCAGTAGACCGTCCGGACCCAATCGAAGGACATACCGGGGATGGTATTCATTGTGCCGTGAAACCGACATGACCGCATCCAGCTCGTCGTTCTGCAGAAGGACCTCCACCCCCTTGTCAATGAGGCCTCCGGTCACCGTGGGCGCGTTGCACAGGAGCACGACCAGGGCTTCGGGCTCCGCTCCGAGATCCTTGGTGATGGCGTCATAGCCATGGACCACGATCTGTTCCAGCGTGGTCGAGGGACCGGTCAGCTCGGATGGCCGCTCAATGATTTCCGTCCCGGAATGACGGGCGACCCGGGCAATCGTCCGGGAATCGGTCGTGACATAGATACGGTCGACGTTTTTGGCATGTTGGGCAGCCAAGATGGGATAGACCATCATCGGACGACCGATTAACGGAAACGTGTTACGACCGGCGAAGCGCTCGTTCTCTCCGCGGCCCAATATCAAGCAGGCAATCACACGTCACCTACACGCTCGGCTGAGAACCAAAAGAGGAGCGGGTTTGCCGGGAACCGGAGTCATGGGCGCGTTAATGGAGTGGGCCATTATGGGCGACGGGCGTGCGTACCCAGATACAATTCGCCGCCTCCTTAAAAGGCCCGGTCAGCGCAATCGGATGCACACTCTCTAAACGAAACCCTTGATGCTCAATCCAGGTGGCCGTTTCATGATGCTTGGAATGGCGGGTATCGCGTTCGACTAAGAGGCTCTTGACGGATTCCAAACAATGCACCGCTCCCTGCAACACTTCCCATTCGGTCCCATCCACGTCCAGCTTGAGATAATCCGGTTTCGGGAGTTGGAACAAGTCCACGAGATCATCGAGCCGCATGGCTAAGGCGGTTAGGCTGGAGACAGGTTGATACGGTCGCCCGGCAAAGTCCTCCCGAATGTTCAGCGTGTGCATCGAGCCGCCGATGACCACATTGTTCATGTGGAAGAGGGTGGTGCCGGTCCGATCGCCCAAGGCCACCGGCACTGGCACAATGCGGTCCTCCAAGCGATTCAGGACGATGTTCGCGCACAGACGTGGGTAATTAGGAAAGGCCGGCTCAAAGGAGTACACCCGAATCCCTCGACTCGCCGCCACCAGACTATAGGCCCCGACATTGGCCCCGATGTCATAGAGCACGGAATCCTTCGACATGGCTTCAATCCACTCGATGGTCTCGGGTTCCTTGGCGCAGGAATAGCACCGGGTATAGAGTTCGGCTTCAGAGGCGATATGGAGACGGAGGTCGGGATAATCCAGCGGCCAGGTGAGAGTGGGGGTTAGCCGGAACCACCAGCGGAGCAAGCGACGGCGGATGCGAATGGAAATGGGATCAGCCATGGCACGTTTTCCGAAACGCCCAGAGTCTTACATGGGGCAAACTGCGCCCGAAGAGGCGCGGCCACCATCTGGCAGTCGGCCAGCGGCGGGCGAGACCCGCATAGAAATGGCTGCGGAGCCATTCGGTCTGATAGTCCTCTTCCGTGCTGGCGACACAGGACAGACCGGCCGCTTGTGCGAGGCCGACAATCTCCTGATTCCTGTGTCGGTAGCCGTGATGCTTCGAAATCGCACACCCGCCCCGATGCCACGCGAAGAGCTTGGCGTCGAGCGGCAAGAGGAGATCATAGAACCAACGGGCGGATTCCGCCCCGGTCGCATCCACAATTAGCACCCCATTCTGGTTGAGCATGGCGGCCATGCGCTGAAAGAAGCGGCCCAGGGTTGCCAGATCAAAGCGATAGATGAGACCCATCACCAACAGGCCATCGGCACCTCGCGCTGGCAGCGGACTGGTCAGGACATCAAAGGTGCACGCGCGATACTCGGGAAACAGCCGTCGCATCAGCTCGGGATGGACAGGTTCGAGCTCCGAACAATCCACCTGGTAGCCATATTGGAGGAGCCGCATTTCGAGCGCGGCGCGTCCGCTGGCCAAGGAAAACAGGGGCGTGGTTTTCGGCACGGTCTTGACGATGAACCGCTCGTAGGCCAAGAGACGCGGATGGGACCAGAAATGTGTGTCGAAAAACTCGGTCACGGACCCGTAGCCGCTCACGTCGGCATAGCGCATCGTCTCCGCATGGTCGGCCATGGTCTGATCCAGATCAGTCCGGAAGGAGAATCCCGGTGGTGCCAGTCGCCATTGATACCAAGGAGTCATAGCATGGGCATCCACAGGTGGACAAATCTGTTCTTTTTAAATTTTTTATGTTCTGACCAATTCATCGGGGTTCCGAAACACCCATGGTTTGTAGCTGTACGTGCCGGCGGAATAACCCGTTTCCCAGGAGCAACTCGCCCGGGGGCCCCTGTTCAACCACGCGTCCGGCTTCAAGCACGATTACCTTTTGCGCGTGTCGAGCCAGGTTCAACCTATGCGTGACCACGATGATGGTTCTTCCCCGAGACAGCTCGAATACCGATTCTTGAATAAGCTTCTCGGATTCGGCATCGAGGCTGCTGGTGACTTCATCAAGGAGCAGAATGCTCGGATCGTGCAGGAGCGCCCGAGCCAGCTCGATCCGCTGACGCTCTCCTCCTGACAGCGTCAATCCCCTCGGTCCCAGCACTGTTGCGTACCCCTGGGGCAGGTGCTGGATGAAGCCATGGGCATTGGCCCGCGTGGCAGCAGAGACGACGTCCATCTCGGACGCCTCGGGGTGGCCGTAACGGATATTTTCCAGAACCGTATCGTTCAACAGCAGAATATCCTGGCTTACCATTCCGATCTGGCTCCGAAGAGAACCCAGGTCGTACTCGCGAATGTTTATCCCATCCAGCAAAACTTCTCCATGGCATGGATCAACCAATCTCGCGATGACATCTAACAGAGTCGATTTCCCCGCGGCCGACGGTCCCACGATGGCGGTGACGCGGTTTGCGTCAATGCAAAGCGTCACGTCTTTGAGCACAGCCTTTCCCGGCTCGTGCTCAACCGTGACGTTCTGAAACTCGATATTTCGCCGAAGCCCGGGAAATCCCCGTGAACCGGAGAGGATCGTGGTCCGTCGTGCCGACTCTTCCAGCGCCGCCATCACATTGTGAAAATGCCCGAGATTTCCTACAACGGTATGTCGCAGGCGATTGAGGGTGTACGCCTCGGGAACCATGCGAATCAGGACGAACATGAAGACGGCAAGCTGCGATAAGGACATCGAAAACAGGGTGAAGCCTACGTAGGTGGCAATGATGGCCCCTGCAGCCAGCGTCGGTTCCATTAAAAATCGAATTTTGGCCGCCTCTTGATCGTGCTGGCACTTGGCAGCAGCATAGCCCCAACTTATTTGCGCAAATCTCTCAGAATCCGCCTCCACCGCATTCCGCAACTTTACGATCCGCGCGCATCCCAGTCGTTCCATGGCGAACGCGTGTACGGAGCTCGCCGCCTGGACGACCTTGTGTCCCAGGTCTCCTGAGCGCCGTGTCTGATGATGGACGAGCCCGGATGCGGCAGCAATCAGGATCAAGGCACCCAGAGACATCTGCCAGGAAATGAAGAACAGCATGATAGCGTAGAAGGCGAAGAGCAGGGCGCGACTGATTACTTGCAGTACACCGTCGAACACGACACCGGTCCGACTTGTATCGAGCGTGACGTTGTTGACGAACGAGCCCGTTCTGGCGCAGTTGTGCAGTGAGAGATCGGCGCGCATCAGGCTGCGAAAAAGCCGGCGTCCCAAGGGCGCGACCAGATCCCTCGTCAGAGCCGAACTGGCCCGTTGCTGGCCGTAAAAGAGAGCCTGACCCGCCACGATCGTGACCAGGATCGCGCAGAGCAGCGTGGCCAAGGTCACCGGCATGTGAACGGCTCCCAAGGCGGTATTGATCGCGCGCCAAACAAAGCCTGACTGGGTCAACGCTTCAGGGCGCTCAACGAGCTGAAGGGCAGGAAGCAACAGCCCAATGCCGACACTTTGCAAGAGGGCGCTGACGACGCTGAGGGCGATCACCCAGAGCAGTCTGCCCCGGCTCGATCGAACAAGCTCAACATATTGCCCGAGCAGATGCCTGAGGTTGTAGCTCCGGCCAGGCGCGCCGGCCTCACTTGGCATGGTGGTCTAACCTATGTAAATACTGCTCGGCAAGCCAAAGCCCCTCTTCGTCTCGCGTATCAATCAAGCCCTCAAGCCCGTGAATCGGTACAATGCCCACCTTCCGGCCATAGGGGTCATCGCTCTGCAGCAATCCGGTACGGAACAACGAAGCGAGTCCGATCATTTCTTGATACAGCGGCGATCGGGTGCGCCCGGCCTTGACCCGGACCCTCGCAAACTCCCGATTGTCTGTTTCGTACCAATAGTTGTACGCTCCGACATACGCCGTAAACGTGGAATCAAAAGCCCGGCTTTCGGCAATGTCAACAAGGCGGTCAATGATCGCTCTCGGTCTGATCGGGTGGGTGATCTCCAAGAGCATGTAGTAGTCCGGACAATACCCCTCTCCGCTCAAGCGAGCGGTCACGTAGCCAAGCACGTCAAGGGTCGTCATTTCGACGCCGCTCAAATAGGAGGGACGCACGATTGGATGCTCCAAGCGGGGGGACTCATTCAGGTATTGATAAAAACGGGCGTCATCGGCGGCCACGATAATCCGCTGCAAGGAGGCCGCCTTCAAGGCGGCCTCGAAAGTGTACACCCACAGCGGCGCCCCGCGCAGAAAGACCTTGGGCTTGCAGTCAGCATCACAAACATCACCCGTTCTGATCGGTATCACGGCGCAGACCGTGGGCCGACTCACGTCTGATCCTTCTGAATGAGCTCGATCACGCTGACCACTCGCTCCGCCCGTTCGCTGCTTTGATTGTGGTGAATCCCGTGATAGTGGTGCACAGCCGCAAAGGGTTCGTAGATGATGGTGCAATTCAGACCCAACACTTTTTTGGCCCAGTCACGGTCCTCCACACCGTCAATGTCCTCACAGAAGGGAATCCTTTCCCACACGGATCGACGGATCATCGAATTCGCATTATGAAAGAAAAAATCCCGTACTTGGACCCGCCGGTCCAATCCAAACGCGGTCCAGAGGTCGCGTTTGTCAAAGGGAGAGGAATCCGGCAATGGCGTCTGCCGCCCATACGCAGCAGCCACCCGAGGATGAGAGAAAGCGAGCGTCAATCTCAGGAGCCACTGTTCATCAACCGGCACGCAATGTCCGGAAATGATGCCGATTAGGGACCCGTTTGAGGCAGCGATTCCCCGATTGAGGGCGCGCGAAAAATGAAATTCCGCATCTGAGATCGTGACGAGCTTGCAGGGATAGCGGGCGATGATGTCTCGTGTCCGGTCGGTTGAATCATTGTCCACCACGACCACTTCATAGTTCGGATAGTCCTGATGAAACACGGCGTCGAGACAGGCGCCAATCCAGCGTTCTTCATTCTTGGCCCGTATGACCACGGAGACTCTTTCAGTCGGCATGCTCATTCTCCTCTAAAAAGCCGAAGCTGAAGAGTTCGCCGGCGTCAAGAATGTACCGCAGCCGCCGACCTATGATGGCCTCCTTCATGAACGGCGCCAGGCCCTTCTGGCGAACGGGCCGAACGTCGATATCAGCGCTCGTGACGATCTCTCCACGTTCCAACCGTCTGGCGGCCACGAGCGAGGGGATACTATCTGCCACCCCGTCCATTTCCTCCTGGGTGATCGGCCTTGGGCCGATCCCCCGAGCCGTGTCGGCAAGCCGTCGCAGTCGCACGATCAACTCGCTCCAATCGGCCTGGCTGACGCGTGCGCGCGAGACCACGATGACAGTGGCGCCGAGCGCCACGGCCGCTTGCAGCTCACTCTCATCGTCGCTCACGAGGCCGGTCGGATATCCTTGTGCGCGAAGCCAGGCCAGTTGCATGAGCGTGGGTGATAGGTCCCCGGAATGCATCGATTGATAACAGAGGGTCGCCTCAGCCCCCTCACGCGCCTTCAAAAACTCTTCAAATCCGCGAGGCCCCAGCCCGTTGACGACAGCCAAAAGGCGAGTCCCGAAGCCGGCGGCCGTGCGAACTAATGTCGCTTGATGGGAGACAGGGGGTGGAAGACAAATCTCCTCGCATCGCTCCCTGGCAAGAGCCTGTAAGGCCAACGAATCGTATGGACACGGGATCAGCCTGGCCGGTGAAGAGCCATTTCCTCGCAAGGCTCTGAAGAGATCGCACTGTTCATCGAGGCTCTTGGAGCGGGTTCCATGGGAGGGACCAGCCGTGGCAGGGTCTCGTAGGCCTAGGATGAGCCCGTCACAACCGACATCCGCGCATTCCTGCTGGAATGCTGGAAGACCATGCGGGTTGCCCTCGAAGAGCATGGCCGTGACATAGACATTCATAACGGCTTTGGAAACTCGATGCCGAATTCGCGAGCAAGGCTGAGGAATTGCTTCCACGTTCCGGAATCAACGGGAATACCGTACTGGCGTCGTTGCGCCTGCATCTCATTCTCAGGGTCTCCCGGAAGCAACACCCTGTGCTGTGGAAGAGCCGGTTCGTTTCGCACCTCTGCTCCCAGCTCTTTCATTCTTCGGTCAAACTCTCCCTTCTCCACGAAGGCATCTGGTTGGATCGCCATAAAGAAATGGCCGAGGTGGCGTTTTTGAGACAACGGCGTCCCGAACATCGGCATGAGCGCTCTGCCGAACGGCATGCCGGTCAGGAGAGAACAGAGCACCTCGACCATCGCAGCCAAGACATAGCCTTTGTGCTCTCCGATCGGAAAGAGCGCGCGGGCTTCCTCCGCATTCACGACGGATTCCCCATGGTCATTCGCCGCCACCCCAGGCGGCAGCGGCTCTCCACGTTCTCGATGCTGCAGCACCCAGTTCCAGTTCCGCTGACTCATCCCCATATCGACGCAAAACGGTTCCTCCCCATCCGATGGAGCCGCAAAGCATATGGGGTTCGTCCCGAAAAACGCGCGCGAGCCGCCGTGCGAGACCAGCAGGGCATCGGCATGGGTGAACGAGAACGCCAGGAATCCTTGCCGCGCGGCCTGAAGGCTATAACAGGCAGCCGCACCGAAATGCGTCGAGTTCCGTACCGCGACGGCGCCGACCCCCCCCTCACGGGCCATGTCCATGGCATGGCCCATCCCCACGCTGCCCGCCGCATGGCCAAACGTGTGGTCCGCATCGAGATCGCCGCATGCCGGCAGTCGGCGCCGGAATTGAAACTTCGGAGCCGGATTGATGCGCCCACCCTGGACCGCCCGTACGTAATGAGGAAACAAGCGGATTCCGTGTGAATCAACCCCCCGGAGGGACGTGTCACACAGGCCGTTCACCACAGGAGCAGCCACATCAGAAGGGGCGCCGAGGCGCTCCAGAATCGAGGACGCAAACTTCCGCCAGCCGTCCGCCTCAATTCTGTGCACTGCCCCGTGCGACACGCGATCGAACACGTTGGTTATGCCATCGGCAGCGCCACGGAGACCCAGGCGCCCTGCCGTTTGAGACTTTCAGCTACCGCCTCAATCACGGCAGTGGAAACAAGCGCCGAGGTGAAGGTCGGGCGCAGAGGCTCGAGTTCTGACAGGGTTCGGCGACCTGCGCGCAGCTCCGCGACATCCTGTATGAAGGTCAGGATGCTGTCCGGTCCGTATCCGACGCAACGGAGCGCGTCGAGCTCCGAGTCATGCGCCAGGCTGGTGAAGTACGGATTCACGTCCGCGACCCCTTCCTGATCGGTGACGATCTGGACTCCCCGGTACTTCTGGTCCGAATCGTAACGGCCTTCCGTGCCGACGACCAGCATGCGCTGATCGGACATGGCAGAGCTTCTGTCCGGATCGATCCAATTCACGAGAAGGGTCGAGACAAACGGGATACCATCAGGAGTCTGCCAGCGAATCATCACCTGGATGGCATCTTCCGTATCGATCCCCTGATCTTCCAGATACACCCGCTGCCCACAGGCTGAAATCGCTTCGGGCTTGTAGCCGGTGACGAACCACAAGAGGTCCACGTAATGGGCTCCCAGATACTGAAACACGTTCGTGTTGTTGACCCACTTACGGAAATGGACGAGAGGGACCTGTTTCTTCTGGCTGAACTCGATCACGGCGTAGAGTGGAACGCCGAGCCGGCCGGCCCGGAGCTCATCCCGAAGCCGAACATTCGCTGCATCCCATCGTTTGTGAAAATCCACGGCTCCGTACACCCCGCCCTGGGCCGCCGCCCGGCACATTCTCCTCGCCTCAGCGAGCGTGGGTGCAAAGGGCTTGACCACGAGACAGGAAATCCCACTTTCCAGGAGCGGGACCGCCACGTCAGCATGGAGCGAGTCAGGTACCGACACGATCCCCGCGAGACAGGCGTCATGAGATTCCAGGGCTGTGGGGTCGACGGGAGCCACAACGGTTTCGAGCGACCCATCCACCCGCATCAGGCGGCTCAAAGCCTGAGCCCGTGTGCGGGCCTCGGCTAGGGACTGCTGGCTGGTGGCTGACAACGTGATCCGCCCGACCATCCCCCTCCGCCTTCCCTCAAACAGAGCCGGCAGGATCGTCCCGTATCCCGACGTACCTCTTCCGGTGACATAGACCCCGGCTCCGACAACGACAACGTCGACAGACTTAGTGGACATGATCGATCACTCCGAGTAGTAAGACAGCCGGCTTTTCACGGGTTGGTTCAATCCGGCCAGAATGTATTCGCAGAGACGGAGGTCCTCCTCGGTTTTCACGATCATGGCCGAGAGTTTTCCGACCGGATAGACCCCCGCACGTTCACAGATCACCGCGTAGCCGTCTCGTTCGTACTGTTTCATGAAATCTCTTCGCCGCCACATCATCAGACTGTACACAAACCGTTGGACTGGCTCTAAGTCCTGAGTCCTCGCAAACTTGCCATCGCTGGAATAGTTGAACGGCTTTCCTCTGAAATTGAAGTGGG
>Ga0194121_10011959_pt1 | contig 10215 bp, 8 predicted proteins | sample TA2MahCa50mmetaG_FD_148609 | JGI IMG/M metagenome (GOLD analysis project Ga0194121, IMG submission 148609) | Freshwater microbial communities from Lake Tanganyika, Tanzania - TA2015020 Mahale Deep Cast 50m | ecosystem: Environmental > Aquatic > Freshwater > Lake | place: Tanzania: Lake...
GCGCCAGGCAATCGAGCGCGGCGGCCTGCCGCTGACCGCAACCGGCAATCTCTCGCGCGCAGTCGTCGCCGAGATGCGCAAGCTCATTGAATGGCCGGGCTATGACCAGGCCGACGCGTTTCGGCTGCACAAGGTCATCAACGAGCCTGACTTCCTGCCGCTGCACATCGTTCGTTTGCTCAGCGAGGCAGCCAACCTCGCGCAAATCCGGCGCGGCAAGTTGATCGCGACTCCCTTTGGCAAGACCATGCTGAACGAAGCGCAGCAAGGCAGCCTGCTGGCGATCCTGTTTCATCTGGCGCTCTGGCGCATGGATCTCGGGTATTTCGGGCGCGGCCTGCTCGGCACTTGGCCGCAGAGCGATGCCGGTGTCGTGCTGTGGTCGCTGTCGGTTTGCGCCAGCGACTGGCAAACCAGCGAAAAACTGACGCGGCTTTGCACCATCCCGGAACCCGCGATGTTGTCGGGAACCTGGGACCGGACACCCTACGCGATGGAGGCCAGAATCCTCCGACCGCTGCTCTGGTTCGGACTGCTCGAGCACCGTAGCGAAAAGATCGCGGAGAGCCGGTTCGGCGAGCATCATTTCTATCGCAAGGCGGCCTTGTTCGACCGAATGCTGACTTTCGACGTCGCGGTGGATTCGATGGACGGCGCTCGGCATTGAAGGCTGCCGCCAAAATTGTTCAAGGGCTCGCACGGAGTCCTCCTGGGAAAAACCGCCGCCTGGATCGCTACTAAGAGAGGGAGCAAGAAAAAGGCTCCCCGCACATGCACAATGGTATCGATCCAGGCCGCCTGTCCCCGGCCGAGCGTCTAGCCGAGATCGCCGAGATTCTGGCGGCCGGCCTAATACGGCTGAAGTCGCGACAGTCCAGTCCTTTATCTGCCGACAGCGGAGAGAGTTCGCTCGACTATACCGCCCACCGAAGCGGTCATGCCGACGCCCGCGAAACGGATGGAGGCCCGGATTGACCGAGTCGGTATTGGCTCAATTGGCTGCGCTTAAAACAGCGCCGATCGGCACGTTGAAGCAGAAATGGCGCGATCTCTTCGAGACCGAGCCGCCACCTTATAACCGGCGGTTCCTGGAGCATCGGCTGGCGTACCGCATTCAGGAACTGGCCTACGGCGGGCTCAAGCCCGAAACCCTCAAGCGGCTGCGCGCCATCGCCAAAGACCTCGACGGCGGGGATCCGGCGCGGCGCCGACAGCCTGCCAAGGAGCGGCCGGTGGCCGGCACACGGCTGATCCGCGAGTACCAAGGCGTCGAGCACTGCGTCACAGTGCGCGACGAGGATTTCGAATACCAGGGCCGGCCCTACAAATCGCTGTCCGCCATAGCGCGAGCCATTACCGGTACGCGGTGGAATGGCTTGACGTTTTTCGGACTTAAAAGCTGGCGGACCGAGAAATGAAGAAGCCGATCATCCGCAAGCTCCGCTGCGCGGTCTACACCCGCAAGTCCAGCGAGGAAGGGCTGGAGCAAGAGTTCAACTCGCTCGATGCCCAGCGCGAGGCTTGCGAGGCTTATATCGCCAGTCAGAAACCCGAGGGCTGGCTGCTGGTGCCAGACCGCTACGACGACGGCGGCATCTCGGGCGCGACGTTGGAGCGGCCGGCGTTGCAGCGCCTACTAGCCGATATCGAAGCCCGCCGCGTCGACGTGGTGGTCGTCTACAAGATCGATCGGCTCAGCCGCGCGCTGATGGATTTTGCCAAGCTGGTCGAGGTGTTCGACCGCAACAGCGTCACCTTCGTCAGCGTGACCCAGTCGTTCAACACGACCACTTCGATGGGGCGGCTCACACTCAATATCTTGCTGTCCTTCGCACAGTTCGAGCGTGAGGTGATCGGTGAGCGCATTCGCGACAAGTTCGCGGCCTCACGCAAGAAAGGCATGTGGATGGGCGGGTTCGTTCCGCTCGGCTACGACGTCAAGGATCGCAAACTGGTCGTGAACAAGGCAGAGGCCGCGACCGTTCGGATGATTTTCGAACGGTTCATCAAGATTGGCTCGGCCACCGAGCTGGTACGGAAGCTCCGGGCTGAAAATGTCCGAGGCAAGCAAGGCAAGGTTGTCGACAAGGGCTACGTCTATAAGCTTCTCAACAACCGGACCTATATCGGTGAGGCAGTGCACAAGGGCGTGGCCTATCCCGGCGAGCACCAAGCCATCATCGAGCGCTCCCTCTGGGATCGGGTGCACACGGTACTGCGCGAGAGCCCGAGACGGCGCGCGGCGAACACCAGAACGCAGACGCCGTCGCTCCTAAAAGGTTTGATCTTCGGGCCGACCGGCAGGGCAATGACGCCGGCGCATACGCGCAAGGGTGGCAAGCTCTATCGCTATTATGTGTCGACGGATGTGCTCAAACGCGATGCCAACGCTTGTCCGGTGCGGCGCATCCCGGCAGCCGAGATTGAGAGCGCGGTCGTCGACCACCTGCGCGGGCTCCTGCGTACCCCAGAAGTCATCGTCGGCACGTGGCGCGCGGCAAGATCGATCGGCGACATTCCGGAAGCCGAGGTGCGCGAGGCGCTGCAGCGGCTCGATCCGCTCTGGGACGAATTGTTTCCAGCCGAGCAGGCACGCATCGTGCAGTTGCTGGTCGAGCGCGTCGATGTCGGCACCGACGGCGCGGACAACCGGCGAGCGGTGGAAGACCGTGTGCTGGAAGGTCGGGCTGCACCGCGCCGCCGCGCACGAGCATTGGCTGTATGCTCTCTGCGTCATCGCGTGGAGACTCAACGGGCACCACTTGCCGAAGGGTCTCTCAAAGCGACGCTTCATCGAGCGGACGATTGCGGCGTCAGCGTAGTGCAGCGAAAATTGTCTGCCAGACACTTTTCGCTCAGACAGAATGGCTCGGATTCGCTAGTTTCGTTGGCAAGATCGCGAGACGCGCGTCGACGATCCGGTTCACTTCAGCACGTACCAGGTCGATCGCCCGCCGCCCTGCTTTACGAGATAGCCTTTCTCGACCAGTTGCCGAAAGTGTTCCTTGAGCGTGTTGCGGCTGACGCCAGTCAGCTTGGCGATCTCGCCGATGCTGACGCGACCGTGTTCGCGGGCGTGGTCGAGAATCTGAACTGAATGTTCCGGCAGGCTTGAGACGACGAGTTTCTCGCGCTCGATCTTTTTCGCCAGCCGCTCCTTCTGCTGGCGCAGCGCACGCAGGAAGAACAGAAGCCACGGCTCCCAATTGGGATTGTCGGTGCGGATCGTTCCCTGCGTCTGCCGCAGCGCCAGGTAGTAGCCTTCCTTGCTTTGCTCGATGACGCTCTCAAGCGAGCTGTAGGGCACGTAGGCATAGCCCGCGCGCAGCAGCATCAGTGTGGTGAGGATACGGCTCAGCCGTCCATTGCCGTCCTGGAACGGATGGATGGCGAGGAACACGACCGTAAAGATCGCGATGACGAGCAGAGGATGGAGGCGCTTCTCCTCCGTCGCCTCGCCAAACCAGGTGACGAGTTCGGTCATCAGCCGGGGCGTGTCGAATGGCGTCGCGGTCTCGAACACGATGCCGATCTGCTTGCCGTCCTGGTCGAAGGCCACGACGTTGTTGGGGCCAGTCTTGTAGCCGCCGCGGTGGCGCTCGTCCTTCTCACTGTGGACGAGCAAATCGCGGTGCAATTGCTTGATGTGGTTTTCGGTGATCGCGATCTCGTCCCACGACCGGAACACGAGGTCCATCGCTTCGGCGTAGCCTGCGACCTCCTGCTCGTCGCGGGACGCGAAGGGCTTGATGTCGAGGTTGGACAGCAGCCGCTCGACCTCGCGGTCGGTGAGCTTGCTGCCCTCGATCCGGGTGGAGGAGCCGATGCTCTCGATGGTCGCGACGCGCCGCAGCGCCGACAGCCGTTCAGGCGCGACGGTTCCGAGCGCCCGCCAGGCGCCCTTGAACTCGTCGATCTCGGCAATCAGCGCCAGGATCTCCGGGGTGATCCGGATGGTGTCGGTTCGGATGCTCACACCCGAATAGACACCCAAATCCACCCAAATAGCAAGGCCACCCGAATGCCCACCCAATTGCACCCGATTAGGCAGGGCCTAAGGAAAGGCAAGGCCGTCAACCTTTCGTTAGCCGAACCGGCAAGGAAAGGATCGACCCTGCCGGGCCGCTCGCGGGTCCTTCCTGGCGGAGATCCTATGCGGGGGGCAATGGCCCGAAATTTCGCCACCGGCAGGGCAAAAATCTGAGTTACCAGTTACCACGCGACGTTGCCGCCTGTGTGCCCTAAAGGGCCGCAACGGTTGGCGTTTTCGGCCGGCGCCCTGGTAACCGCCGCCTGGTAACAGGCGCGCCCCGGTTACCACGCCTGCCGTGGTACGGCGCTCCACACGAACCAGATGACGCACCGACTGCCCGACACGGTCGAGCATTGGCCGCTCGACCGGCTGATCCCCTATGCGCGCAACGCGCGAACGCACGCGGACGACCAGGTCGCGCAGATCGCCGCCTCGATCGTCGAGTTCGGCTGGACCAATCCGATTCTGGTCGACGCCGAAGGCGTGGTGGTCGCCGGCCACGGCCGGCTGCTGGCGGCACGCCGGCTCGGAATCGATACCGTGCCGGTGGTGGTGCTCGGGCATCTGACCTCGGCGCAGCGGCGTGCCTACGTGATTGCCGACAACAAGCTCGCGTTCAACGCCGGCTGGAATGAGGAATTGCTCGCGGCCGAATTGCAGGCGCTCAACGGCGAGGGCTTCGACCTCGCTCTAACCGGATTTTCCGACGCCGAGCTTGAAGCGCTGATGGCGCCGCTCGGCGACGAGGGGGATGCCGACGACGGCAATGAAGACGCCGCCGACGAGACGCCCGCGCCACCGCGCCAGCCGGTCTCGCGAGCCGGCGACCTTTGGCTGCTCGGTCGCCATCGCCTCCTCTGCGGCAGCAGCACCGATGCGGCGGTGGTCGCGCGCGCCATGGTGGGGAAACGCGCAACGCTCGTCTTCACGTCGCCGCCCTACGGCAATCAGCGCGACTACACGACCGGTGGCGTCGGTAATTGGGACGCGCTGATGCAGGGCGTGTTCGCAGGCCTACCGGCCACCGACGAGGCGCAGGTTCTGGTCAACCTCGGCCTGATTCATCGTGACAACGAGTGGCAGCCTTACTGGCAGACCTGGCTCGAATGGATGCGTGAACAAGGTTGGCGCCGGTTCGGACTTTACGCTTGGGACCAAGGACCGGGATTGCCCGGCGACTGGAACGGACGCCTGGCCCCCGCCTTTGAGCTGCTGTTTCATTTCAATCGGGTGGCGCGCAAGCCCAACAAGATCGTGCCCTGCAAATGGGCGGGCCACATCAACGACACCCATGGCGGCATGCGCAGCCGCGACGGTCACGTCGGGGAATGGAGCCACGCCGGGCAAGGCGTGCAGGAGACGCGCATTCCCGACAACGTTATCCGCATTACGCGGCACAAGGCGCGCGGCATCGAAACCGAGCATCCGGCCGTGTTCCCGGTGGCGCTGCCGGAGTTCGTGATGCGTGCCTACAGCGACGACGGCGACGTCGTCTACGAGCCGTTTGCGGGTTCGGGGACGAGCCTGATTGCGGGCGAGCGCACCGGCCGGCTCGTCAAGGCGGTAGAGCTCGCCCCGGAATACGTCGACGTCGCCATCCTGCGATGGCGCAAGCTGTTTCCCGATCAACCGGTCGTCCTTGCCGATGACAAGCGCACCTTCGAGGCGACCGCGGCGGCACGAGGCGTCGAAATCACCGATGCCGCCTGACGAGCTTTCAGTCGAACAGTGGCCGATCGAGCGGCTTCTGCCTTACGTCGCGAACGCCCGAACGCATCCAGACGAGCAGGTCGCGCAGATCGCCGGCTCTATTGCGGAGTTTGGTTTCAATGTGCCGTGCCTCGTCGATGAACGGGGCGTGCTGATCGCAGGACACGGCCGGTTGATCGCGGCCGAGCGTCTCGGCCTTTCCGATGTGCCGGTCATACGGTTGGCCCATCTGACCGACGCGCAGGCAAGGGCCTTCCGTCTCGCCGATAACCGCATTGCGCTCAATGCCGGTTGGGACGAGGCGCTGCTCGCCGCCGAACTTGGCCGGCTCAAGGAGGATGGAGTTGACCTCGAGCTGCTTGGTTTCGGTGAAGACGAGCTCGATCGCTTGCTCGACGGACTTGATGGAGAAGCCGGGGCGGACGGTGAGGATGATGTTCCCGAGCCTCCGACCGAGGCGGTGACGAGGCCGGGCGACCTTTGGTTGCTTGGTGCCCACCGCTTGCTCTGTGGCGACGCGACCGTCGCGACCGATATCGAGCGGCTGCTCGACCGCAAGCGCCCTCATCTAATGGTGACGGACCCGCCTTACGGCGTCGAATACGATCCGAATTGGCGCAACGAAGCCGGGGTCTCCGCCACCACGCGAACCGGCAAGGTCAGTAATGACGATCGCGCCGACTGGCGCGAGGCATGGGCGCTGTTTCCAGGAGACGCGGCCTATGTCTGGCACTCGGGTGTTCGGTCGCGGACCGTGGCGGAAAGCCTGGAGGCCTGCGACTTCAAGATTCGGGCGCAGATCATCTGGGCCAAGCCTCGTCTGGTGCTGGGCCGCGGCGATTATCATTGGCAGCACGAGCCCTGCTTCTACGCGGTGCGCAACGACGCGCACTGGCAGGGCGCGCGCGATCAGACCACGCTGTGGACCATTGGCACCGGCGCCGAAGAGGACGAGGCAACCGTCCATGGAACGCAGAAACCGGTCGAGTGCATGCGCCGGCCGATGATCAACAACAGTACTAGAGGCGAGTTGATCTATGAGCCGTTCGCGGGATCGGGATCGACATTGATCGCCGCCGAATCCATCGGCCGGGTCTGCCTCGCCACGGAGATCGACCCGCGCTACTGCGACGTCATCATCGAGCGCTTCCAGCGCCACACCGGGATTACGGCGACGCTCGCCGGCAGCGACCGTACCTTCGAGGCGCTTCGGACCGAGCGGATCGCGGCATGATGCAAAGCCGTCGAATGTCGCTGTTGGAGGCTGTAGCGAATGTCGTGATCGGGTACGCGCGCGATCCGCAGCTGGCTTGATCCGGCCGAGAAGGCCCGTCGCCTGGACGAACTGGAAATCCAGGCCCTCCAGGCCAAGACCCCGGCGCAGAAAGCGGCCATTGCAGAGGAACGGCGCCGGCTGGAACTTGCCGGGCAGGCCATTCCGGTCGCGATTGCTGAAGCCGACATTACGCGGGCCGGCACCAAGGCACGCGCCGAGGCGACGCAGGCGCACATCGACCAGTCACGGGTGGTCGAGGTCAACACGAGAGCGACGCTGGGCTTGGCTGACGCCTGGCTCAAGGGGGCGGCGGCGGCCCAGCAAGCGGAAGTCCGCCGCAAGGCCCTGACCGAGGCCGTGCAGAACGGCGTCGATGTCGAAACACGCGCCCGCGAGCTGCTCCGTGAGCAGATCGCTGAGCAGGCGGCACAATCAGCTAAATCCGCCACTGACCTCACCGCCGAAGCCGCCGCTCAGCGGAAGCTCAACGACGCCGTCGCGGCGGGCACGATCTCAAGCGAGCAGGCGCAACGCTTGATGCAGGTCGAGCAGGCGCTCCGCCCGCTCATCATTGCGCAGGCACTGGCCGAAGGCGACGCGAAAGGTACGCTGGCCCGCGTGATCGATGCGTTGCGTGGCGCCTATGCGCGCCTTCATGGCGAGCAGGCGCGCGCGGCCGCGCTGCAGACGATCGAAGGCCAGAAGAATCAGATCGAGCTACTGCAGAAGCAGATCGAACTCGCCGGCACGAGCGAGTCGCAGCGGGCGATCATCATCGCCCAGCTGCAGGCCGAGCAACAGCTGCGCCAGAAGGGCATAGAGCTTGCGAGCGCTGAAGGTCAGGCGATCCTTGCCAACGCCGGCTTCATCGAGCGCCTGAACCAGGAGCTCGCGCGCTCACAGGGAGCGATGCAATCCCTGCAGAGCATGACCGACACGACCTTCAACCACTTCGCCAACTTGATCGCGCAGGGCAAGACCGACTGGAAATCATGGGCGGACGCCGGCCGTGCGGCGCTCGCCGACATCGAAAAGGAAATGCTCAAGCTTGCGGTGCTCAATCCGCTCAAGAACTTCCTGTTCGGGACGAACCTCACGACGCTCAACAATGTCGGTGGCGTCCTCGGCGGCCTGTTCGGCTTCAAGTTTCACGAGGGCGGGGTCGTCGGCGTCGATGGCATGCCGCGCTGGGCGCCGGCGCAGGTCTTCCGCAATGCGCCGCGCCTGCATGACGGTGCATTCCTGTCGCCCGACGAAGTGCCGGCGATCCTCCAGCGCGGCGAGCGCGTCCTCAATCGCGCCGAGGCCGCTGCCTATCAGCGCGGCACGAAAGCTGCGCCAATCGTTCTCAACTTTGCGGTGACGACGCCCGATGCCGCCTCGTTCCGTCGGGCCCAAAGCCAGATCACCGCCGACATGGCAGCGGCGCTGCGACGCGCGGAGCGCAACCTTTGACCGGATTCCACGACGTGCGGTTTCCTGACGCCGTGGCGCGCGGTGCAACTGGCGGACCGGAGTTCTCGACCGACATCATCGCGGTCGCTTCGGGCTTCGAGCAGCGCAACGTCAACTGATCGGCGGCGTCGGCGGCTGGGCCGCGACAAGCCAGCTTTCGGGTGCGGTGATCGCGCCGGGAACGATCGTCGTCCAATCCAATGTGAAGAAGGTTCAGCATCCGACCGGCGGCATCGTCGGCGCAATCATGGTCAAGGAGGGCGACGCCGTCGAGGAGGGCCAGTTGCTGATGCGGCTCGACGACACCCTGACCAAGGCCACACTGGGTATCGTACGGTCCCAGCTCAACGAGCTGACCGCCCGCGAGGCAAGGCTTCTGGCGGAGCGCGACGGCGCCGGTTCGATTGCGTTCCCGGAAAATTTGACTGCGCAGGCCTCCGACCGTTCGGTCGCCGCCGCCACCGCGGGCGAGGAGAAGCTGTTCGAATCCCGCCGCAACACGCGCAACGGTCAGAAGGCGCAGCTGCGCGAACGCATCGCGCAGACGAATGAAGAGATCCGCGGTCTTTCCGCGCAGCTCTCCGGGAAAGAGACGGAGATCAAATTCATCGGCGAGGAACTGGTCGGAGTCACCGATCTCTACAAGAAGAACCTGATTCCGATCATCCGCTACATGCAGCTTCAGCGCGACCAGGCCAAGCTGCAGGGCGATCTTGGGCATCTGATCGCCGAGGTCGCGCGGGCGCGGGTCAAGATCAGCGAAACCGAGTTGCAGGTCATCCAGATCGATCAGGACTTCCGCACTGAAGTGCTCCGGGAACTGCGCGATGCCCAGGGCAGGATTGCCGAACTCAGGGAGCGCGTGACCGCCGCGGAAGATCAGCTCCGGCGCGTTGACATCATCGCGCCGCAAAGCGGCACCGTGCATCAGCTTTCGGTCCATACCGTGGGCGGCGTCATCGCCAACGGCGAGACGGTCATGCAGATCGTGCCGCGCTCGGACGATCTCGTCGTCGAGGCCAAGGTCGCGCCCCAGGACATCGATCAGCTCGCTGTCGGAGCCAAGACGGTGGTCCGGATCATGGCGGGAAATCAGCGCACCATGCCGGACATCGGCGGGGCGCTCACGCGCATCTCGGCCGACCTCACGCGCGAGCCGCAGACCAATCTCGCTTACTACGTCGTCCGCGTTGCGCTCGATCCGCAAGAGACCGGTCGGCTCGGCGACTTGAAGCTTGTGCCCGGCATGCCGGCCGAAACGTTCATCCAGACGCAACAGCGGACGCCGCTCGAATATCTCCTCAAGCCGTTCCAGGAGCAGATCGCCCGCGCCTTCCGCGAGCGGTGACGACGGCGGCCTTCATCTCATCGCGACTGCGCTGAAGGCGGTTTTCGCCGCTGTAATTCTCTCGCTCAAAGCGCAGAGGCAAGCGGGAACGATGCGCGCTTCCTACCCGGTCATCGCGCGCGACATCTTCATACGATAGTAAAACTGATCCGCGACGTGCCAGTTGTAGCTTGCGATCAAGGTCCCCTTCCGGGTGATGTAGCGCCGGAAGGCGCAAGTCGAAATCGTATCGGCCTTGCAATCCAAGCCCGCAGCGACCTTGGCGGTCATCGGTGCGCCGAAGATATCCTGCCGAACTTCGAGAATATCCTCGCCGGTTTGGTTCGCCAGATGCGCATAGAACGGACCCACGCAGCGCCTCAGCTCGCGCACGTAAGCCCTTGCGCGCGGCGC
>Ga0194121_10011964_pt1 | contig 10212 bp, 11 predicted proteins | sample TA2MahCa50mmetaG_FD_148609 | JGI IMG/M metagenome (GOLD analysis project Ga0194121, IMG submission 148609) | Freshwater microbial communities from Lake Tanganyika, Tanzania - TA2015020 Mahale Deep Cast 50m | ecosystem: Environmental > Aquatic > Freshwater > Lake | place: Tanzania: Lake...
GTGGGAGACGGTCGCGCCCTTCGGGCGACCGGTCGTGCCACTGGTGAAGAGGATGATCGCCGGCTCGTCCTCGTCGACGGCGACGTCGGGAAGCTCCGGGTCGCCGGCGCGCGCGGGGCCCAGCAGCGGCTCGAGCGCGGTGTCCTCGAGGAGGACGATCCCGTCGGGCACGCCCACCGCGTGGAGCCGCTCCATGCGCGGCGCGTCGGCGACGATGACCTTCGGCTCGGTGAGCGCGATCCCGTGGTCGAGCTCGGCCGGCGTCCACCAGCCGTTGAAGCTCGACACGATCGCCCCGGAGCACACCGTCGCCCACCACGCCACCGCGTGGGCGGGCACGTTGGCGGCGGCGAAACCGACCGCGTCGCCGGGGCCCACCCCGTGGTCGGCGAGGACCCGGGCGACCCTGGCCGCCGAGGCCGCCACGTCGGCGAACGACAGCACGAGGTCGCGGTCGGGAAACACGAGGTACGGCGCGTCGGGCGTCCGGGCGGCGGCGGCCGCGAGCTGGGCCCGCAGGTGGGGGAACCGGTTCCGGAACACCGTCACCGTCGCCCCGAGCACGTCCTCCTCGGCCAGCTCGAACGGGCTCCCGGGCGCGAGCAGCCCGTCGATGCCCGCAGGCGGCTCCCAGCGGTGGGTGTGGTCGGACATGGGCAGGACTCCTCGGGCGACGGTGTCGGCCGCAAGACTGCCCCACGGAACCGCCCCGGTTCCCATGGGCGCGCCGCGGGTACGGCTCCCGCACTACGGTGCGTCGCCGACCGGTCCGCCCGCGCACCGCGCCGCCGCCCCGGAGGTCCCCCATGCCCGACCCGTCACCCGCCGCCCTGATCGACGCGCGCATCGCCGAGCTCGGCGACTGGCGCGGCGCCACCCTCGCCCGGGCCCGCGAGCTGATCCACCGCGCCGTGCCCGACGTGGTCGAGACCTGGAAGTGGCGGGGGGTGCCGACCTGGGAGCACGGCGGCATCCTCTGCACCGGCGAGACCTACCGCGACAAGGTGAAGCTCACGTTCGCGAAGGGCGCGTCGCTCGACGACCCGACCGGCCTGTTCAACGCCGGCCTCGACGGCAACGTGCGCCGGGCCGTCGATCTCCACGAGGGTGACCGGCTCCCCGCCCGACCCTTCACTGCGCTCGTGCGCGCCGCGGCCGCCCGCAACGCCTCGGCGGGAGGCGGCACGGCGAAGTCGGCGGGACGCGGCACGGCGAAGTCGGCCCCGACGCTGCTCGCGGGCGGGAACCCCCAGATCGCGAAGGGCTACGGCGACGAGCCCGTCGCCGCGTTCGTCGACGCGCTGTCGGGGTGGAAGCAGGAGGTCACCCGCCGGATCGACGCGGTGGTCACCAAGGCGGTGCCCCGGGCGCGCAAGGCCGTGAAGTGGAACTCCCCCATGTACGGCATCCCCGGCCAGGGCTGGATCCTCAACGTCCACGTCTTCACGCGGTCGGTGAAGGTCACGTTCTTCCAGGGCGCGAGCCTGGACCCGGAACCCCCGGGGCGCGGCAAGGACCCCGCCGCCCGCTGGATCGACGTGCGCGAGGGCGCGCTCGACGAGCCGCAGCTCGCGCGGTGGGCGAAGCAGGCCGCGAAGCTCCCCGGCTGGCTCACCCAGGGCATCGCGTGAGCCGCTGATAGGTTCGCCCGCGGTGCGGTATCTGATTCAGCATCCCGAGCCGATCGGCATCGAGCGCGACCTGCTCGCCGCCGGCGACGTGGTCCGGGTGGCCCGGGCCGTCGAGGCCGCCGGGTGGGACGGCATCGCGTTCACCGAGCACCCGGCACCCGGCTACCGCTGGCTCGCCGAAGGCGGCGGGCACCAGACGCTCGACCCGTTCGTCGCCCTCGGTGCGGTGGCGGCGGTGACCGAGCGGATCCGCCTGCTCACCTACCTGTCGGTCGTCCCGTACCGGAACCCGCTCCTCCTCGCCAAGGCGGCGGCGACGGTCGACCTCCTCTCGGGTGGCCGCTTCATCCTCGGGGTCGGCACCGGGTACCTCAAGTCGGAGTTCTTCGCCCTCGGCGTCGACTTCGACGAGCGCAACGCCCTGTTCGACGAGGCGCTCGACGTGCTGCCGCTGCACTGGAGCGGTGAGCGGTTCAGCTACGACGGCCGCCACTTCAACGCCCGCGACCTCATCGCCCGGCCGTCGCCCGCCCGCCCGATCCCGATCTGGATCGGGGGGAACGCCAGGATCACCCGCCGCCGGGTCGCCACCCGGGCCCAGGGCTGGATGCCGATGAGCGGCCCGCCCGAGATGGCCACCACCACCCGCACCGCGCACCTGTCGGGGCTCGACGAGATCGCCGCCGCCATCCGCGAGCTCAAGGAGATGGCGGGCCCCCGCGCCGACGAGATCGACGTCATGGTCCTCTACACCGACGACTCGATCCTCACCCCCCGCGCCGACGTCGCCCGTCACCGCGACGCGCTGGCCGAGATCCGCGACGCGGGCGCGACCTGGGTCTCCTTCGCCTGGGACTTCTCCACCGAGGCCGAGACCCTGGCGTTCGTGGAGGGCTTCGCCGAGCACTACCTCGGCGACGAGCGCGTCTGAGCGCGGCGCTGGGTGGGCACTCGCCACACGAGGTAGACGGTGCCCACCGCTCCGGCCGCGACGATCGCGGCGGCGATCCACGACCGGTCGCGCAGAGCGAACGCGCTGAGCCCGATCGCCGCCCACATGACCGTGAGCGCGAAGGCCTTCGCCCGCGCCGGCATCCCCAGTCCGGCCCGGAAGTCACCCACCAACGGCCCCACCCGGGGGAGGGAGAGGACCCACTGCTCGAACCGGGGGCTCGAGCGACCGAAGCACCAGGCCGCCAGCACGAAGAACACCGTGGTGGGGAGCCCGGGCACGACGATCGCGATGCTTCCGATCCCGACCGACACGAAGCCCACCGCAAGCCACACGGCGCGCACCACGCGGGAGGACGCGACGCGGTCCGACCCGCTCATGTCGGCGGCGCGCTGGGCGGCGGGGCCTGCACGATGGTCGCCACAGGGGCGGATCGTAGGGCCGGCTCGACGGCGCCGGAAGCGCGGGCGACTACCAGATGCCCTCGATCGCGGCGGCGCCTCCGTCCGCCGCCGGGAGCGGCTCCCCGGCATCGTCGGCCCCGGCTCCGGAGATGCGCCGCGCCGCCGCCTGCAGCCCGCCGCCGATCTCCTCGATGTCACGGCGGGTCAGCGGCTCGCGGAACCCCATCAGATAGAGGCTCATGGTGCACGCACCCGACGGGGTGACGATCGGGGCGGCGATGTGGGCGACCTCGTAGGTCGAGCGGGCGTCGAGCTCGATGACGACCGTGGCGATGTCGCCCAGGTTGGCGACGTTGGCGCGGAGCCGGCCCCGCGCCGCCTTCGAACCCGGGGTCCGGCCGAGGTCCCGCACGGCCCGGCGCAGGCCGTGACGGGCCGACGTCCAGAGCCCGATGGCATAGCCCCGCTCGCGCACCGACGCGAGCCAGCGCCGGACGTCGGCCTCGGCGTCGAGCACCGCGCGCGGCGCCGTCGCGATCCACCGGTCGACGGTGGCGTCGTCGGCCCAGGCGAGGAACACGCCACCGATCGGGGGCAGCATGGGGATCCGCTGGCCGATGCCGGGCGTGCCCCCGGCGTGGGGTGACACCTCGTCGACGATGACGAGGTCACCCGCGTTGGCCCGGACCACCAGGCCGGTCACGCCGAGGCGCTCGGCCCACGTGCCGACCGCAGCCCCGGCGGCCGACACGGCGGCGTTCGTGTGCAGCGCCGACCGCCCGAGCGGCACGAGCATCGGGCCGAGCCGGTAGCGCTTGTCGTCGGTGCGGGCCAGGTACTCCCCGGCTTCGAGCACGGCGAGGATCGCGTGCATCGACGCCACGTTGACCCCGAGGCGCCGGGTGAGCTCCGAGAGACTGAACGACTCGTCCGGGTGCGCCGCGAGCAGGTTGAGCACCCGCAGGGCCCGCTCGGCCGACAACGCGGGACGCGCCATGTGCCACCTCCGTCCGGGCACGGCACCCCGGGTGCCACGCCGCGGCGACCGTGCCGGCTATTGCAATGGCGAACGGTAGCAACGCCGAGCCGGCCGGTGCGGGCCACCGGCGGTCAGGCGTCGTCGGGGAGCAGCGTGGCGGGCGGGGACGGGGCCCAGCCGTGGGGGTCCGGCCAGTGCAGGAAGCCGGAGGCGGCCCAGGTACCCCCGTCGGCGTGCAGCGTGGTGCCGGTGACCGCGCGCGAGAGGTCGGATGCGAGGAAGAGGACGACGTCGGCGAGGTCGTCGACCGACGGTGGCGCACCGGCGGGCACGTAGACGCGGTGGGCCCGGGCGCGCGCCTCGGGTGAGAACGACCCGGGCGCCCGGCGCTCCTGCTCCTCGAGCATCTCGGTCAGTCGCGCGCTGGGCGTGGCGTCGGGCGCGATCGTGTTGACCCGGATCCCCTCCGGCGCGAGCTCCAGCGCGAGCGACCGACTGAAGTTCGTGAGCCCGGCCTTCGCCCCCGCGTACACGGCATACGTCGCCGCGCCGCGGTGCGCCTCGATGGTGGTGAAGCTGATGATGCTGCCACCGCGGCCGCCGGCCCGCATGCGGGTCACCGCGAGGTGAGTTGAGTGGATCGCCCATCCGTAGTTGCGGTGGATCTGCTCGGCCCAGTCGTCGGGGGTGGTCTTCGCGAACCACCGGCGCTGCGCGCCCCCCACCACGTTGACCAGCACATCGAGACGGCCGAGGTCGCGGTCGACAGCCGCGAAGAACTCCTCGAGCTGGTCGGCGTCGAGCGCGTCGGCAACATGGGTCGATGCTCGCCGGCCGAGCGCGTCGACCTCGGCGTGCGTGTGGGCCAGCGCGTCGGCGTCGACGTCGCACACCGCGACGTCGACCCCTGCCGCCGCGAGGGCCGTGGTCACCGCACCCCCGATCCCCTTGGCACCGCCGACGACCGCGGCCACCTTGCCCGCGAGGTTCGCCCGCTGCTCGAGGAAGCCCACGGTCAGGCTTCGTCGGCCGTGCGGAACCCGTTCCAGCGGATGAGCTCCGCGGCGGGCCTGCGGGGCGTGATCCGGAAGTCGGTGCCGATCGTGTACGCCACGGGGAACAGCCCCACCTGCATCCACTGGTCGTAGGGGATGCCGAGCACGTCGGCCACCTCGCGCTCCCGCAGCAGCGTGAGCGTGGTCCAGGCCGAACCGAGCCCCCGCGAGCGCAGCGCCAGCATGAACGACCACAGCGCCGGCACGACCGATCCCCAGCGCCCCGCCTGCCAGAACGTGTTGGTCCGCTCGGCGTGCGCGCCGGCGCCGAGGCCGTCGGTGCGCCCGGCGACGATCGGCACGCAGAGCACCGGCACCTCGTGCATGTGCGCCGCGAGGTGCATCACGCTCTCGGTGACCCGCTTCGACGCCTCGTCGCTGCGGTCGATGTTGTCCTCCGCCGCGTCGGTGCGCGGGCGGTCGATGAAGTCGGCCATCGCGCTTCGGTAGATGTCGGCGAGCGCGGCGCGGCGCTCGGCGTCGTCGACGAAGAGGAACCGGTACGGCTGCTGGTTCGACCCGTTGGGGGCGTGGACCGCGAGCTCGAGGCACTCCTGGAGCACCTCACGGGGCACCGGCCGGTCGAGGTCGAGGCGCTTGCGCACCGACGGGGTGGTCTGGAGGATCAGGTCGGGGTCGTGCACCACGAGCGGACCCTGGAACAGGGTCTCGTAGGCCTCGAGGGTCCCCCAGTGCTCCCAGATGCGGTCGATCAGCCCGGCCGCGTCGAACCGGAAGAGGAAGCCGTACACGTTCTCGTACGGACGACCGCGCATCGTGGTGGCGCGGTAGGTGTGCTGACGGAAGAGGTGGTCGCCGTCGACGATCGTGCGGACGTCGGCAAAGCTGCGGGTGCTGAGGTCGTAGCGGTCGACGTGACGGCCATTGGGCTGGCGGGGCGACGGCGCCCGTCCGAGCACGATGCGGCCGATCTCGTCCTTCCCCCGGAACACCGTCTGGCCGGGCGCGGCGGGGAACTTGCCGATGCCGTTCCACCACTCGACGTCGTCGCTCATCAGCGAGAGGCGGTCGAGGTCGGCGGGGCCGTCGAAGAACTGGTCGACGACGGCGAGCATCGCGTCGCGGGTGGGCATGCCGGGCTCCTCGTCAGGGGTGGTCAGAGGGTCTTGGCATACCAGACCTGGGGAATGCCGGTGAACCCGGCCTTCTCGTACGTCGCCCGGGCGGCGGCGTGCCCGGGGTCGCCGCCGGTGGCGACGATCGCGAGGTCGATGCCCCGGGAGCGCATCTCGTCGAGCGCCACCTCGGTGAGGCGGCTCCCGACGCCGCGGCGTTGCGCGGCGGGGTCGACGGCGATCATGTGGATCTCGGCCGACCGGGCGGCGACGTCGAAGACCACGTTGACGAAGCCGGCGACGACACCGCCGTCGTCGACCTCGACCCAGGTCTCGTGCCGGTCGAGCGCGTCGCGGACGGAGGCCGCCTGATCGGCCTCCCAGTCGGGGTGGACCCGCTCGTAGAGCGCGTCGCCGAGGATCGCCCGGAACGACGCGAACACCGGCCCCCACGCCGCGAGGGACAGTCGCACGATCCGGTCGACGTCGGCGGGGACCAGCCGGCGGATCTCCACGAGCGCCAGCGTAGGTCGGTGGCGGGAGCCCGTGCGGGCCACCGACGCGGAGCGGACTCGCGCCCAGATCGCGACCAGGGGCACATCTCGGATCTGCGAGGATGCGGGGATGCCGCAGATCGTCGACGCCTGGATGCAGCACCCGACGCTCCGCCACTCGAACCATCCGATGTTCGCACCGCTGCGCCGGTGGATGGGGATGGACGGCGGCTTCACCGAGGCGCTCCCCCTCGAGTTCACGATCCAGGCGATGGACGAGGCCGGGGTCGACGTCGGCCTCACGTGCGCGTGGTACGGACCCGAGGGCCCCCTGATCGACAACGACGAGGTCGCCGGGTTCGTCGCCCGCTACCCGGATCGCCTGCGCGGCGTCGTCGGTGCCGACCTCCGCACGCCCATGGACGCCGTCCGCGACCTGCGTCGCCGGGTCGACGAGGGCTTCGTGGCCCTGCGCGTCATCCCCTGGCTGTGGGAGCTCCCACCCGTCGACCGGCGCTACTACCCGCTCTACGCGGCCTGCGTCGACCTCGGCATCCCCTTCTGCACCCAGGTCGGCCACACCGGGCCGATGCGCCCGTCGGAGACCGGCCGGCCGATCCCCTACATCGACCAGGTCGCGATCGACTTCCCGGAGCTCGTGATCGTCTGCGGTCACATCGGGTACCCCTGGACCACGGAGATGATCGCGGTCGCCGACAAGCATCCCAACGTGTACATCGACACGAGCGCCTACGCCACGCATCGGTATCCGGCGGAGCTCGTCGACTACCTGAAGGGTCGCGGCGCCACCAAGGTGCTGTTCGGCAGCAACTACCCGATGATGACGCCGGCGCGTGCCCTCGCGCAGCTCGACAGCCTCGGTCTCGACGACGAGACCGCCGAGCGGTTCCTCGCCGGCAACGCGACCCGCGTGTTCGGGTTGGCGCCCCACGGACCGGGAGACGCGTGACGACCCTGGTGATGAACTTCGACCTGCGCCACCCGGCTCACCTGGGGGCGAACGGGCACGACACCTACCGCGCTGCGCTCGACATGTGCCGCTGGGCCGACGAGCACGGGTTCGCCCGCATCGGCCTGGGCGAGCACCACCAGTCGCCCGACGGCTACATCCCCGCCCCGCTCGTGGTCGCGGGCGCCATCGGCGGGTGCACCCGCACGGTGCGTGTGCGGCTGTCGGTCCTGCTCGCGCCGCTCTACGACCCGATCCGTCTGGCCGAGGAGATCGCGGTCGCCGACCTGTGCCTCGGTGGACGCCTCGACGTCGGCCTCGGCGTGGGGTACGTGGAGGACGACTTCGCCCTGTTCGGCATCGACTACCACCGCCGCGGGAAGGCGCTCGACGCGCTCATCCCGCTGCTGCGCACCGCGTGGACCGGCGAGCCGTTCGCCTACCGCGGCACGACCGTCCGGGTGACGCCCCGACCGGTGCAGGACCCGATGCCGATCTTCGTGGGCGGCGCGTCGCGGGCGGGGATCCGCCGGGCCGTCGATCTCGCCGACGGGTACCTCCCACCCGGCCTCCCGGCCGGCTGGGAGCGCTACCGGAAGGAGCTGGTCGCACTCGGACGCCCCGACCCCGGCCCGTTCCCGCCGCGCGGACCGGTCTTCCTCTGGGTCAGCACCGAACCCAAGGCGGCGGTGTGGGAGCGCCTCGCCCCGCACGTCCGCCACCAGATCGACTCCTACGCGGGGTGGACGCGCGACGCCTACGGCGCGCCGCAGGGCCCGTTCGTGCCCGAGCGCGACGTGGAGGAGCTCCGCCAGGGCGGCGCGTACGACGTGATGACCCCCGACGAGGTGCTCGCGTTGGCCGACACGCTCGGCCCCGACGGCGAGCTGCACCTCAACCCGCTGCTCGCCGGCATCAACCCCGACGCCGCCTGGGCGATGCTCCGGCTCGTGGAGCGCGAGGTGCTCCCCCACCTGTCCTGATCGCGACGCGGCGGGACCGGCGCCCATCTCGCACCGTGTGCCAGTGTGCGTCGATGGCGATCGATCGACCCCGCCCCCTGCCCGACGAGGTGAGCGCCTTCTACTGGGAGGCGGCCGGCAAGGGCGCCCTGGCCGTGCTGCGCTGCGACGAGTGCCGACGGATGCACCACCCGCCCGACCTCGCCTGCCCGCACTGCGGCGCCACCGCACTGCGGCCCGAGACCGTGAGCGGCCGCGGCACCGTCTTCGCCGCGACCGTCGCCCGCCAGGCGTTCGACCGGGCCTTCGTCGACGCCGTGCCGTTCACGCTCGCGCTGGTCGAGCTCGACGAGCAGCCGGGCCTGAAGGTGCTCACAAACCTCGTCGGCACCACCGAGCTCGTGGCGGTGGGCACGCCGGTCGAGCTGGCCATCGAGCCGCACGGCGACTGGTCGCTCCCCCAGTTCCGGGTGGTCGGCTCGTGAACGAGCCCGCGCGATGAGCGGCCTCACGCGCGACGTCGCCGTCGTCGGCATCGGCTACTCACCGATCGGGCGGGACACCGGCCTCGACCCCCGGGCCCTCACCCTCGCCGCGTGCCATGCCGCGATCGCCGACGCAGGGCTCACCGCCACCGACGTCGACGGGATCGTGGAGTACCAGTTCGGGCAGGGCGACGCGCCGAGCGCGACCGCCACGCAGCGGATGCTCGGCATCCCCGACCTCCACATGTACAACGACCTCATGGGCACCGCGCCCTCGGGACTGGGCGGTGCCATGGACGCCGCGATGGCCGTTGCGTCGGGCGTGTGCGAGACGGTGCTCGTGTACCGGTGCATCACCCGTCGTGCCGGACACACCGGCGCGCTGCGGCCGGCGGCGACCGAGGCCCCCGGCCCGGCGCAGTTCCACCTGCCCTACGGCTACGGCGGCGGGATCATCCTCGCGATGGCGATGCGCAAGCAGCGCCGCGTCGCCGAGCTGGGCGGGTCCTACGAGGACTACGGGCAGATCGCGCTCAACGCGCGCCGCTGGGCGGCCCGCAACGAGCGCGCCGTGCTCCGTCAGCCGCTCACCATGGACGACTACCTGGCGGCCCGCCCCGTGGCCGACCCACTGCTCGTGCTCGACTGCGACTACCCGGTCGACGGGGCCTGCGCGGTGATCGTGACCACCCGCGAGCGCGCCGCCGACCTGCCCCACCGGCCGGTGCTCGTCGACGCGCTCGCCTACGGCACGGGCGCCGAGCCCGACTGGCTCTACGGCGCCGACTTCCTGTTCGGCGGCACCCGCCCGTGCGCGCAGCGCCTGTGGTCCCGGGCCTCGGTCGGGCCCGGCGACGTCGACGTCGCCCAGCTCTACGACGGGTTCACCCACATCACCATCTCCTGGATCGAGGCGCTCGGGCTCTGCGGGATCGGCGAGTTCCACGACTGGGTCGGCGACGGCACCCGCATCGGCCCCGGCGGCGACCAGCCGCTCAACACCCATGGGGGCCAGCTCGCCGAGGGCCGCCTCCACGGCCTGGCGTTCCTCGCCGAGGCCGTGGCCCAGCTGCGCGGCGACTGCGGTGACCGGCAGGTGCCCGCTGCCGACGTGGCGGTGGTGGCCAACGCGCACGGGCCCCAGAGCGGCGCCATGGTGCTGATCGGCGCCTGAGGGCCGGGCGGCGCCGGCACCATATCACTT
>Ga0194121_10011965_pt1 | contig 10212 bp, 11 predicted proteins | sample TA2MahCa50mmetaG_FD_148609 | JGI IMG/M metagenome (GOLD analysis project Ga0194121, IMG submission 148609) | Freshwater microbial communities from Lake Tanganyika, Tanzania - TA2015020 Mahale Deep Cast 50m | ecosystem: Environmental > Aquatic > Freshwater > Lake | place: Tanzania: Lake...
CGGGGTCCTCGAGCGCCCGGCGTACGAGGCGGCCGGCATCCGAGGCATCGAGCGCGGCGCGCACGACGGCCGTCAGATCGGTGCGGAGCTCGGTTAAGGGGCGGGTCAGTTAACTTGTTTCGGATCGGAGCGGGCGGAAAGGCCGGTGGCGACGTCGAACTGGCGGAGGAGGCGGCTGACGATCTTGTCGGCGTCCGCCTTGGTGCAGAGCCGATCGAGCTGCGACATCACCTTCGTGAGCGCGCGCTCCATGTCGTCGATGGCGCGATCCGAGTAGAACTCGCGCTGCTGTTCGAGGCAGCGCTGACATTTCACGAACTCTTCCCGGTAGAAATCGGTCAATGAATGGAGAACGGGATCGGCGGGCGGACGGGAATCGGTCAGGTAACGTAACAGACGGTTCCGCGCTACGGGCATGCCTGAGTTCTCCTTCAGTCTAGCGAGGCGTGTACACGCCTGTCAAACCGCGTGACGGGACGCCACGAACCCCCCAGCCCCGCCGACCAGCATCCCGCCGGCCGCCAGATAGACGGCGAACCGGGCGGGCAGGAACTGCATCGCGCCGCCGTCGAGCAGCGCCGCGAGCTCGGTCCCCCACCAGGCGGAGATGGCCCCGAACCCCGCCCAGAGGACCGCCAGCGCCACGAGCGCCCCGAGGCCGCCCTGGATCAGCCCTTCCGCGACAAACGGGCCGCGGATGAACGCCACGGGCGAGCCGACGAGCTGCATGATCTCGAGCTCGTCGCGCCGCGCGTGCAGCCCGAGGCGGACGACGGTCGCCACGGTCAGGCCCGCGGCCAGCGCCATCAGGATCGCCAGGGCGAAACCCGCGCCGCGCACGGCCCCCAGGCCCGAGGTCACCCGCGCGAGCCACTCCCGGTCATATCGAACATCGGCCACGCCGGCTAGACCTGCAATCTCCTGCACGAGCCGCCCGGCGCGGCCATCGGTTTCCGCCGCCGGGTCCACGCGCACCTCGACGGAGGCGGGAAAGGGGTTGTCGTCGAGGCCGTCAGCGACGGAGGCGAGGTCGGCGAACTCGCGGCGGAACCGCGCGATCGCGTCGGCCTTCGAGACATACTCGCGGCCCGCTGCGACCCCGCTGCCGTCGATCATCGCCTCCAGCGCGCCGCGCTGCTCCGACGTCGCATCGTCCGCCAGGTAGACGGAGAACTCGGCCGAGGACGTCCAGCGCGCAAGCAGCTGCTCGACGTTCCACGTCACCAGCAGCAGCGCGCCGAGCACCAGCATCGCCAGCGCGATGGCGACGACCGCGAACATGCTGGAGCCGCGGGTACGCCAGAGGCTCGCCCAGCCTTCGCGCAGCGCGTAGTCGATGGCCCTCAGGATGCGACCTCGCTCATGCGACCTCAACCACCTTTCCCTGATCGAGCGTGATCGTGCGGCGGCCGACCAGGCGGATGAGCTCGCGGTCGTGCGTGGCGACGAGCACCGTCGTGCCGCCGGCGTTGATCTCGCGGAGCAGGTTCATGATCTCGAGCGAGAGATCCGGGTCGAGGTTGCCCGTGGGCTCGTCGGCCAGCAGGAGCACGGGATCGCTGACGAGCGCGCGCGCGATGGCGATGCGCTGCTGCTCGCCGCCGGAGAGGTCGAGCGGGTAGGCGTTCATCCGGTGCTGCAGGCCGACCCACTTCAGCACCTGGAAGGCGCGGCGCCGCTGCTGCGACGGCGGCACGCCGAGGACTTCGGGCACGAAGGAGATGTTCTCGAGCACCGTGCGCGAGGGGATCAGCTTGAAGTCCTGGAAGACGAACCCGATGCCGCGGCGGTATTCCTGGATCTCGCTGCGCGACAGCCTGGAGAGATTGTGGCCGTTGACGTAAATCTCTCCTTCGCTCGGACGCTCCTGCATCAGCAGGAGGCGGAGGAACGTGGACTTGCCGGCGCCGCTTGGCCCGGTCAGAAACACGAACTCGCCCTTGTCAACGGTGAGCGACAGGTCGCGCAGCGCGTACAAACCGCGGCTGTAAAGTTTCGAGAGGTGATGCGTCTCGATCACGCTGCCTGTGCACCCGGGGCCAAAGGCGTAATGTGTTGGAGTGAATTCAGTATAGCACCCGACGGCCCGTACGGGGCCGCCCCTACGTATTGCTGAGTTCCCGCTTCAGGAGCTCGGTGGCGAGCCTCGGATTGGCCGTGCCGCCGCTCCCCTTCATCACCTGCCCGACGAGGAAGCCGAAGGTCTGTGCCTTGCCCGCACGGTACTGTGCGACGGCGTCCCCGTTCCCGGCAATGACCCTTCGAATGATTGACAGAAGGCTCTCCTCGTCGGAGTTCTGTGCGAGACCCTCGGTCTGGACGATCTCACGTGGATCGCGTCCCGACTCGACCATCTTCCCCAGGACATCCTTGGCCACCGTGTTGCTGATGACGTTGGTGTCCAGCAGCACGAGCAACGTGCTCAAGTCAGGCGGTCGAACCGGGAACTCGTCAATCGTCATGTTCCGGTCCTTCAGCATGAACATCACGACACCGCTGATCGTGTTCGCCGCCAGTTTTGCCCGCTTCGATTCCGCGGCGACCGCCTCGAAATAGTCCGCGAGTTCCACCGACTGCGTGAGCACGCCGGCGTCGTACTCGGACAGGCCGTACGCCGCCACGAACCGCTGCTTTCGCTCCGCTGGCAGCATGGGCATCGACGCGCGCACCGCCTCGATGCGCGCCGCGTCCACGACGAGCGGCGGCAGGTCCGGCTCCGGGAAGTAGCGATAGTCGTGCGCCTCTTCCTTGCTGCGCATCGAGTGCGTGCGGTCGGTGGCGGAGTCCCACAGCCGCGTCTCCTGCAGGACGCGGCCGCCGCCCTCGATCACCGCGATCTGCCGCTCGATCTCGTACTCGAGCGCCTTCTGCAGGTAGCGGAACGAATTGACGTTCTTGACCTCGGCCTTGGTGCCGAACGCCTCCTGCCCGACCGGGCGCACCGAGACGTTGGCGTCGCAGCGCAGGCTGCCCTCTTCCATGTTGCCGTCGTTCACGCCGAGCCAGACGAGGATGTCGCGCAGCCGGGAGAAGAACTCGGCCCCCTCGGCCGCCGAGCGCATGTCCGGCTCGCTGACGATCTCGATCAGCGGAACGCCGCTGCGGTTGTAGTCCACGTACGTCCGGCGATCGGAATCGTGGAAGCCCTCGTGCAGCGACTTGCCCGCGTCCTCTTCCATGTGGATGCGCGTGAGGCCGACCAACGTCGTCCGCCCCTCGACGGTGATCTCGAGCCCGCCGCGGAGCGCGAGCGGCCGCTCGTACTGCGAGATCTGATAGCCCTTCGGCAGGTCCGGGTAGAAGTAGTTCTTGCGCGCGAAGATCGAGCCGGCCTGGATGTCGCAGCCGAGCGCGAGCGCGGCCTTGATCGCGTAGTCCACGGCCTGGCGGTTGAGGACGGGCAGCGCGCCCGGCATGCCGAGGCACACCGGGCACACCTGGGAATTTGGCGGGGCGCCGAACGCCGTGCTGCAGCCGCAGAAGATCTTGGTCCGCGTGCGCAGCTGCGCGTGGATCTCGAGGCCTATGACGGGTTCAAAAATCATTTGTGAATCGTGATTTGTGATTTGTGATTTCAAATCGCAAATCGCAAATCACAACTCGCACGTTCAGAGCCTGGGCCCGGCCTGTTTCACGGACTCCGGCACGTCCTTCTCGAACGCCTTGAAGTTCTCGACGAACATCTGCGCCAGCTTCCCGGCCTGCTCGTCGTAGGCCGCCGGGTCGGGCCACGTGCTGCGCGGGTCGAGCACGGTATCGGGCACGCCGGGCACCGTTTCGGGAATGTCCACGTTGAACACCGGGTGTCTCCGGTACTTCACGTCGTCGAGCCTGCCGCCGAGCGCCGCGGTGATCATCGCGCGGGTGTGCGCGATCCGCATGCGGCTGCCCGTCCCGTACGGCCCGCCGGTCCACCCGGTGTTGACCAGCCACACGCGCGCCTGGTGCCTGGCGATCTTCTCGCCGAGCATCCGCGCGTAGACATTCGGGTTGAGCGGCAGGAACGGCGCGCCGAAGCACGTGCTGAACGTCGCCTTCGGCTCGGTCACACCCTTTTCCGTCCCGGCCACGCGCGCCGTGTAGCCGGACAGGAAGTGATACATCCCGCCGTCCGCGGTCAGCCGCGCGATCGGCGGCAGCACGCCGTAGGCGTCCGCGGTGAGCATCACGATGTTCCTGGGATGGCCGCCCTGGCCTGACGGGACCGCGTTGTCGATGAAGTCGATCGGGTAGGAGCCGCGGGTGTTCTCGGTGAGGGACGCGTCGTCGAGGTCGAGCGTGCGCTGTTCCGGATGGACGACGACGTTCTCGAGGATGGTGCCGAAGCGCTTCGTCGTGGCGTAAATCTGCGGCTCGGCTTCCGCCGACAGCTTGATCATCTTCGCGTAGCAGCCGCCCTCGAAGTTGAAGACGCCCCGATCGCTCCAGCCGTGCTCGTCGTCGCCGATCAGCCGGCGCTCGGGGTCGCTCGAGAGCGTCGTTTTGCCCGTGCCCGAGAGGCCGAAGAAGAGCGCGGTGTCGCCCGCCCGGCCGATGTTCGCCGAGCAGTGCATCGAGAGCACGCCCTGCAGCGGCAGCGTGTAGTTGAGGATCGTGAAGATCGACTTCTTGATCTCGCCCGCGTAGCTGGTGCCGCCGATGAGCACCAGCCTCTTGCCGAAGTTCACGAAGATGAAGCAGTCCGAGCGCGAGCCGTGGCGCGCGGGGTCCGCCGTGAAGTTCGGCGCGTCGATGACCGTGAACTCCGGCGTGTGCTCCCGGCGCTTCGCGGGGTCGTTCTCGGGAAGAAACATGTTCCGCGCGAACAGGTTGTGCCACGCGTACTCGTTGACGACGCGGATCGGAAGGCGGTACGACGGATCGGCGCCCGCCCACGCGTCGAGGACGTAGAGCTCCTTGTCCTGCAGGTACGCCACCAGGTCCTTGTGCAGGGCGTCGAACTTGTCGGCGTCCACCGGCCGGTTCACGGCGCCCCAGTGGACGTGCTTCTCGCTGGCGGGCTCGCGCACCACGAACTTGTCGTTCGGCGAGCGGCCGGTATGCTGCCCGGTACGGGCCACCAGGGGGCCTTCCGCGGCAAGAACGGCTTCGCGGCGCTGGATCGCCTCCTCGTACAGCGCGGCCGGGCTCAGGTTCCAGTGGACGCGCCCTGACCGGAGGATGCCGACGGTCTCGAGGCCGTGCGCCCGCTCCACCTGTGTGCTCATTTGTGCTCCTGTGGCTCCGTCGTGGGAGGAATGCCGAAAGACAAGGATCGTACCGGATACCTGGGGTATGATCAACACACTCGAGCGGTAAATATTCCCCCCGGATAGCCGTATTCATGTCCAGAACGCCTCCCCGACGTGCGACGTCTCCGGCGGTTGCCGTCGCACCGGCGCCTGCGGCGCCGCGGTCGAAGGAGTCGGTGCTGGCGGGCGAAATCAAGGCCCTGGTGCTGTCGGGCGCGCGCGACGCCGCCCGCGAACGGTTCGCCGAGCTCGTGGCTCTGCAGCAGCGGCGCGCCGTCCGGATCGCCTACCAGTACCTGCGCGACGTGCACGACACCGACGAAGCCGTCCAGGACGCCTTCGTCAAGGTGTTCACGCACATCACGAGCTATCGCGAGGAGCTGCCCTTCGAGGTCTGGTTCACCCGGATCCTCGTCAATGGGTGCCTCGACCTGCGGAAGGCGCGCGCCCGGCGACTGAAGTGGACGCTCCCGATGGCGTCCGGCGGCGACATGACGCCGCACGATCCGCCGGCGCCGCAGCCGGGTCCCGAGGCGCGGCTCGTCGCCAGCGAGCGGGGACGGCAGATCGCGGCCGCGGTTGAGAAGCTGCCCGAACGGCAGCGCACGGTCTTCACGCTCTGCCAGATGGCGGAGCAGAGCACGGCCGAGGTCAGCCAGGCGCTGGGCCTCAGCGAGGCCACGGTGCGGGTCCACCTGTTCCGGGCCATTCGCAGGCTGCGGAAGTTGTTAGAGCACCAGAGATGAGCGACCACCTCTCCGACGACGAGCTTGCCCGCCTGCTCGACGAGCACCGGGAGAGTGTGAACGCCGAGGCCGATGCCGCGTTCCCCGCGGATCGCCTGGCGCGCCAGCAGAGCCGCATCCTCGCGCGCATCGAGCACGAGGGGCGTCCGGGCCGCCTCATCGCGTTTCCCGCCGGCTACGCGCACGCGCCCGCCGCGCTGCGCGCTCGTCCGGGCATGCGGTGGGTGGCAGGCGCCGCGGCCGCGGGTCTGCTCATCGGCGTGGTCGCCGGCCAGCTCACCTATGACTTCTCGACGCGCGACCGCACCCGTGTCGCGCAGGTCGTCGCCTCGCGCCCCGACGCGGGCGCGCCCGCGCTGCGCGCCGTCTCGACGACGCTCTCCGAGGAGGAGTTCCTGGGTCAGCTCGAGATGGCGATCGAGGGCATCCGCCCCGACTCGCTGCAGCCGCTGGACGAAATGACGCCGCGCGTCTGGGAGATCGCAGCCCGCTAGTGCCCCCTCTGATTTTCCGGAAGGGCCTCGATCTGAAGCACGAGGTCGCCGGCGTCCTGACGGAGAGCTATCACAGCGATCTGGTCGACGCCATCCGCCAGGCCGGCTACACCTACTCCGCGGGCCGCCTCACCATCCATCTCGCGCGCGAGTTCGGCTTCTGCTACGGCGTGGACCGCGCGGTGGACTACGCCTACCAGGCGCGCCGCCGCTTCCCCGATCGCCACGTCCACCTGACCGGCGAAATCATTCACAACCCGCACGTCAACGATCAGCTCCGCGCGCAGGGCATCCGTTTCCTGAGCGACGGCGACCACGCCCTCGACGACCTCGGGCCGGCGGACGTCGTCATCCTGCCGGCGTTCGGCGTCACGGTGGAGCTGCTGGCGTCGCTGCAGGCGCGCGGCTGCACGCTCGTGGACACCACGTGCGGCTCGGTGCTGAACGTCTGGAAGAACGTGACGCGGTACGCGGAGGACGGCTTCACCTCGATCATTCACGGCAAGTACTGGCACGAGGAGACGCGCGCCACGGCGTCGCAGGCCGTCCAGGCGGGCGGCCACTACCTCGTCGTGCTCGACCGCCACGAAGCCGCCGCCGCGTGCGACTACATCCGCTCCGGCGGCGACCGCGACGCGTTCATCACGCGCTTCGAGCGCGCCATCTCGGCGGGCTTCGACCCCGATCGCGACCTGCAGCGCGCCGGCTGCGCCAACCAGACGACGATGCTCAGCTCCGAGTCGCTGGAGATTGGCGAGATGTTCCGCGCCGCAATGCGGGACCGGTACGGAGACGCCGGGTCGGCGACGCGCTTCCGCGCGTTCGACACGATCTGCAGCGCGACGCAGGATCGACAGGATGCGGTGACGGCGCTGCTCGACGAGCATCCGATGGACCTGATGATCGTGATCGGGGGACTGAACAGCAGCAACACCTGCAACCTGGCGCGGATGTGCGCCGCGAGGGTACGGACGTTCCACATTCCGGACCCGGAGGGGCTGCTGTCGGCGGGCGAGATCCGGCACAAGCCGGTGGATGCAAAGACCGAGGTGGTGACGGCCGGCTGGCTGCCCGACGGAGAGGTGGCGATCGGGCTGACGTCGGGCGCGTCCACACCCGACAATCTCGTCGCGGCCGCCATCCGGCGGCTCGAGGGGCTTGCGTAGGGGCGCGGCGCGCCGTGCCCCTACTCGGATTCTGAGTCCGGCTCGACGGTAATCCGGACGCGCTGGCCGACTTTCGTGCGCAGATAGGCGTGGAAGTCGCTGCCCGGCTTCACCACGATCATCGTCTGATTGTCGATCGCGAAGTAGCCTTCCTGGGCCTCCTGGTCCGTGGCGCCCAGCCTGCCGCTCAGGGAAAACCCCCGCTGCGCAGCTGCGGCCAGCCCGGCGAGAAGGGTTACGATCACCGCTCCGAGCATCACACGTCGTGTCATATCAGTCGTCTCGGTATGCCCTCTGCGCAAGGGTTGTGCCAAGGACGGGTAAATAGTGACCGCACTGCGGGCGTATTGTGAGGCAAGTCAGCCATGAAAGTCTCCAAAATCTTCGTCCGGCGGGCTGCCGCCATGGCGGCGCTTGTCCTGGTCTTCGCGGTCCCGGCCGCGGCCCAGCGCGGCAAGTGGTGGCAGAACGACCGCTTCGTCAAGGAACTCGGCCTCACCCCTGAACAGAGCACGCGCCTCGAGGAGATCTTCCAGAAGCACCAGCCGACGCTGCGGCAGCGGATGGACTCGCTCGAGCAGGCCGAGCGCGCGTTCGACCACGTCGTCGAAACGGGCGACGACAAGACCGTCATGAGCCAGGTGGACGTGGTGGAAGCCGCCCGCGCGGAACTGAACAAGACGCGCACGATGATGCTGCTGCGCATGCGGCGCAGCCTCACGGCGGACCAGTGGGCCAAGTTCACCGCGCTTGCGCAGAACGACCGCAACCGCGGGCCGCGTCCGCCCGGCCGCGACCGCTGATTCCCCAACCCGGAGCGTCTTCGGATCAGAGCGCCATGAGAACGACCGCCTTCGCTGTCGCCGTGTTCCTTGCGGCTGCACCCGCCTTGGCGCAGGAGAACGCCGCCGAGCGCGCGCGCCTCGACGAAATCGCCCGCGTCGCCGGGCAGCAGTTCGTGGCCGCCCGCGCCGAGACCGAGCAGACCCGGCCCACCGTCGCGCCGCCGCCGCCGGGCACGCAGGTGGATCTGACGCTGCAGGAGGCCACCACGCGCGCGCTCGAGCGTAATCTCGAGCTCGCCGTCGAGCGGCTCAACCCGCAGACCTTCGACCTGAACATCGCGCGCATCCGCGCGCTCTATCGCCCCACCGCCACGTCGACCTTCGGCCAGCAGTCGCGCGTGCAGGCGCCGACCAGCACGCTGAATGGCGGCACCATCGTCGACAACGACACGACGACGTACAACATGGGGCTGACGCAGCTGGCGCCGTGGGGCGGCGGGAGCGTCGCGTTCCAGTTCAACAACAACAGGCAGGTCACCTCGAACCTGTTCGCGAACTACAACCCGGCGTTCAACAGCAACTTCAACCTGTCGTTCAACCAGCCGCTGCTCCGCGGGTTCCTGATCGACAACAACCGGCAGCAGCTGCGCGTCACCGCGATCGGCCGCGACATCTCCGAGACGCAGCTCCGCGGCACGATCGCGACCACGCTGGCGACCGTCCGCAACACCTATTGGGAGCTGGTCTACGCGCTGCAGGCCGTTGCAGTGGCGCACGGGTCGCTCGACCTGGCCCAGCGCCTCGTCGAGGACAACCGCGCCCGCGTCGAGATCGGCACGATGGCGCCGCTCGACATCGTGCAGGCGGAGGCCGAGGTCGCCACGCGCCGGCAGACGGTGGCGCAGGCCGAAGCCACGTGGCGGACCTCCGAGCTCGCGCTCAAGCGCCTCATCGTCAACGGCACCGAGGACCCGCTGTGGCGCGCCGCGATCAATCCGACCGACCGTCCCGACTTCGCGCCCGAGCCGCTCGACGTCGAGGGTGCGGTGCGCAGGGCGCTCGAGGACCGCACGGATCTCGACCAGGCGCGCCGGCAGATCGAGAGCAACGACGTCACGCTGACGCTGATGCGCAACAACATGCTGCCCGATCTCGACCTGAACCTCAGCTACGGCGCGGTGGGCCTCGGCGGCACGCAGTACCGCCGCCAGGGCAGCGGAATCACCAGCGTCATCGTCGGCACGCTGCCGGGCGGCTACTCCGATGCGTGGCGCACGCTGTCGGGGCAGGACTATCCGAACTGGAATTTCCAGGTCAATCTGTCGTACCCGATTGGCGCGAGCGCCGCGGAGGCGCAGTACGCGCGCGCGCGCGTGCAGCGCAACCAGTCGGCCGCGCAGGTCCGCGCGCTGGAGCTGCAGGTGGCGACGGAAGTGACCAACGCGGCGCTGCAGGTCGAGAACAGCCTGCGCCGCTACGAGGCCGCCGAGGCCGCGCGCGGGCTGGCGCAGACCCGGCTCGACGCGGAACAGAGCCGCTTCAGCGTCGGCCTCTCGACCAATTTCTTCGTCGTGCAGGCGCAGCGCGACCTGTCGACGGCCCAGAACTCCGAGCTGCGGGCGCTGCTCGATTACCGGAGGGCGCTCGTGGACTACCAGCGCGTGCAGGAAGCGCCGGCCAACCGCGGCGGGGGCATCACGGCCATCAACGCTGGTGGCGGAGGCGGGAACTAGGTGAAGAGGGTCGTCATCATCGCGGTGGCCGTCGCGGCGCTTGCCGGGGCGGCCTAT
>Ga0194121_10011968_pt1 | contig 10210 bp, 7 predicted proteins | sample TA2MahCa50mmetaG_FD_148609 | JGI IMG/M metagenome (GOLD analysis project Ga0194121, IMG submission 148609) | Freshwater microbial communities from Lake Tanganyika, Tanzania - TA2015020 Mahale Deep Cast 50m | ecosystem: Environmental > Aquatic > Freshwater > Lake | place: Tanzania: Lake...
CAAAACCAGACGTTTCTGATAATTGAGAACTATCAACAGTAACAAATACATTTTGTTCATCAATATACGAAATAGTTTTGTTCCCTGATTGCTGCCTGACATCGGCTGTTCCAAGAGTTGATTCTAATTTTATTATGTCTCCTGGTAAAGGTTGGTAGTTGTTTTTTTTAACTTTTACTCCACGCAATATAGTGTACGAAGGTTGATGAGCCAATGCTTTATTTTTATCCCATATATGTATGTGGGAATTTGTAAGTGTTATTGAATAGCCTAATTGGTTGCATACTTTTACTAAAAGTTTCCACAACGATTCTTCTGACTGCACAAGACGTTTGAACACGTAGGTGTCAATCGGCATTGAATATCCCAATCTAAAATCATTGGCAATATCAGAGACAATGTTTTCTAAAGTTACGTTTTCCCAAACCAATGTGTTGTTACTGCGAAGCAAATGCGATGAACCAAGACAAATAAGTTTAAGGAGTTGGAACGGACTGTTGTTAACAACACCTTCATTTGTAGAAGAGATTCCTTCAACTTGCATTACATAACCACAAAAATCAAATGATTTTCCACCGTTAATCCTTACAGACACTTTTATGGGCCTGTCTACATACGCAGAAACATATGTAGAAGGAACACCCACAAGTTCTACAACCAGATAATCATGTTGATTTTCAACAAAAGATGTTTGTATTAATTGAACCGTGGTTTTGTTAAACGGAACTCCGTCTATGGAAATGTTCCAAGTAATACCAAGGGGAGAAAGATTGGTGGTAATCATGCCAACGGTATGCGAACAAGTGTTCCAGCGGGGATTAAATCAGGAAACCTAACTTGAGGATTTTGGTCGGCAATGTACCAATAAAGTTTTTCGTTGTTTAAGTACATAGCAGCCAACGAAGAAAAAGATTCATTGTCTTTTACCACATGGGTAATATATGGTTGCGATTTGGTAGAAACACGCTCTGAAATAGTGCGTGATTCTTTGTCGTTGGTGTAAAAAGCGGGAAAATAACGGGATGCCATATTCGTCGGTTGCCTACCTTCTGTCTGTAATTATTGACCCTGTGGTGATAAATAACATCCTTTTGTTTTTAAGTGCCAGATTGCTGCTTTGGTAGGCACTTTTATCGTAAAAAAACGGCAAAGAATTTACGTCATTATAAATAAGTGTCATCTCATTTGGTTTATACGAAGCAGGTATGTCACCAATCATTTTGGTAAAAGTTATGCTTATTTGAAGTTGGCATTTTGAAGTAGCGTCAATAGTTTCGTGCTTGTCGGCTACTGCGTCAGGAAAAATTGTAAACGTGTTTTTAAACGTGTATAAAATCTTCCCAGTTGCAGTCTTTGTTTCTTTCTCCAGGCCGTTTTCATCTTTGCCAAGTTTTACCCATTTTCCATCAGTAGCAGGAGTCGCTGATAATTGTTTTAGTGGATTTTTTGACGGAACAGCAGTTGGTAAGTTAGGACGTTTCCCAGTGTCCATTATCTTCACACTAATGGTTGATGAAACGTTATTAAAGTCTTTATCAGAAGTTCTAAGGTACAGCGTAATTGGTAGGGGTTTATTTATTCCTCCAAATTGTTTTTGCACGTCAATGCCTTTAAAAGCACCGCTATTGTCTACCATTATTCCCAACTGTGCACTTCCTGCGGCAAAAGCGTTATACCATTGAGGCAATGTAACATATCTATATGCGTCCTGCGAAATATTTCCACTATAAAACGTTGTTGCAGGAAGAAGTTTAAAAAACACTTTCATTCCGTCTGCATTGTAATCAGGTACCTGAAGTCGTTCCACCGCCACCGCACCCGCCGAGTAATTTTGATTACTAACCCTGCCGTCATTATTTATAGCAACGTATACTTCCTTTAAACTATTTCTAAGGTTATTTTGTGCTGCTTGTACTTTTTTATTTTCTTCTTCAGATTCCACTCTTAGTCCTGTTGCCCAAGATGTAAGGCTGTCGGTTAAATAAGCATTTTTTTTTGCAAACCCAACATATAGTGCCTGAACGTTACAGTTAACTTGGCAAATTGTTGGAACCATATTTTCACTAAATTTTTGAAAAGCAACGGCAGAACCAACAACCAATCCTTCAACCATGAACAAATCAGAAAACACAATACGAACAGGCATTGGGTTTAAAAAAGCAAAGTTTCCTATGTTTTTATTAACAGACTGTCTAAAGGCGTCTTCCTTAAACGGTGGAAGAAAGTCTTCTTTCCCTTCTTCTATCTGCTTATCCTTCACCTTCTGGAGATGGGCTTCGGAATATTTCGTTATTATGTCTATTAATTCGTTACTAATACCTTGACCAATTATTCTGTCAAAAATACCAAGGTCATGCATTACACCTAGTTCACCTGGACCACTTAGTAAATCTTCTGCTACCTTACTCAAAAGGCCAGCATTATTAATTAGTTCTGAACGACGTATGGCATCAATCTCATTCACCATATCCCACTGCGCTACCTCTGCTTCTCGGTTAAACAACATAGTAAAATTAAATACAGCGGTTCCAGGAACTGCTTGAGTTAAATTTGCTGGATTTTGTAACAAAGGGTTTACAGCCCCAATACTCATTTGTACATTTCGTTCAATATATTCTGGATTAAATTGAAAATTAAGACGATAATATCCTGGGTTCTTTATGCCAGCATTTGATGCAGTCATGGTGTCCATTATGATGCTTCGCATAAAACCACGTCGCATCTTTTTTTTCGTAGTTCCGCCAATATTTATGGAATACGGCCCAGGATAAGCAAATGGGAAATTCTCTCTTGAGGCGAGTCTGGGTTCTTTAAGCGTTTTATACTTCTCAAAATCGTCATTCCAAGCGTCTTTTAAAGACCATTCAATTTGTTTTTTTGAAAAATCGGTAAAGTCTGGCATTTTATGAACTCCTTACAAGGTTCATTTTTACTTCGCGGTCAATAAGTTTGGTTACTTCTTTTGCTAACTTAGCAGCATCTATAGGAACAGAACCAGTGCTAGTAAGGTTTATAGTAGGGTTGATATTAAATACGTTGTTATTTGTTGAACCAGTTGTAATTTCAGGAGAAGATGTTGACGCGCTAATTCGTCTGGTTGGACTATAACCTACATCAGAAGGGTCGCCACTGGTGCTGGAAGAACGGACGGCTGACCCCAGGTTATACGCTGGCAACTTACCAACACCAGGCCAACTAACGGTTCCTTTAACAATTCCCTCATAACCGTCATGTGCCATTATTTCATCAAGATGGTACTCAACTCCTATCCTTTGATGTTCTATTGTATCGTTTGCATGCTCGGCCCACCCTGAAGTATCGTATATTCTTCCGCGCAATCCTTTTGGGTCCTTAGAAAGGCCAGCAAGACCTTTCTTAATACGGTTCCAGTTATAGTCGCTTATGTTAAAGCCACCCCAAAACTTTCCGTGCGAGGTTGTAACTGAGGGACCACCTACATTGTATTTGCCACCCGTTTCATTTTGAAGCAGTGCATTTATGTCGGCATCATCAAAGTCCTTAGGAACAAAATAACCCCAACCACCATACATCTTCGTTGTTCTGTAATAAAATCCAGGAGGTATGTTCTTTGGGCTTGCGTTTTTAAAGGGACCTACGCCAAAATAGTCAGAATCTTTGCCACCGCTGATATTTCCACCGCCATGCGTACCAGGGCCGCCTGTTCTTCCACCACCAGCGCCTGCAGAGTTGCCACTGGCATTACCATACAACAATGTAGTTGTTCTACCCTGTGCAAATTGTGCAATTGATTCAGCGATGCTCATTTGGTGAACAAGTGCGGCATTGAAATCCACATCACTAGTGCTTTGCCCCGCTGGTCCAGTTTCAGTGGCCCTGCCACTAGTTCCAATTACGTATTTAGTATCTGTACGTTCATCTGTTCCATATGGCGCACCTTGTTGTTCATATTGTCTACGACTTGCTGGATAGGCTTTTGACTGCACGTGCCACGGTTCTCCATGTCGTGAAAATTCATCAAGACCATACTTACTTGCATTATTCTTAAACCATTGAGCGTCAGCGCTTGTCGCAAACACAAGGTCAGCCGCCAAACCAATTTCGTGATATGACAATCCAGGAGGTGCCGCTATTGCAACACCTGGTTTTTTCAGCCAATATGAACCGTCATAATATGTATCTGTTGTTTCATTTGTTCGGTAATAGCGTTCCAAGAACATCTTTTTCTGGTCTTCTGGACTTCTGTAACCCTGTCCAATTGAGATGCCAGGGCGGTCTGCTAGTAATTGTGCAAGAGGGTCACGCAAAACTGGCTTTAATTTAGAAAGGCCAACTATATTTGTAGGTTTCTTGGTGCGATTTTCTGAAGCAATAAGTCCAGGGCTTGTTAGTCCTCCACTAGTGGCGTCACCCCTTGTCATCATTCCACCACCAAACATCATCAGTGGAACACCTGCTGCTTGAGCGCCAGGAAAGAGCGACATAATTCCACCAGCAAGCATTGCTGCCCCACCAAGGAGTTTCATTCCTTGTCCACCAAACATTCCACGAGTGGACGTGCGCATGCCAATAATAGAAGACAAATGGTCTTCAAATTGTCCAAGAACTTTGTTCACTCGCTGAAGATTTTGTTCCATTTGAGCGTAGTTATCAGCCTGACGCTTATACATTTGTTCTTCACGGTTTACGGTTGTTCTCTCGGTTTCCTCTGCTTGAGTCGCATAATTCCCTTCAATCCCCATGCGCTCACGGTGTGATTTTTTAGACGGGTCGTAAAAACCTTTGCCGCCTTTTTCAGCAAAACTAACGTTTGACTCTGCGTATTGCAACAACAAATTTTGAGCACCTTCATCAAGTCCAGCCATTTGCAACCGTTGACGAACTACAGAACCAGACTGACGACCAGCCGCAATAAGTTCTCGGTTATTTAATCCAAGCCTTTGAATTAAATCTTGGTTTACCTGCATTGCTGATTTTTGTCGTCCACCAATACCATAAAGACTTGTTCCAGTCATCATAAACATTCTGTTTACGGTGTCGGCCTGCCCCAGACTCTCAATGTAGTCAGTCACATCACCCGCACTAAAACCAAATCCCATCAATGTTCTTAAACCCTCAACGGAGCCTGCTTGTTGGGACGCGCTAATTCCCATTCGTGACTGCATTGAAAGTAATTCGTTAATTCCACCTATTCCTAAACGACGACCACGCAGAGGCGCACGCAACTGTGTCATTACGTCCATTTGACTCATGCCATACTGTTGTTGCAATTGAACACTTAAACGGTCTGCTGGTAGGGCGTATCCTCTGTTTCTATCTACACGACTGTCAATGATGTCAGCGCCTGCACCAACAATGTCTGCGAACTGTCCGCCAGCAGCAAAATAGGGATTTTTTTTAGCAGCCTGTATGCCCGTACGCATTGCTTTGTACTTCTTACCAAATCTGCTGTTTTCAATTAATGCTCCAAATCCTTTTGATGTACCTCCGTCGCCACCTCCGTCGCCACCACTATCAAGCGCTCCCAAGATGCGCTCAACACTTTGCAATTGCATGTCACGCATTGCACCGAGGTCGGCGGCGGCTGGCATGCCTTTAGATGTGTCCATATAGCCAGAACTAGATTTGCCACTAATTTTGCCCATTGCAGTAGCGGCTTTGTTTAATTCTGCAGTTAAATCTTTAGTATTTTTAATTAAATCTTTAAAATTAGATTTAATTTTTTTAGTATGTTCGTTTAAGGTTTTAAGTTCGTTGTTAAGACCTTGAAGCATTCTAAGGTCAACGCTAAGACGTGAATTAACAACAGAGTTGCCCATTGCACTGGCGGCGTCGCCTTCGGCAGGGCTTCCCCCTAAACCACCAGAAAGATTTGGTTCTTCCATTATTTAATTAGCCTCCACTGGAGTTTCGCCAACTAGACATCCTGAACCAGTATGCTCGTTGTCTTACCGTCATAGTTTTCAGGTCTTTTAGACCAAAACCCCTATACGTAGAGGCAATCGCTTCGTATTCCCAATAAATCCTGACTAGATTAGCCAAATAAAAGTGCGACCCAATCTAATGCCAGTACTATCTTAGCATTACAGTGGGAGCATTGGGTTTCCACCTCTTCCATACGAGGCCCTGGTTGCGCCGAGAAGAGGGCTTTAATTAACTTGTTACGGTCAGCCAATGACAACCCTCTAGCCCACGCCTCTTTTTCAATAGTAGTTTTACCGTCTAATAATGCACATCGTGACAAGATAATAGTGTTTTGTTCAGCCGTAGTTTTACCGCGTTTGCCAGCATTTTGGCTATCTCCACCAGTTGGGTAGCGTAATTGAACTGTGGTGTTGTTTTTAAGTTTTACATTAATTGGCTTGTGAAGGTCTACTTTTACAGGCTCACTTTTAAAATCCTTGTCTAAATCCATAGTAATGTCGTTGTCTCCATCACACTCGCGACAGGTTACTTGGAACTCACGATAACGACCATAAGTTGCTTTTAAGACTCCCAAGAACAGAGCATCTCTGTCACCAACGATTAACTCGTCAATAATTTCTGCTCTGCCTTTTACTTCAATATTTCCAATTGTTACAACCCCACGTTTTAAAAGATGGGTCATATACTCCGAATAAGTAACGTTTTTTTGAACGTCAAATGCAGAAAGGGCTTCCTCATCTTCTCCGTTAAGTTCACGAACAGTTGCGGTTGTATACCATTCTCCTGAGTCAGGTGCACACAGACCACGAAAAAGGTCAACCTTCAAACTCGTTGGATAGTCCATTTTTGGCGCAGGGTCTTGAAGCGCCTGGTTTAAGGTTGCGGCTTGAGATGAAAGGTCAGTAGACATATAATGCTCCTTAAATTGTAAACTATTAAATTAACTAACGAGATTGAGCGATTGCTGTGAGTTCTTCACTGGTAAACGCAATTTGGAAACCTTCATGATGTATGGTCATTTGTTGAATCAAAAGGCCGTTGTCACCAGCGTTAAGGCCGTTCATTGCAAAGACACCAGGCCAGCAATTAAACAACTTAAATCCCAATTGTTTTTTACCTGGTTTTGTCTCTGTTAGAGGTAGGTCAGTTGCTTGGTATGAACCACCAATATTATCGTTACGAGTGTAAGGGTGGTCGTATACATATACAAGAATATCGCAACGGTAGTCATTGCTACCGCTTGGTACACGCAAACCAGTGCTTCCAGATGACGGGTTTCCCTGTTGCCATGAGTGCATAAATGTTTGCCATTTCCACATCTGCGCTTGGTTTGCAAAAACACCACGGCTAAACGAAACTGGTGGGAAGTCTGATTGACCAACCATCTTGTGTGGGTGTGTGTTCATGCCACCTTCACGGTAAGCAATCAATTCATTAGTGACGCTCAAACCCGACATTTCAGCAAAACCAAGACCACCAAGGCCCCCAGTATGCGTGTTTAAATCGGGTGCACTCTCAATAATTATTTGAAATTTAAAATTACGAAGTGGGTCGGTACGTTGTGAAATAGGCATTTATTTCTCCTTAAACAGTCTCGTTCAGATTTGTTCCGCCAACAAATTGGCTAACTTCAATGATAATGAATTCGGCGGGAGTTTGCAATGCAACCCCGACCTCTATACGAACTTGACCGTTTTCAATCGTGTTTTGTGTATTGTTTGTTTCATCGCACAATATATAAAACGCTTCTTTTGTGTTACGACCCTTAAGACCTCCTGCACTCCAAAAATCAGCAAGAAATTTGGCCAGACGCATTTGAATTGTCGTCCAAAGACGCTCGTTGTTTGGTTCAAATACCGCAAAGGCTGTAAGAATCTTTAATTGAGCCTTAACATAATTAAGGCTACGACGTGTCGGAACATACTTTGTGATATCTGTTTTTTTCAAAGTGCGAGCACCATTAATAACAATTCCAGCGCCAGGAATTGCTTTCAAAGTGTTTACGTGCGCATCGTACATTGTTCCTTGTTCTAGTTCGGTAAATGAAGTTACAAGGCCAAACGCATTGCGAATATCATACGCATAACCAGCGGGTGCTTTTGCAACCGTTCGTTCTGCTTCAACTCGTGCATACAATCCCAGAATAGCCCCACCAGGCGCGGTGTTGCGAATTGCACCGACACCAGTTTTTGATGGGTCAACCATTTTAAGTTGTGGATAATATACAGCACCGTATGAAGAAGCAGTGTAACCAGAAACTTCATTAATTGCATCCGCACCTGAGGCAACAGATGCTGGGTCAATTACTACAAAGCAATCTCCACGAGTTTCAGCGTATGCTAATGCATAGTTGACAACTGCCGCAGTTGTTTTGTTGACCAAGTTGAGAACTAATTCTTCATTAACTGAATCAAACGCATTTATCGCGGTTTCGTAATCTACGTTGGCAATGCTGGCACCATTTGAACCGCCTGACAAAGCAGAGTCAGAAACTGCTGTGACGGTAAAGGCAGAGGAATATGTAGCAATAGACGAAACTGTAATGTAAGTAGAATAAGTATTTACTACCGTTCCTAGGTAACGATTGGAGTCTAAATCAAGACTTACTTCGTTCCAACGCTCAACTTCTGTATCGCTCAATTTAACAATCAAATTAAAAGTAGGTTCATTGCCAGTAATCAATCCAGCAGTTACAGATACCGTAAGACTGTTTCCCCAGACACCAGGACTTGCAGCACTAACTTTAAATACAGTGGTAGAACTTCCACCGTTTACTGTTCCAGCACAGTTTGCTGATGCAGAAGCGGCGTGAGAAACATCATATACACGAGAAACATATGCATTGCGACCACCATTTGCAAAATAGTGATACACCGCATATGGAAGGTCAAAAGCGTCCTCAATGTCGCCATACAGCGACTTATACGCCGTCCATGACGTTACTCTGGTCGGCACAATTGGGCCACGCGGTGCAGTTGCAATAAAGCCAGCAGATACCGTCTCAGAGCCTACAGCCGCTATTGTTTGAAAGGCGCCTTCTGAAACATAGACGCCAGGTCTTTGAAATGCCATTGTGGATTACTCCTTAATAAAAGTATACCTTATATATTAAAACCTTACACATTATTATGCCTTAAATCGTGACACAGTTTTCATGAAGAAAACGATTCTTTAGAATTAGTATCCAATTTGTATACGCTTCCACTGACGGTATTGATTCGCTCAACGCCGCCAACAACAGTGGCAACAGCCTGGTCGCCCACAATAGCAGATGACGGTATTTCAGCCGTCATTTGTACGGTGTAAACTTTTCGGAAAATACGTTTGCGATATCCAGCCTCTGGGTCAAGAAGGTCTGCTGTGGTCCAATCCAATAGGTCTAAACGCCTAATGGTTCCGTCTGCGCCAATATCAATAAAGCCTTTTCGCCAAGGAAATATTTCGGTCAACATTTTTGCAGTTAAATACCTGTCATGTAAGGCCGCTCGTGCAAACGTAGAAATTTGATAAAGCAAATCAACAGGAACGTGTTCATTTGCCCTTAAATAAGCGTAACTGTCTTTGTTTGTTTTAAAATTGAAATTAGTAGACACGCTAGGCCAATAGTCCATGCGATTTGCGGAACCTGTTGGAATAGCGGGTGCGGTTCCTGCACCAGTTCTGTAGTAAATATCCGATTCTGAATGTTGCCTGTTTCTAGCATGGATAATATCAATGTGTTCCAAAGTAATAAACGGATAGGAACGCTCTGTTTCACCTTCTGGATATCTAAAAAAGACTTCTACTGGACGTGCGTTGTTTCTATCGTCAGGAACAGTCATTCCTGCAAACAGCATTTTAAGAGCCTCATCTTCGGCAAGGAGCAAACCAGTTCTACTCATCGGTATTTTGCCGTTAATTTAGAGTGAACTTTATCAGCAATTTTGTTGCTAAGTTCTGTTTGGGTATTTAAAACTTGTGAACGAAGAAGCGGCTGTGGGGCAATTTTTGTAAGAACACCGTATTCAAGGTCTGTAGCAAGACGAGCCTTTTCATCGTTTCCAGGTATTCCGTAATCAATATTTCCAGTGCTTTCGTTGTATACAACTTCTAAACTATCAGAAACTTTAGCCCAATCCGTTTTAGAGTGTTTGGCTCTTTTTTGCAATGCAAGCGTTTCTTCTTTAGTGCTTTCTTTAATAGCCTGGGCCAAAGCCTTAGCATATTCTTTAGCCAAGAACTCTGCATATCGCACAACTTCAAACTCACCAGAAATAAATGATGGTCTAGAAGAACGGACGGCTGACGACATGCTTATATACGCACT
>Ga0194121_10011970_pt1 | contig 10208 bp, 10 predicted proteins | sample TA2MahCa50mmetaG_FD_148609 | JGI IMG/M metagenome (GOLD analysis project Ga0194121, IMG submission 148609) | Freshwater microbial communities from Lake Tanganyika, Tanzania - TA2015020 Mahale Deep Cast 50m | ecosystem: Environmental > Aquatic > Freshwater > Lake | place: Tanzania: Lake...
AAATAACTGGCCTAAAATACACCGAGAAAGTATAATGGAAAAAGACGGCGACACCGTTCTTAGCATGAACAATGTCCGCTTTGCAATAAATGGAAAAGAAATTCTCAGAAGCGTTTCATTAGATGTGAAGAAAGGGGATGCAGTAACAATAATGGGACCAAATGGCTCAGGCAAAACAACTCTTATAAAAATTGCACTTGGTCTTTTACAGCCAACAAAAGGGGAGATTTACTTTTTGGGAAAAAAATCCCTTGATAAAGAACGGCGAAAACTTCTTGGGTATATACCTCAGAATTTGGGATTAGTTAACGAATTAAGTGTTTTTTCAAACATCATGATGGGGGCATTAAGAAGAATGCCACGCTGGCGCTCAATCACAAGCATGTATCCAAGCCAGCTTGTTGATGAGGTTTACTCATTAATGTATGAGTTAAAGGTAACTGCACTAAAAGATACAAAGATAAAAAATCTAAGTGGTGGAGAAAAACAACGCGTAGCAATAGCAAGAACGTTAATTCAGAAGCCATCTATGATTCTTGCAGACGAAATGACTGCAAGTCTTGATTTCAAAGCTGCAGTTGCAGTCATGGACATATTCAGTGAGATAAGAGAAAAAATTGGAATAACACTACTTATGACTCATCATAACCCGGACATATCACAAAAGTATAGCGATACAATCTTCATTATGAATAATGGTAGAATTGAAAATTGCATATCGGCAAAGGAAATTGACAAAGATGCGCTGGTAAAACTTTATGACACTTAGTAGATTTCAATACACTTGGCTTGTACTATTTTTGATAATAGTAGGAAGCTCAATTCATTTGGGCTTTAATCCTCTGTCAATAATTAGTGATGCAGATAATTCACTCGTGGTAATGAGTGAGCTACTAGCGATGGATTTTAGTGTTGCAGATAAGGTGTTCTTCTCTCTTCTTGAAACACTTGAGATGGCAGTTATTGGATCAAGTATAGGCTTTGGTTTAGCTATACCTGCAGCATTGCTTGCAGCAAGAAATATCTCGCCTCTTTTTATTAGCACAATATTTCGTGGGATATTAGGAATTCTCTGGTCAATACCTCCACTTTTATGGGCAATATTGCTTGTTGTGGTAGTTGGTCTTGGGCCAACTGCAGGTATTTTTGCAATAGCGCTATACATCATGGGTTTAGGCGGCAAATATCTATACGAGATTTATGAATCTCAGAATCTATCTGCATATGATACCATGAGTGTAATTGGCGCTACTAGATTACAGATAGCAAAGTATGTGACTATTCCAGAAGCGCTTCCATACATAAGCAACCAGTACCTCTTTTTGTTATCATACAGCATAAGAGAGTCATCAATTCTTGGACTTGTAGGTGCTGGCGGAATAGGCTTTTACATAATACACCACCTTGAAAGCCTAAATTATGGAAAGGCAGCACCGTTTATTCTTGCAATATTATTTGTAACACTTGCAATGGACTATGTCAGTACAAGGTTACGAAAAAGACTAGTACAGCAGTAATTCATTATAAAAAATTATAACTTCTGAGCTATTTTATCGCGAGTTAGATCTACCAATTCTTCTCGTCGTAGCTCCAAAAACGCATTGTTTCCACAGGATATAGCAGGTGGAAACCTACTGAATTTTTCTACCTGAATTAACTCGTCATGTTTTTGCATACACAAACTATTATCTGCATGTTTTATGAAAACATAAAAACCAGGAATTGGACACAACATTCCTGTTTTGTACATGTTAATTTTTTGACAACAGCGAGAGAACAGGCATAGCATCCCATTTGTACATATAGCACTCAAGAACACCTGAGCATGCGTCACCATATTTTGATAAAAGGTTTTTTGCTTCTTGCTCTGTTGCTTCAAATACTGTCATTGCAGTTTTGTTGTCATCAAATGGACCTGACCACATTATTTTTCCTGCGGAATGCCATTCATCAATCAAGTTTTTGATTTGTGGCGTTATACGACTCAAATCTTTTTCTTGAATATTTTCTTTCAAAACACTCACAAGAACCCATGGTGTTTTAATAATTTCTGTCTGTGACATGAAAACTGGTGCATCTAATCAAAATTAAGACTAGTGCTCATTTTATTGTGATATTTTATGATCTTGGAATTACAAGTATTCTTAATAGCAATTTTTCCATACAATGTATGATCTTTGCGTGATCAAACTAGAAATCCACATGCATGCATTGATCACGTCATGGCAAGTCGGGCCACAAGCTGTAATTGGCTATATTTACGCGTAAATTGCTATTGGCATAAAGAAAAAGCTTGATTCTGCCGTGACTGAATTTTTCTCTAGTTTGGAATTAGATGGAGTATTGGAACTGAGTTGTGTATGCTTATTTTGGCCATGCGGATTCTACTTTTGTAGAATTTGATTCTCTTTCCATGATCTGTAATCCAATACTTGGCAACATAAACAAGTGAGAGTTTTTCCAGACTTTTTAATTTGTTGTAAACAGTACTAATTGGAATCTTGTATGCACGGGATAATTCATCAGCAGTTCGTGCTTCTCTAACGATAGAAAATACAATGGTTCTTGACTCTGCATCAGCTAATTCCTCGACAATTTTCTGAGTTATGTCGTATTTTGCAAGCTGAAGAACTGTAGGCTTTTTCTTCACTATTTTCTTTTTTATTTTTGTAATTTAAGAAAAATGTTAATTCCAAAATCGTGTTATAACAATAAAGAATGATGAAATTTATTGTATTTTATGAAAACTAGTACAAACAATCCTAACAACAAATCAATGCATCTATTTATGCCTCCAACTAGCATTCTATTTTTATTGGACTAGTAGATCATTTTTCTATGATGAAATATTTACTCTTGACTTTTTTGATAGTTTTTCTTATTTCACAAAATCAAATTTATGCACAAGAGTCATACATGTTAAATACTGATGATCAAACATTTGAGGTAAGATATTCTCTTGATGGCCAGGTCATTGCCATGGCAATTGATCATGAATTAAACTCGCTATTGATTGGGATAACTGAAATAAAAGATTCCGCTTTTCAAATTACACTTCCACAAGATTTGATTTCAGCAGAAAATAACGAGTATGTAGTTCTAGTAAATCAAATCGAAGTTGATTATAATGTATCTAAACAAGGTGACACAGTTACACTATCATTTTTTGTTCCAGCAGATTCAGAAGAAATTGAAATCATAGGAACACAAGTTATTCCTGAATTTCCACTAGGGGTGCTATTGATATTTGCTACAACGATTGTAGTAGTGACACTTGTAACAAAAATGAACAAATTCAGAATCAGGTAACTATATTTTCAATCTTGCTTGCCTTTTCTGCCTCTTTTACCTCACGAGCAATTCGTCTTCCCATACTCATTGGCTCATCATAAATCAGTGTAGTATATGGTGAACCTTCCATGTAGATATTGGTCCCAGCTACAATTCTTGCAGAAAACTCAAATGTTTTGAAATTTGCATTTTCGTCATAAACACCTTCTATACAAAATGGCCCGTTCATACCTGGTGGAACAAGTTTTTTTGCCGCCGCAACAAAATTTTCACTCATAGAATACACTTTATCTAACAGCGATTCGCGCAAAACCATTGGACTGTTTCCAATTATATTAAACGATGGAACATTATCAATATCCATTTGTTCTTGTGCAGGAATTCTAGCTAATCCTTCTATATCTGATTCGTGTCTTTGATCAATTCCAAAAAATTCGATTTCCTCTTTTAATGGAGAGTAAAAATATTGCAAATATGCCAAAACGCCAGAGACATATTCTTGTAGATAAAGATCAGAATCTCCTTTTATGACTCCATGTTTGATTAGATTGTCACGCTTTTTCTTGTAGTCTTTTTCATTTGTTGTAAGAAAGTATCCTTTTCCGCCTGCTGCACCATGACGTTTTGCAATAACTAGTCTATCGATTTCTTTTGGACTGGCGATTGTTTTTGGTACATCAAGATTTGCCTCTCGCATTAGTTTTTCTTTTAGTGCACGATCAGACTCCCATTTTAGGATGTACTTGTTTCCAAAAATTGGTGTTTTGATTGATTCAATATCGCTTGAGCTCATCTGTGCAATTAATGTGCCATGCGGTACAAGGATTGCATTGTTTTTTTCAAGAATTGATGTACATTTGTTGTCTAATATTTCTCCAAATGAATCAACTAGGACAAGCTCATCAATAAAGCCAAATCTACGATATAGATTTTCCCGCTTTTTTTCAGAAACAAGTATAGTTTTTAGACCCTCGTCTTTTGCGCCTTTTAGAACCTGCAGGGCGCAATGTGAACCTAGAGTAGCTATTGCGGCCAAAGCGATACAAAAGCTAGCAAATCAACGTCTTAAGAAGGTTGCAAATGAATGCTTGATATGTACTCGAATACCTCATCTATAGCTGAATTGAAATGATAGGTTTGAGATCTTCAGGAACAGATTTTAGGATAAAATCAATCATTGACTGGTTTTGAGGGATTTCCTTGTTCATTATGAATTGAGTATACTGCAATTGCGTTTGAAATTGCAGCTATTGCCTTTTCTCTTTTTTCTAACATGAATTAATCGTCAAATTGTAATAATTTGTACTTTTTTAACTAAAAACAAAGGAAATTAAATACAGTGAATTTTCCAACTATGTCAAGCTATGATAGATACTGATTTAGGAAATTTACGCAGAACCCACTATTCAAGTGAGCTTGATCCATCAAAAGAAGGAAAAGATGTTACTGTCATGGGATGGATAATAAGTGCAAGAGGTCATGGAAATATTTCATTTGTAAATATACGTGATAGTCAAGGCGAGATTCAAATTGTTGCAAAGGCAGGTGATTGTCCTGATGAGCTCAGAGAAAAACTAGCCAGGCTAAAAGAACATTCGTGCATTGGAGTTGTAGGTAAGGTAAAAGCATCAAACAAAGCACCAAGTGGAGTAGAAATTATCCCAAAAAAGCTACGCGTATTTTCTGAAGTAGAAAAGATTCCACCATTTGAGCCACATGCAAAGACTGTAAAAAACATAGATACTAGATTAGAAGTCAGGGCAATTGATCTAAGACGAGATGTTTTACAAAAAATATTTCTTGCAAGAAACCAAGTTCTAAAATCCATTCGCGATTATTTTTATGAAAACAGCTTTGTTGAGATAAACACGCCAAAAATGATTGCAACTGCAACAGAAGGAGGGGCCGCACTATTTCCAATATTTTACTATAACAAAGAAGCATTTTTGGCACAGAGTCCACAGCTTTACAAAGAACAGCTTACGATGAGCTTTGAGAAAGTGTTTGAGATTGCACCAATATTTCGTGCAGAGCCATCAAGAACCAACAGACATCTATCAGAAGCAATTTCAATCGATATGGAAGAAGCATATATCAACTATAACGACATCATGTCAAGAATAGAGCAAATAATTAAAAAATCAATTAAAACAGTTCAAGAATTTGCAAAATCAACTAACACAGAATTCATAATTCCAGAGATTCCAGATAAAATTCCACAATATTCCTATTCAGAACTGATCAAAAAAATGCAAAGTGTAGGGACAAAAACAGAATGGGGCGATGATCTTTACCCATCAAACCTGAAAAAAATCGGATTAAAGGGATTTTATTTTATTAAAGACTGGCCTCTTGCACCAAAACCATTCTATGTAAAGGCAAGCCAGACTGATCCTAAAATCTCAGAATCATTTGACCTAATGTTTGATGATTTAGAATTATCATCAGGCAGTACAAGAATTGAAAAAAGACAAGAGCTTGAAGAGCGAATGAAAAACAAGGGAATGAAAACTGATGCATTTGAGTACCACCTAAGTGTCTTTGAGTATGGAGTTCCACCTCATGCAGGATGTGGCATAGGTCTTGAAAGACTGATGATGGCACTAACAGGCACTGAAAATATCAGAGATACAACATTTTATCCACGTGATGTTGACAGATTAACACCATAAGGTGAGATATTGGTTTCAAAAGAAGAGATAGAGCATGTTGCAAAATTAATGAGAATAGAGCTTGATGATCATGCTATACATATTGATAGAGTACAAAAAATGATAGAATATTTGGACATACTGGATAGGGCAATAAAAGAGATTACAGAACCACTCATAGTAAATGAACAACCACTTGAAAACTTGCGTGAAGATAAATATGAACCATATAACGATAAACTCATCGACAAGCTAAAACATTACAAAGAAAAGTTCATCAGAGCCCCAAAGATGGTTTGAGTTGAACCTAGGTATTTCTGCTCTAGAGTATATTGATGCAATAAAAAATGGCGATTTTACAATCGAAGAGTTTGTTTCTGAAACATTTGATCGAATCAAAAAAGTAGATGACAAGCTACATGCATATCTATCATTAAATGAAAAAGCACTTGATCAGGCAAAAGAGCTAGACAAAAAACGCAAAGCAAAAGAAAAGATTGGTGCCTGTATGGGAATGTCAGTTGCAATCAAAGATAACATATGTGTCAAAGATACCAAAACAACGTGTGCATCAAAAATGCTTGAAAAGTATGTTGCGCCATTTGATGCAACTGTAATAGCTAGATTACGTAAACAAGATACGCTTTTTATTGGAAAAACAAATCTTGACGAATTTGCCATGGGTGCAACTACAGAGTTTAGTGCATATGGGCCAAGCAAAAATCCATGGAATCCAGAATATGTGCCTGGAGGGTCATCAGGCGGAAGTGCGGTTGCCGTTAGTGCTCTTGAATCCATTGCGTCTTTAGGCTCAGATACAGGAGGATCTGTAAGAAATCCTGCCAGTTTTTGCTCAATAGTTGGCCTCAAACCAACATATGGCCTTGTTAGCCGATATGGCTTGATTTCATATGCAAATAGTATAGAACAGATTGGCCCGATGGCAAGAACTGTAAAAGATACAGCGTTTCTTCTCAACATAATTACAGGAATAGACCCAAACGACAATACTACAGTTGACAACCATGGCGAGGATTATTTAAAAGACATCGATGCAGGAATTGATGGAAAAAAAATTGGAGTGATTTCTGAGATGGTTGGCAAAGGAACTGATAAAGAAGTTTCTTCTGCAACAAAAAAAGCACTAGCAAAGTTTGAAGATCTTGGTGCAAAATGCGAAGAAATTTCTATTGATATGGTAGATTATTCTGTGGCATCATACTATACAATTACCTCAACTGAAGCTGGAAGCAACTTGGCAAGATATGACAATCTTCGTTATGGATTTGATTTTGATTTGGAAGAATATGAGTTTAACTCGTACATTTCAAAGGCAAGAAAAAATTTTGGGCCGGAGGTAACAAGAAGATTAATCATTGGCGGATTTGTTCCATCTACAGGACATGCTGGAAAATATTTTCTAGAAGCATTAAAAGTAAAAAGTAGGCTAACAAAAGAAATCAACTCTGCATTTAAAAAAGTAGATTATCTTGTAGCGCCAACGGTTCCAGTTTTGCCATTCAAGTTTGGCGAAAAACTAGATGATCCTGTTGCAATGTTTTTAATTGATTTTAATACAGTTACAGCAAATCTTACAGGAAAGCCTGCAATTTCTGTACCATTTGAGATATCAAACGGCTTGCCAATTGGAATTCAAATCATTGCAGACTCGATGCAAGAAAAATCACTTTTTCAGGCAGCATATGCTCTTGAGAGTACAACAAATCTTCCAAAGGTGCCTCTATGACAAAGATTGGGCTTGAAATCCACTGTCAGCTAACTAAACTTGAAAGCAAGCTATTTTGTTCTTGCAAGGCAGATTATCGAGGATTTGAGCCAAATACAAACATCTGTCCTGTCTGTATTGGCTTGCCAGGCTCGCTTCCAAGGCTAAACAAAAAGGCAATTGAAAGGGCCACAGTTATTGCAATGGCGCTAAACTGCCAAACACCACAAAAAATTGCGTTTTTTAGAAAAAACTACTTTTATCCAGACTTGCCAAAAAACTTTCAAATCACACAGCTAAACATCTATGGCCCAACAAGCATAGGCCAAGAAGGAAAAATCAGCGTAGAAGGAAAAGAAGTTCGGATACGAAGAATTCAGATTGAAGAAGACCCTGGCAGACTAATTTACGAGGGAAGTTCAGAGCGAACACAAATTACGCTTGTTGATTATAACCGTGCAGGAACTCCACTTGTTGAAATTGTAACAGAACCTGATTTTGAAAATCCAAAACAAGTTAGGTTATTTTTGAACATATTATCTGATTTACTTGAAAACTTGGGAGTGTCAGACCCATCACTTGAAGGTGCGATGAGGGCAGATGCAAATGTCTCAATTGAAGGTGGTTCTAAAGTTGAAATTAAAAACATCAATTCTTTTTATGATTTAGAAAAAGCATTACAGTTTGAGCTGACAAGGCAACAAAGTCTGGCTGAGCGAAAAATTGAGATAATTCAAGAGACGCGCCACTGGGATGATAGAAGAAAGATTACAATATCTGCAAGAAGCAAAGAAGGCGAAGAAGACTATCGGTATTTCCTTGAAGGGGACATACCATGGGTTGTAATTGACCCACAAATTGTTGCCAGATTAAAAAAAGATATGCCAGAGAGTATAAGCTCAAAACGAGAGCGCTACATCAAAGACTTTGATATTCCATCACAGGTAGCCGATGTTTTATCATCAGACAAGTTCTATTCAGATTTGTTTGAGCAGGCACACAACAAAACAAATGCAAAAGAAGTTGCCAATTTGATTACAACTGATCTTATGGGATTTGTTGATACAAAAGAAAAAAGAAAAGAATCAAAACTCACTGCAAAACATCTTTCTGATCTTGCAAACGCAATAATTGAAAACAAAATTACAAGAAATTCTTCAAAAACTGTACTTCAAACCATAGTAAAAACTGGTAAATCCATATCACAGATAATTTCCGAGTTTGATTTGGGTCATGTTTCAGATGAGAAGGAGCTAACTAGAGTAATAGAGGAGGTAATAAAAGAAGAAAGTAACGCAGTAGAAGAGGCAAAACAAAAACCAGAAACAATTAACTATTTGGTTGGCAAGGTAATGAAAAAAACAAAAGGAAAGGCAGATGCTACCCTTACTCTTAATCTATTAAAAAAGAAAATAGCTGAACAGTAACGTAGTTATTTTGCAAGTTTTTTTATTTCATGCGTAACCATGGGCAAAAACGCACCTACATCTGAGACTATTCCTAATGCCTGCCAAGTACCTCTGTCCATGAGCTTTGTAACTGTAGGTTGATTGATGTCAACAACTATTACCTTAACATCTGCAGGTAGCATGTTCCCAGTGGCAATTGAGTGAAGCATCGTAGATACCATGATTACCATGCTTGCACCTTTTAGAACATCTTTGTATTTTTGCTGGGCAGTTGAAACATCTGTTATGACATCTGGCAATGGTCCATCATCACGCAAAGAGCCAGCTAGAACAAAAGGCACCTTATTTTTTACACACTCGTACATGATTCCTTTTGTCAATTTTCCACTCTTTACCATATTTTCAATAGAGCCTGCTTTGAAAACAGAGTTTATTGCCTGCATGTGGTTTCGATGTCCACGTATAGCTAGAGTACCATCATGTACATTCATTCCAAGCGATGTTCCAAGTGTAGAGTATTCTATATCGTGTACAGCAAGTGCGTTTCCTGCAAGCAGGGCATTTATGTAACCTAGCCTGACAAGCTGAGCCACAGCATCTGCTGCGCCAGTATGTACTATGGCAGGACCGCCAACTAGAACAATTTTTCCTCCTTGTTTTCTTGTCTTGTAAATATCTTCGGCTACTTTTCTTGCAATATGTTGTGTTGGACGCTCACTTGAGCTGCTGCTACCCATAAATTGAAATACATTCATTCCTTCTCTTGGCCTTGCAGGGGGCAAGATTCGGATTCCTTCTTCCTCTACTACGATTTTGTCTCCTTTTCTAATGCTTCTTATTGGTACGCATTCAGCTTTATTTGTTCTGACTACAATACACTTGTCCATCATAATATTGTCTACATCAATCCAACGTCCTTTGTAGAAAATTTGTGTATGGTTATTTGTTGTGCTATAGAAATCCTCTGGCATCACCATGTCTTTTGTGGCAGTCTTCAAGTTGACCTCTTTTTGTATTTTTGCAGTAGCGCCTTCGCGGTAAACTAGCTCAAGTATGTCTTCTAGATGTTTTTTTGATTTTCCTTGGATGCGTAGTTTTGCATAGCTTGCATCTTTTTTTCTTCTCCCAATT
>Ga0194121_10011971_pt1 | contig 10208 bp, 10 predicted proteins | sample TA2MahCa50mmetaG_FD_148609 | JGI IMG/M metagenome (GOLD analysis project Ga0194121, IMG submission 148609) | Freshwater microbial communities from Lake Tanganyika, Tanzania - TA2015020 Mahale Deep Cast 50m | ecosystem: Environmental > Aquatic > Freshwater > Lake | place: Tanzania: Lake...
TTGAACGCGCTCGAGAATTTACCTTGTCGTTTGAGTTCAACGGTGAGAAAATTCCCTGGTTCGCTCAGAGTTGGGCCCAGGAGTTTGCGAATTCCTCGATCGCCGATCGCGCCTTGCTTTCGATTGCGCGCATGCAACAATCGATGCTCTCATCGATCGATCAAATTGGCTCCGATGATCGACCCTTTTTGGTGCTCAGTTTCGAGAATGTCGTACTGAAACCAGTCGAGAGTTTGAAAAAGCTTGAAGAATTCCTGAACCGAAATCGAACTAGGCGCACCAAGAAAGTGTTCAAACAACAGGGTCTGCCGCGAAATAGTATTTCGGCCGGCAAAGCCACTTCAACATTTTCTTTCAATACCGACTCTGCGGCTAACGAAGCCGAGGTCTACAACCAAGTGGCCGATGAAATACGCGAAAGTGGCACCGCTTCGGCGATCGGCGAATTCAAACTGGCGATCGCCGAGTACAACAAGCGTTGGCCGAGCCCATTGGCTGACCTAGAAGCATCTTGGAAATAGTCAAACGGCTGGGGCGACTGGCGCACTCGCTGGTCAAACTCAAGTGGACTCTGGCGCCACCCAAATCTGGCGATGTCTTGCTCTATTTCAAGACAGGTCAAGACGAAATTACGCCGTATTTTCAGCCCGAAGAGTTTCGCGTTATGGATTTGCGCGAATCTGCAGTCAACATCTTTATTGCCCTGAAATGCCTCGTTCGAGGCGATTTAAGTGCCAAGAATTATGCACGCCAATTCATTCGCCGGGTGGACCCAAAACTGATCATCACCTTTATCGACAACTTTCCACCGATCTACCTCCTTAAGGACGAATTTCCCGGGATAACGGTCTGGTTGATTCAAAACGGCCATCGAAGTAATCGTGGTGATTTGTTTGGCCTCTTGTCGACGGAATATCGGCATCAAATCAACAAGGTGGATGTGATGTTCGTGTTTGGACGAGCAGTTGGCGAAATGTATCGGCAATATATCGCTGGTGAAGTCGTCAATCTCGGAAGTCTGAAAAACAACACCGTGAAACAATCAAACCAACTTGACGGTTCGATCGCATACATCTCGACATACAGACCCAATCAAGACCGAGGCTTCGTTGTTCCCGAAAGTGAACCGAGAAAACCCGTAACTTACGAAACAATCATTCGCCGTCGTGAACAAGTGATCTTGTGGCTTGCCGAATATTGCAACTCGCACAACCGCAAACTTGTGGTTGTCGGCAAAGACGAGAGCCCGCACCTCGAACATGCTTACTATCAAACTTTGCTGCGAGGTTTTGAGTTCGAATTTGTCGGCAAGAGTTCATCGACTTCAAGTTACGAGGCGATCGACAAGGCGGAAATAGTCGTTTTCACCAGCAGCACACTCGGTTACGAGTCGTTGGCTCGGGGTAAAAAGACGGCGGCAATCATGCTCGATGCAGAAATCATTGGCGCGACGGCTCTGAAATTTGGTTGGCCGAAGGATTTGCCGAGTGACGGTAAATTTTGGACCAATCGTCTCGACAAGAACAGGTTCGTTGAAATACTCGATTACCTTCGCACGGTCACCGAAGAAGATTGGCGCACGACATGTTCTGCGACGATGCACGACATCATCGAGTTCAACCCGAACAACACCAAATTCGTCGAGAAGGTGCTGGAACTGCGAAAGTCGGGCAAACTTCAAGTGAGATCTTGATCGGCTAGTAGCGTTTAGTCGAACATAAAGGACGTAATTGCTTGCAAGTATTGATCTCGACCTCCACCTTCAATCTGAAGAACTTCGTCGGTTTAGATGATCTGCGACGAGCCGATATCGAGGTGAAGCTGAATCCCCACGGCAAGCGACTTACCCGCGAGCAAATTCTCGAGTTGCTTGACGACAAGACCATTGGCTTGATCGCGGGATTAGAACAACTTTCTGCCGATGTCCTAAGACCGGCAACAGCCTTGAAAGTGATCGCTCGGATCGGTACAGGTCTGGACAACGTCGACTTGATTACCGCAAAAGAACTGGGCATTCAGGTGTTGAACACCCCCGATGCCCCAACCTCGGCCGTCGCGGAACTTACTCTCGCCCACATCCTCGGTGTCTTGCGCAACATATGCACGACTGACCGGCAAATTCGCCTTGGTAACTGGCAAGGTCGGATGGGTTCGCTGCTGACGACAAAGACCGTCGGAGTCGTCGGCTTTGGAAGAATCGGTCGACAGGTGGCGAAACTGTTGAGCAGTTTCGGCGCGACGGTTGTCGTCTGTGAAAAAAATCTGAAAGTCTCGGACTACGAAGTCTGTGGTCTCGACGAGTTGTGTCGTCGGGCTGATGTATTGACCCTGCATATTCCGTACGACGACGGCACGCACCACTTGATAGGCGAAAGTCAAATCAAAATGATGAAACCGGGATCGTTCATCGTCAATGTTGCCCGAGGCGGCATCATCGATGAAGCCGCGCTGTTAGCAGCGCTTCAGACCGGCCATATCGCCGCGGCGGCCCTGGATTGCTTCGAAACCGAACCGTATTCCGGCCCGCTGAGCAAGCTGGACAATGTTCAGATGACGGCCCACATGGGCACCTATGCTCGCGAGACACGAGACCTAATGGAACAAGAAGCGAGTCGCCTGCTCGTCGAAAGTTTGCGAAAACTGGCGGTGATCAAATGAAAACAATTGCGATCATTCCGGCGAGGCTGGCCAGCACGCGATTTCCCAACAAACCCCTGGCGAAAATTCTGGGCAAGTCGATGTTGCAACACATTTTGGAGAGGGTTTCGACCTGTTCAGAAATTGATGCGGTGTTGGTCGCCACCTGCGATCAACCGATTATCGACCATGTTGAGTCACTCGGATACAAGGCCGTGATGACCAGCGACAAACACGAGCGCGCGTCGGATCGATGCGCCGAGGCGATTACGAAACTAGAGAGCACCGCCTCGCCGAAATTTGACATCGTGATCATGGTTCAAGGTGACGAGCCGATGACCGACCCGCGAATGTTGTCGGATGCGTTGCGACCATTCAAGGATTCGCCCGAAATACAAGTCGTGAACCTGTACGCCGATATTCAACCTGATGAATTCAACAGCCCAAATTGTGTCAAGACGGTCATGGATCTTGCGGGCAATGCGTTGTATATGTCGCGCGCTGCAATACCTGTTTCACAAGATGGGGTTGAACGGCCGTCGGGCAAACAATTGGGTCTGATCGCGTTCCGCCGTGAAGCACTCGCCAAATTCGCGAAGTTGACGCCCGCGCCACTCGAGATAAACGAGTCGGTCGACATGCTCAGATTCTTGGAACACGGCATTCCGATTCGAATGCAACGAACGACCCATCGCACTCACGCTGTGGATGTGCCCGCAGATATCGCCGAGGTCGAAAGATTGATGAAGATTGCCAACACCGACACCTGAAGATGCAACAACTTCAAGAAATCAAAAACGGCTCCCTAACGATTTGGGACTCAAGATCACCCTGCCATCTTGAAAACGGGTCAATTATCCTGTGGCGACAATTTGTGCCGGCTGCTTCTTCGGGCGCGGTTGTATCGATAAGCGAGATAGTTGAAACTCACGGAGCCGAATTGCGCGCTGAGATGCTGCGACTTATCGGCGACGTGTCTTCGAATATTTCCAAGAGCACCCGAACAAACTTCAGGTTACGGGGTGATTTTGAGTATTTCTGGATGACCCACTTTCATTCCCGCCCGTATACACAATCAGGTCAGTTGAACAATTTGGCGAAGTTGTTTGCATTGATCCGAATGGTCGACGACAACTCCGTAAATCGGATCGACCTTCACTCCGGCGACAAACTGCTGATTCAAATGGTGGCCCAGATCTCCGAAGTGCGCAAGATCAAGTTTCGTGTCCACCGCTTGGATCAGTCGCCGCAACCTCGCTCTTGGCGGTCAATGACCAAGTCAATGATTCCGCGCCCGATGTTGGCAGGTTTGGCGCTGTGCAATCAGTTGAAGGTTTCGTTGGCGACCAAACCTCGCGGCACGATGTTTACGAATGCTGACTCGATTTCAATTTTTGATTATTGGTATCGCTTTGCCCCCGAGGCCGAACGAGGTCGATTTGCATCGCAATATTGGTCGACTCTCGTGGATCGAATTGATCAAATGAAGGTCAATTGGTGGCACAGCATCGTCGACCAGAATTCGCTTCGCGAGTTGAAACACGCAAAGAGACTGCGCGATCAATTCAACAACCACACACATCATCGACACGAAATCGTCGATTCGTTGATCAACACCAGAATTCTCTCGAGAACGATCAGGGACTACATCCGACTCGTTGTGTTTTCTTTACGATCCGAAAAGTTTCACCGGGCGTTCGACGATAAGGAGTCGGGCATTGATCTCTGGCCTCTTTTTGAGCGTGAATGGCTGAATTCGTTTCGAGGTTATGAGGCGGTCATGAATTGTTTGAGGTTCAATCGCATTGAGTTCTTGTTGGGCAAATGTCCTCGTCAAAAACTGGGCATCTACTTGATGGAAAACCAACCATGGGAAATGGCGCTGATTCATCTGTGGCGCAAATACAACCACGAATCTTTGATCGGAGTGGCGCACTCGACCGTGCGATTCTGGGATTTGAGACTGATGTCAGATCCTCGACAATTCGCGAGCACAAGCACGATGCCTCGACCCGACGCCGTCGCAGTCAACGGAAACTTGGCCCAAAAATCACTGGTTGATTCTGGGTACCCCGAGAGCGAGATTCGACAAGTCGAGGCGCTGATGTATCTGCATCTCACCGGGTCGACTCGTGGTGAACGAAGCGCGAACAAGACGACGATCTTGGTCGCCACCGACTACCTCGAATCGGCCACTAGCGCCCAACTTGAACTCCTCAGCGCAGTGACTCGGGCGAATCCGGGAAAATACAAAATCCTTTTGAAACCCCATTGGAGCCAAAATCTGGACCACTTCAACCTGGATGCCGAAATCGTTTCGGGAAAAGATGACCTGACAAGTTTTTTTGAACGAGCAGACGTGCTCTTCTGCAGCGCGATCACCTCGGCGGTTTTGGATGGTGTCTGCATGGGTGTCCCCGTCATTCAATGCCTCGATCCACTGTCGTTCAACTTGAGTCCGTTACGCAATCACGATGCGGTGACCACCGTGAAGACGGCCAAAGAACTTGAACTCGCGCTGATGAACATCTCGAACACCAGAACTCAAGTCAAGGCCGAGGATCTCTTCAACATGAATCCAAACTTGAACCTCTGGTCTGCATTGCTCGACAGTTAGTCAGTCCGCAGGATCTCTAGAATATTTTGGTGGTCAATCTCGAGCAGTTTTCGGCCCGAGACCCGCGCGTCGAGATTTTCGTGTCTGAAGATGCGGCATTTCAAAATGTCGCGACCCGACTCACATCTGTCATTTCAGGCAGTTTGACTTTGCGACATGATTCGAACATCGTGCTCAGCGCGGGAAACTCGATAACAAAGATTTTGGGACATCTGTCCAAAGCAGATGTCGAGTGGACGAGAGTTCACTGGTTCCTTGCCGATGAAAGATATGTGCCGATCTCCGATCAACAGTCGAATCGCTTGCAGATCGAAAAGATTTTGAGACAAACGCTCGGCCCAGAATTCGGCGAGGTTCTCACAGCCGACACCACGCTTTCACCGTCTGACGCCGCTCGAGATTATGCAAGTAGAATTGCAGCGGTAAATATGTTTGACTTGTGCGTTCTGAGCATGGGTGATGATGGCCATGTCGCCAGCCTCTTTCCGAAAAGTTCTGCATTCGGTTCGCAAGACCTGTGTTGTGCCGTATATGACTCGCCAAAACCGCCCGGTCAACGCATCACGATGACAACCAAGGCTTTTGCCAGCATCCCAAACAGGTGGTTGCTGGCTGTCGGGTCGAAAAAGGCGCGTGCAGTAAGCGAGTACATCCGCGACAATCGCGCACCGGTGCGGCAATTTGACCCGACCATGATCATTGCCGATCAGGCTGCATATAGATGAAGACGGTCTTGTTGTGTGGCGGTTTCGGCACTCGAATTCGCGACGTCGCCGACGATATTCCAAAGCCGCTGATAAACGTCGGTGAGATGCCGATCCTCTGGCACCTGATCGCGTATTACAACAGTTTCGGGTTCACCGACTTCGTGCTGTGTGTCGGCTACAAGTCGGAAGCCATCGTAAATTTTTTTAGATCGCAACATGGAAACGTCGCCGTACTGAAGCCAACCGACCAAACCCCGAGAGTTTGGGAATTCGTCGGTGAAATCAAGGGCACCGAATGTTCGGTCGTGATCGCCGATACGGGTCTCGAGGCGATGACCGGCGCCCGATTGCGAAAAGTCAAGGAACTGGTGGGTGGCGAGACTTTCATGCTCAGCTACGGAGACGGACTCAGCGATGTGAACCTGCAAGATCTGATCGAACACCATCGAACCAACAAACGATTCCTGACCGTGACGGGCGTTCGACCGCCGAGCCGATTCGGAGAACTTCAGGTTGACGACCGCAACAACGTGACGGGTTTCAACGAAAAGCCCCAGGCTTCGGGCGGTCGTATTTCCGGCGGGTTCTTTGTCTGTGAACCGAACGTATTCGAATACCTCGATCCTCGCGAAGACCTCGTGTTCGAAATAGAACCGATTCAATCGATGGTTCGCGACAAACAAATGACGATGTACCCACACGACGACTTCTGGCAATGCATGGACACCCATCGCGACTGGGAACTGCTGAATCAAATGATAAAATCGGGCAAGGCCGCATGGGTACGTTGAACCAGGCGATCACCAACCTCGAAGGCAAACGAGTGGTCGTCACCGGCGACACGGGCTTCAAAGGTTCTTGGTTGTCGCTTTGGTTGCACCTCGCTGGCGCAAAAGTGCACGGTTTTGCGCTTCCACCCGAGGGCGACAAGAACCTGTTCACTGCCCTGCAACTCGACAAGACGATCAGCCATCAAGACGGTGATGTACGCGATCCACAACAGCTCACCAATTTCATGCAAGCTGCCAAACCGGAGATTGTCTTCCATATGGCGGCACAATCCCTGGTGCGACGCTCGTATCTTGATCCGAAGACGACATACGACACGAACATCGGTGGGGCGGTGAACTTGATGGAGGCCGTACACAACACGCCATCGGTCAGGTCGCTCGTGTTCGTCACCTCCGACAAGTGCTACAAGAACCTCGAAATAACTCGCGGATATCGGGAGACCGACGAATTGGGAGGGCACGACCCGTACAGCGCATCAAAGGCGGCGGCCGAATTGGTTTTCTCTTCCTACTTTGGTTCGATACTCGCCAAGCGAAAAGATTTTGGTGCCGCCAGCGTTCGTGCAGGAAACGTCATGGGCGGAGGCGACTGGGCTGAGGATCGAATCGTGCCCGACTGCATCAGGGCGCTGGCCAAAGATCGGCCGATAGTTTTGCGTTTTCCGAATGCGACTCGACCTTGGCAACACGTGCTCGAACCTCTGTCGGGATACATCCAGACCGCCGATTTTCTTCTGCAATCACCCAACGACTTCAATGGCGCGTGGAACTTCGGCCCCGACGAGTCAGACAAGAACAGCGTGCACGACGTGGCCCAGAGGGCCGTTCAAATTTGGGGTAATGGAGAAATCAAGGTCGAAAAAACCGACCCGCAAATGCACGAGGCCGGTTTGCTGCACCTGAACTGCGAAAAAGCGCACTCAAAAATGGGTTGGTCACCGCGCTGGAACTTCGAGCAGACGATGACCCAAACAATCTCGTGGTACCGCAAGGTTCACGATGGTGCCTCGGTGCGTGAAACCACTGAAAGACAGATCAGAGAATATATGGAGGCAAGACAATGATTGACGGAGTCGTCATCACACCACTGAACCAGATCGCCGACGAGCGGGGCAAGGTGATGCACATGTTGAAAGCGACCGATGCCCACTTTCAAGAGTTCGGCGAAATCTATTTCTCCTGCGTGTTTCCCGAGGCCGTAAAGGCATGGCACTACCACGACAACATGGTCTTGAATTACGCGGTGCCGTTCGGTCGAATCAAGTTTGTTCTCTTCGACGACCGACCCGAAAGCCCCACCCGTGGCGAAGTTCAAGAGTTGTTTCTGGGTGAGGAAAACTATTGGCTCGTGACCGTGCCCAAACGCGTTTGGAACGGATTCAAAGGTGTCGGCACGCAAATGGCGATCGTCGCCAATTGCGCGAGCATTCCCCATGATCCGGGCGAGATTCATCGTCGCGATCCGCAGGACAAATACTTTCCATATTCTTGGCAAATCATCCATCGATGACATCAAACGTCCTGCTGACCGGCGGGTTCGGAACGCTGGGTGGTCGGTTGGCCGCGCTGCTGTCGGGCGACAAAAACATCAATTTGCGCCTTGCTTCGCGCGCAAAACGAACTGCACCGAGTTGGGCGCCGCGTGCGGAGACGGTTCAGGTTGATTTTGACGACGCCGGATCAATCGAGCGCATGTTGCATGACGTTTCGCACGTGGTTCACCTTGTGGCGATGCCCGACTTCGAATCACGGGCCGAACCAGAACTGGCCAAACTCGTAAACACCGAATACACACGACGAGTTTTGGACGCCTGTGCACCGGGTGTGAGGTTCGTCTATCTTTCGACGATTCAGGTCTACGGCGGTTCGCTCAACGGTGTTGTAACAGAAAAATCACCGACCATGCCGGCAAATGTTTACGCCCAAACACACCTGGAGGCCGAAAAACTGGTCGAAGCGTACCATCTGCAAGGTCGAATTCGAGGGGTGACGTTGCGCAATGCAAACGGGTTCGGCGCACCAATGTCGAAGGAAGCAAAAATTTGGCAAATCATCACCAACGATCTGTGTCGACAAGCTGTTGAAAGCAAAAATCTCGCGCTCAAATCGCACGGCCAACAATTCCGCAACTTTGTTCCCTTCTCAGACATTGTTTCGGCGATTGACCACTGCCTGGGGGCCGACTTTGCATCGGGTGACGACACGACTTTCAACCTGGGCGGAGAAAAGTCGGTTCGCATTCTGGAGATGGCGAACTTGGTTGCGACTCGATGCGAAGCGACCCTCGGCTACAAACCGCAAGTTCAAATTCTTGGCAAACAACCCCCAACTGAACCCGAGTCGTTTGTCTACGACTCTTCAAAATTGAAATCGACGGGCTTTGCCCCCGAATACCGGGTCAACGATGAGATCGAACTCCTGCTCAGGGCATGCCAGAAGTGGTTTGGGCAATGACCGTGTCAGATCCAACCACTCCGCCACTCGTCACGGTGATTATCCCGACGTTCAACCACGCCAAATTTTTGAAAAAGGCGCTCGAGTCCGTAATGGCCCAAACATTTCGAGACTGGGAGGCTGTCGTCGTCAACAATTTTTCGACCGATGAGACCGTCGAGATCGTCGAATCGATGAATGACTCGCGAATTGGTTTGATCAATTTTCACAATCACGGTGTGATCGGTGCGTCGCGCAACCAGGGATTGAGAGTCGCGCGCGGGCAATTCGTGGCATTTCTCGACTCGGACGATGTTTGGTATCCGCAAAAATTGCAGAAGTGCGTCGAGCAGATACCTGGCGGCGCCGAGTTCGTTTGCCATGGTGAGTTGTGGATCAACAGCGACCTGACCAGTCGAAAAATCTTTTACGGTCCGGTCGAGAATTCGAGTTACAAGAAATTGTTGTTTCGAGGCAACTGCATTTCAACTTCAACCACGTTCATAAAGACCGAACTCTTGCGATCAATAAACGGATTCGACGAGTCACCCGAGATCGTCACTGCCGAAGATTACGACCTCTGGCTGAGACTGGCCGCGGCGGGTGCGAAAACGGTGTTTATTGCGGAAATACTCGGTGAATTCCATCGCCTGCAAGACAGTGCGAGCAGCGCCGTTATGCGCAATCTGAATAGCGAACTGAGGGTCTTGCATAAGCACTTTCGATCTCAGCCGGGCAGCATTTTCAAATCGCTCAAAAAGCGCCACAGGTTGGCAATCGCCAACTATGGGGCCGCTCGACAACTGTACGGTCGACCGGCCCAATCATTGCGGCTCTTTCTCAGCGCCTTCATACTCTCGCCGGTGTTGATCAAGATCTACCCCGGAGTTGTTTTGCTCTTGGTCAGCGCACTGAAGAGATCGAAATGACCGAACGATTTTTTAGTCTCGGTCGATTCGCAATGCGAGAGGCCCTGCGCTACTGCGGAGTCGGGCCCGAGGATCGCGTGATGTTGCCGAGTTT
>Ga0194121_10011975_pt1 | contig 10207 bp, 14 predicted proteins | sample TA2MahCa50mmetaG_FD_148609 | JGI IMG/M metagenome (GOLD analysis project Ga0194121, IMG submission 148609) | Freshwater microbial communities from Lake Tanganyika, Tanzania - TA2015020 Mahale Deep Cast 50m | ecosystem: Environmental > Aquatic > Freshwater > Lake | place: Tanzania: Lake...
AAAAGGCCGGGAGTAACCCCCTTTCATTCCCTCAATAACGCCCATTTAGGGGGTTCTTTTCTCCCCCGTTGAGCGTGGGTCGACTAGGCGGGTTTAAAAGAGTTTTTCGGGGCTTTTGAGTATTACGAACCTATATTGGATATAGAGTTGGATGAAAAGGGGTTTGACGCATGACCAATAAAACAAGACGCCACACGGCTCGGTTTGGAGCCCGTTACGGTGTATCCGTAAAAAAACGATTTGAGGCCGTGGAAGAAAAACAGCGCAAGCTTCACATTTGCCCCAAATGCGGTTTTGAAAAAGTCCAACGCGTTTCAACTGGAATTTTTATTTGCAACAAGTGCAACACCAAATACGCGGGGGGAGCATTTTATCCTCAAACCCTTTCCGGAAGCATTATTGCCAAGATGGTGGATCAGCGCGCATTCACGCCTGAATTGTCCGCAGTGATCGATGCCAACGTGCAGCCCATTGTTCGACCCGTCAAAAATGTTGAGTTGAGCGATGAAGAAAAGATTGATTCATTGATGGAAGAGAAACCCTCCAAGAAGAAAAAGAAAAAGACCGAAGAAGTAGAAATGGAAAACGTTGAGAATAATGCTGAAACACCCGAGGAAGCGTGAAGGATATGGCGTACAAGTGCAACAAGTGTTTGCAGACGTTTGACCAATTGCCTGTTGGGTTGGTTCGCTGTCCCAATTGCGGTAACAAGATTTTCTACAAGGTCCGCGCACCCGTTGAAAAGAGAGTAATTGCCCGCTAATACGTTAAGGGAAAAATGCATGATTACTAAAAAATCCGTGCACGTGATTCGTTCTCCCTTGTGTGCGAGTGCGATTTATACCGCATTGCAGCCTGAAACACGCTCAACGTATGAAAAGCGTGCCAAAACCACGATTACGGTTAAAAATAAACAGTTGGAAATACTCAGTAAAGGACCCCATTTGGCCTACGTGAATGCCTCGCAGCAATCCTATGGAAAAATGGTCGAGTATTTACAACAGTTAAACGTGTAAAGGAGAGAAAGAATATGGCGCAAGACATTCGAGAAATGGTCAATGAGTTTGAGAAGCAGCGACAAACACTCATGAGTGTGAGCATGCAGCGACAACAATTGCAAGCAATCATCAATGGATTAGACATTTCATTGAAAGAATTAGAAAACACGAAAGAGAGTAAAGTCTTCAAGGCTGCCGGAGCAATCCTGGTTTCCCGCGACACGAAAGAAGTGAAGAAAGAGCTCGCGGAACAAAAAGAAAACAATGAATTGCGAATGAAGACATTGAACAAGCAGGAAAAGAATCTCGTGGAAAAGCTTAACACTCTCAAAACACAGATCGAATCCACCGCCAAGTCCCCCGCTTCAACGAGCGGAGACACAACGGTTATATCCTCCAAGAAATAGTAACCCATCATGAGTGGGGACTATTACTCGGAAACCAAACTCCTTCTATCCGCATTACGAGGGAAAAAGGTCCTTTTTCTCTCCCACGCGCGGCCGGATTTAGATACGCTGGCAAGCGCCTACGTTCTTGCGCACATTTTTGGACAACAAGCCTCGTGTACCTGGGGAACATGCGAAAAACTCAACGATTCCTACACTCAACGCGTTTCTTCCTTCACGATTCAACCCAACGTCATCGCTTCCCTTTCATCGTATGATGTTCTTGTTTGCGTCGATTTTCGTTCTCCTGCGCAAGCGGGTCCATTAGTAAACGAATTGAAGAAATTCTCCGGAAACATTGTCATCATTGACCATCATTCTCCTTCCACCAATGAATTTTCGGGTCGCGTGCTCAAACTCATTCATCCTTCGCGTGCATCGACGGCGCAACTCGTTGCCCAATTCGGTCGTGAGTTAGGAGCGGATTTCATCAAACCCGTTTCCGCTGCATTAGCTATGGGTATTCTCACCGACTCGGCCAAATTTACCGTGGCAGACGCAGAAACATTTTCTACGTTTAGTTTCTTATTAGAAAAATCCGGCCAATCCTATGAACAGTTAGTTGAGCGTGCCATTCCCCCTTTAGAAATAGCCGATACCGTGGCCGCGTTTCATGCGCTGCGTCAATCAAAATTGGTGAGCGTGGGGAAATATTTGCTGGCGTCCACGAATGCCCCCTATCACAATGCTCGTTCTGCGAATGCACTCATTCAATTAGGTGCCGACGTCGCATTAGGCATTTTTCCCAGCGATGAGGGATTATTTTGCGCGGTGCGCATTTCCAATCGCGGTCATTCCGTTCTCCAATTAGATGCCACGAAAATTCTCCCCGCCATTGCCCGCGAACACGGGGGAACCTGCGGTGGTCACCCGCGTGCGGCTCAACTAAATCTGCCTCCGTATCTTTCTGAAAATATTATCCTGGACACGTTTACTCATGAATTGCAGCGCCGCGTGAAAAAAATGGATAAGAAGGCGAGTGTAAAAATTTACTAATTCAACTTAACTGTTTCATTCAATCGTGATTATTATTTTTGCTTCGTTTCTTTTTTGGTTGTCGGATTAAACGTAAATAACATTCTTTCCTTTGTGTATCTTTTGCCGCTTGGCTTTTTTGAGTAAATAATGTATCGTGCTTTTGGGCACGCCCGTTTCGGCTTCAATCTCACGCATACTTAGAAAATCTTTTCTCAAATCCGCGATGAGTTTTATTTTTTCTAAATCCACATTTAATGCACGTCCGGGGCGGTGATTTCGTTTCACGTGAATGCGGTGTTTTTGCAACACGTCGCGTGTTTTGGGAGCAAGCCTTTTTTCCACACTCGAAGAGGCGCCCACCATTTCGATTTGAGGGCATTGCTGGATAATCGCCAGCATTTTTTTGGCTGAAATGGGCCTCACGAGATGAACCTCCGTAAGTTCACGTGGAAGCGTGGATACCGGCGTGTGTTCGCGAATGGCGTATTGCATAATCCTTTACCGTAAAGGTTTTGTAAAGCATCTTTATATATCTCGCTCCGCCTCTTTTCTCCCATGCGTTTTCCCCTATGGTGGGGTGGCATAAGGTATGAGGTGAACGACATGAATCGAACCATTTTGTCTGTTTTCGCCCTCGCATCCATTCTTTTCCTTTTTGGAAGTTTGGTCGTGGCTGAAACAGGATCCGGTTCCTCCACGGACGCTGAAAAGTTGTCCGAGAAGGAGCTTAAGGAACTGAAGGCAAAGCAATTGAAAGCAAAGTTGACAACTGCTGTGCAAAAGAAGGAAATAAAAAAATTTGAAGTGGAAAGTATGGAAGCAGTCAAAGCGCGTGCGGAAGCAATAGCTGCTCAGCGTGAAGCGTTTGAGTTGAAAATAAAGAACGTTTCAACACTTCCCGCATGGATAACCGATGATATGAAAAGCGTTTTAGCCGAATTTGGTTTGGATGCTGCGACATTGGAAAAGCTTAATGCTATGTCTGCAACCGAACGTGAAACCGCATTGAAAGAATTGCGCATTCGTTACGAATCTAAGTTAAATGATTCGAGCAAGGCAGAGATTAAACTGCGCCTCGATAAAGCATCTTCGCGCGCAAAGGAAATTGCTGCTGCGTTGAGTTTAGATGGATCCAACCGCTACAAAGCGCGATTGGAGATTGCCATTAAAGTGGCTGAAGAAAATGGCAATACTGAGTTGGCGGCTAAGCTCACGGCGCTCCAAGAGCGATTAGCGGCTAAGAGGGAAATTTCATCTACTGACGCCAAAGAAGTCGATGATTCACTGCTCGAGAATCGCATCGCTGATTTCAAAGAAAAAGCCCCTAAGGCCATTTCCTTAGGTGAGCGGGTGAGTTCGCGATTGGCTGACTTCATTACGCGCCTCGACGCATTAATTGCCGCTCGAGCCGCGGAAGGATTGAATACTTCCCGCTTGGATGCTGGAATGGAGAAATTAACCAACGTCCAATCCCGTTTGGATGAGCAGATTGACATCACTCAAAAGGACTGGGATGCATTTGTGGCCCAACCTTCACGTGACACGTTGAAGGCGGTTCACTTTGATTTGGTTAAGTTGAAAGTGCTTGCTCGCCACGCGCTGCAGGACATGAAAGTCATGCTCCGCTACTACAAGCATTTCTCCGAGAAGAATGGTGCCGACGACGATGCCTATGATGCGTACGATGACTCGTTGACGGATGAAGTAGAATTAGAAACCATCCTCGAAGTGGAAGCCACGGCAGCCGCGGAAACGGTTGTTGGAAGTGCGGATGTGACGGTTGTCACGGATGCCGCCGCGGAAACCATTACCGCAGCGGATGATAATCCCTCTGCCGATGATTTGTCCGGAGAAACGGATGATTCCGGAGTAGATGGCGATGGTGATGGTGAAGATGGTGATGACAATGGAGGCGATGACGAATGAATAAAACGATTCTCCTTGTTGCGCTTTTGTTGCTCGTGAGTGTCATCCTCTCCGGATGCATCCAGAGTAACGCGCCCAACACGAATACAATTGAGAACACGACTCCTACCGTTGAAACCCCCACTGCCCAAAGCGTCGTGGGAGAATTAACCACGGGAACAGGAAACACGTCCTCTGACATTACCACGTCAGACTTGGACTCAATCCAGAATGACTTGGACGAGTTAGACGTCTCCGTCGACGAGTTGTCGGAATCCGACATCTAGTTCGTGTTAAACATCCAGGAAAGGGGCCTCCGGGCCTCTTTTCTCCTTTTTTTCTCTTTTTCAACCAGCAACTTGTTTGGCATGCCCAAAACACAGTATTTTATTCTCTCATTTTTTGCGGTTATACATGAAACGGACTCCTCTTTCGGCCCATTTTTATGGCATGCCCAAAATTCAGGCGGAAACCGCTCCTATTGCCCTTTCCTCGCTAGAAAACCGCATCCTGGAGTATGTTCACGCTCACTGGCCCACTTCCTCCACGGAAGTCGCGGAACTTCTACAAGGAACCCCCCTCGTTACACGGGAGGAAAAGCGCCTGCATTCTTCGCGTATTAGTTATCATATTCAAAAGCTTGTTTCCAAGCAAAAGCTCGTTTCTAAACGCATGGGGAATGCGTTAATCGTCTGGCCGTATGAGGTGGAAGGTTTGCGTGTCATGCACGGCCTGATGATTCCCGCTCACATCAAGGAGCCTTCCCGAGAGGAATGGTAGGCGGTTTGACGTTATGGTTCTCAACAATTTTTTTGATAAATTCATCTTCACCTCTCAACTTCGTTTCAAGGACAATAATTTCTACGTGCTCGACATTCCTTTCGTGATTGTTCCCGTGGATATTCTAATTGGTTTTTCTGAGCTGGACGACCCCACGATTAACAAAGCTGTGTATTATGCGTACAAGAAATCCGCCCTCAAACAACTCATTCCTAAGTTTCAAGCCGGTGCGACCAAACAAAAATTTCTTGATCTCTCTCAAGCTTTTTTTGGTGCTTCTGGTTGGGGTATTTCTAAAAATATTCAACTTGACGAAGTGAATCACCGCGCCGTGGTGGTCGTCACTCATTCTCCTCTCGCGCGCATCCTTCAGGGAAAGGCGCAGCGTCCGGTGGATCATTACACGCGCGCCATTCTTGCCGCCATTTATTCCGCGTACTTTGAAACAAGTGTAGAGTGTGTGGAATCCGAATGTGCCGCGCTGCGCCCGGGCGATTGTACGTTCATCATCAAACCTTTGAACGAGTTCGACTTCACTAAAGAAGAGACGCAGCGCCAATTGAGTTTGAATAACTAAAAAAAACAGTTTACACGCTTATTTTTTGCGATGCATTAAATAATCCGCAAACGCATCAAACATTTTCACGTATTCGGGGGAAAATGCCGGCTTCGCTCGTCGAATCGCGGCTTTTCCTTGCGCATTATATTTTTCGGCTAGTTTTTGCGTGGCCGCAACAATACCTTCTTTGTGCAGCACATTCATCGCCGCATCCATATCCTTCTTCGTGGCTTTTTCATTTCCCAATACTTTCTCAATAATCTTCCACTTATCCTTTGTGAGCATTTCCTTCGCCACAATAACCAAAATAGTTGTTTTTCCTTTTCTCAAATCGCTTCCCAATTCTCTTCCCTTTTCCGCTCCTTTTGTGACATCCAAAATATCATCTTGTATTTGGAACGTGGTTGCGGAATACATGGCGAATTCATCCATGGCTTTTAATCGTTTTTCGCTCGCTCCCGCTAATACGCCCCCAATCTTGAGTGCTCCTCCCAACAATGCTCCCGTTTTCAAATACGCCATGCGCAAATATTGTTCTTTGGTAATTTCCTTCTCGTGCTCATAATACACATCCAACATCTGTCCTAAATTCACTAAGCGATAGGTTTTCTCATACATGTTCAACGCAGACAATTTGCACGCGGGTTCAAATTGGCTGTCCAAAATGGTTTGGGCTCCTAATGAAAAAAGCATGTCCGTGGCAATCATACTCATACTTACCGCGAATCGTGATTTTTCATCCGCGAACAAGTATCCTTTGTATTTTTTCTGCTTGAATTTTTCTTGAAACCATTTTCCCACTAATTCATGCGCGGCAATAATTTCCCTTCGTTCCTTATCCTCGTCCATGACATCATCGAGAATGAGCGAGGCGTTGTGAAAAAATTCTACGCTCAACGAAGGTAAGATCATTTTCTCGTTTTCTTTTCCCCCGCACGCTTGATAGGCGAGCAAGGCGCACACGCTTCGCAATCGTTTTCCTTTTCCTAAGATATAATTCTGCATTGCCGTGTAGTTTTCTTCCGCAATTTCGCTGTTGGCCTCTTTCAAGTCCGCGTGTTTGTGGGCAAAATACTCGGCTAATTGTTCATCCACACGCTTACGGTGGGGTTCAATCGTTTGGGCAAAGTCCATGTTTTCTTCACACCTTTCGGTTTATTAAGAACAAGGCAAACGCGTGCAAAATCTCCTTCGCTTCACTCTCTTTAAGCACACTTTCCACTTCTTTCCAACTTTTTTCCACTAATTCTTTGGCTCGTTTGCGGGCATATTCAATACTTCCGTATTTTTTGATGATTTCAATAGCTTCTAAGATGGTTTTTTCATCGCTTGGGTGGGCATTCAATATCTCGAGCAATCGTTTCTTGTCCTTTTCATTCGCCTTATTGAGCGTATGCAAGACCATGATGGTTCGCTTCCCCTCGTGGATGTCTTCTCCCACTCCCTTTCCTTTGGAGAATTCCTCCCCCACCAAATTCAAAATATCATCCTGGATTTGGAACGCCACTCCAATCGTTTCGGAGAATTTTCCTAACGCTTTTTCTTGTGCCGCGTTGCCTCCTCCTAAAACCGCTCCCATGCGTGCGGCTAATCGTGCGAGTGTTCCTGTTTTGTACGCGCACATCTGCAAATACTCGTCTTCCGAAATGCCATACTTTTGTCCGCGGTGCCAGAGGATGTCCATTCCTTGTCCAATGTGCACATTCATCATTTCTTGCGTGTAAATGTCCAACAACACTAGTTTTTTGTCAGGTGAAATATCTTTAGCATCTCGAATGAGCGTGTATGGTAAATAGTACATCGCGTTTCCCGCATTAATGGCCACATCCACTCCGTACACTAAGTGCGTGCACGGTTTTCCTCTTCGTAATTCCGAGCTGTCTTCAATATCATCAATCATTAATGTTCCATTATGCACCATTTCGGGCAGCGCGGAGAAGTGATAATACTTTTTGGTGTCTCCTCCCACAGCGCCTAATGCGAGTAAAAATAATGCGGGTCTCCATCGTTTTCCACCGCGGTCTAACAAATTCCAAATGGGTTCAGCAATTCCTTTTTGAATACTCTCAACATCGTATGCATACGATGCTTTTCCAAATGTTTTCTCCACCCAGGCATAGTTGATGGTGTGCGGGACAATCTTCTCAATTTCCCCATTCACTTTTTCGCTTTCGTGCTTGAGATATGCTTCGATGTCGATGGTCATACGTTCACCTGTCTTATCCTCGTTCGTTGAATAACGTAATGCAATGGGGGGAATAAAAATCTATGGAAAAAATCCCGGGGTTTCGCTTTTCCGGTAGCGATAATCGAGTTCTTTGATAGGGGCGTTTTCTTCGATTTCTGGCCTATTTTGCGCATTATTTCGCTTAGCATCTTCCAGAAATTGCTCGGTTCGGAGAATCCATTCGTGGTTAATACGATAATGCGGGCCGCTTTTCTCGAGAACATGTACTTCGCATAAACTAGTGAGGTGTTTGTGGATGGCTTGATAGGACACTGGTTTGCTTGTTGTGCGGATGGATCGGACGTACACTTGTTTGGCGGTCAATTGGGGTTCTTGGGACAATGTTTTCAATATGGTGTCAGATGTGGCTTCGCAAGCAAAAATCATATACTACTCTTGTTGTCGCGTGAATATAGCCCTGTTTAGTGGTGTTCCATTACGACTATTATACTTATTTTATAAACTCTATGAATTATTATTAACATTTTATTATGCCCTCTGATTTGGATAGTGTGTTTAGTGTTTTTGGAAAAGGAAAAGTCTCTTCCATAGAAAGGCAATTTCTTCCTTCTTCTGGAAAAAAAACGCATTTAGTATTTTTCTCCGGCTACTTAGGCGGGACTCACCACCACTTATACCAACTCGTTCAACTTTCGCGTCTCCAAAAAATAGGCAATTTTGACATACATATTATTGTTTCTGATTCCATTGGCGGAACCAAACGTCACACCGATTATTCCGAAGAACAATCTCACGATGACCATTCCAAAAAAGTAGAAAAACTTCTTCTGGAAGTAAAAACAGCTTTGCTCTCGTTAGGCGTTGTTGAGAGTGATATTCATCTTTACAAGTTTTCCAACATTTGGATGCAGGCATTTAATCGTCGAAAGGATTTGCTGCTAAATTTTTATGAAGGACTAAATGAAATTCCACAAAATGCGTTGGAAATTAACGCGGGTGTTATCAAAAAATATCACTTGCCCGCTGATGCAAAGTATGGCGTCGGGTATATCGTTCAAAAGTTTGCCGTCTTATTTTTCAGCTCACACTTTTGTGAAATAATTGACGAAACTGCCAATGGTATAGTTGTTCCAATTTTTGGAGAACCGGGTGCTGATATTATTGAAAAACTCTATCCAAAAATGATTAATCAAAAAATTATTCCTCCAATAGAATACGCATTAACCTTGTGTGGCATCCCTACATTTGGGACGAATCAATCCAAAACAAAGAACATTTCCTTGCCTAAATACGGAATGAGCGTCGTCGAAATTGCTTCTATTACTAAAAAATACGATGTTTCTGTAGAAGATATTCGCGAAATCTACAAACTTTTTATCACGTGTGTAACGGGCAAACCATTCCGTGCACCAGATAAAAAGTATATTTCTTTTGCGGAAGATTTGCACGAAGCATTTAGTAAACTATTTTCTCATGAAGCCCAAAGTATGGAGATGACGCTCGTGGGCCAGGATGAAATAGAAAAAATTGGTTCACTGCTCCGCTCCAAAATTGTGCTGCAGGTGTTATCCTCCTGCGATGGTTCTCATTCGGTTACGGACATTGCTAAAAAATTGAATAAACATGTTTCCAATATCTCCACATTAGTGCGTCAGCTCAAAGAATCAGGTTTAGTAGAAGTTTTGCCTAACGGGAAGCCCTTTAAGACCAAAAAATCAGTTACTTTCGTACTGAAATGAATGAGATTTAACTATCTTTTTCTGCCATGCTAAGTATGGCAGTTCCACTCACCTCCCACTATTATTCCACGCACTATCAACCTATTCAAGCAGCCAAATACGCTCAGCTCTGGCCCTTTCTCCAACCCTTTCTTCCCGCTCAACCCTTTTCCCTTTTGGATGTGGGTATTGGCCCCGCGTGGCTGGAGGATTTTCTTTACCAAAAAGGGGTGGTTTTTTCCCGCGTTGTAGGAGTGGATGTTTCCGAGAAAGCTATTACTCCCCGAAAAAAGAATATCGACTATTTTCTTTCTCCTTCATTTACTACTGCCGAAAAATTTGATGTTGTGTTTTGCTTCGACGCCTGGCACTGCTTTCCTCAAATGGATTTGTTCTCCTTCGTCAAAAAAGATGGTTGGCTCCTCGTGAGCGAACCGTTAACGTATGAAAAACAGTTAGAAAAACTCCCAACTTGGAAACGGTTGCTCGATGTAATTGTGGGTGAGATGGAGAAGAGTAGAGTCGTGTTGCAATAGCGAGCATGGCGATGCGCCCCCTTTCCATATCTTTACAGTATTCTCAACCCCTTCTTGGTAGCAGGGGGCCAACACGCATGAGTATCCTAATCATTGACA
>Ga0194121_10011982_pt1 | contig 10203 bp, 7 predicted proteins | sample TA2MahCa50mmetaG_FD_148609 | JGI IMG/M metagenome (GOLD analysis project Ga0194121, IMG submission 148609) | Freshwater microbial communities from Lake Tanganyika, Tanzania - TA2015020 Mahale Deep Cast 50m | ecosystem: Environmental > Aquatic > Freshwater > Lake | place: Tanzania: Lake...
ACCGGCGTGTCGTTGGGGCGCAGGCGGGCGGCGTCCACCGCGACGTGGACCGGCACGCGCGACCGCCGCGTGAGGCCCTCGAGCACCGTGCGGACGGAGCGAGCGGTGCCCGACGCGACGTTGTAGACGGTTCCCGGGACGCCGCGCTCCATCAGGGCGGCGTAGGCGCGCACGGTGTCCCGCACGTCGGTCAGGTCCCGCGCCGCGTCGAGGTTGCCGACCTTGATCACGGCGTCGACGCGGCCGCGCTCGATGAGCGCGATCTGACGCGCGATGCCGGGCGCCACGAACGCGGGCCGCTGCCGCGGTCCGGTGTGATTGAAGGGGCGTGTCAGGATGACCGCGATCCCGTCTTCGGCCCAGCTGCGGACGCCGAGCTGCTCCTGCGCGAGCTTGCTGACGCCGTACGGGTTCGCCGGAACGAGCGGGTCGTCCTCGCGCAGCGGCGCGCCGGATGGCGCGTAGACCATCGCCGATCCCGTCACGAGCACGCGGCAGCCGAGCCCGGCCCGGCGCACGGCGTCGAGCAGGTAGTGGGTTGCGAGGACGTTGCGCGCCAGCGGTTCCGCCGTGCTCCGCCACGATTCGCCGACGTGCGGTGCGCCGGCGCAGTGGTACACGGCGGACGGCCGCAGGGCGGCGATCTCGCGGCGGACGTGCTCCCGGTCGAGCAGGTCGATCCGGGTCCACTCCGCGAGCCGCGCCAGCTCGGCGGGCGGCTCCGCGCGGCCCCACGCCAGCAGGCGGCCGCGGGGCGCCAGGTATTCGATCAGGTGGCTGCCGGCGAACCCGGCGGCGCCGGTCACGAGGACGCGGCTCACCGTCCGTACTGCGCCTGGTAGTACGACCGGAACGCGGCGTCCTGCTCTTTGATGGGCCGCCACCACCATTCGTGCCGGCGGTACCAGTCGATCGTATCGCGCAGGCCCCGGTCGAAGGGCACGCGCGGCGCCCACCCGAGCGCGCGCAGCTTCGTCGTGTCGAGACAATAGCGCCGGTCGTGTCCCGGCCGGTCGGGCACGGGCTGGATGAGAGAGGCGGGCTTGCCCAACGCGGCGAGGATCTGGTGGGTCAGGTCGACGTTCATCACCTCGTTCCCGCCGCCGATGTTGTACACCTCGCCGTCGAGGCCCCTGTCGATCACGAGATCGAGCGCGGCGCAGTGGTCCTCGACGTGGAGCCAGTCGCGCACGTTGCGGCCGTCGCCGTACAGCGGCACCGGCCGGTCGTCGATGGCGTTGGTGACGAAGAGCGGGATGACCTTCTCGGGAAACTGGTAGGGCCCGTAGTTGTTCGACGCGCGCGTGACGATGACCGGTACGTTGTGGGTCGCCCAGTAGCTGTAGGCGAGCCGGTCGGCGCCCGCCTTGCTCGCCGCGTACGGATTGCGCGGCCGCAGCTCGTCGGTCTCGCGGCTCGCGCCGGCGGGGACGCTCCCGTAGACCTCGTCGGTCGAAATCTGGACGAAGCGGCGGAGACCGGCCGCCCGGCGCGCGGCCTCGAGAAGCACGAACGTCCCTTCGACGTCGGTGCGGATGAAGTCGCCCGCGGCGAGAATCGACCGATCGACGTGCGTTTCGGCGGCGAAGTGCACCACGATCGCGGCGCGCTCGACGAGCGGCGCGCTCACCGCCGCGTCGAGAATGTCGCCCTGCACGAAGGCGTGCCGTGGATGCTCGAGGACGTCGTGGAGATTCTCGCGGCGCCCGGCGTAGGTCAGCTTGTCGAGCGTCGTGACGCGCCAGTCGGCGTGGCGCGCCAGCGCGTAGCGCACGAAGTTGCTGCCGATGAAGCCGGCGCCCCCGGTGACCAGGACCTCAGTCACGGCGTCCGGCTCCATCACCCATCCTTCCGCGTCCAGTCGTACGGGAGCGTGTCGTGGGGCGCCAGCCGGTACTCGTCGGGGTCGGCGTAGCGGTACGGCTCGGTCGGGACGTTGACGACGAGCGCCGTCTCCAGGCTGATGCACTTCCAGCCGTGGTAGACGAGGTTCGGCACCTGGACGAGCAGCGGGTTCTGCGTGCCGACGAAGAACTCGTTGACCGCGCCGTTGGTCGGGGAGTCGGCCCGCGTATCGACGAGGACCAGCTTCACCATCCCGGCCACGCACGCGAAATTGTCGACCTGCTGCCGATGGTAGTGCCACGCCTTCACGACGCCGGGGTACGTGGCGGAGACGTAGACCTGCCCGAACTTCGCGAAGAGCTCGGCGTCGTCGGCGCGCAGGATTTCCAGCAGCCAGCCGCGCTCGTCGGGGATGAGGCGCAGCGGCTTGGTCCGGACGCCCTGAATGCGGGGGGGCTTGGCCGCGGTGGCGGCGTACGCGGCGGGCTCAGCCATGGTGCTGCAGTCTTACCATCGAATGCCGACCTCCGAGTTGTCTCCCAGCATGAACCGGTACGCGCTCGGCTTGACCGGCATCCGATAGATGCGCACGTTCTTGCCGATCAAGCTGTCGATCACCCGGTTCGCCAGATCGCGCACCGACGACCCCTCGAGCACGATGCTGTGCTCGATCTCGGAGTCCTGGATCTCCACGTCGTTCATGATCGACGTGAACGGCCCCACGTAGGCCTGGACGATGCGCGCGCCGCGGCCGATGATCGCGGGCCCGCGGATGACCGACCGTTGGATCACCGCGCCGGCCTCGATGACCACTTTACCCTCGATCCGGCTCTCGGCGTCGACCGCGCCCTCGATCCGGCGCTCGTAGGTGTCGAGAATCAGCCGGTTCGCCTCGAGCATGTCCTCGAGCTTGCCGGTGTCCTTCCACCAGCCGTCGACGACGTGCGGGCGCACCGTCAGGCCGCGGTCGATGAGATCCTGAATCGCGTCGGTGATTTCGAGCTCGTTGCGGAAGCTGGGGCGGATCCGCCCGACCGACTCGAAGACCTCCGGCCCGAACATGTACACGCCGACGAGCGCGAGGTCGCCGATCGGCTCCTTCGGTTTTTCCACCAGACGGACCACCCGGCCATCGTTCAGCTGGGCCACGCCGAACATCTGCGGGTCGGGCACGTGCGCCAGGAGGATCTGCGCCGCCGGCCGCTCGCGCGCGAACTCCTCCACGAAATGCGTGATCCCCTTGTTGAGGAGGTTGTCGCCGAGGTACATCACGAACGGCTCGCCGGCGAGGAAGCGCTCGCTGATCTTCACCGCGTGGGCGAGGCCGAGCGGCGCCTCCTGCTCGATGTACTCGATGCGGACGCCCCAGCGCGCGCCGTCGCCGACCGCCGCGCGGATCTCCATCTGCGTGTCGCCAACGACGATGCCGATGTCGCGGATGCCGGCGGCGGCGATCGCTTCGATGCCGTAGAACAGCACCGGCTTGTTGGCGACCGGCACCAGCTGCTTGGCGCTCGTGTAGGTGAGCGGCCGCAGCCGCGTCCCCTTGCCGCCGCTGAGGATCAACCCCTTCATGTCAGTAGCCCGCCCCCATCAGCCCGCCGAACGCGCCGAGCAGATTGGAGAACGTACCGAGGCCGGCGAGGACGAACGACACGTTGAACCGCTTGTCCGACGGGATCGGAAACCCCGACACCGACTGCGGAAACTTGAACTTCTGGAACTCGGCCTGAATGCCGCAGCACTGGGCGAGGTACGAGAAGCCGACGCTCTGATTCAGGACGCCCGCGCGCCCGATGTCCCACGTCAGGCCGTACATCCCGCGCGCGCGGCCCTGCAGCATCGCCGTCGACGTGGACCACGACAGCGAGCTCTCCGACCGGGCGAGGCGGTTCCGTCGCTGCCGGCTGTAGCTGACGGTGGTCGAGCCCCCGAACACCTGGGTCGTGCCGCCGGTCGTCAACACGTGCAGCCCCTGGCCGTGCACGTCGTACTCGAGACGCGTTGTCGAGTCGAGCCTGGGCGATGGCGTCACCTTCACCGAGACGGCCACGTCCGACAGATCGATCGACCGCGACCGGAATCCGGTGCTGACATACTGCGTGTCGTTGAGGCTCGCCCGTGGAGTCATGTAGTAGGTCTGCTGCACGCCGAGCGTCAGAAACTGGATCGTCGATCCCGCCGTGCCGTCGGTCGTGCGCGCGCGATACAGGAACCGGTTGTTGATGCCGTAGGTCAATCGCGTCGTGTCCCCCAGAATGACGTCGCTCTGGTCGACACCAGCCAGCACGCGCGACGCGCTCTCGAAGTCGGGAATGTACTCGAGCGCGAACGTCGGCTCGATCAGGTGCTTCATGCGCTCGCTGTAGGAGTTCTCCGGCGTGTCCCAGATCTTGGAGAACACCGGCCCGATGACGTCGGACCGGAGCGATAGGTACTGGCGGATGAGCGGCTCGGTGACCACCTGCCCGCGGCTGTCTGCGCTCCGCGAATAGTACGTCGTGCGATAGGAGGCGCTCGCGTTGAACGTGAGGAACGACAGGCGCGAGAGTGCCGCGCGCGCCGTCGGCAGGACGTCCAGTCGCGACTGGCTGCGGTCGCTGGTGACGCGGCCCCGGGTGAGCTGGCGGAACGGCAGATGGCTGTACTCGTTGTTGACCGACGCATACACGGGCAGGCCGAACAGGCGCTGGGGCGCCAGCGCCGCCGTCAGGCGAGGGGTGCTGCCGTAGAGCTGCGACGTGTCCTCGCCCGTGAACGTCTCGGTGCGCTGGAAGAGCGCGTTGGTGGTGAGCCCGCCCCACGTGCCGGTCATGCCCGTTTCAATCGTCCGGGTCGCGTTGGACGCCTGATACAGGCTCTGCTGATAGAGCTGCTGCGTCCGGATGCTGGTCGTGTAGTCGATGCGCTGATGCAGCCGAATCGCCGTGCCGAGCGCCTGGTTGCCCGTGCCGTTGAACTGATACGCGGATTCCGCGGGGAGGCGCGCCACGCGCCCTCCCTGCCTGAACTCCGACTCCTTCTGGTCGAGGCGATAGAACCGGAACGTCCCGTAGGAGCTCTGGCTCGCCACGTACCGGTACTCGGCGCCCGCCCCCTGACCGGTGTTCGTGAACCAGTCGTGAAAGAACGTGGCATCCTGGCTGCGGCCCATCGCCCAGAAGAACGCGTTGCTGAGCGACTGGCCGCGCAGCGTCGACGCGCCGTAGGTCGGCAGCAAAAAGCCGGTCGCCCGATTCTCGCTCTTGATCGGATAGTAGAGCACCGGCAGGTACATCAGCGGCACGCCCTTCACCCGGAGCAGCGTATGCCGCGCGATGGCGTAGTCCTCGAGGATGAGCAGCACCGAGCCGCTCGTCACCTCCCAGCGCGGCGTCGGCTGCACGCACGTGGTGAACCCGCCGCGGGTCAGGCGGTACCGGCGCCCCTCGAGCTTCTCGATCGTGTCCCCGTAGAAGTACACGTCGGGATCCTGACCGCCGAACTGCGCGCGGTCGACCTCGGTGCCGAGCGACAGCAGCCCCGACGCCTGGTGGAACGTGCCGGTCCCCTGGGCCACGTTGAACTCCGCGCGCTCGGCCGCGATGCGCCCCTCGGGGTTCGTGAACACGACGTTGCCGATCGCCACCAGCCGCAGCTCGGGCTCCGTGAAGATGTCGATCGCGTCGGCGAAGAAGCCCATCTGCGGGCACTCCAGCTGGACCTGGCCGGTCAGGCGCAGATGGTTGGCCGCCAGCTGCTCCAACTGCCACTGCGTCGACCGCGTGCACGTGCCGAAGAACGGATCCGCGACCGGCGCCGCGGCGCCCGGCGCCGGCACCTGCGCCCGCGCCACGATCGGAAGCAGGCAGAGCGCGCAGGAGAGAAGAAGACGCGAAACACCCATCAGATTGGAGGGAAATTACCGCAGGATAGCACGTCGCCGCAGGCGGTCGCGAACGGCGCCGACCAGGTAGATCGAGCCGCTGACGCAGACCGTGCGGCCCCCCGCCATCGCGTCCTCGACGGCGGCGATCGGGTCGGGCTCGATCCGCACCGGCACGCTGACCCCTGCGGCGGCGAGGCGCGCCGCCAGCTCGCGGGCCGACAGCGCGCGCGGCGTGCCGGCCGCCGTCGCCACGATCGACGACACGGTCGGCGCGAGCGCCCCGACGATGCCGGCGACGTCCTTGTCGCGCATGACCCCGATGACGAGCGTCGGACGCTCCGGGTGGCACTGGGCGAGGTAGGCGGCGAGCGCCGCCGCGCCGTCGACGTTGTGCGCGGCGTCGAGCAGCACCGGCGATCCGCCCTGCACCTGGATCAGCTCGAGCCGCCCCGGCCATTCGACCTCGGTGAGCCCGCGTTCGATCGCCTCGCCCGGGATGCCCACACCGGTTCGCTCGAGCGCTTCGAGCAGGCGGACGGCCACGACCGCGTTGCGGATCTGATGTTCGCCGCGGAGCGCCAGCGTGAGCGGCCCGTAGCGCCCGTGTGGCGTGGCGATCGTGACGGTCGCGCGTCCGTCGCGCAGCGCGCCTTCGATCTGCGTCCCGCCCGCTGCCTCGACCAGGTGCGCCTGCCGGTCGCGCGCGACCGCCGCGACGACCGCCCGCGCCTCGGCCGGGAGCGCGCCGGTCACCACGGTCATGCCCGGCTTGATGATGCCGGCCTTCTCGAACGCGATCGCCTCGAGCGTGTCGCCGAGCAGGTCCTGATGATCCAGCCCGATCGAGGTGATCGCGCCGATCGGCGCGCGGATGACGTTGGTCGAATCGAACCGGCCGCCAAGGCCGACCTCGATCACCGCGACCTCGACCCTCGCGCGCCGGAACAGCTCGAACGCGACCGCCGTCGTCGCTTCGAAGAACGTCGGGTGCACCGCCAGCGTGCCGGCGGCCTTCAGCGCCTCGGCGCAGTCGAGCACGTCGGCGACCGCGCGCTCGAGGTCGGCGGCCCCCACGGGCTCGGCGCCGATCACGAAGCGCTCGGCCAGATCGGTCAGATGGGGCGAGATGAAACGCCCCGCCCGCACGCCGGCGGCCATCAGGCCGGCATGCACCATCGCCGTGACCGATCCCTTGCCGTTGGTGCCGGCGACGTGGATGGACGCGAACGCCTGCTCGGGATGTCCGAGGGCGGCGCAGAGGCGCGAGATGTTCTCGAGCCCGAGCTTGATGCCGAACGTTTCGAGCGCGTAGAGGCGGTCGAGCACGGCTCACTTCAGCCGATCCGGCGAGTCGGCCGCTACTGGGCGCTGTCGCCCGCGGCCGCCACCGCGAGCGGCGCCGCCGCCGGGGCGGCCGCGGCACCCATGAAGCGCAGCGCCCGCGCCAGGGCCGCTTTCAGCTCCCGGCGATCGACGACGAGATCGATCATGCCGTGCTCGCGGAGGAACTCGCTGCGCTGGAACCCGGCGGGGAGCTTCTGCCGGATGGTCTGCTCGATGACGCGCGGCCCGGCGAAGCCGATGAGCGCCTTCGGCTCGGCGATGTTCAGGTCGCCCAGCATCGCGAAGCTGGCGGTGACCCCGCCCGTCGTCGGGTCGGTCAGCACGGAGAGGTAGGGCACCCGCGCGCGGTCGAGCCGCGCCAGCGCCGCGCAGATCTTCGCCATCTGCATCAGGGAGAGCGCCCCTTCCATCATGCGCGCGCCGCCCGAGCACGACACGATCACGAGCGGCTGCCGCGCCGCCGACGCCCGCTCGATCGCGCGCGCGATCTTCTCGCCCACCACGACCCCCATGCTGCCGCCGATGAAGCTGTACTCCATCGACACGACCACGGCGTCGATCCCGTCGAGCCGTCCCGTGGCGACGATGACCGCGTCCCTGGCGCCGGTGGCTTCTTCGGCTGCCCGCAGGCGCTCCCGGTACGGCTTGGTGTCGGTGAACTGCAGCGGGTCGGTCGAGGCCAGGTGCGGGTCGTGCTCGGTCCACTGTCCCTCGTCGAACAGCATCCGCAGCCGCTCGGTGGCGCTCAGGCGGAAGTGATAGGCGCACTTCGGGCAGACGTTCAGGTTCTTCTCGAGGTCCTTGTTGTACAGAATCTGCGCGCAGTCGGGACACTTGACCCAGAGTCCCTCGGGCACGCGGCTCGGCTTCTTCGCGGTCGAGGAGGCCCGCGGCTTGCGGGCCTTCTTGAACCAGGCCATCGGGAGATTATGACATTCTCGGCACGTAGTAGCGCGTGCCGGCGGTCATCGCCCGGATCTGGCGCAGCAGATCCTCGACCGCGCCGTCGCTTGCGCCCAGATCCACGTGCGACGTCTCCACCACCAGGAGCGGCGTGGCCGAGTAGTGGAAGAAGAAGTGCTGATACGCCTCGTTCAGCTCGCGCAGGTACGCGGTCTCCGGCGCGGGCAGGGCCTCGCCCTCGCGCTCGGGCCGTTCGCGGAGGCGGCGCAGCAGCACGTCGGCGGGTGCCTGCAGGTAGATCACGAGATCGGGCGGCGACACGTCGCGGACCAGCAGGTCGTACAGCCGCTGATAGATGAACAGTTCGTTGTCGTCGAGGTTCAGATACGCGAAGATCTTGTCGCGGTCGAACAGATAGTCGGCAATCGTCGTCTGGGCGAACAGGTCGCCCTGCCGGACCGCGAGCTGCTGGCGATGGCGACTCAGGAGATAGAAGAGCTGCGTCTGCAGCGCGGCGCCCGGTTTGCCGGCGTAGAAGTCGGCCAGGAACGGGTTGTCGCGCTCCTCCAGCACGACCGTGGCGTCGAGCCGCGCCGCGAGGCGCTCGGCCAGCGCGCTCTTGCCGACACCAATCGGTCCTTCGATGGCGATGTAGCGACATTCCATGGACGCTGGGGAGCCGGGGGCTGCGCGCCTGCATGCTATCATCCGGCTCTGGATGCGCAAATCGCCAGTCGCCGATCACCAGTCACGCGTCACCGCGACGGTGCGCCGATCGATCGGTGACGTGAGACTCGCGACTTGTGCCATCGCGCTCGTCGCCGGGTGCGCCACCGTGCCCGCTGCGCCCGTGCTGCTGCGTCCAGAGCCGCCCGAGGTCACCTGGGAAGACAAACTCGGATGGATGATGCGGCTCGAGGATCAGCGGCTGCTGCGGGATCCGAATCCGCCGCCGCCCGTCGTGCTCGCCCCCGCCACGCGCACCGAGCCTGCCGTGGTCGCTCCCGCGCCGCCGTCCGATCTCATCCGTCTCTTGAGCGACGGAGAGGCGCGCGTCCGCCGACGCGCCGCGCTCGCCGTCGGCCGCGTCGGCCTTCGCGAGGCCGTTGATCCGCTCGTTGCGCTCCTCGCCGATCCGGAGCCCGACGTGCGGCAGATGGCGGCGTTCGCCCTCGGGCTGATCGGCGATGCGGCCGCGCGACCGGCGCTCCTCAAGGCGCTGGTCGAGTCGGATCCGCTGGTGCAGGGGCGCGCCGCCGAGGCGCTCGGCTCGATCGGCGACCGCGAGGACGCGGCCGCCGTGGGCGCCATGGTGCGAGCGCATGTCGCCGCGGGCGCGCTGTCCGGGATCGCGCCGGAGGAGCTCTCCTATCCACTCGCGCCGGCCGCCGAGGCCCTGCGCCTCGGGGTGTACGCCCTCGTGCGGCTCGGGTCCTACGAGGCGCTGGCCTCCGCCGTGCTGGACGAGAGCGGCCGGCCGGTCTCGACGTGGTGGCCGGTGGCCTACGCGCTGCAGCGGCTTGGCGACGCCCGGGCCGCCCCCGCGCTCCTGTCGCTGCTCGACACGCCCGGCCGCTACACGGCGGCGTTCGCCGCCCGCGGGCTCGGCGTCGTCAAGGCCGGAGCGGGCGTCGCGCCCCTGCGACAGATCGTCGAGCAGCGGACGGCGCCGCCTGCGGTCGTCATTCAGGCCATCCGGGCGCTCGGCGCCATCGGCAGCGCGGACGCGGCGCCCGTGTTGGGCCGGATCGTGTCGGACGCAGAGGCGGATCCGACGCTTCGCAGCGAGGCGATGCAGGCCTTCGTGACCGTCGCCACCGCCGAGAGCCTCGATCTGCTGCTCGACCTCCTCACCGACGGCTCACCCGCGATCCGGGGCGCGGCGATGCGCACGCTGGCGCGGATCGATCCCGATGGCTTCCTGCTGACGCTCTCCGGCCTGGACCCCGATCGGGACTGGACGGTGCGGGCGGCGCAGGCGGCGGCGCTTGGATCGCTGCCGGCCGGGCGCGGTCTGCCCGGCCTGAAGGTCCTCCTGCAGGACCGGGAGCTGCGCGTCCTGACGGCGGTCTTCACCGCGCTGGTGGCGTCCACGGTGCCGGAGGCGCCCGGCCTGCTGATGCCACACCTCAAGGCCGACGATTTCACCGTGCGGGCCGCGGCAGCGTCCGCGGTGGCGGAGCTCCAGGCTGCCGCGGCGGTCCCGGCGCTCCTGACGGCCTACAAGACATCGGCGGGCGACA
>Ga0194121_10011988_pt1 | contig 10198 bp, 15 predicted proteins | sample TA2MahCa50mmetaG_FD_148609 | JGI IMG/M metagenome (GOLD analysis project Ga0194121, IMG submission 148609) | Freshwater microbial communities from Lake Tanganyika, Tanzania - TA2015020 Mahale Deep Cast 50m | ecosystem: Environmental > Aquatic > Freshwater > Lake | place: Tanzania: Lake...
CTGTACGCATCGCGTACGAGTCTATCGTATATGGGGCTCTCGTGCCCCCAGGCAAGAATTGTGCCGGACACTATTGGGTGTACCCCACGACGGGGCAGGGAGAGTCTAACATCTATGGATGTGACCCGTTTCGGTGCTGTACCTCAGGATCGCAGTATGCAGCTGCACATTCCGGCGGGCTTACTGGGTTTTCCTGGGATTACACACTATTGCATCGTTGACACTGACCCGGAACTCCCGGTGCAATGGTTACAGGCCCAGGAGGAAGCCCGGCTCGCCTTCGTGATCGTTGACCCGTTTCTTTTGTTGCCAGATTATCGGGTCGATTTAACCCCACTGGACTTGATGGACGTAGGAGCCCAGACGACCACGCATCTCTTTTTGCTCACCATTGTGACCTTGCCGCGCACCGCGACGGATTACCCTACGGTCAATTTACAAGGTCCCTTGCTGGTTAACCGTGCCAATGGGCTAGCCAAACAACTCGTCCTGGTGCAAGGGCTCTACCATACCCATCACCCCCTCACCCTGCTGGCCCCGACCGCCAGTGCCAATGGCTCACCCTAGCGCGTCCCCCTCTCCTGCCCGGAGAGGGGACAACCATGCCTGGTGGTGTCCCTGCTCGGCATGGGACACGGTACGACTCAATGCGTGCTCCTACAGCGCCACCAGTGGGGCAACCTCTGCCATAAACAACGCCATCGAGTCCCGCAGTTGCTGGAGACTGTGACAGCCATTGAAATTGATCTGAAACGCCTCCAACCCTGCCCCTTCCCCGAAAGCGCCGCATGTCCTCTGCCACCTGTACTGGCGTCCCCTGGCCCACTGGCCGCTCTGCGGCGGTGGCTTTACTCCCAGTGATGGCGCTGAAATTGACCCGGAAGCTCATGCGCGTGCCTGGGACCTCCTGGCGTCCGATCTGGTCGCAGGCTGCGCGGAGATAGTTCTGACATGCGCAGAGGTCGGCGAGTGCCATGGGAGTGGGTTGCCAGACCTGCGCAAACGCCGCGGCACGGCGCAGCGAGGGACGTCCTGAACCACCAATCCATAAAGGCGGATGGGGCTGCTGCACAGGTTTGGGCTTGGTATACATATCCCGGAAAGCAAAAAATTGGCCCTCAAACGTGACGGGATCAGGAGCCCAGCAGGCTTGCCAGATACGGAGATACTCGGTTGTACGGGCACCGCGCTCATGAAATGGTACGCCCAGGGCCGCAAATTCGGCCTCACACCAACCCGCGCCCACCCCGGCAATGAGGCGCCCACCGGACATTTGATCCAGTGTGGCCAGCATTTTGGCCGTGGCGACCGGATTGCGATACGGCATAATGAGTACCGAGGTCCCGAGCCGGATACGGGTGGTACGCGCGGCAATGTATGACAGGACAATCAGTGGGTCATACGTATTGCCCCAGGAAGTGACAGCCCGGGGCGAGCCATCCACGATGATGTGGTCATTCACCAGGATGGCATCAAATCCCAACGTCTCTGCCTGACAGGCCGTCTCGACAATCCCTTCCGGGGTGGCTTCAAAGCCCAGATAATCCGCCCCAGGTGGACGGAAAGAAAACTGCACCATACCGTGTCTCCTTCTCTCTAGCTCGCGGCACCGGCTGCGGCCTGTTGCGGCACGATACTGGCTAAAATGCCGAGGATTTTGCCTGGAGTGGCAATATAGTATTCAGCGGAATCGATATAGACAGTGTGCGACTCCAGACGCAAAAATTTCCAGATATTCCCTGTGGTCACCACGCCATAGATGGTGTCGAGGCTCTGCCCATGTCGAGCGTTGAAAATCCTGGCTGCGAGCATGGTGGCAATACACTGTGGAAAGCCGGCGATGATATTTTCGTTCTTGGCTTCGACCACGATGATAGCTGGGGCCGTAATATAGAGCTGCTCGGGAGCATAACATACAATAAAATCACATACCCCATTGAGCCCCAGCCCCGTATCGACGTTGAAAGGCACCCCGGAAAATAAGCTAATATCATTATTGGTAAGGGTGCGGAACTCAACCAGCAGCGGCGCAATCATCAATTCTGAGCGCGCTTTTTCAGTGTTGATCGCTAACGCCAGCGGGACATACTGCTGCAGAATGGTACGGAGACACGCGCTGACAGGCAGCTCATCGATATGAGCAAACAGATCAACACGTTCATGGAGTATTATCTGAAAGGTTTTCTTGATCTCATCCAAGGTAAAATCGCTATACGCCATGGCAGGACTCCTCACGCCAGCCGAATGCATTGTCCCAGGGTCACCTTAGGGCTCTGGCCAGCATACACATGGTCTCTCTCGGCTGCAAGCCGCCCGGCAATGGCCGCTGTCCAGGCGAATTTCCGCGATCCCCTTGCACTCTGCGGCACACGCGCTATCATAAGCAACAACACGACGCACACCAACATCACAGACTGGAACAGGTTCTATGAATCCACACGTGTTTGCCGGGAATCCCCTCGACCGTGGTGATACACATCGCCGTGATCAGGCATGGCTGGACGCCCAGGCTGGCAATGCCTGCAGCCGCTTTCTTCCCCTCTGGCAGCTCAATGTCCTCATCCAGACAGCGTCTGAGACCTGCCTTGGATGGATCAGTCCCACGGCATTCGATGGGCTCGATTTGTCAGTACCTCCGGTATTCCTCGGGCTACAAGACAACATCCCTCATTTTGCTGTGGATGTATCGCACCTGGGCGACCCGCAGCGTCAGCTCAACCTGGATGATACCTGGCGTTTTGAAGAATCACGCAACGCTGCCACCATGCTCAGTACCACAGAGGCGGGGATTCTCGCCCAGAGTCGTGCCCAACTCGACTGGCACCGACGCCATCAGTTCTGCAGCGTGTGTGGCCAGCGTACGGAGCAAGGTCGGGGAGGCCAGGTACGCAAGTGTACGGCCTGCAAAGCCGAGCATTTTCCACGGACGGACCCGGTGGCGATCATGGTGGTGACAGACGGCGAGCGCTGTTTGCTGGGGCAGAGTCGGGGCCGCCTGTCGCGTACGGGGACGTATTCGGCGTTAGCTGGGTTTATGGACCAGGGAGAATCTATTGAAGAAGCCGTACGTCGTGAAGTCAAAGAAGAGGCCGGCATCACTGTGGGGGACGTGCGCTATCATTCATCCCAGCCCTGGCCATTTCCCTCCTCATTGATGATCGGCTGCCACGCCCGCGCCCTGACCACGGACATCCACATAGACAACGAAGAAATGACCGATGTCCGCTGGTTTGCGCGAGCCGATGTCCTGGCAGCACTGCGCGGCGAACATCCCGAGTTACGCGTGCCAGCGCCCATTGCCATTGCGCACCACTTGATTAAAGCGTGGGCCGAAGGGACAGTGCACTGGTAGAAGCGGTCACGGGTAGTCGCCCCATGGAGGTAGCAACATGGCGACAACGGAGGTCTCGGATTCCCAGGATTCTGGGAGCTATATTGACTTGGATGGACAGCGGCTGCGGCTCACCCGCCATCCGACAGACTTTTCGGTGCTCGGGCAGACGGCAGCAACGCAGTCGGACGCCTGCACCCAGACAACGCGTCTGGCACCACACATGCTCCGCCTGACCACGGCCGATGCTGCACGGCGTGATAGTGTGGTGCATCACATCTATTGTGAGGTGCGCGGCCGGCGACGCCGCACTTTGCCAGTCGTCGTCATGGGGAGTTCTGCAATGAACTCGATTTCCCGTGGGTATTCATGCGCAGACAGGCGCGTGCGCACATATGCTGCCAACTCCCGTGCCAGCGCCGGTGAGGGCTCTTGCCCCTCGCGCAATTGTACAAAGGCTTTGACGATTTCGCCACGCACGGCGTCCGGACTGCCCACCACTGCCGCAACCGTCACGGCTGCATGCCCTGCTAAACAGTCCTCAATCTCGCCCGGGCCGATGCGATACCCACCGCTAGAGATCAGGTCATCTTTACGCCCCACGAACCAGAAATAGCCCTCCTCATCTTTCCGGGCCAGGTCTCCAGTGCAGGCCCAGTCTCCTACAAACTTCTCTGTTGTCGCCTGCGGATTGTTCCAGTAGCCCAGGAACATCACGGGATCAGGGCGCTGGATCTCCGCTTGCTCAGCCCAATAGGCTTGTTTCGCCTCCTGCATGGCGTCGCGCAAAGCCTGCAAGCGTTCCAGGTCTTGCCGGGCTGTCGCTACATCCCCGCTACGCGCCGCCCCCAGTCCGCGCGCAAACGTTAGCACCGCTTCCGCCTAGGGAAACCGCTGCCAGGCTAGATCACGGGGGTGCAAGGTGAGTTGTGCCGCCTCAGCCCACTGCCGGCGCTCCAGGGCATAGCGCGCGGGGATGGCGGCAAACGCATAGGCCGCCGCAAAGTTTTCCACGTCCAGTTTGTGAATCGCCAGAATCTCATCCAGCACACGTTTGGCCGCACCATCCTGCCCGAGCTGGAGGTAACCGTACATCATATAATCCAGCGCATGCAGGGCATTGTACAAGCCAGCGCCTTGCTGATGCGTAGTCGAGAGCTTCTCTCTGGCCGCCTCCGCAGAGGCGCGAGAGGTTTTATCACTGGGCAGGGCCGTAGCATTCAGCGCCAGGGCATAGAAAATCGTCGCCTCGCGATCGTCGGGAACCTGGCTGGTCAGACGTTCCAGGGCCTGTTCATAGGCCAGAGCGCGCGTACGATGCTCGATGGTATCAGCCTTCTTTGTAGAAGGCTTCGATGGCCGCAACATACCCCTGTTCACGTGGTGTGGGAGCAGCCAGGGCTTTGGCCTTGGTGACGGCCTCCCACCCTTCTTTCAAGGTACCAGGCGTGGGGGGCCAGGCAAAAGGATTGCCGAGCAGACTCGGTCGCCACCCCCCAATGCGCCATAGCGCACGTGGGGTCAAGCGTACTGACACTGTGAAACGTCTTGATGGCAGGCGCGAACCAGAAAGAATGCAGCAGCGCCACAGCCCGGTCAAACTGCGCCTGCGCTGCGGCATTGCAGGAGACCGGGAAGTGTACCTGGCCGAGTTATTCGCCTTTGCCAGAGGCGTCATGGCTGTACGCCGAGGCGCTCCACAGCGAGACCGTCACAAACATGCAGAGTAGCAACGTTGCGGGCTTCATCGTCCTCTCCTCGGGTAAGTTACCGGAATAGATCGCGCTCCGGGGCACGGACTAACTGCGCCAAACTCCCTTCTCCACGCGGATAGTCATAGCCCCGGATCACCGCCACGGGCACATTGTCCAACTTGTTCATCACGAGTTCTGCAGTGGAGGCAAGCTCGTCAGCAATGGCCAGGCTCGTCACACGCAGCTCATAGCCCTGCGCGTCAAGCTGCCCTGTATAGTCTTTCACCGCTTCCATGCCCGCCAGGCCAATGGCCACATTGACCAGGCCATCCCGCCAGGGCCGCCCAAACGTGTCGGAAATGATCACGGCCACGTCAACCCCACAGTGGTCTCGTAAACCCTGCCGAATCGTCCGCGCTGAGGCATCCGGATCCGGGGGGAGCACCGCCACGACTTCTTCGCCCTCCATGTTCGACTGATCGACTCCGGCATTAGCACAAATAAAGCCATGATGGGTCTCTGCGATGAGCACGCCCCGGTCCATCTTGACAATGCGCCGTGACTGCTGCAGCACCACTTCGACATGACGCGGATCTTTGTCCCACTGCTGCGCATAGCGTGCAGCGAATGGGGAAGGCGTCACGGTATTGAGCACGATGAGCCAGCCTTCAGCTTTCGAGACAATTTTCTGCGTCACGACCACGATATCCCCCTCCTGCAGGGGGAACGCTGCGGCCGCAGCCGCCTGGGCAATTAATGATGCCACGTGCATGCCTGGCGTGACGATGGGAATGCCTGGAAGACCAATCACCCGCACTTCATGTACATTCATGAGACACGCTCGTACGTCTGAAGAGGATAGGCTGCAGCCAGGCGCGCCAGGAGTCCCAGCGTCACCAGCATCTGGCCACTCTGGCCGGTCGCCTGCTGGGCTGCAAACAAAGCCAGATCGTCTGGTTCGTCAATATCGACCGCCACCCGAGGCAAGCGTCGTACCTCGACGGTGAGGTGACGTTCCGCTGCTAGCTGCAGATGCCGTTGAAAGCTGTCATGCCCAAAGGCCAGCGGCAGACAATCCGGCGGTGAGAGCAACATGGCATTCGTTCCCAGGTTGTCGCGGTTGGGCACGAGCACTACGGCGCCCTGCGGATCCGGTGGGGCAATCACCGCCTGCACGTCTTGTGCGGTAAGCAGTGGGAGATCACCTGGCAAGGTAAGCATGGTCGTGATCCCACGCTGCCGACAGAGCTGCACCCCAAAAGCCACCGCCTGACTATGCCCTTGTGCCTGCGGCTCCCAGAGCACTTCAACGCCCAGGTCGCGCACCAGGGCCGCGGCCTCTGCATCGCGGGTGACCACCCCAATACCATCCAGGCCACGCGCCTGCATGCAGGCCGTGAGGGTATCGGTGAGCATCGCACGGGCCAGGGCCTGACGCTCGTGGGGCTGTAAAAAGGTCGCCAGACGCTGCTTCGCCTCCTGGAAACCTTTGACGGGGATGACAGCATAGATCATGCGCAGCACTTCCTCGCCAGCGCAAGCGCAGTCTGCGCCAGTGCTTGCTTGTCGGCCAGCGTACGCATAATGGTATTGGTAACCGCAACCCTCAGGCCCAGGCACTCCAGCCGCGGCCGGAGCGCGGCATCAAGGGTATCGATCACCAGCCCGTCCAGCAGCCCATCATAGTACTGCGCCACACCGTAGGCCGACACTTCAAAGCCCAGCCCCTGGAGCATTTTATCGGCTGGCCCTTTTAACGTCGCGCCTTGCACAATGGGACTGACGGCCACGACCGGGGCCGCACTGGCCTGGATCGCCTGCTGCAGACCTGGCACGGCCAGAATAGTGCCAATGCTGATGACCGGGTTACTGGGACACAGCACGATCGCCTCGGCCCGCGCCAGGCTCGCACAGAGGCCAGGTGCTGGCTGGGCCGCGTCTATCCCCTGATACGTAACGTCAAGGACAGCGTCTTGGCCGCCGCGTTGCACAAGATATTCCTGCAAATGGAGCCACCCTACAGGAGTGCGAATCAAGCTCGGAACCGGCTGGTCACACATCGGTATAATGCGCGTCTTGAGTCCCAGTGCCTGACAGAGAGCTGCGGTCACTTCTGTTAAACTCTGCCCCAGACGCAAGCGCTGGGTCCGCAAGATATGCGTGCCGAGATCACGATCGCCAAGGTTGAACCAGGTGGCTTCCCCGTAGTGCCGCAGCATGCCCAGACAATCGAACGTATCGCCGCGCAGACCCCAACCGCGTTCCTCATCCACCAGACCGCTCAACGTATAGGCCACGATGTCAATATCAGGAGAGATATGTAGCCCATAGAGCTCGATATCATCGCCCGTATTGCTAATAATGGTCAGCGTTTCCGGCGGAATCACGTCCACAAGCCCACGCAAGAATTTGGCGGCTCCCACGCCACCGGCCAGCGCTACGATCATGCTCGCTCCCGTCTGCTCCTACTCATCGTCTGTCTTATGCACAATGTGTCCATTCTAGAAGCTTTACCTATCCCTCGCAAGACTTTCCTTGCGAGGCCAGAGCAAGGTATAATATCTATATACCACTTGCGCACGACAAGCGGATGACGATGATGTTCAGGAAGGAGGAGGGGATGGAACTGCACATTGAGGGGCAGCATATTGCAATCTCCGACAACCTGCGGGCACTGATTGCCGAGCGTCTCGACAAGCTCAATGCGCATCATAGAGACGTCATGCATGCCCGGGTGGCTCTAGTCAAAAGCAATCATCATCTCCACGGGAGCGATGAAGCCCGGATCACTCTGTCGATGACCCGCCGCAAAATGCTGCAAGCGGCGAAAGTAGGGAAGACTATTGAGGAGGCAGTCCATAATTCATTAGAAGCATTGCAGCGCGAGCTCGCCGACTATCGTGGGAAACGCCGCGAACTCGATAAATCGCGCTTAAAAACCGCCAAGACGGGACCGCGTCTGTCCGGGCAAGTGGTCCAGCTTGTCGCCGATCAAGGCTATGGCTTCGTGGACATTGGTGCTGAGGAAGATGTACATTTTGTACGCAGTGCCATCGTCGGTGGAACCTTTGAAGGGTTAACGGAGGGAAGTGCCGTCGAAGTCGACGTGATTAGCGTTGCAGATGGCTATGAGGCAACCCGTGTAGTGCCCCTGTAGCCAACGAACACCCATGGTGATTCTCTGCCCATAGCGGTATAATCCTGCGCAGAGATGGAGGGGCGGTGGGACCGCCCCTTCGAGCGCGAGCTCCTGGCATAGGGACAAGGCATGGGCAGTGCAGACATACACTGGCTAACTGATCGCGGTGCTCGGGTGGCATGGCTCTCACTGGCCATGAGCATCGTGCTCCTGAGCCTCAAGTTCGTTGCGTATCACCTCACTGGCTCTGCCGCCGTGCTCTCCGATGCCCTGGAATCCATCGTGAATGTGATTGCGAGCGGCTTTGCGCTGTTCAGTGTGACCCTCAGTGCCAGACCCCCGGATGAATCCCACCCTTACGGTCATGGACGCATCGAATTCTTCTCCGCTGGCTTCGAAGGCGCCCTGATCATTGCCGCGGCCCTGGCGATTTGTGCAGCAGCTATTCCGCGGGTCTTTGCGCCTGAACCCATCACCCGGTTATCGCTCGGCATGCTGCTGGTGTGTGCTGCCGGAGCAGCCAATGCTCTCCTGGGCTTCTACTTGCAGTATGTCGGACACCGCACCCATTCACTGGCGTTGGTGGCCGATGGCAAACACCTGCTCTCGGATGCCTATACGAGTGCAGGCGTCCTGCTAGGGATTCTCGGAGTCATGCTCACAGGCTGGCATGTGCTCGATGCCCTGACCGCCCTCGCCGTAGCGTTCCATATCCTGGTCATGGGTTGGCATCTCGTGCGCGAGTCGATTGCGCGGCTCATGGACGAGGCTGAGCCAGCGTTGCTGCAGCGCATTGTCCAGACCATGCAGACCGCACGCCAGGATGCCTGGATTGATATCCACAACCTGCGCGCTTGGCGCTCGGGACCGCGCTACCATGTCGATTTCCATCTGACCCTGCCGCGCTACTGGGCATTGGAGCACAGCCATGCAGTGGCACAGCAGATTGAGCACTTGATCGAGGAGACCCAACCCACCCACGGGGATGTGATTATCCACCTCGATCCTTGCATGCCCAGCGACTGTCCGTGCTGCGCGCTCTCCCCGTGCCCGGTGCGTGCCGCGGCCCAGCAGGAGCATCGTCCTTGGACCGTGGCGGCTGCCATTGGCGGCCCCATGTCCAGAGTGTCAGAGATGGCCACTCCCTAGAGGAAAGACACCATGCCGAATCGCTGGTTAGGGTCTGCGGATGTGCCACGTGGTGATGCCTATGACGCCCGCTTTACGGCCTTAGCGGAGGCCGGTCAAGACGTCCATGGCGAAGCGCATTTTGTGGCGTCCCTTGGCGGCACCTCTGTGCTGGACGCTGGTTGCGGCACCGGACGGGTGGCCATCGAACTGGCGCGGCGCGGTTTTGACACGGTAGGCGTTGACCTTGATGCCACCATGCTCGAAGTTGCCCGTCGCAAAGCCCCGCATCTGCCCTGGTATGTCGGTGACCTGACGACCATCGAGCTCATGACCAGTGCCAGTCCAGCCCAGCAGCGTCACTTTGACGTGATCGTGCTCGCGGGTAACGTGATGATCTTTCTTGCCCCAGGAAGCGAGGCGACAGTCATCGCCAATCTCGCGCGTTTCCTGGCACCTGGCGGCGCGCTCGTGGCAGGTTTTCAGCTCACCTCCCCGGCACTCACGCTGGCCCAATACGATCAATACACGGCGCAGGCTGGTCTCACGCTGACCGAGCGCTGGGCCACCTGGGACCGGCAACCCTGGCACGCCGCGAGCGACTATGCGGTCTCGGTGCATCGCCAGGTGCCCCGCATGCCATAACGTAACCCGCGTGCCTTCTCCCGTATCTGGTACGGCAGGCTACCGTGCGCTATACTCCATCGCATGGAACACGATACCAGCTACAAACTGAGGTGCGTTTTGGCGGCACGCCAGCGGAGATGGTCGCCATGGTCCAGCGGGTGACGGAGCGGGAGACCTTGCATGCCTTGCTGCGGCAGGCGATTACCTGTCCGACGCTGGAGGCGTTTGGGGAAGCGCTTCGTGTAATACAGTGATCGACAACGGCGGAAAAACAGAAAG
>Ga0194121_10011996_pt1 | contig 10191 bp, 9 predicted proteins | sample TA2MahCa50mmetaG_FD_148609 | JGI IMG/M metagenome (GOLD analysis project Ga0194121, IMG submission 148609) | Freshwater microbial communities from Lake Tanganyika, Tanzania - TA2015020 Mahale Deep Cast 50m | ecosystem: Environmental > Aquatic > Freshwater > Lake | place: Tanzania: Lake...
CGCGGCGCCGGGCGGCCGGAGACCGTGTTCGCGATGGACCGCATCGTCGACTGCCTGGCGCGCGAGCTCCGCATGGACCCGGCGGAGCTCCGGCGGCGCAACTACCTGGCCGCCTCCGACCTGCCGTACGAGCTGGCGATCCCGTACCGCGACGGCAACCCGCTCGTCTACGACACCGGCGACTTCAAGGCGGCGCTGGAGGCCGCGCTCACGGCGATCGACTACGACGCGTTCCGCAAGGAGCAGGCGGCGCTCCGCGCGCAGGGCATCCACCGCGGCATCGGCATCTCCGGCTACGTCGAGGGCACCGCGATCGGGCCGACGGAGGGCGCGACCGTGCGGCTGGATGCCTCGGGCCACGCGACGGTGGCGACCGGCGCCTGCTCGCAGGGACAGGGCCATGAGACGTCGTTCGCACAGATCGCGGCCGACGCGCTCGGCATCCCGATGGACTGGGTCACGGTGGTCGGCGGTGACACCGCGGCGATCCCGTTCGGCGTCGGCACGTTCGCGTCGCGGAGCGCGGTGAACGCCGGCACGTCCATTCACGAGGCGAGCGGCAAGGTGCGCGAGAAAGTCGTCGCCGCGGCGGCGACGCTGCTCGAGGCGGCGCCCGCGGACATCGACGTCACCGACGGCGTGCTGTCCGTGCGCGGCGCGCCGGCATCGTCGATCCCGTGGCTGAAAGTCATCCAGGCGTCGTGGCCGACGTTCGCGAAGCCCGGCGTCGCGTCCCCGGACTTCGAGGCGACGGTCTACGCGCACCAGCCGACCGTCACCTACACGAGCGCGGTGCACGTGGCCGTCGTCGACGTCGATCCGGACACCGGCGAGGTGAAGCTGCGCCGCTACGTGGTCGCGCACGACTGCGGGCACGTGATCAACCCGCCGATCGTGGACGGGCAGATCCACGGCGGGGTCGCGCAGGGTGTCGGCGGCGGCCTGATGGAGGAGATGGTCTACGACGAGCAGGGGCAGCTCCTGAGCGGGAGCCTCATGGACTACGCGATCCCGAAGGCGAGCGACCTGCCGATGATCGAGACCGTGCACCTCGAGTACCCGTCGCCGCGCAACCCGCTCGGCATGAAGGGGATCGGGGAGGGCGGGGCGATCTCGCCGCCGGCGGCCATCGCGAACGCGGTGGACGACGCGCTGGCGCCGTTCGGCGTGCGGATGACGAAGACGCCGCTCTCCGCCGCCGCCGTGCGGGCCGCGGTGGAGCGCGGGCGCGGCTGACGCGCCCTACTCGTCCACGAGCCGGTAGCCGACGCCGGGCTCGGTGAGCAGGTACCGCGGCTGCGCGGGGTCGCGCTCGATCTTCCGGCGGAGCTGTCCCATGTACACGCGCAGGTAGTGCGCGTGCTCGACGTGGGTCGGTCCCCATACTTCGCGCAGGAGCTGGCGGTGCGTGAGCACTTTGCCCGCGTGGTGCACGAGGACCGTGACGATCTTGTACTCGATCGGGGTGAGGTGCACCGGCTTCGTGTCGACCGTGACCGTGCGGCGCGCCTGGTCCACGGTGAGCCCGCCCACCGTGAAGACCGCGTCCTTCTCGCGGGTGCCGCCCGCCGCGTGGCGGAGCGCCACGCGCAGGCGCGCGAGCAGCTCGTCGGTGCCGAACGGCTTCTCGATGTAGTCGTCGGCGCCCGCGTCGAGCGCGGTGACCTTGTCGCGCTCGCCGCCGCGCGCGGACAGGACGACGATCGGCACCGACGACCACTCGCGGATGCGGCGGATCACCTCGAGGCCGTCCATGTCCGGCAGCCCGAGGTCGACGATGACGACGTCGGGCTGCCGCGTGGCGACCTCCGTCAGCCCGTCGGCGCCCGTCGTCGCCTCGAAGACGCGGTAGTCGCGGCCCTGGAGGGTCACGCGGAGGAAGCGCCGGATCTGCGCCTCGTCCTCGATCACGACGACGGCGGGCTGCGGCGTGCTCATCGCCCGCTCAGCCCACCGCCGGCGGCGGTCCGCCGACGGGCAGCGTGAAGAAGAACGCGGCGCCGCCCTCCGGCACCGCGTGCGCCCAGATGCGGCCGCCGTGCGCTTCCACGATCCCGCGCGCGATCGCGAGCCCGAGGCCGGCGCCGCGCGCGGGGACCGCGCCCGACCGGTAGAACTTGTCGAAGATGCGCTCCTCGTCGCCGGGGGCGAGGCCGGGGCCGCGGTCGGCGACCTCGACGGTGACGCGCTGCCCGTCGCCGGTGACGCGCACGGTGATGGGGGTGCCCGCCGGCGTGTACTTCGCCACGTTGTCGAGGAGGTTGATGAGCACCTGCTCGACGAGCACGTCGTCCATCTCGACGAGCGGCAGGTCGGGCGGCATCTCGACGGTGATGCGGCGCGTCCCCAGCGCCGCGCGACAGCGCCGGAGCGCGGCGCCGACGACCTCTTCCATGGAGTGCCACTCGTGGCGCAGCGCGAGGGCCCCGGACTCGAGGCGGGTCATCTCCAGCAGGTTCTGCACGAGGCGGTTGAGCCGCTCGCCTTCGTCGCGCACCGACTCGAGGAGCTTGCGGCGCGTCGGCTCGTCGATGCGGTCGCCCTGCTCCAGCAGCGTGCTCGCGGCGCCGGTGATCGTCGCGAGCGGCGTCCGCAGGTCGTGCGAGACCGAGCTGAGCAGCGCGTTGCGGAGGCGCTCGGACTCGGCGTGCAGCTCCGCCCGCTGCGCCTCGCCGGCGAGCTGCGTCCGCTCGAGCGCGAGCGCGGTCTGGTTGGCGAACGTCTCGAGCTGGTGCAAGGCGTCGGGCGAGTCGAACGCGTGGCGGTCGGCCGGTCGCACCCCGAGGACGCCGAGCGCGCCCCGGGAGGAAAGCAGCGCGAGGTACAGCCCGCGCGCGCCCGGCAGCGTCGTCGTGCCGAGCCCCGCGGCCTGCCGGTGCTCGAACACCCAGCGCGCCACCGCGCGGTCGCTGGCGTCGGGCTCGTACGAGGCCGCCGCACCGGACTGGACGGCCAGCGTGCCGTCGGCCGCGGGGAGCAGGAAGGCCACCTCGGTGGCGAACACGTCGGCGATGTGGCGGCCCGAGGCCGTGAGGACGTCGGCGACGGCCGTCGCCCCGCTGAGGTCGCGGCTCATCGCGTAGAGCGCCGCCGTGCGCCGCTCGCGGTTGCGCGCGGACTCGGCCTGCGCACGGATCCCCGTCGCGAGGCCGCTGATGACGAACGCCGCGAGCAGCATGACGGCGAACGTCACCAGGTACTGCGTGTCGGCGACCGCGAACGTGAACCGCGGCGGCACGAAGAAGAAGTCGAACGCGGCGACGCTGAGGAGCGAGGCGAGCACCGACGGCCCGCGGCTGAACCGCGTCGCCACGATCAGCACGCCGAGCAGGTACACCATGATCAGGTTCGCGAGCGCGAAGCGCTCCGCCATGACCGCGGCGACGCCCGTGGCCACGGCGACGACGAGCGCCGCGCCCGCATAGCTGTGCCAGTCGGGTGTCGGACGCCCCCGGATCGCGGGGGCGGGGGCGACTTCCTCCCGCTCGGTGCTGATGACGTAGACGTCGATCTCGCCGCTCCCTTCGACGAGCGCGTCGACGATGGAGCCGAGGAGGATGCGCTGCCAGAGACGGCGCGCCGGCTTGCCCACCACGATCTTGGTGACGTTGCGCTCGCGCGCGAGCGCCAGGATCTCGTCGCTCATGCGGGCGCCGCCGGTGGTGACGGTCGTCGCGCCGAGCTGTTCGGCGAGCCGCAGGGCCTGGATCACCCGGTCGCGCGCGTCCTGCGTGAGCCGCGCGTGCGCGGGCGTCTCCACGTACGCCGCGATCCACTCCGCCTCCAGCCCATCGGCCATGCGCTTGGACGCGCGGACGAGCCGGCCGGACGAGGGGCTCGGACCCACGCAGACGAGCAGGCGCTCGGCGACGGGCCACGTGCGCCCGATCGCGTGCTCGCGCATGTAGCTGCGCATCTGCGCGTCCACCCGCTCCGCCGTGCGGCGCAGCGCCATCTCGCGCAGGGCGATGAGGTTGCCCTTGCGGAAGAAGCTCCGCATGGCCTCGTCCGCCTGCGCGGGCACGTAGACCTTGCCCTCACGGAAGCGCTCGAGGAGGTCGTCGGGCGGCAGGTCGATCAGCTCCACCTCGTCCGCCTGCTCGAGCACGGAGTCGGGGACGGTCTCGCGGACCACGACCCCGGTCACCTTGGCGACGACGTCGGTGAGGCTCTCGACGTGCTGGACGTTCATGGTCGTGTAGACGTCGATGCCCGCGTCGAGCAGCTCCATGACGTCCTGCCAGCGCTTGGCGTGCCGCGAGCCCGGCGCGTTGGTGTGCGCGAGCTCGTCGACGATCGCGATGGCGGGCCGGCGGCCCAGCACGGCGTCGAGGTCCATCTCGCGCAGGGTGGTGCCGTGATACGGCACGCGGAGCACGGAAAGCTGCTCGAGGCCGTCGAGGAGCGCGTCGGTCTCGGCGCGGCCGTGCGTCTCGACGTACGCGACGACCACGTCCTTGCCGTCGGCCTTCGCTTCGCGCGCCGCCTCCAGCATCGTGTAGGTCTTGCCGACCCCCGCGGAGGCGCCGAAGAAGACCTTCAGCTTGCCGCGGCGCGCGCGCGCTTCCTCGTCCTTGACCCGGGCCAGCAGCAGGTCCGGGTCGGGGCGTTCGCCTGCCATCAAGCGATCATTGTGCGTCCAGCGCGAGGTTCAACGCGAGCACGTTCACGCGCGGCTCCCCGAGGAACCCGAGCTGACGGCCTTCGATCCGGCTCTCCACGAGTGCGCGCAGCGTGCCGGCATCCATGCGGCGGGCCCTCGCCACGCGTCCCACCTGGTACAGCGCCGCCGCCGGGCTGATGTGCGGGTCGAGCCCGCTGCCCGAGGCGGTGACGAGGTCCACGGGCACCGGCGCCGTGTTGCCGGGGTCGGCCGCGCGCAGCGCGTCCACGCGCTCCCGCACGGCCTTCGCGAGCGCCGGGTTCAGCGGGCCCTGGTTCGAGCCCGACGAGGCGGCGGCGTTGTAGGGGTGCGGCGCCGTCGCGGACGGCCGGCTCCAGAAGTACCGGGCGTCGTCGAACGGCTGGCCGATCAGGCGCGAGCCGACGATCGTGCCGTCCCGCTCGATCAGGCTCCCGGCCGCCTGACCGGGGAACGCGAGCTTCGCGAGCGCCGTGACGGCGAGCGGGTAGGCGACGCCGGTGATGAGCGTGAGCAGCGCGAGCGACACGAGCGCGGGTCTGAGGTGGCGCATTTACGTGAGCCTCAGGGCGACGAGGATGAGGTCGATCAGCTTGATGCCGACGAACGGGACGATCATGCCGCCGACGCCGTACATCCACAGGTGGCGGCGCAGGAGCGCGGCGGCCCCGATCGCGCGATACCGCACGCCTGTGAGGGCGAGCGGGATCAGCGCGACGATGATCAGCGCGTTGAAGATGACGGCGGACAGGATCGCGCTCTCGGGGGTCGCGAGACCCATCACGTTGAGCGCGCCGAGCGCGGGATAGGTGCTGGCGAAGGCGGCCGGGATGATCGCGAAGTACTTGGCCACGTCGTTGGCGATGCTGAAGGTCGCGAGCGCGCCGCGCGTCATCAGCATCTGCTTGCCGGTCTCGACGACTTCCAGGAGCTTCGTCGGGTTGGAATCGAGGTCGATCATGTTGCCGGCTTCCTTCGCCGCCTGCGTGCCGCTGTTCATGGCGACGGCGACATCCGCCTGGGCGAGCGCGGGGGCGTCGTTGGTGCCGTCACCCGTCATCGCGACCAGGCGCCCGCCCTCCTGGTAGTCGCGGATCAGCTTCAGCTTCGTCTCGGGCGTCGCCTCCGCGAGGAAGTCGTCCACGCCCGCCTCCGCCGCGATGGCGGCGGCCGTGAGCTGGTTGTCGCCGGTGATCATCACGGTCCTGATGCCCATGCGGCGCAGCTCGCCGAAGCGCTCCCTGATGCCGCCCTTGACGATGTCCTTGAGGTGGATGACGCCGAGGACGCGGGCGTTGTCCGCCACCACGAGCGGCGTGGCCCCCTCGCGCGCCACGCGGTCGACGGCGGCACGGACCTCAACCGGCAACGTCCCGCCGAGCGCCATGACGTGGCGCTCGACCGCGTCCGCCGCGCCCTTGCGCACCCGGCGGCCCTTCAGGTCCACGCCGCTCATGCGGGTCTGCGCGGTGAAGGGCACGAAGCTCGCGCCCAGCTTCTCGATCTCACGCGCGCGGATCCCGTGCTTCTCCTTGGCGAGGACCACGATCGAGCGGCCTTCCGGCGTCTCGTCGGCGAGGGAGGCGAGCTGGGCGGCGTCCGCGAGCTCGGACTCGCCGACGCCGCTGGCGGGCAGGAAGGCGGTCGCCTGGCGGTTGCCGAGGGTGATCGTGCCGGTCTTGTCGAGCAGGAGCACGTCGACGTCGCCGGCGGCCTCGACCGCGCGGCCGGACATGGCGATCACGTTCTTCTGGATCATGCGGTCCATGCCCGCGATGCCGATGGCGGAGAGGAGCGCGCCGATCGTCGTCGGGATGAGGCAGACGAGCAGCGCGACGAGGACCGTCACCGTGACCGGCGCGCCCTGGCCCGCGGCCTCCACGCTGTAGACCGAGAACGGCAGCAGCGTGGCGGTGGCGAGCAGGAACACGATCGTGAGCACCGCGAGCAGGATGTCGAGCGCGATCTCGTTGGGCGTCTTCTGCCGTTTGGCCCCTTCGACCAGCGCGATCATGCGGTCGAGGAACGCCTCGCCGGGGTTCGTCGTGATCTCCACGACGATCCAGTCGGACAGGACGAGCGTGCCGCCCGTGACCGAGCTGCGGTCGCCGCCCGCTTCACGGATGACCGGCGCGCTCTCGCCCGTCACGGCGCTCTCGTTCACCGAGGCGACGCCCGAGAGGATCGTGCCGTCCGCGGGGATGACCTCGCCCGCCTCCACGAGCACCACGTCACCCCGCCGGAGGCTCGCGGCGGAGACGTGCGAGACCGCGGCGGTGCGCTGCGGGGCGGCCAGCTTCCTGGCCTGCACGTCGTGGCGGGCTTTGCGCAGCGAAGCCGCCTGCGCCTTGCCGCGGCCCTCCGCCATGGCTTCCGCAAAGTTGGCGAAGAGCACGGTGAACCAGAGCCACACGGTCACCGCGAGGGTGAACCCGGCGGGCGCCTCGCCGGTGCCGGCGAGCGCCTGCAGCCACAGCAGCGTGGTGAGGATGGAGCCCACGTACACCACGAACATGACGGGATTCCGGAGCTGGCGCACGGGGCTCAGCTTGCGGAAGGCGCCGATCACCGCGGCGCGGATGATCGCCGCCTCGAACAACGGGCGTGCCTTGATGTCGGTGGTCATGGTCAGTCGGCGCCTTACTTCGCCGCGACGAGCATGAGGTGCTCGACGATCGGGCCCAGCGCGAGGGCCGGGATGAACGTCAGCGCGCCGACCAGGATCACCACGCCGATCAGCAGCGCGGCGAAGAGCGGCGTGTGCGTGGGCAGCGTGCCGAGGCTCGGGGGCACGGTCTTCTTCGCCGCGAGCGCGCCCGCGAGCGCGAGCGCGGGCACCGCCAGCCAGTAGCGCGCGAAGAGCATCGCGAGACCCAGCGCGGTGTTGTAGAAGGGCGTGTTCGCGCCGAGCCCGGCGAACGCGCTGCCGTTGTTGTTGCCGGCGGAGGAGAACGCGTACAGCACCTCGGTGAAGCCGTGCGCGCCCGGGTTGGCCACGCCGGCCTTGCCGAGCGGGTGGACCACCGCGACGGCGGTGCCGATCAGCACGATCGCGGGCGGGATCAGGATCATCAGCGACACCATCTTCATCTCGTGGGCTTCGATCTTCTTGCCGAGGTACTCCGGCGTGCGCCCGACCATGAGCCCCGCGACGAAGACGGCCACGACGGCGAACGCCAGCATCCCGTACAGCCCCGACCCGACGCCGCCGAAGACGACCTCGCCGAGCTGCATGAGCCCCAGGGGCACGAGCCCGCCCAGCGGGGTGTACGAGTCGTGCATGGAGTTCACGGAGCCGTTGGACGCGGCCGTCGTGGCCGTGGCCCACAGCGCCGAGCTCGCGATGCCGAAGCGGACTTCCTTGCCCTCCATGTTGCCGCCGGACGAGAGCGCGCTCGCCGCGTGGTCGGCGCCCTGCGCCGCGAGCGTCGCGCCGCGCTGCTCGGCCACGTACGTCGCGGCGAGCAGGCCGACGAAGATGATCGTCATCGCGGCGAGCACGACCCAGCCCTGGCGGGTGTCGCCGACCATGACGCCGAACGTGTAGCAGAGGGCGGCGGGGATCAGCAGGATTGCCAGCAGCTCGAGGAAGTTCGACAGCGGCGTCGGGTTCTCGAACGGATGCGCGGAGTTCACGTTGAAGAACCCGCCGCCGTTGGTGCCGAGCTGCTTGATCGCAATCTGCGACGCCGCGGGCCCGACCGCGATGACCTGCTCCGTGAGCGTCGTCTTCTGGACCGGCGCCGCTTTCGCGTACTCGCCGAACGTCTGCACGACGCCCTGGGAGACGAGGGCCAGCGCGAGCACGAGCGAGAGCGGCAGCAGGATGTAGAGCGTCGAGCGCGTCATGTCGACCCAGAAGTTGCCGATCGTCGACGCGCTCCGGCGCGCGAAGCCGCGGATGAACGCCGCGAGCGTCGCCATGCCCGTCGCCGCGGAGACGAAGTTCTGCACCGCGAGCCCGAGCATCTGGGTGAGGTAGCTCATGGTCGCTTCGCCCCCGTAGCCCTGCCAGTTGGTGTTGGTGGCGAAGCTCACCGCGGTGTTGAACGACGAGTCGGGAGTGACGGCGGCCATCCCGGCCGGGTTCAGCGGGAGCACCCCCTGGAAACGCTGGAGCGCGTACACGACGAGCAGGCCGGCGAGGTTGAACGCCAGCATGGCGATCGCGTACGTCTTCCACCCCATCTCGGCGGTGCTGCCGGCGCCGCACAGCTTGTAGATGACGTGCTCGACCGGACCCACGATCGCGTCGAGGCACGTGCGCCGGCCCTCGTAGACGCGCGCCATGTAGCCGCCGAGCGGCTTCGCGAGCGCCAGGAGGACGACGATATAGAAGACGAGCTGGAATACCCCGTTCGCGGTCATGAAAAGAGCTCCGGCTTCAGGAGCGCGACCGTCAGGTAGACGAGGAGCGCGAGCGCCACCACACCACCGACGAGATAGAGGACGGGCATCGCCGGCCCCTACACGCGGTCACACAGGCGCGCGAACGCCCACGTCAGCACGAAGAAGCCCACGACCAGTCCCAGGTACGCGATGTCAGCCATCACCGTCTCCATAGGGCGGCGTCGATCCGCCGCCGCTCGATCGGTCGGTCTCATCGGAAGTCGTACGGCAGCATGACCGGCTGGTCGTGCTCCCGCCGGTCGGTCTCGCTGGCGGCGCGACGGCTCCGCGGCGACCCCGCCGGGCGCACGCGGCGAACGCACGGACGGTCGGTGAGGCTTGGCGCGACCGCCGCCACCAGCCTGCGGTACAGCGCTTTCCACCGCGGCGGACGGTGGTCGGAGTCCGACACGAAGCACGCAGGACCGTGGATCGCTCTCATCGCCATTGCCTCCTGACGAGAGCGTGACAGGGCCGGGGTCAACGTAGGGTCAAGCCTGACCACCCGCCCGTAAAGGGCGCGCAAAGGAGTCCTAGAGGGTGGGGACACGCGGGCGCGAGCGTTCGCCGCGCCGACCGTCGCCGTGCGCGCCGTCTACGTGGAGACGGACCCCGCGCGGACCGCGCGGCTCGAGGAGAAGTGGGGCGAGTGGGGGCTCGGCGTGCCGCTGGTGGTGCTCTCGTCGCCGTACCGCTCGCTGCTGCGTCCGCTGCTCGAGTACATCGACAAGCTGCAGGCGCGCGAGGGCGAGCAGATGATCACGATCGTGCTGCCCGAGTTCCTGCCGAAGAAATGGTGGCAGCACATCCTGCACAACCAGACCGCGCTGGTCATCAAGGCGGCGCTGCTGTTCCGCAGGAACACGGTCGTGGCCGACGTGCCGTACCTGCTGAAGCGCTGACCGCCACGCGCGCCACCGTCCTCGGTCATGATGAGGCGATGGTGACGCTCCTGTGTCCCGTGCGGGGGTGCCGGCTGCCCCTCGCCACCGACGACCGGCGGCTCGTGTGCGCGCACGCGCACTCGTTCGACGTGGCCCGCCGCGGCTACGTCAACCTTCTCCAGCCGCAGGACCGGCGGTCGGCGCATCCCGGCGATTCGGCCGAGGCGGTCGAGGCGCGGGCGCGCCTGCGCCGCGGCGGGGTCGAGCGCGAGCTGA
>Ga0194121_10011998_pt1 | contig 10189 bp, 9 predicted proteins | sample TA2MahCa50mmetaG_FD_148609 | JGI IMG/M metagenome (GOLD analysis project Ga0194121, IMG submission 148609) | Freshwater microbial communities from Lake Tanganyika, Tanzania - TA2015020 Mahale Deep Cast 50m | ecosystem: Environmental > Aquatic > Freshwater > Lake | place: Tanzania: Lake...
AGAATGGAAAGTCTACCTACTGTTATCAAGGAAGCATTCTATCTCAAGATTCCTGTAATTGCGACAAATGTTGGGGGAATACCTGAATTAATCACTGACAAAAAGAATGGTATTCTAGTACCACCAAACGATCCGCAATCGTTACTATCTGAAATCAACTCCATGTTAGATAATCATGAAAAAATGGAAAACTTGACGAAGGCCGCATTTGATTTTGTACATGAAAATATGACTTGGGATGTTTGGCTGCCGAAATACATTAAATTCTATGAGCGTTTACTCAATTCAAACTAGATTGAATATCTGTTGATCAAATTCACAAAATCACTACCAATCTTTTTCCAGCTGTAGTTTTCTTCTACAAATTTTCTACCAAATGATCCAACGGATTTACATCTTGATTCATCGTTTAACAACAAAGAAATTCTTTCCATCAAGCCCTGCGAATATCCTTTTTTTATAAGAAATCCGGTTTGATTGTCTCTCATCAATTCTGGAATACCGCCAACTTCAGTTGCTATTACTGGTTTTTCCATTAACTGTGCTTCGAGAAGTGTAAGTGGTGACATGTCTATCCCGCTGATCAATGCATAGATGTCTATTTCGGATAGATAATCCCGTACTTTATTTGGGTATTCAAGATGACCTAACCATTTGAAATTCTCGTATTTTTTCAATGAAGACAGTACGTAATCTCGATACGGCCCATCACCAACCCAATAAAATGTAACATTGGGCATTTTTTTTAATACTGGCTCTATTGTAAGCATCTCCTTTGTCTTTTCCCAAATGTTTGCACTTTGTAGCAATCCAACACATGGGTGTTTTAGATTCATCCCTTCTGTCTTGTACCAATTTGTTGGCTGTATTCCTTGATATAATGTGGACACATTTTTTGGTGGGTATCGTTTTTTTACGCGATTTGCCAAATAATTACAAATTGGCAAAATCACTGTGGAATTCTGAAAGCATTGTTCTGCAATCTGTTCCCATTTTCTGAGTACGTATTTTTTTGGAAATGATTTGTACAATGTCTTCCTTGCCATCTCTATTTCACTCCAATGATCACCTCTAAGATGTACTAGCAGAGGTAATCTTGCATCAATTGCAGCAAGTCCAAAATGTCTCTGTCTGTCAATGAAAATTGCGTCTGGTTTGAATTCTTTTATAATATGATTGAATTTTGACTTTGATTGGAACCAATGACTTATCTTTCGACTTGGAAATCCATCGTAAACATCAGCATCAAAAACGACCTTACACTCTATGTCAAATTGATCTAATGTATCCGCAAACTCTCGAAGATGAAATAGTTTTGAACTTGAGCCACCGATTAACAATCTGTTCATATTGATTTGATTAAAAAGAGGTTGCTAATCTGTAATTAGGTCAAGATTTGCTCTTGCAGCAATTACTGTCCTTAACCATTCCTTTATGTCTACTTTTGGTTGCCACCCTAGCAACTTTTTTGCAAGTGAAATATCAGCCTTAGTTATCTTGACATCTCCTGGAAGTTCTGGACCATGAATTGGCCTTATGGGAAGACCAAATGCATCTATGATGAGATCTGCTAATTGCAATACGGAAATAGTAGTACCGGTTCCTACATTGAAAAATTTATGACTAACATTACTTTTCATGGCCAAAATATTTGCCTGTACAACATCTCCAACATAGACAAAGTCTCTTGTCTGAGAACCATCTCCATTTATGATTGGGGCCTCACCACTCTTTGCTTTTTTGAGAAATTTTTTGATGACACCTGCATATGTCTGAGATTGTCTTTCGCCAAAGACATTAAAGTACCTCAGACCTATGACACGAACTCCCTCATTAGCGTATTTTGTTGCAATTTTTTCATCGTCAAGCTTGGTCTGAGCATACGGGTTTATCGGATTTTTTGGATCTTCTTCTGCAATTGGAATTTTTGCAGGGTTTCCATATACACTTGAAGAGCTTGCATATACAACCTTAAAACCAAACTCTTTAGCAAGTTTTAAGATATTTTCTGTCCCGTCCACATTTACTTTATTGTATTCATCTATTCTGGAGAACGACTCTTGCACTGATGCAAGAGCAGCTTCATGAAATACACCGTCTATATCTCTGAACTTACTTTTCAATAACTCAAAATCCCTAATGTCACCATTTACAAAATCAATTTTATCTAAAATAGGTTTGATGTTATCTATCTTTCCTGTATTGAGATTATCAATCGTTATTACTGCATGTCCCTCTTCTAACAAAGATTTGATCAGATGACTACCTATGAACCCTGCTCCACCGGTCACTGCAAATTTCATATTTTATTATATTGTCTTCGGATCTGATTATTTACATATTACTTCGTAATGATCTGGTCTATCCTATTCCAATTGGGAAGTATCTAGCGTCTAGATCTGACTTTGCTAATAGCCTCCTACTATCTACGATGATTTTTCTTCTCATCGGACTGAGATGATCATTGTTTATCTTGGTATATTCTTTCCAAGATGTCATTATTACAGCGCATTCACTATCTTTGAGTGCGTCTTTTATGGAATCAACATATCTGATCTTATTCCCAAAGATCTTTTTCGTGTTTTCTATAGCTTTTGGATCATGAATAGTTACTTTTACTTTATGTTTTAGTAGCAGCTCAATTAGTTTAATTGACACAGAATCTCTAATATCATCAGTATCTGGCTTGAACGAAGTGCCAAGTATAGTTATCCTCTTACCACAAATCTTACTGGTTGCCTTTTTGATTGTTGATAGGAGAATCTTGAGTTGATGCTCATTGATGGTTTCTACTGCGTCAAGCAAGACTGGTTTTATTCCTATTCCATTTGAAAAATTGATCATCGCTTTTACATCCTTTGGTAGACATGAGCCGCCATATCCAGGACCTGCATTTAGAAAAAGTGGACCGATTCTTGGATCGAGTCCTATAGTCCTAGCAACATCCTCTACGTTTGCGCCAGGAACCGATTGACAAATATTTGAAATCTGGTTAATAAAACTGATCTTTGTTGCAAGAAATGAGTTGTTAGCATATTTTATCATCTCAGCAGTCTGACTATTTGTGATTATAATTGGAGCATCACTATGTAATTTATGGTAGAATTTTTTCATCATATTCATAAATCCATCACTACCTCCACCCAGTACTACGACATGAGGTTTTTTTGTATCTTCTATTGCCATACTTTCCCTCAAGAACTCTGGGTTTGTAATAACTGCAAAATCTCTGCCTGGTGCCTTGTGAGATCTTTTTTTAAGTAATGGGAGCAACACGTTTTGGGTTGTACCTGGAACCACAGTGCTCTTTACTATTATAATCGGTTTGTTGATAGTATTTTTTAACAGATCTCCAATCTGAGATGCAACAGATTTTATCAAGGAGAGATCTATTGAACCATCTCTCTGCTGGGGAGTACCGACAGTTATGAAAATCAATTTGCAATCATTTACAATATCTGCCAGTTCTTCTATCGTGGTAAATCCTTTCTTTAATGCAGATCTTAATGTGTATTCTAATTCAGGTTCGTAAAATGGTGCAGTACCATTTTTTATCATTCTTGATTTAGATTTATCAGAATCAAATCCTAGCACTTTGTATCCTTTTGCACCTAATACGGAAGCTAATGAGAGTCCAACAAAGCCAAGTCCTACTACACCCACTTTCATGTCGTTTCGAACTTAATTTTAGTTAAAAACTATGCCTTTTTGTATGAAATCTCTTGAGAGTATCTATATGATTCAACAGTACCAACGTCAATCTCGATCTCATCCTTTTCCAAAATAACGGCCACAACTTTTCTTCCATCTTGTATTAGTTTCTGTATTCCATCTGTGAGTTGGTATTCGCCTCCTTTACCAGGCTTGATTTTTCTGAGACACTCAAAAATCTCTGGCTTGAAATAATAAAGTGGCAAGATACCAAAATCAGATTTAGGCTTGTCTGGCTTTTCCTCTACTGCTTCTATCATGCATTGAGAGTTTATTTTACTAATCTTGGGTACTCCGTATCTTTTTGTATCTTTAACTTTCTTCAATAGTAGAACAGCAGAAATAGTTGGGTCAGATCTTGCAGTCTTGATTAATCGCTCTACCGGATGAACTGATTTACTTAGTATTGCTACGTCGCCGGCATGTACGATAAAATCGTCATGTCCAATGTATTTTTCTGTTAACTTCACGGCATCTCCAAAACCACGAGGTTTATTCTGATTTATCCATACGATGTGAGATTTTTCCAATCTCTGATAAAACTTGGATATTAGTGACTTGTTGGCACCGGATAATTCCTTAAGATATGAATCATGTGGTGTAAAATGGTCCTCAATCGATCTCTTCTCTCTTCCCACAACAAAACAATAATCGCGCATATTAAGCGCATAGAGTTGTTCAAATATGTATTGCAAAAGTGGGATTACTACGCGGTTCTGACCATAGATTCTTGTGAAAATCGGCATCATCTCCTTTGGCATCTCTTTGGTGATTGGAAGTAGACGTGTTCCCTTTCCTGCAGCTGTTATGATACATTTCAAAGGTAAATCTCCTTATTTACTGTGTTTTTAAATTTTAAAATTTTGATGTGATCTAAATTTATATTAATTGATGAAATGGTATGTCACTCAACAACTTGGAAAAAATTGATGAAAAGACGAATAAGATAATGCTTTTAGATTCAGCAAAAATACAGAATTTGCTAAAATCAGGCCAGTTACGAGTCTGTGTTATTGGAATTGGCAGGATAGGATTGCCTACTGCACTGTTTTTCGCAAATTCAAAACTACTTACTGTTGGTGTTGACATAAACACTGATCTTGTAAATAAGATAAATTCAAAAATCTTTCCGCTCAAAGACGAACCAGGATATGAAACTATTTTTAATGATGTAATCGAGAAAAAACTATTCCGTGCAACGACAAAGATTGAGGATGCCGTTCCAATCTCAGATGTTATCTTGCTATCATTACCAACACCTATGGATGCAAAAAATATTCCGAGCTATGATGCGCTAAAAACAGTTGGAAGACAGCTAGGCAAACTAATCACGCCGCACTCCTTGGTGGTTATAGAAAGCACAATCGAGCCAGGATTCATCGAAAATGAACTCGTCCAGATAATAGAATCGGAGGGACATCTTGTAGCAGGAAAAGATTTTGGTATTGGAGTGTGTCCAGAAAATGCAAATCCTGGAGAGATATTGCATGATTTTACTACACTTCCAAGACTGGTTGCAGGATTGGATGAAAAAACAACAAACATCATCTTGGAGATTTATCATTACATATTTCCAGTTGAACTGATGCGCATGCCTAACTGCAAGACGGCAAACGCAGTCAAGCTTACAACTAATGTCTTTCGTGACATTAACATTGCATTTGTAAACGAGTTGGCGTTACTGTTTGAAAGACTCGACATTGATATACTAAAGGTGCTGGAGGCTGCAGACAAAAAATACAACTTTCAGATTCATTATCCTGGACCTGGAGTTGGCGGGCCGTGCCTTCCTGTAAACTCATATCAACTCATTAATTCTGCACGAAAGTTTGACCCTAATCTACTCAGAATAGTGCGAGCTGGTCGAGAGATAAATGAGAGCATGCCCACACATGTGGTATCTATACTCACTGAAGCACTTGCAGAAGCCAACAAGTCAATTGAAAAAAGCAATGTACTTGTTCTGGGCATATCATACAAACCCGATGTTAAGGACATACAAATCTCTCCAGCAGAAAATATTGTCAACAAACTCAGATCCTCTGGAGCTAATGTAAAGATCTATGATCCGTACTTCAAATCTACAAATGTATATGGAATAAACGTTGAAAGTGAGTTAAACGGTTTGATAGAACATGTTGATGCAGTAATACTAGTTACTGCGCACAAGGAATTCTTTGATATTGAACCGAAGTATCTTGCCACAAAAAAGAAAAACTTGGTAGTGGTTGATACAAGAGGAATGATGGACAAACATGTAGCCAAAAAGGCCGGTTTGATATTTAGGGGTCTTGGACGCGGAAAGATCTAGGGTACAAGTTCCAAACCCTACAAGCATTCAGAATATTCTCACACTACGATATGATGCGTCCCAAAAATCGATTCTACAAAAGTTGAGATGGCAGGAATTAGTTAGCAATGACCAAATTCCATCTCTTGACCTTGTAGAAGATATTATTCAAAAAACAATCAGAGCTCAGATAGAGCCTGGAATAAAAAATATCTGCATTGCTTTGAGTGGCGGTGTGGATTCAACTCTTACCCTTGCATTACTAAGAAAAACTTTACCCGATATCAAAATAGATGCAATCTCAATTCGATTCGCAAACAGTATCGATGAAACAAAGTCTGCCGCAAAAATTGCCAACTATTTTGAGGCAACTCAGCACGTAGTTGAAATTGATAATTATTTGAGGGATCTCCCACATGCAATAAGCATTATCGGTCTACCTTTTTGGGATCTACACTGGTATTATGTGGTAAAAAAGGCACAAACACTTTCAAAACATCTTGCTTCTGGCGATGGTGGCGATGAAATATTTGGAGGATATACATTCAGATATAAAAAATTCCTTGATATAACAAATGATCATTCTACTTCTCTAGAAAAAGTCAAGGCATATCTTGAATGTCATGAAAGAGATAGAGTTCCTGACCAGAATGAATTGTTTGGAGAACAATGCCATTTCGAATGGGATTCAATTTACAATATACTGTTACCATATTTTGATAATACACTACCAAGATTGGATCAAGTCATTCTTGCAGATTATAACGGTAAACTTCTCTACAACTTTAGTCTTGTGAATGCCTCACTTCATAATCACTTTGGCCTGAAATCAATCACACCTCTACTTTCAAGAGATCTCACGTCCTATGTAATCCCACTATCAAATCGATTCAAATATGACCCAAAAAATAATGTGGGAAAATTATTACTTCGTCAACTCCTCTCAAAATACAACGCAGACTCGTTTATTACGGAAGAAAAACTTGGATTTAATGTTAATACTATCAATCTGTGGAAGTCATACGGTCATCGCTTGTGCAAAGACTATCTGATAAATTCAAACATTGTAAAAGACGGATGGATTAATCAAAACTGGATTGATAAACATCTGGACAAGCCAGAACTTGACGTAAGATATGTTAACAAATTTTTGGGGCTGTTGGCACTTGAGATCTGGTATAGGTTACACATAACAAATGAAATGAAGAGCAATATGACCCTAGAGTAAGACAAATGCAGTTTGATTAATTTACTACCGAACAATTAGAATCATATTGAAAACAAAGGACATTGTGGTGGGTCTTGGTGAGATTGGAAAGCCAATACTTCGGCTTCTTTCCAAGGCTACCTTGACTCTTGGATATGATATAGATACAAAACTAGTCGATGTGAAAAAACTTGCAAAATACGAAAAAACAAAGACAAAATTCCTTCACATCTGTATTCCGTATTCTTCTACCTTTGTCAAAAATGCCATTTCACTATACGATAAATTCCAGCCAGAGTATGTAGTAATTCACAGCACCATTGCACCATACACTACAAAAAACATACAGGAAAAGGTTCCGGCGCCAGTCTTATACAGCGCCACGAGGGGAGTACACAAAAGAATGCTTCATGATCTACGACGATATTCAAAGTTTTTTGCTGTTGAATCATACGTGGCTAAAAGCAAAATTGCGGAAATGGAATATAAAAAATTGATGAAAAAATGTGGTGTCAAGACAAAGAAAATATCAACACCAGTAACACTCGAGCTTGCAAAGATAATATGTGATACATCATATCTTGGTTGGTTGGTAAATTATGCCCAGATCAGCAACATGATTGCAATACAACATGGTGTAGATTATGATGAAATGTGGTCATTCTCTGATGAAATTCATGATTTTCTTGGCAATAGGCCAAAGATGTATCCTGGATATATTGGAGGACACTGTGTAATTCCAAACCTTGATCTAATGCATAATCAAACACTTGATCTCATAAAAAGTATGAATTACACATATGCAAAGAAGGTCAAAAACGCAAAAGCTATAGCTAAAAAATATGGTGCTAAAATTGATCCTTAAGTTATCGAATCTTTATGAGTGGTTTTGCTGCTTCGACAAAGTTTTGCGCAATTTTTTCCCAGTTAAACGTACTTTCGACAAATTTTCGTCCCTCTACACCCATTTGTTCTGCCAAGTTTTTGTCTTCAAATAACATTGATAATTTATTGATAAGATCAATATAGTCACCCTCCTTTACCAAAAACCCAGTTTTCTTGTTCGACATCATCTCACCAACTCCACCAACATCTGTTGCTACCACTGGTTTCTCCATTAACTGTGCTTCTTTTAGAGTCAAAGGGGCCAAATCCATGCCTGTTATTAATGCATAAACGTCGATGCCACTTAGATATTCTCGTACTTTATCTGGATACTCTAGTCTACCAAGCCACTCAAAGTTATTGTATACTTCTAATTCCTTTAGGATATGTTCCCTGTATGGACCATCGCCTGCCCAATAGAATGTGACGTGAGGCATTTTTTCTAACACGTTTTTTAAAATCAGCATCTCCTTTGTCTTTCCCCACCAGTTTGCATCTTGTAATAACCCTACACAAGGATGTTTTAGCTCCATCGGTTTGACTGGATACCAATGTGATGCATTTATGCCCTCAAAAAACACACTAGTGGGAATATCTGGGTGATGTTCTTTGATAACCCCTGTCAGGTAATCACAAATAGGCAAAATCATTGTGGCACCGCTAAAACATTTTTCAGCAATCCTGTTTCTAAACCAAATTATAAGCCTAGAAAGCGGTCCCTTGTAGAGTGTTTTTTTAGCATAAATTACCTCTGACCAATAATGACCTCTTAAGAGTACGAATAATGGTATTTTTGATTTAATTGTAGCGACACCAAAATGTGTTTGTCTATCAACAAATACTGCATCTGGTCTGAACTCCGCAATTAATTTTTTAAATTTCTTATTTCCAAAGAACCAATCTCCGATATTCCTACTTGGAAATCCTCCACTATAATCAATATCTTTTATCAATTTACATTCTATGCCTAATTTTGATACTGTGTCAGCAAAATCCTTCATATGAAAGAATTTTCCCTTACTCCCATACGCTATTAATAATCTCATTTTAAAATGATACCAACTTCTATGCATTAAATTTCTTTCAGTATACAATTCAAAATTATAAGTGAAATTGATATACTGGTATAGAAATACTCGATTGTGAGAAAGGACGTAGGTTTTAGATGCTGGTATTATCTAAGAACTGGTTGGAGTACATACTTTTCAGTCATTTTTTCTGCAATCAACACATTAACTGTCACATATTATCTTGCAATTGAAAATTACTCAAACCTCAAAGAAGTTTTTTCATCCTTCGAACTATATGTTTTACTAACCGCAATTATTGGAATTCCGATTCTAACTTTCACAGGTTATGCTCATTATAAAAAAACCAAAGCATATAGATCAGAAGCTGATGTGTGGATAGAAAGTAATCCCTATCCAGCAAGAGAGCTTGCGAACTCTGAAATAATTGTGGAATTAAACCTCAAATTAACTGAAGTAATAATTAAACTCCTGAAAAATGAGAAATTAACCGATGATCAGATAAAGGAACTTTCTGAGACACAACAAAAATTTTCTAACCATATTAAGACACGAACAATTGATAATGGTAAAGATAAAGAATTATTTCCACGTTAAAGATGACAAAAATTGAGGTTGGAGTAATTGGTGCAGGTGGAATATCGTCTTCAGTCCATTTACCATTGCTTACATGTATTGAAAATGTTAGCATAAAATTCATTGCAGATACTTTTGATCCACTAGATCTAGCTAAAGTTTACAACACGAAATCTATTCAAATATCTGATATATCCTCATTACCAAGGTGTGATGTTGTAGTACTAGCAATTCCGGTTGGAGCCAGAGAAGAATATATTCGAGAGTTTTCGAAAAGAGACACAGCAATTTTCACTGAGAAACCTTTTGCAACTACTTTAGAATCACACAATCAATTTCTACAAATGTCCAATAAAATATCATGCAATTATATGAGAATTTTTTATAACTCAACAAGACAGATAAAAAATATTATATCTTCTAAACTGTTTGGTAGTTTAAAAAAAGTTACTATTACAGAAGGTGGTATTGTTGGAAAAACTAACAGAGGAA
>Ga0194121_10011999_pt1 | contig 10189 bp, 2 predicted proteins | sample TA2MahCa50mmetaG_FD_148609 | JGI IMG/M metagenome (GOLD analysis project Ga0194121, IMG submission 148609) | Freshwater microbial communities from Lake Tanganyika, Tanzania - TA2015020 Mahale Deep Cast 50m | ecosystem: Environmental > Aquatic > Freshwater > Lake | place: Tanzania: Lake...
AAGACGCTGGACGTCGGCGTCATGTCCATCAGCATGGGCCGGCCGTTCGGGACGATCGAGAGCTCGCTGCAACAGGCGCTGATCGACGCGCGGGATGCCGGCATCGTCGTCTGTGCCGCCGCGGCGCAGACCGATGAGCTGGGTGGATTGGCCCCCACCGACCTCGGGTACGTAGCATTCCCCGCATGCGACCCCAATGCCATCGGCTGCGCCTCGTGCGACTTCGAGCACAAGCCGATGCGCGGCGCCTTCTACGGACCCGAAGTCGATATTACGGCGCCTGCGGTCAACGTCTGGAGCGCCAGGACCGAGATGGCGCCGCCGCTCAAGTACTCGGTCAAGGGCGACGGCACCGGGACGTCGTACGCCGCGGCAATGGTGGCCGGAGCCTGCGCATTATGGCAGGCGCACCACGGTCGCGCGAACCTGATCCGCGACTACACCGCGGCCAAGATTCTCGCGCTCTTCAGAACGGTCCTTCAGCGGTCGTGCCACAAGCCGGACACGTGGGAAGAGTGGGACTTCGCCAACCGCGGCGCGGGCGTGCTGGACGTCCTGGCGCTGCTCGAAGCGCCGCTGCCGCCGGCGAGCGAGCTCTAGCCGATGGACGGACGTAGCTTCCTCGACGAGCTCGTCTACTTCCTCGAGCCCGTCACGCAATCGGTGCAGAACGAAGAGACCCTGCGATCGTTCCTGCGCCACTTCGGGTACGTGATCAGCGCGTCCGACGGAACGGCCGCAGTCCAGGCCATTGCGTCCACGCCGCTCATCTCGTCCCTTCAGGCCGCCGCCGACAGGTCCGCCGGCGAAAGCGGAGTCGCAGTGCTCGCCGCGCCCGTCTTCGCTTCGCTGACACAACTCACGCAGACTCCGGCGTTCCGCTCCGCGGTTCGGGACACTGCCGCATTCAGCGAGGAGATCTTCGATAACCTGACGAACCGCTACGTGTCGGTGCGGGTGCCGGCGGCGGCCGGCATCCTCAAGGCGATCGGCGTCATCACCGCCACGACTGTCAAGACCACCGATCCCGGCGGCCGCGACGTCGACTACACGAAGATCGACATCAACTGGCAGCGCCTCGGCGACTTCGTCGCCGACAACGGGAAGTGGGCCGCCGACGTCTACGGATGGGGCACGAACTTCGACTACGCGAAGGCGATCGACAGCCTCATCCGCGTGTGCATGGCCACGCAGCTTGCCCTGCCACGCAAGGGGACGCTGACCGCGGCCCAGGCGGCCGTGTTGCTGAAGAACGCCGGCAGCACGCGGATTCCCGAGGCATCGCTGCCGTTCATCCAGCGCTCGCTGCTGCGGGTCGAAGCCGACGGCACGCCGGTCTTCTCGAACGAAGCCGGCCTCAAGGTCGTGCCCGCGGGCGACCTCGCCCGGCCCGACACGCTGGGGCTCGCGATCGCGCCCTACATAAAGGGATCGGCCACGGGCGAGCGGCAGCTTGCCCCCGGCGTCACGCTGACGATCGCCGTCGAAGGCCAGGCGGCGGGCGGCGCCTACGTCACGATGACGCCTGACGGCATCGCCGTCGCCAACGGGACGGCCGTCGATGCCGGCTTCGAATTCGGGATCACCGCGGCCGATCCCGATGGCGGCACGATGCTGCTGGCGGGCACGGCGGGCGCCACGCGCCTCGAAGCGAAGGCCATCCTCGTCTCGGTGGGCGGCAACCTGACCGGAGATTTCTTTGCCGCCGGCGGGCTCAAGGAGCTCACGGCCGCAATCGACGTCGGCGAGGACGGGTTCCTCGGCGCGCTCATCCCGGAGCCGATCGAAATCGACGCCGGCTCGATCCTCGTGGGCTGGCGCACCGGCCGCGGCGTGTACTTCGACGGCGGCACGAGCCTGGCCGTCACCATCCCGCTCAATCTCGACGTCGGGCCCGTCTCGATCTACGAGCTCGTCGTCGAGCTGGACTGGAAGGCCGACACGGCGGCGACGCTGATGGTGACCGCGGATGCGCGGCTCGGTCCGCTCTACGCCGCCCTCGAGAACGCGGGCGTCGTCGCCACGCTGGCGCCCGCCGCGGACGACAAGGGCCTGCTCGGCAAGTACGACCTGCGATTCGGCTTCAAGCCGCCGACGGGGTACGCGGTCTCGCTCGAGGCCGACCCGATCGAGGGCGGCGGATATCTGGCGGTCGCCGGCCACGAGTACCGCGGCGCGCTGGCGCTGAAGTTCCAGACGTTCGGCCTCTCGGCATTCGCCGTCCTGGCCACGAAGCTGCCCGGCGGCCGCGACGGCTTCTCCATGGCGGCGCTCCTGTTCGGCGAGTTCGGCGTCCCGCTCGGCTTCGGGTTCTTCCTCACCGGCGTCGGCGGCGTCATCGGCATCAACCGCACGATCGACGCCGAGGCGATGCGCGACGTGCTGTACGCGGGGCGGCTCGACTCGCTGCTCTTCCCCGCCGACCCGATCGCGCAGGCCGCGACCATCCTCGACGACATGGCGGCGATCCTGCCCGCGCGCGAAGGACAGCACCTCTTCGGTCCCGTCGCGAAGATCGGCTGGGGCCAGCCGAACCTGATCGACATCAAGCTCGGCCTCCTGCTCGAAGTCGGCGAGGAGACCCGCCTGGTGATTCTCGGCGGTCTCGGCTGCCATCTCCCGACCGAGGACGCCGCGCTCGTGGTCGTGACGATGGCGTTCATGGGCGAGATCGACTTCGGCGCCGGCACGATCAGCTTCGACGCGTCGCTGTCGGGCTCGCGCGTCCTCAGCTGGCCGATCTCGGGCGACGCCGCGATTCGCTCCGGCTGGGCGGGGCGCGTCGATCAGGTCGCGGCCTTCGGGGGACTGCATCCACGGTATCCCCGGCCCGCCGGCCTGCCGGATCTGCGGCGGCTGTCGATCAACTTCGGCACCAACAACCCGAAGATCACGCTGTCGGCGTACCAGGCGTTGACGCTCAACTCGCTGCAGTTCGGCGCGCGCGCGGACTTCCATGCGAAGGGACCGAAGATCTGGCTCGTCGGCCAGGTCGCCGCCGAAGGGACCGCCTATTTCGACGCGCTGATCTACTTCAACCCCTTCGCCTTCGACGTCGCGCTCGGCGGGTCGCTGAGCCTGCTCGTCGACGGCGACGTCGTCTGCGGCCTCGGCTTCCAGCTGCGCCTGACGGGGCCGAACACGGTCACCATCGACGGCCGCGTGTGGGCGACGGTGGCGGGCATCGACGTCTCGTTCGACGTGAAGCACACCTGGGGCTCGCGCCAGTCGCTGCCGGCCGCGAAGGTCGATGCCGTGAAGGCGCTGCGCGAGGCGTTGCGCGCCACCGGCACGTTCGAGGCGGTGGCGCCGCAGGGGCGGTCGAGCGGCGTCGCCTTCCGCGGCAGCGGCGACACCGAGGCGGCCCTCGACCCGATCGGCGGCGCCCGGTTCGTGCAGCGCGCGGTCCCGCTCCGCGTGCGCATCGACAAGATCGGCGAGGCGCAGGTCACCGGGGCGCGCACGCTCGACATCGCGGTGAGCGCCGGCGGCGCCCCGGTGTCGGCGGCGGCGGCCAGCCTCGAGTTCGTTCGCGGCCACTTCTTCACGCTCACCGATGCGGAACGCCTGCGGGCGCCCGCCTTCGAGTCCCACAAGGCCGGATTCGAGATTGCCGCCGACGCGCTGTCGATCCGCGCGCAGGACGCGGTCGTGGCCGAGTGCGACTACGAGGTGATCCAGATCCCGCTGAAAGACGACCGGACGAAGAGGCCCCCGGTGGGCGCGCACGCGCCGCTCACTGCCGCGTTTGCTATGCGGTTCATGGACGCGCTGCACGAGGCGTCGATGCGGCCGAAGGAGAGTTACAGGCAGCTCCTCGCGCCGGCGGCCGGCGTCGCCGCGGCCGCGCCGGCGTTCACCACGGCGAAGGTCCGCCCGGGCGCGCTGCGCGACGTGTCCAACGCCGTCGTCGCCACCTACGTCAGCGCCGCGTAGCCGAGGAATCGATCGATGCCCGGACGTTTTGCCCTGCTCCCGAACCTGCGCACGCGGCTGGCCGCCGACGGCAAGAGCACCGGCGGCACGAGGCTGTCGCTCGCCTACGACCTCACGATCACCGCCGACGGCGCCACGAGCGGAGCCTCGGTGCCGGTCACGGCCGAGATCCGGGGCCCAGGCGACGTGACCGGCATCGACACGGGACAGATCGTGCGCGTCGAGCCCGAGGCCGGGCTGCGCGGATTCGAGCCGAACTATTTTCCGTTCGTCGAGTTCCGCGACGCCGACTTTCCCTGGCGGTACTCGCTCGACGCCGGCGAAGGGGCGCGGAAGAGCCCGTGGCTCGTCCTCGTCGCGCTCGAGTCGGGCGAGTTCGAGTTCGTCGACCGCGGCGCGGGGCTGCTGCCGCGGATCCGCGTCGCCAGCCCGGCCACCGCACTGCCGGACCTGTCGCAGTCGTGGGCGTTCGCCCACGTGCAGGTGAACCTGCCGGACGAGGGCACCGTTGACGTCGCCAAGACGGCGGCGGGCGATGCGGCTGCCAGCTTCTCCCGCCTCGTGTGCTTCCGCAGGCTCGCGCCCCGCGCGACCTATTTCCTCTTTCTCGTCCCCGCGTACAAGGCGGGCGTGCTGGCCGGCCTCGGATCCCGCGAGGTCGCCGCCGGCGCCGCCGCCGCCGCATGGTCGGCGGCGGCGTCGGATCCGATCGATTTGCCGTTCTACTTCCAGGCGCGCTTCTCGACCGACGCGCAGGAGGACGTCGAGCTGCTGCTGCGGCGGCTTCGGGCGCTGACCGCGGCGGGCGCGGCCCCCGGCCCGGCGACGCGGGCCTCCGCGGCGCGTCCGGGCTACTACCTCGATTACGCCCGCGCCGGCGCCTCCTTCGACGTGCAGGGCGCGCTCAAGCAGCCGGGGACGACGCCCGAGGCGTGCCGGACGGATCCGGCGCTCGCCGGCCGCATGAAGGCGACGCTTGAGGAAGCCGTCGCCGGAGACACGACCGACGGCGACGACGATCCGCTCGTGGCGTTTCCAGCGTATGCGTTCCGCTTCCGGCAGCAGACGACCGTCGATCTGGCCCGTGCGCAGCAGAACCAGTGGTTCGATCGGCTCAACCTCGATCTGAAGATGCGGCATGCCGCCGGCCTCGGCGCGGAAACGGTCCGCCGCAACCAGGAGCTGTTCGTCAAGCTGTGCTGGGATCAGTACGCGGAGATCGTGGAGGCGAACCTGAAGCTGTCGCGCCTGCGCGTGGCGAGCGAGCTGGCGGCCCGCGTCGCCGACAAGCACCTGCGCAGGCTGCCGCCGGCGCTCGCGCTCGCGGTCGCCGAACCGCTCCAGCCGCACGCGGCGACGGCGGGCGTGACGGTCACGAGCGCGCTGCGCAGCGCCGGCACGTCGCCGATGTTCGCGAGCCGCGCCCTGCGGCGGCGCGGCGCGACGCGCCGGATTCCGGAGCCGTCGATTCCGGGAGACACGGCAACCGCCCGGACGGCGCGCCCCGCGGCGCTCCGGCTGTCGCGACAGGAGGGGATGCTCGCGGCCACCGGTACGCCGGCGGCCGTGACGGCCGCGCTCGCGACTTTCCTCGGAGCTGATGCCTTCAAGGGCCAGAAGCGTCCCCGCGGCACGGCGGTCGGCGTCGGCGCGCTCGACGCGAAGGCGCTCTCGGCGACCATCACGGACCTCGTCAAGCGACTGCCGTCGCTGAAGGCCGGGCACACCATCACCGGTCTGAAGCCGTCCGAGGCCTCCGCGCTCGCACCGGTGTTCCGTTCACCCGTCGTCCCGTTGCCGCTGTCGGACTTCCTCGCCGGCGTGTCGAAGGCGGCGCTCGTCCCCGGCGCGTCGGCGCTGCCGGAGAACACCGTCTCCGCCTTCGAGGAGAACCGCCACTTCGTCGAGGCGTTCATGGCCGGCGCCAACCACGCGATCAACGACGAGCTGCGGTGGCGCGGCTTTCCGACCGACATGCGGGGCACCGTGTTCCGCCGCTTCTGGAACCGCGCCCGGCCGGTCGCGGGCACCGCGGGCGACGACATCGCGGAGATCCATCGCTGGCTCCGTCCGCTCGGGCAGAATCCGGTCACCGGCAACGCGCAGGCGAAGCTCGTCGTCGTCATCCGCGGCGACGTCGTCCGCAAGCTGAGCCAGCCCATCGTCGTCATCAACGAAGCGGCGGGGCCCGCGTGGGAGAGCGGCAAGGGGGTCGATTACGTGCCGGTGTTCTTCGGCACGCTCGGCCGGGACACGGCCTACTACGGCTTCGACGTCGAGACGCGCCACATCCTGTCGGCGGCGGTGAAGAGTCGCGCGTTCCTGGTCCTCTACGAGCCGATGGGCCGCTTGCGGTTCGGCCTCGACGTCGGCACGGCGAACGTGCGTGCCGCGAGGCAGAACTATCTCGAGCTCGCGCTCGCGTTTCCCGTCGCCGCGGCGGGCCGCTCGTATCAGCAGGTACGCGCGAAACAGCCTGGCACCGGCGTCGCCGCATCGGCGCGGCTGACGGACTGGTCGGATCTGTCGTGGTCCCACGTGGGCCTGACCGGCTCGAAGTACGTGCGCTTCGACCGGACCATCGCGATCGCCGATGCCAGCAAAGGGGACCTCTGGGGCGCCGCGCGGACCTCCGCGACGCTCGCGCGGGCGATGTGGCAGAAACCCGTATCCGCCGTCGTCCCGCTGGCGAGGATTCTGTAGCCATGCCCACCCCGCCGGTCGTCAGACCCACACCGGCGCCCGCGGCCGGCGAGGCGCCGCCGCTGCTGCTGCTGCCGATGCGCCTCGAATACCGAGTCGTGGAGGCCGGCGCCACGCCGACCATGGCGAACACGGCGGCCGAGCGCGCCGCGTGTGCCCAGGCGCTGGCCGCCACGAGATCGCGGCCTCAGGGCGCGGCCGCCAGACGCCGCCTCGTGTCGCAGACGCTTCGCAAACCGTTCACGCTCGCCCGCGCGAGGCAGACGGCGACCGAGATCTGGTTCCGCTGGTATCCGGACGACGCGTTCGTCGAAGGCGGGATCGCGGCGGCGACCGCCGACGAGCAGTCGCTGCTCGCGCAGTGCCGCGCCCTGATGGGCGCGAGGAGATGGTGGGATGTCGGCGACGCGACCGTGGCGGCGGCGTGGCAGGCCTTCGCGCGCGCGGTCGGCCCGCAGCGGGCGGTCCACCTGTTGCGCACCGCGGGCGCCGCCGCCGCGGGCTGGGAAGCGCGGGTCGGACGGATCGCGGCGCTCCCCTCGCGCGTCGAGCTCTTCGCGCTGAGCGGGAGCACGCTGGCCTCGATTGGCACGGGCGCGGCGATTCCGGCAAACGCCGCACAGGAGCGGAGCGCCGTCTCCTACACCTACGAGGCGGTCGAGACCGGCGGCTGGATCGCCGATTTCGGCCGCGCGATCGAGCTCGGAATGGGCCTCACGGTCACGGGCGCTGACGCCGTGGCCGCGTCGCTCGCCGCGGACTGGGTGATCGCCGTGGGCGTCTCCGGCGATGCGGGGCGTACCGAGATCGAAGGGCTGCTGCGCGACCGGATTGCGAACGGCGAATTCGAGTTCCTCCCGCAGGATGCCCCCACCAACAACAGCCCTGGCGAGCGGTCGGTGCTCGTCGATCCGCGCAACGACCTGAGCGGCTTCGTGGCGATCGCGGCGCAGCAGGAGACCGGCGCGCTTGCCGCGGCGTCCGGCGACACGGCCGCCGGACTCCTGTCAACAGCGCTCGGGATCGACCCGGCGGTCCTGCGCACGGCCCCGCGCGCCGCCGATGGCGCGCTCGAAGACGCGCGCGCCATGCTGCGCGTCGTCGGGCCCGCGCTGATCGACCAGGCGCTCGAAGGACTTGCGGCGCTCAAGGGGATCGACGAGCACGCCTTCATCGAGGCCATGGCCGCCAGCGTCTCGCCGCGCGGCACGCTGCCGCCGATCCGCGCCGGACGCAACGCCTACGGCATCGTCGTCATGTCGGACGTGCGCACGCTGACGACGACGGCGACCGGCGCCACGCGGACGGTGCACGAGTTCCTGCGTGGATACGCCGGAATGGCGCGGCAGCTTGCGCCCGCGCACGCCGATCGCGTCGTGCCGGTGCTGCGGCCCGGCGACCCCGCCGCCTCGGACACCCTGGAGACGATCCTGAAGTCGGCTGCCGTCTCGGTTCGCGTCGATGTCGCCGATTCCGGCTCCGACGAGACGGTGTCGATCGGCTGTCCATACGTGGAAGGCTCGGCCGACGACCGCAAGCCGGCATCGTACCTGAAGCTGCTGCGGACGGCCGCGATCGCCCAGCTCCCGGATCCCACGAGCGAGGATCGCACGTGGCCGCTGCTCTATCGCCTTGCGCGGCTGGCGGTGACCCGGGCCGCGCGCGCCGCCCTCGACGCGGATCTTCCAGGAGCGTCGAAGCTGACGCTGGCGGGGTTCGTGGCCGCGAAGACGACCTCGTTTCCGAAACTCAACGCGGCGGCGCTGAAGACGTTGAAGACGAACAACACCGCCTTCGCGAACGGGCTCACGCGCCTGGAGGCGATCGCGGCGCGCGACACCGGCACGGCCCAGCTCGAAACGCTGATGATGGAGGTCATCGATCTGTTTCAGCACCGCATCGACGCCTGGGCGACCGGGCTCGCCGTCGAGCGTCTGCGCGCGCGGCGCCAGCAGGCGCCGAAGGCGGGCCTGCAAGCCGGCTACTTCGGATTCATCGGAAAGCTGCGCCCGACCTCCGTGACCGGGACGACCGGCGGCTACCTCCAGGCGCCGTCGATGGGACAGGCGGTCGCCGCCGCCGTGTTGCGGTCCGCGTATCTGCGTCACCGCGAGGGCGGCGCCTTCGCGATCGACCTGCGCTCGCGACGGGCGCGCCGGGCGATGGCGCTGCTCGACCTGCTGAAGAAGGGCAACTCGCTCAACGAGGCGCTCGGCATGCGCGCCGAGCGGTGGCTGCACGACCGCACCGCCAGCGGGCTCACGCTGGCGCTGCGTGCGGCGTTTCCTCTTCAGAACGTCGAGGCCTTGGACGGCAGCGCGCAGCCGGCGCAGCGGCGGATCTGCGACGGCCTCGCCCTGCTCAACGGGACGCCGACCGGCCTGACGGCCGCCGAGCTGAAGACCGTTGGTCTCCTGAAGGCTGCCCTCGCCGACGACCTCGACGCGTTGTCGGATCTCGTCGTGGCGGAGGCGGTGTACCAGCGCGGACTCGGCGCCGCCGACGCCGCCAACGCGTGGCTGCAGGTGCTGTCCGGGGATCCGGTGCCCGGCGACCCCGCGTTCCTCCGGACGCAGCGGAGCGGGCAGGGATCGACCTACCGCATCGCGCTGGCGGTCGCCGAAGCCACGGCTCCCGCCGGGGCCGGCCCACGGTCGATCGCGGAGCCGTCGGTGGCGAAGCTCGCCGACGACGCCTTGCCGGGCTTCGCGGCGGCCGTCGCGACGGTGGCGGTCTCGCGCCGCAGCAACCCGGCGCAGCGGCACGCGTTCTCGGTGGGGCTGCGGACCGACCTGGGGATGGAGCCGATCGATCTCGTGATCGGCGGCGCGGCCGAGCTTCAGCTTCGGCTGCGGCACGCGATCGTCGAGCGGTGGCTGCGCGACGGGCTCGTCGCGGCCGCGCTCGGCTCGCTCCCGGCGTCGGGACTGGACGCAGTCCTCGCCGCGGACGTGGAGATGTCGGTCGATCTGTCGCTGGGCACGCCGAGCGTCCAGTCGCTGCTGGGGCGCGCCGAGACGCTGCGCCGAGCGGCTCACGGACGGGCGATCGAACCAGCCGACCTCAACGCCGCGGCGTTGCCGGCGCATGTGCTCGACGAAGCGACCGAGGTCCGGCTGACGGCGGGAGCCGTTGCGCGGCTGCGTACGCGCGCACAGGCGCTGGGCGATCGCCTGGCGGCAGATCTGGCCGGTCTTGCGTTGAAGCGTGCGAGCTTCATCCGGCTCGCGGCGCTGGCCGGGTCCGCGCCGCCAACGGGCGGCGCACAGATGGCCGCGCGAATCGAGGCGGATGCCGCGCGCCGGGATCTGATGGACGTCTATCGCCGCGTCTCGGCGTGGGCGGAGCCGGCCACGCTGCGGTCGTTCACGCTCGATGACGCCCTGGCGGATCTCCCGGCGCTCGAGGAACGGCTCCTGCAGGTCGAGGCCCGGCTGGCGGAGCGGCGGGCGGGACTGTCCGGCGCGCTCGCGACGACGCCGGCCGGTACGTACGCGTCGCTCCCCGACGCACGAAGCGCGAGGGCCACGCTGGTTGCGGCGATCCGCGG
>Ga0194121_10012014_pt1 | contig 10181 bp, 7 predicted proteins | sample TA2MahCa50mmetaG_FD_148609 | JGI IMG/M metagenome (GOLD analysis project Ga0194121, IMG submission 148609) | Freshwater microbial communities from Lake Tanganyika, Tanzania - TA2015020 Mahale Deep Cast 50m | ecosystem: Environmental > Aquatic > Freshwater > Lake | place: Tanzania: Lake...
ACACCGGACCCGACGGCTGCCTTTACCTCGTGGACATGTATCACGGCATCCTCCAGCACCGCGTCTTCCTCACGAGCTATCTACGCAAGCAGGCAGAGGACCGCGGCCTCGACAAAGTCATCAAGCGCGGCCGTATCTACCGCATCGTCCACACGGCGAAGCCCCCCGGCCCGAAGCCACAGCTCGCGGCCACCAAACCCGCCGACCTCGTCAAGACACTTACGCACCCGAACGGCTGGTGGCGTGACACCGCGCAGCGACTGCTCGTCGAGCAACAGCCCGCCGCCGCGCTTACGCCGCTCAAGCAAATGGCACTGCAGGCAGCCGACCCGCGCGCTCGGCTGCACGCGCTCTGGACGCTCGATGGCATGGGCCAGCTCGACGCCGACACCGCCATCGCTGCGCTCACGAAAGAACCACACCCAAAAGTCCGTGCCGCCGCCGTGCGCGTTGCGGAGCCGATGCTGAGGACTTCCGACCAAACAAAAATTCTTCCCGCACTCATCGCCTTGGCCACCACCCCGGATGCAGAGGTTCAAGTTCAACTAGCCTTCAGCCTTGGCGAGGCGAAGACCCCTGCTGCCGAAATCGCGATGACCACGCTTGCCCGCAGCGCCGGCTCGAACCCACTTCTCCGTGACGCCCTCATCAGCGGCCTGGCCGTGCGCGAGGTCGAGCTGCTCGAACGTATCGCCGCCGACAAATCGTGGTCGGACAAAGCCAAAGTCAGTGGCGGCGAAGGCTTCATCGGCGCGCTCGCGCGCAACGTTTTCCAGCAGGCGCGCGGCGACCGCGTAAATCGCTTGCTCGAACTCGTCATCCGCAAGGAAACGCCGCAATGGCAAACCCTCGCCATACTCGCCAGCCTCAATGTGAACCCGCCCGCCACAAAAAAAGGCGAACCGCCGCCGCGCGTGAAGTATGTGAAGCTCGCCGCCGCGCCGCCCGCGCTCGCCGCGCTCGCGCAGTCCAGCGACAAAGCCGTGCAAGCTGCCGTCAAGAAGCTCGACAAGGTCGTCGTGTGGCCCGGCAAACCCGGCGTGAACTTGCCCGTCATCAAGCCGCTGACCGCAGCCGAAGAAGCGCGCTTCGACATGGGCAAGACGCTTTTCGAGGCGACCTGCGCCGCGTGCCATCAAGCCCACGGCTACGGCCAAGACGGCCTCGCGCCGCCGCTCGTGGACAGCGAGTGGGTGGCGGGCTCGCCCGATCGCCTCGCCCGCATCATCCTGCATGGCGTCGGCGGTCCTATCACCGTCCTCGGCAAGAAGTGGGATATGGACATGCCCGGCCACGGCACCTTTGACGACGAGACCGTCGCCGCCGTGATGACCTACATCCGCCGCTCATGGGACCACGACTTCGACCCCGTCGCGCCCGACTTCGTGAAAAAAGTCCGCGCTGCCACTGGCGGCCGCGAGTCCGCTTGGACGGACGCGGAGTTGAAGAAGGTGAAGTGAAGTGAGCTGGATCGCGGGCTTCGCGCAGCTTGACCTTTTCCGCGAGCAGGCCAGCTTCCGAATATGACACGCATCCTTGAATGTAATCTGCACGCCACCGGTGAATGCCCCGCCGATTGGGACAAGCTCCCGCTGGCTGGCGAGCATGACATTCGCGTCTGCACCGTCTGTCTTAAGGCGGTTTATCGCTGCCCTAACGCAGAGGATGCGAAGCTGCGCTTGGCCGCCGGCCACCGCGCGGCGGTGGAGGAATAGTGCGGCGAGCGCAGTGCTTCATGGCGGTTTTCTGGTGACACAAATCCGTGTTCAACTGGGTTGATCCGTGGTTAACCTCCGGCCATGAAATCGCATCGTCCGCTCACTCTTTGCTTTGCGATTTTTGCCTGTTTTCGCGGCGAATCCCCCGCCGCCGATGAGACGCTCGCCTTCAACGACGCTTCCCCGAAGCGTTACGAACTGACCGCCCGCGCCAGTCAACTCGACCCGCGCGCGAAGCCGCATCCAGAGATTGAGTTCGACTTCGAGAAAGCCGGCAAGCCGGCGGACACGCAGCACGCATCGGTGGACACGCGCGTGAAGCCACAGGGGAAGCTTGTGATTTGGCTCATGGGCCATAGCGCGCCGCTGGCTGAGCGCGTGAACAGCTACGGGCTGCACTTCCTTCGCGTGCACTATGCGAATGGCTGGTTCGGCAAGTTCGGTAATGACTCGCCCGGCGACGACGGTCTGTTGCTGGGCAAAATCCGGCTTGAAGCGGCGACCGGTGAGGACTTCAGCCCGCTGGTAAACATCCCCAAGCCCGACGGCATGATGGAACGCTCGGTCATGTTCGTGAAATGGCTGGCCAAGGAAAACCCGGCCGGCCGCTGGAGTTACTTCCTCACCGATGACAAATCCGGCCTGCGCTGGGATCGCGTCATCATCTCCGGCAGTTCACACGGCTCGACCACGGCGGCGCGCTTCGCTAAGCACGTGAAGGTGGACCGCGTGGTGATGTTTTGCGGCCCGCGTGACCAAAGCGAGATATGGCAGGCGTTACCGTCCGCCACGCCCGCGAACTGCTACTTTGGCTTCAGCCATGTGCTCGACGGAGGCTGGACCGGCGACCACTACTGCCGCTCTTGGGAGTTGCTCGGCCTGCACCAGTTCGGCCCGCTGGTGGACGTGGACAAAACTCCGTCACCGTTTGGCTTCAGCCGCCGCCTAATCACCGCGGCAGACGTCAAGGGCGACGCGAAGCGCGCGCACAGCTCCGTCGTGCCCGGTGGTGCGTCGCCGAAGGACAAAGCCGGCAAGTTCCTGCACGAGGACGTGTGGCGCTATCTCTTCACGCAACCCGTCGAGCAGACCGGCCCTGCCGTCCCGCGGGACCCAGAGTGCAAGGTGGAAACCAAGCCCGCCGCGAAGAAGGCTGCCAAGTGAATAACACCAATCAACCTCAAGCCGTGAAGTCAGCCCGTCTTCTCCTCTTTGCGTTCCTGGCGTTTTCTTGCGGCCAAATCACTTCCCCTGCCGCGCCTGCCAGGCCGAACATCATCCTCATCCTCGCCGACGACCTCGGCTATGGGGACGTGCAGTGCTACAACCCGCAACGCGGTAAAATCCCGACGCCAAACCTAGACCAGCTCGCATCGCAGGGGATGCGCTTCACTGATGCGCATACGAGCAGCGGCGTTTGTTCGCCCACGCGCTACACGCTGCTGACGGGGCGCTACCATTGGCGCACAAGCTTGCAAGCCGGCATCGTTGGCTATCTGGGGCGGCCACTCATCGCGCCGGACCGGCTCACGCTCGCAGGGCTGCTCAAGCAGCACGGCTACCGCACCGCCGCCATCGGCAAGTGGCATCTCGGCTGGGACTGGGCCATCACACCGGCGCAGCGCCCGCTCTTCGCCGGCTTCGGCGGCAAGGCCGGCGGTGGCGGCGAAGTCACCACCAGCGTCTCGGACGCACATCGCGCGGCGTGGAAGGAAGTCTATGCCAAGCCCATCGGTGGCGGCCCCATCACGCGCGGCTTCGACACTTACTTCGGCACCGACGTGCCGAATTGGCCGCCCTATTGTTTCATTGAAAACGACCGCACCGTGGGGACTCCGACAGAACTGCTCGCGCCCGCGCGGTTGGCAAAAAACCAAGCCAGCATCCAGGGCCCCGCGCTGAAGGATTGGGCGCTCGAAACCATTCTCCCCGCACTCACCGACCGCGCGTGCGCCGTCATCGAGCGCGGCGCGAAGCAAGCGGAACCATTCTTCCTCTACATGCCGCTGACCTCTCCGCACACGCCGCTCGCGGTGAACAAGGAGTGGCAGGGCAAGAGCGGCCTCGGCGACTATGCCGATCTCGTGATGGAAACGGATGCCGCCGTCGGCCGCGTGCTCGCCGCACTGGAGAAGAGCGGCGCAGCGGACAAGACGCTCGTCATCTTCACCAGCGACAACGGGTGCGCGCCGTATATCGGGGTCAAAGAAATGGAGGCGAAAGGCCATTTCCCCAGCGGCCCGTTGCGCGGCTACAAAGCCGACGCGTGGGAAGGCGGGCATCGCGTGCCTTTCATCGTGCGCTGGCCCGGCGTGGTGAAACCCGGCTCGCGCTGCGACCAACTCGTGATGCAGGCGGACTTCATGGCGACCTTCGCCGACGTGCTCGGCACGAAGCTCCCACCCACCGCCGGCGAAGACAGCTTCAGCCTGCTGCCACTGCTGCGCGGTGAGGACAAGGTCATTCGGGAACACGCCATCAGCCACGGGTCCAGCGGGCTCGCATCGCTGCGGCAAGGCCAATGGAAATTCATCGCCGGGCCAGCAGGCGGCGGATTTGGCGGTGTGGCCGCACCGAAAGACAATTCACCTCGCGCCCAGCTCTACGACCTCGCCACCGACCTCGGCGAAACCAAGAACCTCGCCGCCGACAAACCCGAGTTGGTCGCCGAACTCACCGCCGTGATGGACAAGCTCGTGAGCGAAGGCCGCAGCACACCCGGCGCGAAGCAGGCCAACGACGTGCCCGTGAACTGGAAACGCTTCCTCACCGCCGACCCCGCCAACAAGAAAGCCCAGCCCAAGAAAGCGAAGGAGTAAGGAAACCAAAAACGAAGCGAATTCCGAGCGCACTTTGACCAAAACACCCACCGTGTCGCATGCAAAAGTGCCAAACTTATTTGGAGTCCAATTTTACTCTGAGGCCAGATCAGGGGAAAATATGCGTGGCAAACACGTCAGGAAAAAACTCGCGTGGGCCGATAACCAAAGGTCAATTGCCGATTAGCAAAATGCTGGCGATTCGGAATGGAGCCTCTAAACGTTGGTCGTTACGCTGCCGAGATGAACGGTTTGCTGCCCATTCTGCTTCCGCTAGTCGCTGCGCTGGTTTACGTCGCAGGCGCACTGCTGACCAAGCGCGCATCCGAATTTGACGTGGGCATATGGCGCACGGCGTTTCTCGGCAATGTCATCGCCGCCGTCATCTTCTCATTGCTGCTGCCCTTCGGCGGCAACTTCCACGTTGATCTGCTCTGGCAGCCTGCACTCGTAGCGGTGTTTTATCTGCTCGGTCAATTCCTTAACTTCCTTGCGCTCCAAAACGGGGATGTCTCAGTGGCCACGCCGGTGATGGGCTTGAAAATCATTCTCGTCGCCATCTTCACGAAGCTGCTGCTGACCTCCGGCGTCTCGCCGACGCTGTGGGCCGCAGCGACACTGAGTTCCGTGGCCATCGCGCTTTTGAACCGCACCGAGGGCGCGGCGCATCATCACGTCGGGCGCACGGTGCTGTGCGCAGGGGCGTCGGCGACGATGTTCGCCGTTTTCGATGTGCTAGTACAAAAGTGGTCGCCGGCATGGGGGTTGGGACGGTTCCTACCGGTGATGCTGGCCTTCACGGCCATGTTTAGCTTGGGATTCGTACCGTTTTTCAAAGCGCCGCTCTGGGCCATCCCCCGGCCCGCGTGGCCGTGGTTGCTGGGCGGGTGCGCGGGCATCGGGCTGCAATCGGTTATCTTCGTGAGTTGTATCGCGCACTTCGGTGGTGCGGCGCAAGCGAACGTGATTTATAGCTCGCGCGGGCTGTGGAGCGTGGTAGCGGTGTGGGCCATCGGGCATTGGTTCGCGAACAAGGAACAACACCTTGGCGCGGCCGTGCTGCGCTGGCGGCTGGCGGGCGCGGTGATGATGATGACAGCGATTGCGCTAGTACTGGGTTAAGGCCCTTTGACACTTGCCAGCGCCGTCAGCGTCCGGCTTACTTCGCCGGAAATTTTCGCCATGCCGCTCTCCGCTGAACAACTCGCCAAAGCCAAGTCCCTCGGGTTTTCTGACCGCCAGATCGCTTACCTAACCGGGCGCACCGAAGACGAGGTCCGTATTGAGCGCAAGCGCCTCGGTCTGGTGCCCAGTTACCGCCTCGTGGACACCTGTGCGGCGGAGTTCGAGGCCTACACGCCTTACTACTACTCGACCTACGACCGCGGCGACGATGAGGTGAAAGGCAACACGGCGCGGAAGGTGATGATTCTCGGAGGCGGCCCGAATCGCATCGGACAGGGCATCGAATTTGATTACTGCTGTGTCCACGCCGCCTTTGCCCTGAAGGAGGACGGCTTCGAGACCATCATGGTAAACTCGAACCCCGAGACCGTTTCCACCGACTACGACACATCGGACAAACTCTTTTTCGAGCCGCTTACTTTGGAGGATGTGCTGCACATTTACGAGCGGGAGAAATGCTGGGGGGCCATCGCGCAATTCGGTGGGCAAACACCGCTAAACCTCGCACTCGGCCTGCAGAAAAACGGCGTTAATATCATCGGTACCAGCCCGCAGAGCATAGAAATCGCTGAGGACCGCAAGCTCTTTGCCGCGATGCTGGACAAGCTCCAGATTCCCCAGCCGCCCAATGGTACAGCTACGACTGCCGATGAAGCGCTGGCCGTAGCAAAGCGGCTGACATACCCTGTGCTAGTGCGGCCGTCGTTCGTGCTTGGCGGGCGCGCGATGCAAATCGTCTTCTCCGAGCAGGAACTGCGCGACTATTTCCACTATAACGCCGCACTGGAGATCTCCGCCGGCCGCCCCGTGCTCGTGGACAAGTTCCTCGAAGACGCAACCGAGGTAGACGTGGACTGCATCGCGGACGTGGGCTTGCCCAACGGCGGCACTATCGTCATCGGCGGGATGCTTGAGCACATCGAGTTCGCGGGGGTTCACTCTGGCGATGCTGCGATGGTCCTGCCACCGCACACGCTTTCTCCGTCCGTCATTGGAACCATCCGCCGCTACACGCACGCCATGGCCCAGGAACTCAAGGTCGTCGGCCTGATGAACGTGCAATACGCCGTGAAGGGCGAGACAGTCTATGTGTTGGAAGTGAACCCCCGCGCTAGCCGCACGGTGCCCTTCGTCAGCAAGGCTATTGGTAAACCACTCGCCAAACTCGCTGCGAAGGTGATGGCCGGGAAAACCCTGAAGGAACTGGGCTTCACCACGGAAATCTGGACGAAGTATTGGGCCGTCAAGGAATCCGTGTTCCCGTTTAACAAGTTTCATGGGCAGGACATTTTGCTCTCCCCCGAGATGCGCTCTACCGGTGAAGTCATGGGCCTCGATGCCGACCTCGGCGTGGCTTACGCGAAGTCGCAGATGGCCGCAAACTCACCGTTACCACTCAAGGGCAACGTTTTCCTCAGCGTAAGTGACGCACACAAGAGTCACGCCGTTGAAGTCGCGCAACAGTTCGCCGGCTTGGGCTTCGAACTGATTGCCACCAACGGCACCGCCGCCGTGCTCGAGCGGGCCGGGATAAAAGTGCGCCGGATTTTCAAACTCGGCGAGGGCCGGCCCAACGCGATTGACCTGCTTAAGAATAAAGAAATCCAGCTCGTCATTAACACCCCGGCTGGCCAGTCCCCGCGCGCGGACGAAATCAAAATCCGCACCACAGCGGTCTACACCGGCACGCCCATCATGACCACGCTCTCCGGCGCGCGCGCCGCTGCGCTGGGAATTGCCGCGTTGAAAAAGAGCAGCTACGCGGTACGGACGGTACAGGAGTATCTCTAACGCCTGAGCCGCCGACTTCCATTTTCAGCACGCAACCCAGCAGGGGTGGGCTTCTGTTAAAGCTCATCGGTTATTACTAGCGGTGGTGATCAAATCTATTGATTGTCCTTGCGGTTAGCCGATATTACGTATACATATGAATACGAAGGGAACGCCGCAGTCTAAAGACTAAAACTAATATGAAAACGTTTCTGATACTCGGTCTCGTCCTCGCCACCACCCTAACTTCCCAAGCCCAACTATTTAGCCGCGACAACCTCGGCTCGGCCGTGATGGGCGGCATTCTGGGCGGCGTCATTGGGCACAACTCGGGCCGCCGGACCGCCGAGGGTATCGGCATCGGCGCGGGCACGGGCCTGCTGCTCGGCGCGCTGGCAAATGACTACCGGCGCCAGGCCGGCTGGGAGGCTGGGTCGGTTGCCGGACCTATTGGCTACGGCTACGGTTTTGGTGGCCAGAACCGCTACGCGACCACGGGCACCGTATTGGGCGGCATCGCGGGCGGCGTCATCGGCCATAATAACGGCCGGCGCACAGCGGAGGGCGTCGCCATCGGCGCGGCTTCCGGTCTGGTGTTGGGCGCCATCGCCGACCAAAGCCTGCGCCAACCGGCGAACTACTACCACGCCCCCGTAGCTACCCAGCCAATTCCAGTGACCACGCACCCGCTGCATCACTATCACCATCCACACGCAATGCCGGTTGTCGTGGCGCAGCCCGCTGTCGTGACCACACCCATTGCGAGCGGTTACGTCGCGCCTAGCGCAGCCACCGGCACCGCGCCGATCCAAGCCCAGACCGTCATCATCAACAACTATTACGGTGGCGGCGCCATGGGCTCAGCGAATGCGCTCTTTGGCCGCTAAGTCCTCGCCTTTATTGCATCGGCGGGAAAACCCGCTCAACATCCCTCATTATGAAACTGAACCTTGCCCGTTGGAGTGTGTCCTTGAGTTACGTTACCGTCGCTGGTCTGCTGGCTGGGTGCGCGAGCGGCGTGCAAAACCCACGTGGCGTCTCCGTCACTGAGATGCGCCCGGATGAACGTGGTTTCGTCGCCGGCACCGGCGTCGAATCCCAAGACCTTGTCCGCGTGGCCGATAAGATGGCGCGCGGCATCGTGGGAATTCCGCAAGTCCTCCGCGCGCAGGGTACCCCGCGCGTCGTGCTCGACCCCGTGGTAAACGAAACGCGTTTCCCGATTAACAAGGACATCTTCCTTACCCGCATCCGTGCGCAGCTCAATTCGCAGGCCGCTGGCAAAGTCATCTTCCTCGCCCGCGACCGCATGGCCACGCTCGAACGCGAGCGCGACCTTAAGCGTTCCGGCCAGGTCACCAGCGGCAGCGACCCGAACGTCGTCGAGTTCAAGGGCGCGGATTTCTTCCTCACCGGCAAGCTCTCCAGCCTCACCACGCGCTCCTCGAAGGGCGTGAGCGACTACATCCTCTACACCTTCCAACTTATCGACGCACGCACCAGCGACATCATTTGGGAAGGCTTCGAGGAAATAAAGAAGCAGGGCCTCGAAGACGCGGTGTATCGCTGAGCGGCGTGAGGCGGACACTCTTGTCCGCCGGTGCTCAACTCAACCAACGCGCTATGCACTCCGCCGAGCCAACCCATCCTCCGGCTCGTCAGTCAAACGAATCGTGCGCCTCTCTCACTAAGGCCGGGCTGGAGCCCGGTGCTAAAGAAAGGCTCGCCTCACTTGCCTGCGTTACCATGGCGTTGCTGACGCTCACCGGCTGCGCCACCTACTCCGACGGCTCCGTCGCCAACTCCGCTTCCCCATCCGCGCAGGCCCCCGCCACACCGCGCCGCGACCAAGTCCTCTGGTGCTACCGCAACGCCGCGCTCGCCATGCGGGCGGGCCGCTTCGACCAAGCCAAGACCGAACTCGACGACGCCATCTCCCGACTCGGCGGCATTCTCGGCCCAAACAAAGACGCCGCCAGCGCTCGCCGCCTCTTCAACGAGGAGGCCAAAAAGATGTTCATCGGCGAGCCCTACGAGCGCGTGATGGCCTACTTCTATCGCGGCATCCTCTACTGGATGGACGGCGAACCCGACAACGCCCGTGCCTGCTTCCGCACCGGCCAGCTCCTCGACAGCGACGCCGAGAACAAAACCTACGCCGGCGATTGGGCGCTGCTCGATTACCTCGATGGCCTCGCCTCCGTGAAACTCGCCGCCGATGGCTCCGACGCCCTCGCCCGCGCGCAAGCCCACACCCGCGCCACGCCACTCCCGCCCTACTCCCCTCGCGCGAACGTCCTGTTCTTCGTCGAGTTCGGCAACGGTCCGTTGAAATACGCCGCCGGTCAGTTCCGCGAGCAACTTCGCTTCAGCAAGGGCAATTCCGGCGTAAAGTCCGCCGCCCTCAAAGTCGCCAGTCAAACCCTCCCCGCGCCGAGCTACGACGACCTATATTTCCAGGCCGCCACACGCGGCGGCCGCGTGATGGACCACATCCTCGCTGGCAAGGCACAGTTCAAGGCCGGTGCGGACTCCGTCGGCGATGTAGCCATCGTCTCCGGGGCCATCCTCGCCTCGCAACAAAAACGGCACAGTAACGCGGACGAAGTCGGCGCGGGCCTGCTGCTCTTCGGCCTCGCCAGCAAGCTCATCTCCGGCGCAACGAATCCGACCGCCGACACCCGCTGCT
>Ga0194121_10012018_pt1 | contig 10179 bp, 5 predicted proteins | sample TA2MahCa50mmetaG_FD_148609 | JGI IMG/M metagenome (GOLD analysis project Ga0194121, IMG submission 148609) | Freshwater microbial communities from Lake Tanganyika, Tanzania - TA2015020 Mahale Deep Cast 50m | ecosystem: Environmental > Aquatic > Freshwater > Lake | place: Tanzania: Lake...
GCGTACGGTTGACGACGAGCGCCACGGGCAGCGTCGCCGCGGGCGCCAGCCCAACGACGGTCCAGGCCCAAGCGCCGATCCCGCCCGGACGCATCTCCGCGCGCCAGCGGGCGTTGCCCGTCAGCATTAGCGCATCAAGCCACGGACTGCCGCTCGACCCGAGTGCGAGATCGGTCGCCGCCGCCGCGAACTCCGCGGGCAGGCCGCGGCCGAGCCACGCGGAGGCGATGCTGGGCGCCAGGACGAACGCCTCGAGCGCCAGAAACGCAAGGACGCCAAGCGCCGCATTCCCAAGATGGCGACGCGCGACGCCGACGCTGCCTGCGCGGATCAGGCGCCACATCAGCAGCGCCACGAGCAGGATCGTAACGTACGCCAGATAGTGCGGGCTCACGGCGGCTATGGCCAGCAGGAGGCCCGTGGCCACGGCGAAGCGCCGCGACTGCCGTCGGAACGCCAACACGGCGGTGGCAAGCACCGCCGGCGCCAGCGCGTAGCCGGCCAGCACCCCAAGGTGCTCCACGCGCGCCATCGCCCACGGATTGAGGGCGTAGAACAGCCCGGCGGTGAGCGCCCCCGACCACACGTGCGGGATCGATCCGCGCGTCGCGCCGATCGCCACGCCGAAGAAGAGATACATCGTGACAAACGCGAGCAGCGATTGCCCCACTACCAGCCCACCCAGCACCTCGGAGGTGGTACGGCCCGCGGCCGCGCCCCCTGCGAGCGCGGGCGCCATGAGCGGGGCCATGCTCAAGTGCCCGAGGGCGCTCAGCCCGTCGGGCGCCAGGAGCGGAAAGAAATCGCCGAGCGCGTCGCTGATGTAGAGGGGGTACTCCAGATCGCGCTGGAAAAGCTCGCCGCCCGTGCCAACGAATCGCCACCAGGCGAGCCAGACGACGGCAAGCCCTACGAGCGGCGGGCCCGCCGCAGGTCCGGTCCGGCGGGCCCAGCGGACTACCACCGCAGGCGCCCGGAACATCGGTTAGACGCCGCTCACTGGCGCGCCTCAGTCAGCGTCAGGTCGAGGCGCCGGCACGCGGGGCAAACGAGGAGATCAAGCGACGCACGCCGCACACTTCCGGCACCTCGCCTGTCAGGCCCTGCCCACCCGCCGCCCTCGCCGCGCATCGTTCTCATGCTGACCGCCACGGACGTTCACGTGTCGAGATCGCTGCGTGCCTTTGCCACCAAGAAATCGCCGATGCCGAGGCAGTCGAGGCCGGTGCTGAAAAACGTGCGCAGGGCGTCCCGCGGGCTCATGACGATTGGTTCACCCTTGTCGTTGAAGGAGGTGTTGAGGACCGCCGGGATGCCAGTCAGTGCCTGGAACTTCTTGATCAGCCGGTAGTAACGCGGATTGGCGGCCTCCGTCACGGTTTGCGAGCGCACGGTGTGGTCGACGTGCGTCGCCGCGCTGAGCCGTTCCCGCCACTCGGGCTTCACCGTGAAGGTCAGGAGCATGAAGGGCGAGGGATGCGCGTTGTATACCAGCCGGTCCGCCTCCTCCGCCAGCATCGAAGGCGCGAACGGACGCCACGGCTCGCGATGTTTGACTTCCGCATTGACCTTGTCCTTCATCTCGGCGATCCCTGGATGCGCCAGGATGCTCCGGTTCCCCAGGGCACGCGGCCCGATCTCCATACGGCCTTGGAACCAGCCGACGATCTTGCCCTTCGCGAGCAGCTCGGCGGTCGCCTGCTCGATATCGGCCGGCCGGTAGAACGGGACCTTGCTCTCGGCCAGTACGGCTTCGATTTGCGCGTTCGAGTACTCGGGCCCCCAGTACGCGTGTTCCATGGCGAAGCCTCCAGGGGCTCCGTGCCGCGCGGCCACCTCGGCCGCCGCGCCGATAGCCGTGCCGGCGTCGTGCGCGGCGGGCTGGATGAAAATGTCGTCCACCCATTCCTGCGCCAGGATCTTGGCGTTCATGTCGCAGTTGAGGGCGACGCCGCCGGCCAGGCACAACTTGCGCAAGCCCGTGCGCCGGTGCAGGCCTGCGGCCAGGGCTAAGCCGGCTTGCTCCAGCCGGTGCTGCACGCTGGCCGCAAGATCACGCTGCTCCTGAGTGATCGCCTCCCCCGGATTGCGACGAAACCGAAACTCGTTCCAGAACTCCGTCTGGTTGTACCAGCGGCGCATGTGGTAGTCGTGGTCGGCGATGCGCAGGCCGCTGAGGTTCATGGTCGGGTTTCCGTAGGCGGCGAGACCCATGACCTTGCCCTCGTCCAAGTGCCGGACGAAGCCCAGCAGCGCCGTGGTGTTGCTATAGAGCGAGCCGAGTGATTGCTCAATGGGTTTGCGGCCAAACACTTGGATGCGACCGTTGCGCCCGACGCCCAGCAAGGCGCTGTCGTCCTCTCCGCTGCCATCCACCGTGAGGATGTTGGACGCGTCGAAGCCAGAGACCCGATAGGCGCTGGCGGCGTGCGCCACGTGATGGCGCACGTGGATCCAAGGTTTGCCCGCGAGTTCTGGCAGCGCTTCGAAGAGGCGCAGCCGCAGCTTGTAGTTCTGGATCAGGTACTCCGCGACCGAAGCGGGGGTGAGCACAAAGTCGTGCCGCGACAACCCACGGGCCGTTCCGAGCAGGCGCAGCACGCCGTAGGCGATCGGCGCGGCGAAACCCACCGCCACATAGTCGATGTCGCGCGCGGCCACGCCCGCGAACTCAAGGCACCACCGCGCCGCACTCACCGGCGGTGTGCGCGGCGCCTGCTTGATGCGGTTGAAGCGTTCCTCTTCAGCCGCCGCGATCAGCCGCCCGTCCTGCACCAATGCCGCGGCGGTATTCCACGAAATAGTCGCGGCGAGTCCCAGGACGTTCATGACATGCTCTCGGAACGGCCGGGCGCCGCGCATGCGGGCTTGATGGCAACGCCGAGAAACCGGCGCCCTGGCTCCTCGACACGATGGTGCCCGGATGATACGACATCCTCTTTCGCGGCCACGTTCGGTCGGTGTACTCCGGGGGCACTCGCCGGCCGGGGAATCCGCGTCCGAGCCTTTTCCCATCACTCCGCACGGTGAGACGCGTCGCTCGCGCAGGCGCTATGGGGCCCGCGTCAGGATTCGCTTCCGGCTGCCGTAGGCCGTGCGCGTCGAGGCGACCGGGCGACCATCGCCCCACCTCGCCCGTCCACGGAGCGGGCAGGCGCCGCCTCCCCTCTGCGTGCGGTGCTCGCCCTTGTGCAGAGCGCACGTTGGGCGGAGGGCAAGTTATGGGCACGCTGGTCGGAGGTCTGATCGAACCAGCGTCGCGCGATCAAGTACCCTGATTCCCCGTGAGTGTGCATGGGGTGAACCGTCGGGTGCGAGGGTACGGGCGGACGGAGCGAACGCACGGTCTGGCAGGTCGATCCACGCGCGTAGGGAGCTGCCGCAGGTGCGTGCCGCGAGCGGGGCGCGCGGTCGCGGGTCGCGGGCCGGCGGCACGCCCCGCGTGTGAATGCTGACGCGTCTCGGTCGACGCCGCGGCGACGTGGCCTTTGGCGCAGGGGATCGTTCCACCGTTGCGGCGCAGAACCCGTTCTTCCGCTGGCTGGTGGAGTGGCTCGACGAAGAGTTGGACGGCACTCGCATGCTGGACGCGGGGTGCTGGAACGCGCCGCTGGGCATCTACCTGTGCGGGCGCGAGGCCCACGTCACGTACGTCGGAGTCGACCTGAGCGCGGAGGCGTTGCGGGCGGTCCGCCGGCACGATCGGGACTTGCGCCTCGCACGGGTGGACCTGGCGCGCGGGATTCCGTTCGCGGCGGCGTCCTTCGATGGCGTCGCCCTCATCCAAACCTACGAACACCTGCCCCGGAGAACCGAGGACCTTGCGGTGCGCGCGCTCGCCCGTCTCGTCCGGCCCGGCGGCTGGTTCGTGCTGTCAACCGAATTGAACGGTCCCATGAACTTCTTGGATCCGGCGTGGTATTTCGGCCATCGCCACTACTGGCCGCGAGACGTGGCCCGGGTGCTGGAGGCGGCGGGGTTGGTGATCGAGCGGCAACAGGTCAACGGGGGACCGTGGCAATACCTGGACATGAACGCCATGTACGTGGTCAAGCATCTTCTGCGCCGGGCCTATCGAACCCCCGCCTGGTTGCGCGCCCGTGCCGAGCAGGAGTACGAAGGGGTGCCACGCTGGCTGGCGACCCGCATGTTCCTCAAGTGCCGCCGGCCGGCTTCCGCGCGAAGCACATAATGCAGTCGCCTAGTCCGGCAGCATCGAGAATCTGATCCGCCAGCGCTATGGCTAACCGTCCCACTGCGGTGGCCGACACCTTGAGCGTAGGCGCCATGGTCCCAACAGACGTGTGGTGGAGTTCCGCCGGACGCAGGCCGCCCTGGGCAACCAGCCGGGTCAGCGTGGCGGGCGTGAAATGGCTGACGTGGACCGGCACATCCCACCCCGACCACTGCGCGCCCAACATGCGCGCGGCCAGCCCCGACGCGTTTGGTACCTGCAGGATCGCCCAGCCGCCGGGTCGCAGCAGGCGAGCGGCCTCCTGCATGCCAGCCAGCGGATCGAGCAGATGCTCGAGCACGCTCCAAAGCCGAACCACGTCGAAGGATTCTGGTGGGTAAACCAAGTCCACGAGCTCGCCAACCGCGACCGGAAGGCCGAGTTTGGAAGCGTTGGCCGCCGCGTGCTCCGAGATGTCAAGTCCGGCGACGTCCCAACCGGCCGCCCGCGCGTCAAGCAGGAAGGCGCCGTCACCGCACCCGACATCGAGCAGGCGCGACCCGGGGAGCGGCCTGGGAGCCCAGCCGAAACGGCGTCGCGCCAGGCGCGCCCAAACAGCAGCAGCCGGTCGTGCCGGGGCGCCGGGGCGCGCGTAGTAGTAATGGACGACGTGCCGGCGCACGTCCCGCCGAAGCCCCGCCAGCCAGCCCCCGTCGTGCGAGCCGCCCCGGGATGCCTCGACCGTCGAGTAGTAGGTCCCCGAGTCGTAGTAGGCCTTTAGCTCAGCCGGCGCCGTCCGCGGGCGGGTCATGAGCAGCCCGCAAGCGACGCAGCGGACGATCTCGAACCGCGTGCCTGGACGGTAGCGCGAGGACGGCCGGAGCCCTGTCGATGCGTGATTGGCGCCGCCGCAGAGTGGGCACGCCAGCGCGCCGGTCACGCCGTAGTCTCCGCGCGGCGCGGCTCGGGCGCGCCAGGCGTTGCGGCGCCAGAGCGCCACCCATGCGGCCGCGAGGGATCATCATGCCGCGGCGCATCGCCGCGGTCATCATGGCGTACGGACGTCACATCGTCAGCTTAGGACAGACATGGGTCGGACGAGCAGCGGCCGCAGCGACCCGCCATTCGGGCCATGGACGTCTAGGTCGGGTGCGCAGCGGCCGCGCCATCGTTAGTTTGCTCATCCGTTCGCCGCCACGCGCGATGCCATGCCGGGCAGGTTCGAACCCATTTGCCGTGTCGGTTCACTCCGCGCTGGGGCCGGACGGGGAACCAGCCACCGGGAAGCTCCGGCGCGCGCCTAGGCCTGGATCGCGACGATTCCGCTGAGCGTCGTGTACGCCACGTGTCCGTTCCGAATCTCGAACGCAAGCAGCGGTATGACCTGGCGTACTCGGAGCGCACCGGAGCCTTCCGGGAGACCTGCCAGGGTCAGCGCCAAGAAGTAGAGGCCATCCGCCGGTACGCCGACATCCGCCGCAATCCCTGCGCCTTCGAGCGTGAGGGGACGCGCGCGAAACCGAAGCTGTGCCATCTGTCGCTCAACGGAGAGAACCAGCGGGCCAGCCCACCAGGCGGCTGACTGCGTCAGGTCGCGACTGGCGACCGCCACGCCCGCGTCGTCGGCGCGGTACATGCGCAGCTCTGTTCCGTCCTCGAATGCGGTGCCGCCGGGATTCCGATACCAGAGGTGAATCACGGCCGTGTCGCCGTCTAGGCCGGTGTCGAATCCAAGTCCCGCAGCGGGTTCGTCTGCGCGCAAACCGGCTGCCCTACGTCGGACCTGGACGAACGGCGCGATCTCTTGCCCCTCCCATCGAATGCGCAGTTCTGGACAGCGGGCGTCGGCAACTTCGAAGTCCTGAGGAACGCCGGTCAGGCTGATCGCCCGAGGCCCGACGTACAGGCGGTCACCCGGTCCCCCGAGCACGCGGAACTGGAGCCCGCTAGCCGATCCGTCGCAGATCGCGGCGACGTCTGCGGGAAGACCATCGGGCTCCGTCCCGGGGCGCCACGGGCGACTCCACGCGTCGTTGGGCACGGCGTACGCCGACCAGCCGTAGCCTGACCAACGGGCATCGCTTCGATCCATGCCGAGCGTGGTCGGCGTGTCCTCAGCACGCGTCATGGTCAGGCCCTGTGGCGGCGGGCGTCGGTATGGCTGAAGGCTCGGGTTCGCATCGGTCCGCGGCAGATAGGTCGACGGCCCGAAGAGCTGGAAGCCCCTTGGGAAAGTGAGCAGCACGGTCTGCCCCTCAGGTTCATTGACGGGGATGGCCACGGTCACCGCGGTTCTGCCGTCACCCAGCTCGGCCAGGCGCCGAAGGCTGTGGGGACTCGGAGGATCGGTTCCCGCCTGCGAAAGCACCTCGACCACGCGAAGCTCGCCGCCTCGCGGAGTGACGTGCCGGAAGACCTCCCGAAACTGGGTCGCATCCTGTAGGGCGAGGCGTGCCGAGGACGCAAGCCTTTCGACCAGCGCCGGCGTTACGTACACGTGGGTCACGCCGAGATCCTCGAGATCCTGCCGTGCCAAGTACGTCGTGGCATCCACGAAGGCCGGGGCAGGCAGGGGATTGAAAAGCGCGATCGTTCGTCCCGACATGGGGGCCGGCAGACCGGACGTCATGGACACGAGCGACGGGTCGAGGGCGAGTACGCGGGCCGACGTCGGAAGCCAGCGCCGCATCCAGTCGAGCGCCGGCCATTCTTCCCGGAGCACCGCCGCGTAGCGCGTGGGATTGTCCGTTCGGACGATTGGATCGTGCACTCGGGGATAGCCGACGTCGATCCCCTGCTGGGCCAACCGGACCGATGAGACGAGCCGCGGCAAGACGGTTGGCGCCACAAGGAAGACGACGATCATCGTTCCCCCCAGCCACCGCCAGGGCATAGGGAGCCGTGCTGCGGCCATCGCAAGCGCGCAGACGGTACCGATCGCTGCCAGCGCGTAGGCGAGCGTGAGCAGGCGCGGGTCGACGCCGGAGACGTTGACGACGAGAATCTGCTTGAGCACGAACCCGGCGGCGGCGCACGCACCGAGCAGGCCGAGCGAAACCGACCGAAACGCCAGCGCTCCGAGAACGACCACGAGCATCAGGACCAGTGCGCCGACGCCGACCGCCAGCGGCGATCCCCCGGACGCGAATCCCGGTGAGAACGCCAGCGGGTCTGGGTTGATCCCCATCGAAGGGGCCGGACCACCCGTACGTCGCAACAAACCATCCGTCACCGCGCCGCCCATGAGCACGGCCATGGTGACGCCGGCCGCCACGGAGATTCCCAGTCCCATCCGTTCACGCCGAGGGAGCCGCCACGCCTGCACTACCGACCACGCGGCGAGCGCTGGCACGGTCAACAGAAAAACCGCGGTCTCCGCCAGGGGCAGGCATCCTAGGCCGCCCGCGAGTGCCGTCCAGCGGCGCGTCCCCGCGGGCAGGCCAAGCGCTCCAGCGAGGAAGAGGATCAAGGACAGACCGAGCGCCTGGTAGGGCGCGTTCAGCCACACCGGCCCGACGCGAGCATCGGAGACCGCGCTCGCCGGAATGCCAAGGGCCCACACGAACTCCCCCAAGCCGCCTTGCGGCGCAGGCGCGTAAAGGGGACCTGGCACCCCCGCGAGCAACGTTCCAAGCGAGGGTCCGATGTAGGCGGCAACCAGACCTGCGCCTCCCGCTAGCGCAGGCGGCGCTCCCAGGTCACGCGCCAGCGCCAAGGCCGTGACGGCGACGACGGCCGACAGGAAAGGACTAAGAAGGTAGAAGGCGGTCCAGGGCGGGGTGCCCGCGGCGTTCATCAGCGTGGCGGCCAGGAGGTCGACTCCGTAGTGGTACGCCGCCCCCACCGTCGGACTGACTGGTGAAACGGGCGGAAAGAATCCGCGCGCGATCGTGGAGGCAAGCGGCAGGTGCCACGGCTCATCGATGAACAGTGCGTTGGTCCGGTTGGCGAGGCCCACGGTGAGGACAGCAAGGAAGAACGCTGCGCCGAGCAACGGCCCGGGAGCAAGGCGACGCCGAAGGGTGCCCTTTCGAAACAACCGCAGGCCGAGGCCGAAAGCCACGCAGGACGCCAGGGTGAGGCCTAGCCAGGACCCGGGGAGCCCGGGCAACGCCCATGCCGCCACGTTCAGCGCCAACAGATGCAGTCCCACGCCGACGATCGGCGCGTAGCCCAGCCACACCGCGTGCGTCCGGTTGGCGAAGAACCACCGACTCATGGGCGCCCCGCTCACGGCCATCCACCCCAGCAACAGGAACCCTCCGACCACTGGAGGCCAGACGGGATCGGCGGGATTCACGGGTGCGACGGTGCCCTGGCGTGGAAAGCGAGGGAGTCTAGCTCATGGTTCGACGACGGCGCCGTTCGCGGGCCGCAGGGCCACGCATGGAGGGCTGCGCGCGTCCGGCGTCGCGACGGCCTCCGTGCGCATCGAGGTGCGCCTGATGGGCTGCGGAATTCACGTCGCCTGCTAGGGACGAACCCGCGTCCGATGCGTAGCCGCAGCCACGGCCCGGCAGGGCGCTCCGACGGACCCATCCACGGTCGCCGGAGGCGGCGCGCGGCGCACGCACGACGGGAACGGGACGTGGCTGGGCCCCGCGCATGCGCTCCGCCTACACTTCGGCAGGGTCGTGCGGGGAGGACTTCGGTGGCTGCCTTCGAAGAGCTCAAGGGCCGCGTGGCGGTGGTGACGGGCGCCGCCCAGGGGATCGGGCGGGCGACCGCCACCACCCTGGCCGCCCACGGCATGGCGGTCGTGGTCGTCGATCTCAACGACGCGCGCGGCGGCATGGTCGTGCGCGAAATCGAGCAGGCCGGCGGCCGGGCCACCTACGTACACGCCGACGTGGGTACCGCGGCCGGGTGTCATGCGATGGTCGACACCGCCGTGCAGGGCTTTGGCGGCGTGTACGCGCTGGTCAACAACGCCCGCTGGCACCCGCACGTGCCGCTGACCGAGATCGTTGAGAGCGATTGGGACCGCAGCCAGGCCGTCCTGCTGAAATCGCACTATCTGGCCTCGAAATACGCGATCCCGCATATGATCGCGGGCGGCGGAGGCGCGATTGTGGGCATCTCATCCGTGCACGCCATCCAGGTCACCGACAACGAGGCGTCGTACGAGGCCGCCAAAGCGGGCATCAACGCGCTCATGCGCAGCATCGCCTGCGCCTACGGTCCGCAGAACATCCGCGCCAACGCCATCATGCCCGGTGGCATCGTGACCGACGTGAAACAGTCCGCCTGGGAGACCAACCTCGAGCAGCAGGCGCTGACCAGGTTGCAGAACCCGATCGGACGTCCTGGCTTCGCACAGGACATCGCCAACGCGGTGCTCTTCTTGGTATCCGATCTGGCGTCCTTCGTCACGGGCGAGTCGCTGGTGGTGGATGGCGGCATGTCCATTCAGCTCGCCGGCGTCGCGACGCACAAGGCGCTGGCATGGGAGCGGGCCGGACGGCCGTGCGCGTGACAGCGGGGCAGGTCGCCCCGCCTGCCCGGGCGGGCCGTGCTCCGGGCGGACCCTCACGCTCCCCGCTGGAACGCACGGCCGGGGGCAGACCGGCCCGGCACGCCGTCCCGCTCCGGCGCGCCGCCGCAGCGGGACGGACGCCGGCGAACTGTCACTGGCAGTTCGCCGCCTGGCCGTCCGTCCCCCCTACGACCAATCGAAGACGATCTTGCCCGCCGTGGCGGCGTCGGCCAGGTGGAACATCTCGACCGCCTGCGCCGGGCGCACCCGGTGCGTGACCACGCGCTGGATCGGCAGCCGGTGGCGCCGCAGGAAGGCCAGCAGGTCTTCCCATTCGTAGAGCTTGAAGATCCACGAACCGCGCAGCGTGACTTCCTTGGCCATGAGCTGCTGCGACGGCCGGATGGTCGTATCGTGGCTCACGCCGACCTCCACGTAGGTGCCGTGCACGCGCAGGGCGTCGATGGCGTTGGTGCGCGCCGCCACGGCCCCGCTGGTGTCGATGCTGGCGTGCACGCCCTCGCCCGCG
>Ga0194121_10012022_pt1 | contig 10177 bp, 2 predicted proteins | sample TA2MahCa50mmetaG_FD_148609 | JGI IMG/M metagenome (GOLD analysis project Ga0194121, IMG submission 148609) | Freshwater microbial communities from Lake Tanganyika, Tanzania - TA2015020 Mahale Deep Cast 50m | ecosystem: Environmental > Aquatic > Freshwater > Lake | place: Tanzania: Lake...
ACTGGCCGCGGTGTAGCCGCATTCAAGAACGATCTGACGCATGAGGGCGTGGGCCAGAGAGTGCAGCAGCACGAGTCGAACACCGGGAAAGTCGTCCTGGACCGGCTCCAGCTTCCTGAGCTTGCGCCAGGCCTTGTGCGAATCAAGAAACTCCTGCTGGAGCCGTTGTACCTCGGGCTTGGCCAGCCAGGCGGCCAGTGCCTCCTCGCGAATGCGCAGGAAGATTCCTTCGCCGCGCACTTCGGAGGCCGGTAGCCATTTCGGGCTCTCGCGGCACAGCTTGGTCAGGCGGCCATCTTTGAGTGTGGTGGCTTCAACAAAGTCGGAATTCGACTCAATGCGGGTAAATCCGAGCAACGCTCTGACCTCACGGATACGCTCGACGAGCACCGTATCTTCAAAGAAAGCCTCGAACCCTTTGGGCGGCGCGGCCTGCCGCAGCTTGAAGTCGCGGCTCTCTGCCGCTGAACCCGGGTTGGAGAAGACAGTCCACTCCGGTAATTTGAGGTCTTCCGGCGGTGCCTTGCCCTGTTGTCTACCAGCGCGCTTGCTTTCGATTGCGGCCCAGATTTCTTCGTCCTTGAACTCCGAAAACAGCGGAATCAGCGACTGAAATTTCTGCAGTTTCTTGCGTAGCAAACGGACCTCGTCGAGGCCGTCCGTATCCTTGAGTTCGGCCCATTGTTCCTCAACGTTCTTGCCGAGCTTGTCTGTGGCCCGCGGTATAGACAGTGCCGACAATACCGTCGGAAACCAGCTGTTCGATGCGCCCAACAATATCGTCTTGGCGTCCTCCTTGCAGTCCTTGTCATTCAGCCGAAGATGCGGATGGTGGCCGGAGCAGGAGAAGGGAGAATCCGGGTCGAAGGCGTCCGTCATGCGCCGATTGACTCCGCATCCGCACCGCACTTCAATATCGGAAGCGTCACCCGAGGCGCCGAATTCACGCAAGGTAAGTTGCGATCCTTCGCAGGGAACATTTCCCTTATGCACGAAGTTTCGCCACGGGAAGTCTGTCAGGTGCCCCTCGCGACATGCCAGAAGGAATCGAACCGAAAGTGCCGAAGGCGGCCTCCCGCCCCGACCTTTGAGACACCCCTGGTGCACATATTCCGTCTGGTCCGGCCGGAAGGGATCCTGGATCAGCTTGAAGACGCCGGACTCCACGGTGGCCAAAGTGTCGCATAGCGAACATCGCATCCAGCGCGGGAACGGCGCCACCGGCACGCCAATCGCTGGCGCGGCGGGGTCTCGCTCCATGCTGTCCAGCTTGATGGGTGGCAGATAGAGCGTGCGCACCTGGGCGCCGAGGCGCCGTTGCACGGCGGCGACGAGCCGATCTTCCTCGACTTCCTTACAGTAGCGCATGTCCCAGTCGTCCAGCCCCATGATCAGGGCCGACATTTTGGGCAGATCCACCAGCGAGCCGACGCCGAACGTGAAGATCAGCTGGCTGGGGCGCAGTTCACCGAGTTCGTTCACTGTTCTTTCCTCAGTCGGCCTGCAGGCCCCTGGGGCTTTGGTCGAGGACCAAGTCCACAGTGCCTTCCACGTCTCGCAGCGAGTTGAGGCAAGTGAACATCTCCCAATCTTTATCGCTGGCCTGCTCCAGTAGACCTACGGTCGCTCCTCCCTCGGGCTTGTAGCCGAGCTTGTGGTCCTTCTGGTTGCGCACACGCCGCAACCATTCGTCCCGCCGCCGGTCGAGCATGTTGTTGATGCGCGCCGCAACTGCGGGGTCATCGGTTGCATTGCCGCCTCGCTGGCTGAGTGCAGCGAATACCTCGGCCCAAGCGCTGTCAATATCGGTCACCTCACCGGCTTTCAGGTTGGCGTTCAAATGGGCATTCCACAAACGCATCAATCCCACCATCACGCCGGACAGGCCACGGTCGAGCGCCCGTGCTGAGAATGGCGTGACTGACAACGCCTCGACATGCTTGTAGAACGTGTCGTGGTAATGCTCGAAGCGTTCGTAGTATGACAAATCCCGGGGACGCGCCCAATTGAAGACAGTGCATACCAGACCCGGGCCGTCCTTGGAGCGCCCTACGCGACTGGTCGCCTGGATATATTCGGACGTGTTTTTCGGCTGGCCGGCGACCAGCATCAATCCCAGTCGCTCGATGTCAACCCCAACCGAGATCATGTTCGTGGCGAGGACCACGTCGTATGGCACTGGCGAGGTTACTTGTTTCTTTTCCTTCCGGTTGGCTGCGCGTTGCGCTTCCAGTGCCTTGTCAAAGGTCACCTCAAGGCGCCCCAGAATCTTTGGAATATCGGTGCCGGACTTGCGGGAAGTAAGTTCCTCCACGGCCCCCATACGCACGCGACGCTTGGCCAGTCCACGCTGATCGGCGTCACGCAGGCGCGCGCGGATGTCGTCGTCCACCAACCTCCGCGTCCCGGCCAGTTCCCGAATCGAATTAAAGTACCCCGCCAGCGTCATCCAGGGATCGGCCAGCCTGTCGTATTTGTCGTAGAGCACCTGGGCGGCAGCCATGTGGGCCACGTAGCTACGGATCATCGCCACCGGGTAGCGGCGCCCAAATGCGCAAATGCCCAGATAGCGCCGGCCTGGAAAGTCCGGGCCGGTCGGACGCTGGATCGCGAAAAAGCTGTCGCGGATGCCGGTGCCCTGCGGAGGAAAGACTTCGAGTTTACGCACGAAGAGCTTTTGCACTTGGTCCGGAGCGCGCCGGATGGTCGCGGTTGACGCTACCACCTTGGGGCGCACCTTCTTGCCATGCACCTCCCATGAGCAAAGCTCATCGACCGCGGACTCATACAGCCCGACCATCGAGCCAAGCGGGCCGCTGATCAAATGCAGTTCGTCCTGAATGATCAGATCCGGCGGGCGGAGGAAACCGTGTGGGCGATTCTTCACCGATGGGAGGTCGCCGCGCTTGGGGTGAGACTTGCCATCCTCCACTTCGGGAGAAAGGAAGCCGTGACGGTCACAAATCTCCGTCACCTTGCCGAACAGCATCTGCGTTTCGCCCTTCCACGGCATCTGGGCGAACTTGTCCACGGTGGCAATCAGCAGCGACGGCGGCCGACGGTAGATTTCCTCGTCCACCACCATCACCGGCAACCCTTCCTTCGGTGCATTGCGCTCGGTGAAATCGCAACGGCCAAGGTTATCGCCGCAGTAAGTCACGCAACGCCCGATGTCGCTGGGCGCTTCATAGACCTTCAGGTGCTGCTCCCTGATCTCACTTCCGCACCAAGGGCAGGACGTGATCTGATGCGGCGTGCCGGTTGATGAGGGTCGGCCACCAACATTGCGTTGACGAAGAGCGTTGGCCGCGGCGGCCAGGGTATTCGGCGTCGTCTTGTTGCCAACCCACAATCCAAGGCGGAACGGAGACTCGCCCCACTTCCCGACATCGGTACGCCGGATGCTCTCGCAGGCGCACATGAGCGCCGCGGCACGCTGGAACTGCTGCAGGGTGAGCAGGCGCAGCGTGTAGCGCATCAACACCGCAATGCCGTTATCACCGCGGCGGCCTTCGATTTCGCCTTGTAACCGGCGTAGCGCGAGCGTATAGGCGGTGAGGCCCAGATAGGCTTCGGTTTTGCCGCCGCCGGTGGCAAACCACAGCAGGTCGGCCACGGCATCGGTTTCATGGCTGCGGTCGGGGTGGTGTAGGTCGGTGAGGCTGGGCAGGTTGAGCAGCACGAAGGCCAACTGAAACAGCCGCCAACTGCGATTGTCCGCAACATCGACAGTCGCAACGCCAGCCTCTATCTGCAACTCCTTTTTGCGCACCTTGCGCGCAAACGTGGAGTGGATCCGCTGCTGCCACATGGCGCGATTGGCGAAACGGAATGCATCCTCCGCCAGCGGGTCAGCCGCGATCAGGTCAATACCGGCTTTGATGCGCTGGTACGCCCGCGTGCAACGCTCCACCGCGCGCCTTGCGGCAGCTTCATGACCCGCCAACTTTTCTGATGGCAAAGTGAGCTTGGCTTGCTCCGCCTTGATCCACACGCCATAGGCGGCCTCGATACGGCGCAGACTAGCGATCAGGCCGGACTTCGGCAGTTCTGCCAGCTCCTTCATGTCCAGGACCGTGCCGACAAGGTTTTCGTCGTCGGCCGCGGAGCGAGGCGTTTGCTGCGGTACTTCAAAGCTTGGCACCCACTCGGTTTCGACCTGGTGGGCGCGCTCGGCCATGGGCTCCGGCGAAGTGGCATGTACCGAAATGCCGTGGCCGACCGCGAACTCGCGCTGGTGGCGGTAGAGCATATCGAGCGTTTCCGATTCCTCGCGGGTCAGCGGGTCCATCTTGGAGAGGTCGGCCTTGGCGCTCTTGCGCTGAACGAACACCGGTTGCTGCCCGGTGCCATGCACCCGCAGCTTTGGCTGAAACACCCACACCTCGTCCTTCGGTTCGTTCCGGTTCTTCCTCTCCATCTGCTGGTTGACCATGAAGAGCGTGACGACCCAACCATCCGCGGTCAGGCGCATACGCCCCTGCAGCAGCACTAACGGGTGATCCTTGTGCAGAACCCGCGGCGCGATGTTGCCGTCCTTGAGCGCAAGGGTCAGGGGATGCGGGACAACCGGGTTCCGTTTCCAGACATTGGCGGGACTGCCGTCCTTGTTCGTCTGGGTCGCGCTCTTGATGCGCAGGTATTGACCCCACTCGGCCTCGACCACGATCTCGGTGGCATCGGCAGCGACAACGAAACTCAGACCCATCGATGAAGGAAAATAGGTGCTGCCCGCGGGCACGCCGGATTCTGGTGCGCCTTCCTCCCCTTCATCGCCACCAGCCGCCGCCGTTTCGTCCAGCTCACCCCCAGCAATTTCGCTGGTCTTGGGCGCAAGCATGCCGACCAAGTAACGCTGATAGGCATGATCTTCATTCTGGTTCAGCTCCTCGTCAGGGCCACCCGCGGGGCCGAGCAGGTCGCGCACCACCATGTCGGTGAGTTCGTCGCGCAGGTCGCTGGGCGTCCTGGTAGCAAGGGCCGGCGGGTTGGGAGTCGCGATGGTGGGCGTGGTGGTCATGCGTTACTCCGGTTCAGAAGTCCAGCGCCGACTGGTTGCTGGTGTCTTTCTTTTTGCGGCCACGCTTGGCGGGCCTTTCGCCTGCTTGGGTAGCCGCTGCGGCGACTTCCTCGGCGTGGCGCTGGTGGTTCAGGGCGAGTAAGCGGTCGAGCACTTCGCGGCGGGCGGCTTCGGAGATGGTGTGTCGGATGCCCTGCTTGATTTCGTGGAAGCCGTGGCCGAGGTCGAGGTCTTGCCAGCCGTAGGCAGCGGCGACGGCCTTATCCAAATCCGCTTGTAAATATCGCAATCTGAGGATGTCAGCCGAACGATCCTCTGGATTGTGAAATCGGTTGTAGGTATTGGTCAGCCCTTCTGACAAAGAACTCATAATTTTCCGGCGGCACTCGTAATAAGAGAAGCCGATTGGTTCAATTGAGTCGATCTTCTTTGGAAATGGAAAAGTTTCAAAACAGGTCGATCTGGTGTATCTCAGTCGAGTTTCTAGCGTAGAGCCGTATGCCCACGCCCAAGCGTCATGAATAGAGCTCTGCAGTAATCCGAAGTGCGAATAATGATCTAAAGCAAAAACATTATGCGGTGCTGCAAAAACAATATCAGTCGCCGCAAAACCGAACGCGACATACTTACTGGTAAACGCATGGAAGAGAACTCGATCAAGTCCTTTGATTGCGTTATGGAGGTTCGGCCTAAGCGCGGCGAACTGCCACCACTTCGCAGCAGCAGAGACGTTGTAAGGATTCTTGGGTGGAAGTGCCAGACGTTGAGGCCGTACGCGCTCCTCAACTATCAATAGGCAATCTGGGAAGTCCGATGCCACTGGGCCAATGTAGTCGGCTCGACATCCATCACGATCTAGTGGCCAATCACTGAAATTAATGATCCAAACGGACGGGCCGCAGTCAGGTCGTGAATTGAAGTCCTCTCCTCTTAGGTAGGGTTGGATGACTTTTTGATTTGCTGGGTTAGAGCTGATTAAAGCGCGAGCATCTGCATCCTCTAGAACGAAGCCAGTTCCCTCAACCATCACACCTTTGAATGATTTGTATTGATTAGCAAGCAATTCATACGGGTGGCCAGTTACCGCCCCTCTTGGAGTCAAATAGGACGTTATTTCGTCAACCTTTGTTGCATTTAGATAGGTATCGCCATGCCATTCGCCCTTTCTATACCAGATCACAGCAATTTCTAGATTGGCTGTTCCCGGCCATTTCATGCTGTCAATGGCCCGGTATATTGATCCGGTATTGATTTCAAGTTGATCGAGGCCAACTAAGCGAGTATCACCTTGTGCAATTGTGTTGGTCGCAATAAGACCAAATCCTCCTCCGGAACGAATTATTTCAGCAGCTCTTAGCAACATGAAGGCACATAAGTCAGTTTGCCCTCTTTCTCCCCTTACTCCTTTTCCCAAGTGATTGACAAGGTAATCCCTGTAGTCCATTCCGAGCTCAGCGCCTAATTTCGCACCTCCTTGAAACGGGGGATTGCCGACAAAAGCGTGGAATCCTCCGCTTTCGATGATTTCAGGGAAGGCTAGTGACCAATGGAAGCAGTGCCGGGCTCCGAGATCTCGGCGAGCAAAGATCTCTAGTTCAGAAGAATCTTTGGCCGAATAGGTGATTATCTGATCCGCAGTGTTTTCCCTTTCAGCGTTGTAGGCTTTGCCCTTGAGTCCTTTCAACTCAACGGCGATTAACACGTCTGCCGCTGCAGTGAGCTTAGAGACTGACTCTTCCGCCTCTGCATACAGAGCCGCCTTGGCAGAAATCTGCTCCGGCGAATCCGAAGGCATCGTCTCAAGTATTTCGCGCTTCTTCTTCGCTTCCTCGACTTGTCGCCACAGGTTAAGCGTGGCAAATGCATGTTGCTTGCCGCCGCCGGGGCGCAGGCTGAAGTTCTCCAGCTGCTCCAGCGAAGTGATGCCAAGCAGCGAGTCGCCGCACTTGAAAGCGTGATCAAGGAAGGTGAAAGGCCGGTTGGCATCGACGGTGATGAGCCACATGGAAAGCTTGGCCATCTCCACCGCCATGGGGTTGATGTCCACGCCGTAGAGGCACCGGTCGGCCACAACGCGGCGGGCGATGGCGATTCGCTCCGCGGCATCCGCGGGCACCAGTCGCTCGCTGGGCAAGCCTTCGGAGAACTTGCCGTCCGGCGTGATCAGCACCTGGCCGGGGTGGGCCTTCTCCTCGTTCTCCCACGCTTCGACCAGACGCTCGGCCAGATAGCGGCAGGCTTGCACCAGGAAGGCCCCAGAACCCATGGCCATGTCGCAGACCTTGAGGTCGAGGATCTCTTTGGGGGATTTGAGCTTCCATTTCTCCTTAGGCAAACCCTCGGCCGGGCCGATGTAGACCAGCGGCTCCAGCGTGTGCTGGACGATGGGTTCGGTGAGGGACGGCGGCGTGTAGTGGGTGCCGGTGCTGCGGCGGGCGGTGCCCGCGGTAACAAAGACGCTCCCTGGAAGCACGATCAGTGGACGCTCGAATGAGTCATCGCGGATGAGCCCGGCGACGGGGCGCAGTCTCGCCAGCAAGGCGCTGTCGTGGTCGCAGGCGACGAGCAGCCTGTGCTCGTCGAGCAAGCTGCCCTCATCCAGCGCCTTGCGAAGTGCCGGGACGGAACGGCCAGTCTCTTCTTTCAGAAAGTCGATAAGCTTGTCCTGCCCCTGCGCCAGCAACGATTCGATCGTGGCGAGAGGGATCTCCGGCGCCTTGCTTCGGGTGCCCTTAATGCCGAGCACGGGCTCGCTGGCCCGCACGGCGGTGTGGTCGAGCAAGCCCTCGTAGACGTGGCCGATCTGTTCCACGCCCAGCGCGCGGAACGAGATGCGCCGGGTCTCTGCGGTATCGCCGAGTTTTGTACGTAGGCGCTGCAGCGAGTTGAGCAGGTGCAGGACAACACGATTGTTCACTGCGAGCGGCTCCGCTGGCGTACTCCGCCAGGTGCTGCCTGCGGCTCGACCTTCCAGGAAGGGATAGCGGTCGGGATCGAACAGCGAGCCGCCGTAGGCTTGCATGAGCAGATCCTGGTGTTGAATGCCACCATGCACGGCGCGGAAGGTCGCGAGCAGGCGCGCCCAGGCGTCGTGGCGACGCTCCAGCACTTCCTCACCGGAGCGGTCAGCCACCTCCTGTAACTGCTCCTGCAAGGTGGATACGGCGTAGTTGTCGTCGTAGAGCGGCTTGCCCAGATGAAGCAGGCCACGTTCCTCCGCGGAGAAGAGAAAGACCAGACGCATCATGACGGTGAGCGCGGAGTCGTAAAGCGTGGCCGGCTCGACGCCCTGCAGCCGTGCACGTTTGCTTTCCTTGTCGAGCGCGTCGAAAGATTGCACCAGCACCTCGACAGCTTCGCGGACCTGGAATCCAAGTTGGTCGGTGACTTCCTGCTGGTCACTGGCGCTTTCCTTGAGCAGCGCCAGAAGCGTGCTGTCTGCAGCCACGCCAAAGAAGCGGCGAACACCAAGCAGGGAGTGGAACGCGCGCAGGGTGATGGGTTCGTCCAGCCACAGGGCGCCATACCAGGAGGCGTAACCGGTGGTCTCTCCCCGCGGTGCGTAGACGAGCATCCAGTGCTCGCCATTGGTGACAAGACCCAGCGCTACCCCTGCACCATGGAGCAATTCCATCATGCGGGTGGCGGGAGTGGCCTTCCAGTGCTTGCCGATGACCGGACGGTCGAGCTTCTGGTCCGCGGTGTAGCTGGCAATCAGAAGCTGCGCCTGGCCGGCGGTATTGCTTCCTGTCGGGCCGACGAGAGCGAAGTCCGGGCGCAGGGTTTCGCCCATTTCGGGCATGTTGGCTTCCATTCCGGCTGGCAGAGTCTGGCCTTCAGCAATCTGGGCTTGCGGATAGCCCAGCACCGCGGTGAGGACGTGTAGTACCCAGGCGCGCTGCTTACCTGGAGCGTTGGGGTTGTCCTGCCATTCCTCGTAGGCGGCTCGCAGCGCCTTGGCTTGTGCGGGATCTCTCGGTTCCAGGCCCTGGGGGAAGACCTTCATCAGCACCGGAAGGGAGACAAACGGGCCGGAAACCTCGACGAGGGAGAGCCAGTCTGCGTGGTGGCGGGAGACGCTCATGCTTTTTTGCCTCCCGTGATTTCGACCACGGCCTTCCGTGGAATAAGCCAGGTGACCGCGACCGGAAACAGGCGCGCGCTCGGATTGGCAAAACGCGACCGGATGTGGTCGGACTCGCGCCGGATTTCTTCGGGAATTTCGTTGAGGCGGCGACGCAAAGCGGCGAGGTCGCGCTCACGCTGTTGCTTGCCGGGTTCGTCGCCGTCTAGATCGAGAAGTAACTGAGGGCCATCCTTGCGCTCCAGCTCGGCCTTGATGGCGCGCTGCAGCTCGGTCATGACGCTCTTCAGCTTATTCACTTCCTTTGCAGCCAACTCGTCGAGATTCTTTTCGAGATTCTTAGTGCGCTCGACGCGGCGGGTTTCCAGGGCAAGCAGCAGCGCATCACGATGCTTGGGCCAGAGGGACTGAAAGCGTGCCTCGATGGGGGCTGGCGCCGGTGTATCGGTAGCTGCCTCCAGTGCGGCCTTGGTGTCGCCGACATTGAGGCGACTGAATCGGCCCTCAATGAGGGCGCCGCCCGCGGTGATGACCTCCTCATGCAGACGGTGATTGTCGCCGCCCAGAACAACGATCCGCCCATGGGCGATGACGACAGGGTGCGTCAATGCCGAATCGGACACGACGCAAGCCGACACGCGCGAGAGGTGTTTCGCCTGCGTTCCCAAAGACCAGATTTCAGCGCGCAGCAGGCGCAGACACATTTGCACCAGACGGTGATTCAGGTGGGCGAGTACCACGTCGTCCCGCCCCGTGGCGAGTGCGGCATCAAAGACGATCGGACGGACTTTCTTGCTGTGCGGATGGGCCAGACCGTCCGCGCATTGCGCCCAGCTGTTGGAGAGTGCCGGCAGGCGAAAGACCGGGCAGGTCTTGCGCACGCCGGTAGGATCGGGCCAGATACCCTCCACCTCAACCGGGATCAGCGCGGGCTGCTCAGCCAATTCCAGACCGACGCGGACAACGTTTTCGATATGCTCGGGAGTGAGGCTTAGCTCGTGCTGCGTTTCGTGAAGCTGGGACGCCAGCTTTTCGAGTTGCTCGCGCAGCTTGCGCTCGAACTTGAGCATGCG
>Ga0194121_10012038_pt1 | contig 10171 bp, 11 predicted proteins | sample TA2MahCa50mmetaG_FD_148609 | JGI IMG/M metagenome (GOLD analysis project Ga0194121, IMG submission 148609) | Freshwater microbial communities from Lake Tanganyika, Tanzania - TA2015020 Mahale Deep Cast 50m | ecosystem: Environmental > Aquatic > Freshwater > Lake | place: Tanzania: Lake...
GTAAAATCCCAAATTTCTTTATATAAATCTTCAGGTGTCATTTTAAACCTGCTTCTTCCTTCTTTTTCTAATTTTTTTTCATAAACAACTTGTGTTTCAAATCCGGCATGATCTAATCCCGGTAGCCACAATGCTTTAAAACCTTTCATTCGCTTGTATCTAGTCATAATATCTTCAATAGTAATCACAAGTGCGTGACCGGTATGAAGATTTCCATTGGCATTGGCAGGAGGCATTAAAATAGTAAAAGGCTTTTTCCTTTTGCCCGGAAGTTTATCGGGATTAAAAAAACCGCTGTCCTCCCACAGCTTATAAATCCTGTCTTCTACTTTTTTGGCATCGTACTGACCTTCCATTTATAAGCTTATTTTAACAGAGTTGCTCGGGTTCTAAAATATTGACCAATATTTTATTATATGATATATTATTGAAAGCTCTAACATATCCACCCATTTAGGAGATTTACCATTTTCACAATCACCATCGGGAAAAGTGGCTCCATGATCTATGGCCTTTTCCCTTCAGTAGAAAAAGCCGAGGAATGTCTCAAAAAAGCAGGTTGGAGAGTAAAGGATGATGACTACTGACAACGTAAATTCTATGGACCAGGACACGATTGGCACCATCCTTGGATAAAAGGACGCCGTCGCGCCTACATTATGGGAATACGAAAGGCCAAGAAGCTCGTGGACGTAGAATAGTTCAACCAAACTCTTGCTTTTGAGTAACAAATTCGCATTAGCCGACAGATTCTTCTAGTCGGCTTTTTTCTTGTTTTAAAATATTGACGATACTTAACTTTCGTGGTAAATAAAACCCATTCGCTCATTCACAAACTGAAGGGAGATTTCCATGGGTATTGGAAACGGCAAGTACGTCAACAGGTGGTGGGTTATCGTTTCACCTGAAGAAAGCCATGTATTCTCGGGACTTCGCCGGGAAGCCGAACATCAGCTTATGCAAGCTGATAAACAGGCTATCCTCAAGGGTCCGTATGGATCTTCTGATGAAGCAAACAGCAAGAGCCACTGGATTCCGACAGCACAGCTGTCATAGGAGTTTTCCGTGAAAGCAGAATTCAAACAGGAATTACTGAAGGTCATCAGAGAGTGGTGCGAGCCTGTTCAGAGAGCAAGAACAATCATTGCAGAAAATGTACATCCTAACCTAAGCGAGGATGAAGCAGTAGTATTACTTAGAGAAGCAATGATTGAGGCTACGTGCCAAGGCTTTGTCCAGTTGAAATTAGCCCACGTTACAGCAATGGACTAACCACCTTCACCGAAAGGAGACATCATGCCTTTTTACTTTTGCGATTCAAAGCAATATGAACTTGACACTGGCAAGGGCTTTGGCGGAGGCAGAGAGATTATTGAAGCCTCTTCACCAGAAGAAGCCCGTCAAAAATTCGTCGCCTTGCGAAAAGAAGTCAAAGAAGAACGACCAGGGTATCGACTCCTTCTAGGGCTTTACGGATTCTTTGGCCCTTTCAAAAGAAGAAAAATAGCTCGGGATATCCGGCACCACCACATTAGAAGATATAAACGGCATTCCTTTATGAAGCCTGGTCCCAAGGAAAAAGATTTCGTCGGTGATTGTGCAGCGATGAACTAACTCTGTTTGGAGGATAGAAAATGTTTGTAATCGTAGTTGCTCGTAACGAGAGTGACATGGGTTCTGTCGCAAGTCGATTATTTGACACAAGAGAACTGGCTCACCAAGAGCTAAGAACTAGTGGCTGGCTTCCGATGTTTCCTAAGGGCCTAAAATCTTCTCCTTGGCAAAAGGGAGAGAAAAGAGCTTGGGTTGAAAAAGTGTTTCTAGAGTTATTGGACTAACCTCCAATCCGTAAATTCGCGTTTGCAGATAACTTCTGCCACGCGATTTTTTTTGTCTTGTGAAAATATGAGGCCACCGCAATCATTAACCCGTTATCAGTAGAGAGCTTTGCATCTGGAATAAGATAAGATGCCTTTGGCAATTCTTGTTGTATTTTTTCCCCCAACTGTTTTCTCAATTCCTTATTAGCTGAAACTCCGCCACCCAAAATAACCGTTTTTACTTTGTAGTCCTTGGCAGCCTGAAGTGTTTTTTTGAGTAAAACTTCAATAATGGCGTCCTGTACGCCAACTGCCACATTTTTTACATATTCTTTTGTTAGCTCTTTATCTTTCACCTCATATAACACAGCTGTTTTTAAACCAGAGAAACTAAAATCATAATCTTTACTATGTATCATTGGGCGAGGTAGTTTTACGAGATTTCCTGACCCCTCAGAAGCAATTATTGAAATTATTGGGCCACCAGGATAGCCAAGTCCAAGAAGTTTTGCACATTTATCAAAACATTCTCCGGCTGCATCATCTCTTGTTTCTCCAATAATCTTATACTTTCCAATTCCTTTCATTAAAATGAGTTGTGTGTGTCCTCCTGAAACAATTAAAGAAATTGAGGGAAATTTTATATTCTTGTTTTCTAGAAAATTAACGAGTATATGTGCCTCAATGTGGTTAACAGGAATAATTGGAATATTCCAAAAATATGAAAGTGCCCTGGCCAAATTTACCCCAACCCATAGGCAAGGCTCTAGTCCTGGTCCGTAGGTGACGGCAATTGCATCAATATTTGGCTTTTCATAATTTTCTAAAAACTTTTTGGCTAACTTATAAAGCTCTTCTTCTTTTTTAAATATATCTTTTAAATTTTTACCGTCTAATATTGTAATTTCTTTCTTTTCTTTAAGGAGTTCTGCCTCTTTGAGTGACTCCGTTAAAACAGGAATTATATTTATTTGATGCTCTCGTTTAGCCATCATGGGAAAAACACCCCCATAGTTTTGGTGGATTTGCTGAGAAGAAACAATATTAGATAGAACGTTAAATTTACCTGATTTTTCTTCTAAAATTGCTATCCCCGTATCATCGCAAGAAGTCTCTATGGCTAAAATTCGCATAGGGTATTTATATCTCAAAAGTTGAATTATTTCAATTTTATGTTATAACTTTAGTTATGCCGGCCCACTAAACGGGCTTGGTTCGTAGAACTTACCGCTATCGCCTGCCTGCCGGCAGGCAGGTCTAATGGCTTAATACGAGAGATCATTTTAGCCCTGCAACAAATTAAAATTATACATGCCGCTATCGTCTAATGGCTAGGACACGGCCCTTTCAAGGCTGTAATCGGAGTTCGACTCTCCGTAGCGGCGCAAAAAAAATACTAAAATTTAATATGGATAAAGTAAATTACCTAGATATATCCCGAGCAATGGATGTTAAAAAAAGAAGTGATCGGATTATCTATAGAATTTTTGAAATATTACCCGGGGCATTAAGCTTGGGGACTCTTATAGGAGTCTTTGTTTTTTCATGGCTAATTCCTTCAGCTGTTTCAATTTTTGTGATTTGTTTTTGTTTTTATTATCTATTAAAAATACTTTATTTTTCAATTCACCAAGTAATAGGATATATTAAATCAAAAAAACATTTAAAGGAAAACTGGCTTTACGATTTAAAAAAGCTAAAAAATAAAGATTGGAAGAAAATATACCATCTAGTTATTTTACCAACCTACAAAGAAGGTCCAGATATTATCAAAGAAAGCCTAAATTCAATTATAAAATCTGATTACCCAAAGGAAAAGATTATTATTGTTTTGGCAATTGAAAAAAGAGCTGGCAAAATCTATGATGAATATGCCAAAAAAATTGCTGAGGAGTACGGTAATAAATTCTTTAAATTTTTAGTTTCCGAGCACCCAGACAATGTTTTAGGAGAAGTGGCTGGAAAGGGGTCAAATGTGGCCCATGCTGGATTAGAGGCCCAAAAGCTAGTGAATGTTCTAAAAATTCCTTATGAAGACATTTTAGTTTCCAGTTTTGATATTGATACAAAAGTTTACCCTCAATATTTTTCCTGCTTAACATACTATTACCTAACTCAAAAAAACCCTCTATCTGCCAGCTATCAGCCTGTTCCAGTTTACAATAACAACATTTGGAGTGTTCCCTTTTTTAGCAGAGTAGTATCAACTTCAAACACATTTTGGCAAATGATACAGCAAGAAAGACCAGATAAGCTCACTACTTATTCGTCTCACGCAATCCCAGGAAAAGTTTTTTTTGAGGTTGGTTATCCAAAAAATGTTGTTTGCGACGACAGCAGAATATTTTGGAGAGCTTACTTTGCTTATGATGGAAATTACCACGTTGTTCCAATTTACTACTTGGTTTCAATGGACGCTGTTGATACGCCAAACCTTTTTAAAACAATCATAAATCAGTACAAACAACAAAAACGCTGGGCATGGGGAGTGGCGGAAATTCCCTATGTTCTTTTTGGATTTTTAAAAAATAAAAAAATACCTCTTTCAAAAAAAATAGGCCACACTATTACTTTAGTTGACGGATACTGGTCATGGGCCACAGCCGCCCTTTTGCTTTTTATTTTAGGATGGCTACCAATACTTTTAGGAGGAGATACATTTAATTTTACAGTTATATCATTTAACTTGCCTATTTTAACAGGACGCATCATGAGAATTTCATTGGTTGGAATGTTTATATCTGCAATTTTAAGCACAATGCTTTTGCCTCCAGCGCCAAAGGGCACTAGCATTTTTAAAAAAATATCCATTTTTTTTCAATGGATATTTTTACCTGTGACCTTAATATTGTTTGGATCTTTACCGGCTTTGGACGCCCAAATGAGACTAATGATTGGCAAGCATATGGGTTTTTGGGTGACAGAAAAAGTCAGGAAGTAGTTTTTCAGTAAGCCAAAAACAAAGGAGGGGTCGGGAGGATTGGGTATCCTCCTGTGTGGGAAATTATTAAAAACCGTGGTTTTTGAAAGAAGCGAGCTGGAACCCTAGAATAGGAGCTAGTCCGAGCGAACTCGGGCGATAAGGCGAGCGATGTTTTTGGGTGACAGAAAAAGTCAGGAAGTAGTTTTTCTATTCCAAGTGAATTTTTTCTGAAAATTTATCCACCCTTTCTCTTAACAGGGGGTGGTTTTTTAATTCTGGGTCTTCCTTTAAAATTTCTTTGGCAACTTGCTGGGTTTTTTCAACTAAAAATATATTACCCAGACCCTGCATAGCAATATCTCCAATACCCCATTGACTAGTGCCATATAACTGTCCGGGACCCCTAATTTCTAAATCTTTTTGAGCTAATTCAAAGCCATTATTTGAGGCGACTAGTGCCTTTAATCTTTTTCTATTAAGCTGATCAGGAGAAGTGGTAAACAAAAAACAATAAGACTGAATATCTGACCTGCCAACTCTTCCTCTAAATTGATGTAGTTGTGATAAACCAAATCGTTCTGCTCCTTCAATCATCATAACAGTTGCTCTTGGCACATCAATTCCAACTTCAATAACAGAAGTTGATATTAAAATATCAGCATCGCCATTTTTAAAATCCAACATTATTTGCTCCTTTTCTTTTGGTTTCATTTTACCGTGAAGCATCGCAACCTTTAAATCAGGAAAAACATCTTTTGACAATATTTCGTATTCCTCTTTAACAGCTTTTACGTCGCTAAAAATTTTACTTTTTATTTTATTGTACTGTTGAACCGAAGTTGAATGGTTTAATTCATCTTCATTCGGCTGTTTTATTTCTATTCTGGGACAAATTACGAAAACGCCCTTTCCGCCTTTTACTTCTTTCCTAATAAAGTTATAGGCATCATTCCTTTGAATGGGCTCAACAATAATAGTTTTGATAGGTTTTCTATTCTTTGGCATTTCTTTAATAATTGACAAATCCAAGTCTCCATAAATTGTCAAAGCCAATGTTCTTGGTATTGGGGTTGCTGTCATTGAAAGAAGATGGGGAATTGAACCCTTAGATTTTATTAACTTTGACCTCTGCTCAACTCCAAATCTATGTTGCTCGTCAACAACAACAAACACCAAGCTTTTAAATTCAATGCCTTTTTGAATCAGAGCATGAGTTCCAACTAAAACATCTATCTGGCCGTTTTTTAAATCCTCCAAAAGAGTTTGTCTTTTTGTTTTAAACTCTTCTTTTCTGAAAATGATAGCTTCCTTGCCTGTTAGAAGGCCTACTGAAACATTAAAATTAGACAATAAATCTTTTATAGTTTTGTAGTGTTGGTTAGCTAAAATTTCTGTTGGAGCCATAAAAACAACTTGGTGTCCCTTTTTTACAACATTCAAAGCAGACATTGTGGCAACCACTGTTTTTCCAGAACCAACATCTCCTTCAAGTAAACGCGACATTGGTATTTCTTTTTCTAAATCCATTAAAATTTGAAAACTACACTGTTTTTGTGAATCTGTTAACTGAAATGGGAGTGACTTAGTAAATTTTTTCATTAACTCAGAATCCATTGGGCAAGATACCGCTTTTTTTTGGATAAGCTTGAATTTTTCTTTTAAAATTGCCAATTGAAGCAAGAGAAGTTCTTCAAAGGAAAACTTAGCCTTGGCAGCGTCAGCTGACTCAAATGAGTCTGGAAAATGAACCTGCCATAATGCTTTTTTTGCTTCAAGTAATTTATATTTTTTTAAAACCTCTTTAGGTAATATTTCAGGAAACTTATTATAAAAATCAACCAACAATGGCTTTATAATGTATCTCAACCACCTGCTTGTTAATCCTCTTGTTTCAGGATAAATGGGTACAATTCTGCCCGTATGAGTCATACTATGGCTTTCTGTTAGTTCATCTAGTCTTTCGTGAACCGGATTATTAAAATACAACCCTTCCTTGCCAAGACTTATTTTTCCTGCCAAACAAACAAAGTCATCCTCTTTGAAAGTTTTTGCCAAGTATGGCTGATTAAACCAAACTGCTCTAATTGAACCACTATCATCCTCAATTACAATTTCAACAATATCCATCCATTTTCTGTAGGTTCTTGTATGTTTTACCTCCAGAATCTTTCCCTTTACACAAAAGCTGTATCCAACTTTTACTTTACTAATATCAACAACATCTGAAAAATCCTCATACCTTGAGGGTATATAAAGCAACAAATCTTCAATTGTATGGATTCCTAATTTTTTTAGTCTTTTTTGATAGTTTTGCCCAATCTTTGGAACTAATTCAACTGGAGTATCTAAAGTTAACATATTTATATACTATCTAAAAAATATTATAAAAAAAAGCCCCGTTACTACGGAGGCTTCTGTGAAAGCAGTTTCTTTTGCTTTCGCCATTCGCGCTGCCAGCAATTGTGGCCCAGTGGCTTGCCATTCTTTTCTGCAACAATTCTTTCAATCTTTCCACACTGGCACATGCCCTTATGCTGATCATTATAACAACTGCGGCAGATTGGACCTTCGGCCAATCTTTTATGAACCTGCCTTTTATTGGTACATGAAGAGCACTTTTCCTTGCGATATTCATGATTTTTTGCACACTCGCTGCAAAAGCGCTCTTTAAACTCCTGCTCAACAGGTTTTTTGAATCCACACCAATGACAGCTCTTATCTTCCCTTGAGCTATGGGCATCTTTAGGATTTCTTCTGCCGCAAGCAGGACAACGAATGGGATAGAGCCTTTTGATTGTACGAAGAACTGGCTTCCTTAACTTCTTACATCCAGAACACTGCTTGTGATAAAAGGGATCCTTTTCATGGCATCGCACGCACACAAATCTACCCGTATGATTGCTTTTGTGAAGCTTCCTGAAATTTCTGCATTTTTCATTTTCGCAAATTCCAAGTTTCATGTTTTGCCTCCATTCTGCTTTTTATGTAAAAGAACTATACCGGTGATATTATAACAATAAATAATAAAAAAGTCCTCATAATAAAGTATGAAGACTATTGATATGACCTGCTAATTTCAACTATGTTTCTTGATTTTAAAACCTCTTGAATATTACTTTTTGCCTTTTTTAAGGCATCAACCGCAACCAAATTACCAGTGGCGCCAATTTGTTTGCTTATTGTGCGATCTATCGCATCTGCAATAATTTCAATAGTGGTTCTTTCAATTCCATTGGTATTTTGATCCACATTAACCCCCTTTAAAGAGCACCTAATTGACACATATAAAATAACACAAAAAAAGTTTAAGGTCAAATAAAAAAAGTGGCGCTTTGGCGCCGTTTTTAATTAGTAATTAATTACAAAGAATGGTTTTGGTCTGGTTGCAGAGGCAGTTCTTGCTTTTTTGTATGACCTGAATCAACTTCGTATTTTGTATTTTGTTGCTCAAAAAAGTTTACTAATTCCAAAACATCTGTTGCCGTACTCATCCACTTTGCTGGATTTGTTACGTTATACTGTTTTGGCAAACCCAACTCCTGCAATCTTCTGTCTGCTACGTACTGCACGTACTGATTTACATAATCTGCATTTAATCCCAAGATTCCATTTGGAAATAAATCCTTGTTATAAGCATTTTCTATTCTTACCCCCTCAATAATAAGTTGTCTTATTTCATTGGCAAACTCTTCTGTTAAAAGCTCTGTATTTTCTTCTAAAACCGCTTGTATTAAGTTAATACCAAATTTTAGGTGCAAAGACTCATCTCTTAAAACCCAGTCAATCATAGAGCCAAAATTTCTCAATTGATTTCTTTGCCTAAATGATAAGGAAACCATGAATCCAGAATAAAACCAAATTCCTTCCATAACAATATTAGTTGCCACTAAGTTTCTTATAAAATCTTTTTTACCTTCTGGGGTTTCAATATCTAAATGGTCTTCTGTCATTCTTTTCATGTAAGTCATTACAAATTTTTCTTTTTCAATCATTGAAGGGGTTTCCAAATGCACATTAAATATTTTTTCTCTATCAAAAGGAAAGGTTTCTAAAACATATTCAAAAGCAACGCAGTGATTTGCCTCTTCCCACATCTGCTTTGCCAAATACAAGTGAGCTTCAGGACTTTTTAAATACGGATAAATTCCCAAAGCAATTGACCTGTTAACAATCAATTCGGCAGGATTAAAAAAGGCCATGGTAAACTTTACGGCATGTCTTTCGTCCTCGGTCATTTTTGCCCAGTCCTCTAAATCCTCTTTTAGAGCAATTTCATGGGGAAACCAAGTATTTCTTACGGCTTGATTATATAAGTCATAAGCCCATTGATATCTAATTGGGTGAAGATTTACATCTTCTGGCGAAGCTTTACCTAATATTGGCATATTTTTATTTATTATTTTTTTCTAAATACTCCTTGAAATTTTTGACATATTTTTCTGTTGTATCTTTATTTTCCATAATGAAATTTCCCTGCAATACATCGTCGGCTTGCTCTGCCCAATTATTTAAAAGATTCATTTCATTATCTGATGCCCCACTCTCTGATGTTAAGTTTATTTTTGCTAAAACCACCATATTTAATTCATCATTTGAAATATTACCTCTCTCAGCTAAAAATCTAGCATAATTTACACCATTAGTAATTTGAACCATCGAAAACTTTTTTTCGTACTTTATTTCTCTGTTTTCCATAAATTAAAATTTTATTGGCATCCGTCACAAGTAAAATTTTCTTGTGGGTCTGATGGCATATGAACCTTATAAAGCTTACCATCAATTACTTTTTCTTGGTAGTGGTTATTTAGTTTTTGAGAAATAACTGGTTCAACTTTTTGTTCTGTTTTTTGAGTTTCTATTTTTAAATTTGTATTTTCATTTTGCATTTTGATATTTGAATTTTGAGGTAGTGATATTTGAGTTTGCACATTACTAAAAATCTGCTTTGAAATTTGTTGCACAGGTTCCACTAAAGGTTTTCTATCTAATACATCTGTAATTTTTTCAATAATTGTTTCTTGAGTTTCAACAGAAGCAATATTTTGTGAAGTCTCAATGACAATTGACTCTGTTTTTTTAAAAGCAGATGCAAACCCTGTCTTTCCCATTTGAGCTGATTTATTTACCGCCACGGTACTTTGTTCGGCTCCATGACGAGGCTTCATATGTAAATAATAGGTAGACTTTAATCCTTTTCTCCAAGCAGTAGTGTAAATATCCATGGTTTTTTCAATATCTCTATCCTCTAAATACATATTTCTGGATAATGCCTGATCAACCCACTTTTGAGCACGAGCAGCCACTTCAATGAAGGCATATGGAGAAACAGAAAAAGAAGTTTTGTAAATTTCTCTAATATGAACTGGTATCTCATCAATTGAAGATATATCTCCCTGAAGCTCAATAATTTTACCTTTTACTTTATCCA
>Ga0194121_10012044_pt1 | contig 10166 bp, 7 predicted proteins | sample TA2MahCa50mmetaG_FD_148609 | JGI IMG/M metagenome (GOLD analysis project Ga0194121, IMG submission 148609) | Freshwater microbial communities from Lake Tanganyika, Tanzania - TA2015020 Mahale Deep Cast 50m | ecosystem: Environmental > Aquatic > Freshwater > Lake | place: Tanzania: Lake...
GGAACGCGCGCTCTTCACCGCGGCGGCGAGCGTCGCCGGATCGGGCGCGTCGGCGCCGGGCGCCGGCGCCGGGGCGTCGAGCGTGAAGCCGTCGAGCCAGTCGGAGAGGGCGAGCAGTCCGCCGCCGAGGCGCATGCCGCCGACGAATGGCGACGGGTGCGCTCGCGCGCGGAGCACGGCGCCGGTCGGGAGTCGCTTGCGGATCGCCTGCACCATCGCCGCCAGCGCCTCCTTGCGCGTGGCGAGCAGCGCCGCCGACTCCCTGGCGCCGAGTTGCTGCACCAGCCACGGCCCGATCTCCTCGGGACGAGCCAGCGCCGTGCCGGTCGCCGCGGCCCGGGTGGCCGCGCCGGCCAGCCCGGCCGCCTTCGCGAGCAGCTTCGCGCCGTCGAGGCCGCGCGCCGCGAGGCGGCGCAGGCAGCCCGCGCAGCGGCAGAGCGCGCCGAGGAAGCGGGCGGCGGGTGGGGCGTCCGGATCGCCGTCGGGAAAGCCGAAGCCGGCGAGCTCGAGGACGTCGGCGCCGTGAGCCGCCATTGCCGCCGCGCGGCTGGCCGACTCGGCCACGATCGCCGCGTCGTTGGGGCAGCCGCCGTCGAGCGCCATGCCGACCGCCGTGATGGTCACGCGGGTCGCGGCGGCGCGCGCCGCGACCAGCCCTTCGCCCATGCCCGCGCTGGCGTTCTTCTGCGGCGGCAGGACGACCTCGACGGCGCCGATCGCGGCGGCGGCCGCGAGCGCGCGGGTCCGCGCCGCGCCGGTCAGCTCGTCCGGGTGGAGCTCGAACGCGAGCGCGAACGCCGCCTGACTCACCGATCACCTCCCGTGATCTCGAAGCGACGGGCGGTCGCGCCGTCGGCGTCGGCGAACTCCACCACGATCTTCGCGGCGTCGAGCGTCACGTCGGCGAACCCGCCGCCGGTGGCCGACCAGACCACCTCGAGCGATGGTCGCGGCCGGCTCTCGTTGTCGCTGCCGCCACCCCCGCCGGCGATGGCGACGTGCAGCCCGTCCTCCGGCGCGAGCCACTGCGAGAAGTGGTCATGGCCGAAGAGACCGAGGTCGACGCCGTGGCCGCGCAGGATCGGCTCGAGGCGCTGGCGATAGGCGGCGAGACCGCGGTCGGCGCTGCTGCGCACCGGATGGTGGCCGAGCACGATCTGCCAGCGCGCCGTGCTTGCGCCGAGCGCAGTCGCCAGCCAGTCGAGCTGCGCCTCGGCCAGCGGCGTCGCCTCGAGCAATTGCGTGGTGTCGAGCGCGAAGAAGTCGGCCTTGCCGCCCCCCGGCAGCGCGACCGAGAAGACGTACCACGGGGCCGGCAGCACGAAGCGCGGATGCGCTGCCGCGTAGTCGAGCTGCGCCTGCGGCCGACCGCGGTGGTCGTGGTTGCCGAGCACCGCATAGCACGCCACCTGCAGCGCGGCATCGGCGTAGGGCTCCTCGAACTTGGTGCGCCATTGCGGATCGTCGACCGAGTCGACGCCATCGGGATAGAAGTGGTCGCCGAGCAGCACGAGGAAGTCGGGCGACGCGGCGCGGGCGCGGGCCGCGAGTCCCGCCGCGACCCGGCGCTGGCCGGCGCCGCCGGTGCCGAAGTCGCCGAAGGCGAAGAAGCGGGGCGGCGCTTCCCGCCTCCCGGTCAGGTCGGGCGCGCGGCCGGCGAAGGCGGGCGGCGGCTCGCGTGGCGCATCGGCGAACCAGGCGCAGCCGGTCGCGGCCAGCAGCGGCAGCAGCAGCGGGAGCAGCAGCGGCAGGAGGAGCGGTGCGGGCAGCGGCCGGGCGGCCGCGGCGATCACGGTCTTCATGGCGGGGAACCTGCGCGGGCGGAGTCGCCGGCGGCGGCGAAGCGGCGACGAAGGAAGAGCATCAGCAGCACGGCCGCCAGCGGATGGCCGATCCCCGCCAGCACGAAGAGCTGGCGGTAGCCATCAGGCGACTGTTCGAGCCACCAGCCGGTGCCGACGTTGGCGAGGATGCCGCCGATCGTCGCGCCGAGACCCGAGAGTCCCGAGCAGGTGGCGACGAGCGGGCCGCGGAAGAGGTCGGCCGGCAGCGTCAGCACGCTGCTGGCGAAGAACTGGTGGGCGAAACCGGCGATCGAGGCGCAGGCGAGGATGCCGGCGACCGTCTCGCCCTGCGCCGCGAGGATCGCGAACGGCATCAGGCAGCCGGCGATGATGACCACGGTCCGGCGCGCGCGCAGCACCGGCTGGCCGCGGCGGATCAGGTAGCTCGACCACATGCCGCCGGCGAGGCTCCCGGCGTCCGCGACCAGCCACGGAATCCAGGCGAGCGCGCCGAGCTCGGCGAGGGTCAGGCCCTTCTTCTCGATCAGATACTTGGGCAGCCAGATGAGGAAGAACCACCAGACCGGATCGGTGGCGAGGCGCGCCAGGAAGAGGCCGATCATCTCGGGGCGGCGCAGGAGCTGTCCGCGCGTGATCGCGGGCGCGGCGTCCGCCGCCGTCGCGGCGGCGGGAGCCGGCTGCGGCGGGCGCCGGTAGATCGCCAGCCAGAGCGCGATCCAGACCAGGCCGAGCGCACCGGTCGCGGCGAAGGCGAGCTGCCACGCCGGGCGCGGCTCGCCGCCCTCGACCCCTGTCGGCGTGGCGAAATGGAGCGCGATCCAGGTGACGAGCGGCGCCGCGACCACCGCGCCGGTGGCGCTGCCGGTGTTCCAGACGCCGGTCGCGAAGGCGCGGTCCTTCGGCGCGAACCACTCGCCGGTGGTCTTCGCGGCGGCCGGCCAGTTGGACGCCTCGGTGAGTCCGAGCAGGAAGCGGCAGAGCGCGAAGCCGGTCAGCGACGCGGCGAGCGCGTGACCGGCGGCGGCCAGCGACCAGGCCAGCACGAACAGGGCGAAGCCGGCGCGCAGGCCGAACCGGTCGAGCACCACGCCGGAGCCGACCTGGCCGACGGCGTAGGCGATCTGGAAGCAGAGCACCAGGTGCGAATAGTCGCTCGGCGACCAGTCGAACTCCCTGGCGAGCGGTGCCGCCAGCAGCGCGAGCACCTGCCGATCGATGTAGTTGATCAGCGTGGCGAAGAAGAGCAGCGCGAGGATCAGCGCCCGCCGCCGGCGCGCACCGCTCTCCGCAGGATCGTTCTCGGCGGCGTTCAAGAGGCGCGGGATGATATCCCTGCGCCCCGGCACGAGGTGCCGACGGAGCCAGCGGATGCAGGAACCCATGGACCAGACGGGACCGGACCTCGCCGCGCCGAGTCATGCGGCCGCCGGTCGCGCGCGGCGGTGGCCGCGCGTTCGCCTGCGTCGACGCCTGCTCCTGCTGGCGCTGACACCGTTCCTGCCGCTCGCGGGTTGCCTCGAGTGGGAGGAGCAGGAGGTCCGGATCGTGTTCGATCCGCGAGCACGACCAGCTCGAGTTGCAGCTGATCTACCGCGGACTCCGCTCCGCCGAGAAGGCGCTCGAGGCGCCGTCGGCGGAGGGGGAGGGAGGGACGACGGACGCCGAGCCGGATCCGTCCGCCGTCGAGGCGACGCGGGCGATGCTGCACGAGCTGCTGGCGGGCCGGCAGCGCTTCGCGCTGCTCGAGCCGCTCATGCTGATCGACGTCGAACGCCTGCGTGAGGCTGTCGATCCGCGAGTCGCCTGGATCGGCGCGGCGATCGCGATCGACCACGGCGAGTTCTTCCGCGACGAGGGCGGCCGCTGGTGTGCCTGGCAGCACGTGCGCGTCGAGTCGGTGAGCCGGCTGGTGCCGCGCGTGAGCGAGCTCATGCGCGAGGCGCTCGGCGCCGCGGCCGGCGCTGGCGGCGCCCTTCGCCTGGCTCGCGCTGCGGGGGCGGACGCTGGCGTTGCGGCTGCCGGCGTCACCCGCCGGCGTGCGCGAGCTGACGCGGCGGCTGGCGCACGCGCCCGACTGGAACGAGCGGGTCGGCGAGCTCACCGCCCTGCGGCTCGGCGCCGAAGAGCCGGATCCAGCCGCTGCAACGGGCGGCGCCCTCGACCCGCAACGAACCGAGCTGCCGGCCGTGGCCGGGGACGGCGCGGACGCGGTGGGGCCGATGGTGGCGCGGGCGCTCGGCGTCCGGGCGGTCGCGACGCGGTTCGGCGTGGAACTGCAGCTCGAGCTGCCGGCGGAGCCAGCGCCCGCCCTCCGGTTGCGCACCCTCATGACCCAGCCGGAGCTGGCCGCCGACCTGACGCCGCACCTCGACGCCGCGCACGCGCCGATCCGCGCCGCCGTCGACGCCGCCTTCCTCGAGCGCGAGTTCGCCTGGTTCCGGGAGCGGTGAGGGGTGCCACCGCGCTGCCGCGGCGGTCAACCCGGGAAGGCGTTCACCGCGGCGATCACCCGGGTGACGTGGTCGGCGGGGACCTCGGGATAGATCGGGAGCGAGAGGATCTCGGCGGCGGCGCGGGCGGCCTCGATCGGCTCGACCGGCGCGTGGCCGCGGGCGACGAACGCCTGCATCTGGTGCAGCGCGCGCGGGTAGTGGATCAGCGTCTCGATGCCGCGTTCGGCCAGCCACGCCTGCAACCGGTCGCGCTCGCGGCAGCGCACGACGAACTGGTGCCAGACGTGCCAGGCGCCCGGGCGCTCGAGCGGCAGCGTGATCCGCGGGTTCACGATCTCGCGGCGATAGCGCGCCGCCGTCGCCCGCCGCTTCTCGTTGTTGGCGGCGAGCGTCTCGAGCTTGACCCGCAGGATCGCCGCATGCATCTCGTCGAGCCGGGCGTTGAGCCCGCACTCGGCGAAGTCGTAGCCGCCGATCGCGCCGTAGTTGCGCAGCCGCGCAAGGCGCGCCGCCAGCCCGCCGTCCTCCGTCGTCAGCGCACCGCCGTCGCCGAACGCGCCGAGGTTCTTGGTGGGATAGAAGCTCCACGCCGCGGCGCTGCCCATCGTCCCCGCGGGACGGCCGTGGTCCTTCGCGCCCTGGCACTGCGCGCAATCCTCGAGCAGCGGCACGCCGCGCTGGCGCGCCAGCTCGAGCAGCGGCCCCATGTCGGCGCACTGGCCGTAGAGATGGACCGGGATCACCACCCGGGTCCGCGGCGTCCACGCCCGCGCCACCGTCGCCGCGGTCACGGTGAAGGTCGCCGCGTCGACGTCGGCGAACACCGGGCGAGCGCCCACCGCCGCCACCGCCATCCCGGTCGGCGCCGCAGTCAGCGCCGGCACGATGACGTCGTCGCCCGGCCCGATGTCGAGCCCGAGCAGCGCCACCTGCAGCGCCTCGGTCGCGTTGCCGATGCCGATCGCGTGCTTCGCGCCGCAGAACGCGGCGAACTCGCGCTCGAACGCCGCGACCTGCTGGCCGAGGATGTACCAGCCGCCGTCGAGCACGCGCGTGACGGCGGCGAGGATCGCCTCGCGTTGCGCCGCGAACGACGCGCGCAGGTCGTGGAACGGCTGCGGCGCCGCTCCCGGCGGCGGCGCGGACGCGGGCGATCCGGTCGGTGGATTCGTGCTCATCGCAGCGGTTCCGGCGCGCCGCCGAACTGCGGCCCATGGACGTAGCGCGCGAGATGCTGCCGGTAGAAGCGGATCGTCCGCGCGAGCCCGTCCGCGAGCGTCACCCGCGGCCGCCAGCCGAGCTCCCGCTCGATCAGCGCGCTGCTGCCCCAGTAGCTGCCGATGTCGATCGCCTTCTTCTCCGGCGGCCACGGGATGAACTCGATCCGTCCGGTGCCGGCGATGGCGATCATCTGCTCGGTCAGCTCGCGCAGGCTGATCGGGGGCACTCCGGCGAGGTTGTAGACCTTGCCGTCGGCGCGCGGATCGGCGGCGGCGATCAGGAAGGCGTCGACCACGTCGTCGACGTGGTTCAGGTCGCGCAGCTGGCTGCCATCGCCGTAGAGCGGGATGGTCGCGCCCTCGACCACCAGGCGGAGGAACCAGCCGACGAAGCCCTGCCGGTTGTGGCAGAGCAACTGGCCCTGGCCATAGGTGTTGGTCAGCCGCAGCGAGGTGGCGCGGATGCCGTGGATCGCGTGGTAGAGCAGGTGGTACTGCTCGCCGGCCACCTTGTTGATGCCGTTGACGTCGACCGGCCGGATCGGGTGGTCCTCGTCCACCGGGAGGTACTGCGGCCGACCGTACTGCTGGCGGCTGCCGGCGAAGACGATCTTCACCCCGCGTGCGTGATGGCGGCACGACTCGAGGATCGAGAGCTGGCTGCGGCAGTTGATGTCGAGGTCGGTGAAGGGGTCCTTCATCGAGTCGATGTGGCTCACCTGTCCGGCCAGGTTGAACAGGAAGTCGCGTCCCTGGACCAGGTAGTCCATCGCGCTCTTGTCGCGGACGTCGGCGATGTTGACCGCGACCTGGTCCTCGATCCCGGCGAGGTTGAAGCGGTTGCCGCCGTAGCCGGGGATCATCGAGTCGATCAGGGTGACGCGCGCGCCCAGCGCCACCAGCCGGCGCGCGATGTTGCTGCCGAGGAAGCCGATGCCGCCGGTGATGAGCACGTTCCGGCCGGCGAAAGCGGCGGCGAAGTCGATCGGCGCGGAGTGCTCCTGCCCGCTCATCGCCCGCTCACCCGCCGCCGCCGCGGCTGCCACCCGGCGGCACGGCAGCGCCCGCGCCCGCGCGCGGCGGCGCCCCGGCGCGCGTCACCTTCTTCTGGCGGATCAGCTCCCACCAGAGGCGGCCCATGTCGCGCGCCACGCGCCCCACGCGCGCGAGGTTGAAGAACTGGCTCCTGCCGTGCATGCGGTGGAAGTGGTGCACCGGCACGTGCTCGACGCGGAACCCGTTCTTCTCGACCTTGGTGATCAGCTCGACGCAGATGATCCCGGAGTTTCGCGTCAGCTCGATGGTGTCGAAGATGCTGCGACGGAGCAGCCGGAAGTCGCAGTCGACGTCGCGGATCCTGAGCCCGAACATGAACTTCACGAAGCGGTGGTAGAGCCGGCCGATCACCTTGCGGTGCAGCGGATCGTGGCGCGCGATCTTGTAGCCGTTCACCAGGTCGGCCGGCTCGCCGCGTGCCGCCGCGGCGTCGCGCGCCTTCACCAGGTCGGCGAGTTCGCGCACGTCGTACTGCGCGTCGCCGTCGGTGTAGAAGACCCACTCCTTGGTCGCCGCCGCGAAGCCGCTGCGCAGCGCGCCGCCGTAGCCGCGGTTCGCCTCGTGCGTCACGATCTTCAGCCGCGGGTAGCGCGGCGCGAGCTCGGCGAGGATGCGCCCGACATGGTCGGGGCTGCAGTCGTTGACGACGATGATCTCCCAGTCGTCGGTCAGTTCGCTCAGCACCGATTCCGACAGGACGACGAGGCTGGCGATGGTCCCCCAGTCGCCGTACGCCGGGAAGAACACCGAGATCCCCGGCCGCGCCGGCCGGGGAGTGGCGGTGGGCGGGGCGGCGAGTGCGTTGGCGCGGTCGGGGTCGCGGGTCAAGGCGGGATCCGGGCGGCTCGGCGCGACGGTGGGTCCTCGTGCGGGGCGACGACCCGGGCGGGCCGCTCGCCGGCGAGGATGGGGGAGTGTAACTCGCGCTGCGCACCCGGCGAGCCGCTCACGCCGGCCGGCGCAGGATCGCGAAGAGCGAGAGTCCGACCGGCAGCGGGAGGCGCAGCGTCCACCACGCCTCGGCGCGGAGCCATGCGGAAAGGATTGCGTTGATCGGCGCCGGCGGAAGGGCGACGTCGGAACGCGCCGGTCCGCCGGCGGAACGGCGGCGCCGCCAGCGCGCCAGCGGGAAGAGGGTCGCGTTGAACCAGCAGAGCCGCTCGACGCCGAGTCCGGCCGCCGCCGCCATCCGCACGAGGTCGGCGCGCGCGTAGCGCCGCGCGGTGTGGATCACGGCGTCGTGGGCGCCGCGCAGCTCGGGATGGGCGGGGAGGTTCAGCAGCACGACGCCGCCCGGCCGGGTCACTCGCGCCAGTTCGCGGAGCGCCGCCGCATCGTCGCTCACGGCGCGGTGGTAGAGGACGTCGGCGGAGACCACCGCATCGAAACAGCCGTCGCGGAACGGCACCCGCTCGATCGAGGCGCGCACCAGCGGGGCGCCGGCGCGGCGCGCGGCGAGGCGCAGCGCCGCCGGTGCGAAGTCGAAGCCGACGCGCTGCGCCTGCGGGAAGCGCCGTGCCAGCACGGCGAGCAGACCGCCGGTGCCGCAGCCGGCGTCCAGCAGGCGGCGCGGCCCGCCCGGCAACGCGCGCGCGAGCGCGCCGGCGAACAGCGCATGGAGCCCGCGGTACCAGAAGTGGTCGCGCTCGTGCGCATGGATGCGGTCGTACTCTTCGGGTTCCACGGCGCGAGTGTTACGTTCCGCCGCCGATGGATCCAGCGGCCAGCACGGGGCGGCGGGTGGCGCGGCGCGAGACGCTGGCGTCGGCGCTGCTCTACCTGGTGCTGGCGCTGCTGCTGCTGTGGCCGGCGCTGAGCAGCGGCGAGCGGCTCGGCGGCAAGGACTGGAACGCGTTCATCGGCCAGGCGCAGGCCGAGGCGGAGACGCTGCTCCAGTGGGGCGAGTTCCCGGCGTGGAATCCGTGGCGGCGCGGCGGCCAGGTCTCCTTCGCGCAGCCCGAGTCGATGCTGCTGACGCCGGTCACGCCGCTGGTGCTCCTGTTCGGCGCGCCGATCGCGTTCAAGCTGCTGCTGGTGCCGCTGTTCGTCGCCTGCGGGCTCGGGCTCCTGGCGCTGGCGCGCGACCTCGGGTTGCGCGGCGTCGCGGCGCTGCTGCCGGGCGCGATCTTCCTCTGCGCCGGGCCGCTGCCGCTCTACGTCAATGGCGGGCTCCCCAACTGGCAGTGGGGGATGGCGATCCTGCCGTGGCTCCTGCTGGCGAGCCGGCGGGCGGCGCACAGCCGCGCCGCGCTGGTCGGCGGGGCGCTCCTCTTCGCCCTGCTGCTCTTCGCCGGGAGCGTGCACCACTTCGTCTTCTTCCCGCTGCTGCTGGCGGTCGAGGCCGCGGCGCGCACGCTGCGCGAGCGCAGTCTGCGGCCGCTGCTGCGCAGCGCCGCGCTCGGCATCGTCGGCGTGGCCATCGCGCTGGTGCGCCTCGTCCCGCTGCTCGAGCTCTTCTCCGAGTTCCCGCGGCAACTCGATGCGAGCGGTCGCTTCATGCCGGCCGAGCTGATGCTGCGCTCGCTGCTGCTGCCGCACCCGCCCGAGGCGGTCGACGCGCTGCACGTGGCGGTGCAGGGCGGGAGCGTCCTCTACTGGGTCGACTGCGGCGCGTTCGTCGGGCCGCTGGTGCTGCTGCTGGCGGCGGCGGCGGTGATCGGGGCGTGGCGCGCCGCCTGGCCGTACGTCGCCATCGGCACGGCCTTCCTGTGGCTCGCGGCCGGGTCGAGCGTGCAGCCGTCGCTGTGGGATGCGCTGCACCATCTGCCGGTCTACGGCTCGATGCAGGCGCCCGAGCGGTTCATGGGCTACGTCGTGTTCGCGCTGGCGCTGCTGGCGGGGTTCGGCACGGCGGCCGGACAGGCGCGGCTGCAGGCGCTGGCGGCGCGGCGGACGGTCGCTGCGCGAAGCGGCGGTGACGGCGCGGCGCGCTGGGGCGGCGCGCTGCTGCTGCTCATCGTGGTGGGGCCGCTCGTCTGGTTCGACGCCGAGATCGCGCGCGGCGCGTTCTCGATCGAGCCGCCCGCGGACGTCGCGCCGAGCCGGATCGGGCAGCCGCTGCCGGAGCGGCCACCGTTCCGGCAGGGGCGCTACCCGAATCTCGCGCAGCAGTGGGGCGGGCCGCTGTACGAGGCGGTGCTGCGCCATCGCGGCAACGTCGACGGCCAGTCGGACGTCCCGTCGCTGTCGGCGGCACGGGCGGAAGGCGGGATCGACTATCGGGGCGAGGCGTTCCTCGACGGCGGCCACGGGACGATCGCGCGGTGCGAGTTCACGCCGAATCGCGTGCGGGTGACGGCGGCGCTCACTGCGCCCGACCAGCTGCTGATCAACCAGACCTGGTTCCCCGGCTGGCGCGACGCGACGAGCGGACGCGCGTGCGAGCCGGTGCGCGGGCTGATCGCGCTGCCGCTCGCGGCCGGCGAGCACGTGGTGGAGCTCGAGTTCGCGCCGCGGTCGCTCCCGGTGGCGGTCGGGCTCGCAGGGGTGGTGGGGGTCGTGCTGCTGGCGTGGGCGTTCGCGCTGCGGCGGGAGCGTCGGCGGGTCGAGGCGGCCGGCGCCGCGCCGTCCGCCGCGCCGTCCGCCGCGGGCGGGATTCCGGGGGCGTTCAGCTGGGAGCGGTATGCGGCGGC
>Ga0194121_10012046_pt1 | contig 10166 bp, 9 predicted proteins | sample TA2MahCa50mmetaG_FD_148609 | JGI IMG/M metagenome (GOLD analysis project Ga0194121, IMG submission 148609) | Freshwater microbial communities from Lake Tanganyika, Tanzania - TA2015020 Mahale Deep Cast 50m | ecosystem: Environmental > Aquatic > Freshwater > Lake | place: Tanzania: Lake...
CGTTCGCGGTGATGCGGGTGCGGGTGGGAAATCGCCTGCGCACGGTGGTCGGGGAAGTGGATGCTCCCGAGGTGGGAAAATCCTACCGCTTCATCGGCCAGATGGTGGAGCATCCCCAGTACGGCGAGCAATTTCAAGCGCACTGGTACGAGCACCTGCTTCCCAGCGACGCGCGCGCCATCGAGAAATACCTCTCGTCCGGCGCGGTGAAAGGCATTGGCAAGGGGATTGCCAGGCGCATCGTAAAAACCTTCGGAGACGATACGCTGCGCATCATCGAGGAATCGCCAGAGCGGCTGGGAGAAGTGCCGCGCCTCAAGGAAGACGTGCGCGCGCGCCTCATCGCCGCCATGCACGAGCACCGCGCCACCCGCCGGGTGATGCTTTTTCTCGCCTCGCACGACATCACTCCGGCGCTGGCCGGAAAAATCCACCGCACGTTCGGCAGCGCGTGCATTGAAATCTTGCGGCGCAATCCTTACCGCATGGCGGAGGACATCTGGGGGGTCGGGTTCCGCATCGCCGACAGCGTGGCGAAGCGCATGGGACGGCCGGCCGACGATCCGTTTCGGCTTGAGTGCGGGCTGACCCACGCGCTGCGCGACGCGCAGGAGGAAGGCCATTTATTTCTCCCGCGGGAAGTGCTGATCAAGCGCGCGGCGGAGTTGCTCGAGTGCGCGCCGGAGACCCTCGAGGAGCCGTTGATGCGAGCATCCGCGGCCTCCAAAGTCATTACCGAGGACGACGCGGTCTACCTGCGGCCGCTCTACACGGTGGAAACCCGCGTGGCCGGCCGCTTGCGGCGCCTGTGCGAGCGTCCCGGAAAATCCCCGCCCACCGATGCGCAGATCGAGAGCCTGAGCAACCTCCAGCTGGCCGACAAGCAGAAGGAGTGCCTGCGGGGCGCGCTCAGCGGCGGAGTGTTCGTGATGACCGGCGGGCCCGGCACCGGAAAAACCACTACCGTGCGCGGCATTTTGCAGTGGTGCCACAAATTGGAGTTAAAAGCGGTGCTTGCGGCGCCCACCGGGCGCGCGGCGCGCCGCATGACCGAGGCCACCGGCGAGGACGCCCGCACTCTGCACCGATTGCTGGAATATGCGCCCATGGAGCGCGCCTTCAAGCGCGATTCGTCCAACCCCCTGAAGGCGGACGTGGTGATCGTCGACGAGGCCTCGATGATTGATATATTCCTGTTCGATGCTTTGCTTCAGGCGCTGCCCGACGATGCCCACCTCGTGCTGGTGGGCGACGTGGATCAGCTCCCCTCGGTCGGGCCGGGCTCGGTGCTGCGGGACCTCATCGCCAGCGAGCGGGTCACGGTGGTTTTTCTCAACGAGATTTTCCGCCAGGCCGAAGGCAGCCTCATCGTGCAGAACGCGCACCGCTTGAACCGCGGAGAAATGCCGCTGCCGGGCACCGCGAACGGCGATTTCTTTTTCATCGAAGAGCCCGATCCGCGGCGCGCCGGGGAAACCATCGTGGAATTGTGCAGCAAGCGGCTGCCGGATTATTACAAATTTCACCCGGTGGAGGACGTGCAGGTGTTGTCTCCCATGTACCGCGGCGACGCGGGCGTCACGGCGCTCAACCAGCGGCTCCAGGAGAGGCTCAATCCTCCGGTGGGGAACGCGCCGGCGGCCCCGGTGTCGAACGGACAGGCGCGCGTCGGCGACAAGTTGATGCAGATCCGCAACAACTACGAGCGCGGGGTTTTCAACGGCGACGTGGGCATCGTCAGCGCCATCGACGTCGAGGAAGAGGTGCTGCGCGTGCGGTTTGGGGGGGCGCCGCCCACCTTGGACGAGGACGACGTGGAATATCCCTTCGACGAGGCCGGCGAACTGGCGCTGGCCTATGCGTGCAGCGTGCACAAGAGCCAGGGGAGCGAGTTTCCCGCGGTGGTCATTCCGCTTCTCACGCAGCACTACGTGATGCTGCAACGCAACCTGATCTACACCGCCATCACGCGGGCCCGCAAGCTCGTGGTGCTGGTCGGCGCGCGCCGCGCCCTGCAGATAGCGGCCCGCAACGACCGCGTGGAGGCGCGCCACACCCGGCTCGCCATGCGGCTCTGCGGCGAGGCGCCCGCCGACGATGCGGAACTCTTTTAGTTAGTACTCTGCAGGTCCGCCCAGGATCTTTACCGCTTCTTCGGACATGCGGCTCGGCTCCCAGGGGGGATCGAAAGTGATCTCCACGTTGGCTTCCTTGACGCCTTCGATCTCCTCGATACGGCCCTTGGCGTCCATGGCGATGAAGTTGCCCATGCCACAGCCTGGCGTGGTCAGGGTCATGTTGACCTGAACCTTGTCTTCCTGGATCTCCACGCCGTACACCAGCCCGAGGTCGACGATGTTGACCGGAAGCTCCGGGTCGTATACCTGCTTGAGGGCGTCCATGACTTGCTCTTCGGTTGGCATCCTGATTCCTCCGTCCATTGCCCGATGGGCTTGCCGTAGCCCTTCTTCCTCCGCGCCCCGCTTTCCCTGCAATGCAGGAACCCCGTCGGGAGAAGCCGGACTGTGCCGTATGGACTCCGAGATCCTCCCCCCCGACGGCATGCCCGAGGCAAGCGGCCACCAGCCACTCGCCTACATGATGGGAGACTTCCTGCACAGCCCGGATGGACGCCCCTTGCGGCTCCTGGCCGAATACCTGGAGCCGCTGCGGCGCTTTCGACGCCAGCGCATCCAGGACACCGTGGTGTTCTTCGGATCGGCGCGCATCCTGAGCACTCAGGTGGCCAACCAGCAACTCGACGATCTGGCCGGCAAGATCAAGTCCAACCCCACCGACGACCTGCACGCCCAGCACAAGCGCGCCCAGAAGGCCGCCGAGTGGTCGCGCTACTACGAGGACGCCCGCGAGCTGGCGCGGCTCCATACCACCTGGGCGCGCTCCCTGAAGGCGCCGAGGGACCGCTTCGTGGTGTGCTCGGGCGGCGGCCCGGGCATCATGGAGGCGGCCAATCGGGGCGCCGCCGAAGCCGGCGGAAAGACCATCGGGCTCAACATCTTTCTTCCCTTTGAGCAGGGCAGCAACCCGTACATCACCCCGGAGCTGAATTTTACCTTCCGCTACTTTTTCATGCGCAAATTCTGGTTTGCCTACCTCGCCAAGGCCATGGTCGTTTTCCCCGGCGGCCTCGGGACGCTCGACGAAACCTTTGAGATGCTCACGCTGGTGCAGACGAAAAAGCTCTCCAAGCAGATCGAGGTGCTGCTTTACGGCTCGGAATACTGGAATCCCATCATCAATTTCCAGCCCCTGGTGGACTGGGGCGCGATCTCCGAGGACGACCTGAAATTGTTCACCTTTGTCAATTCTCCCCAGGAAGCGTTTGAAGAGCTGAAGCGCCGCCTGGAGCCGCAGATTCAATCCCGACATGCGCAGGAGAATCGCGCGCCGGGCATCGCCAGGACACGCAACGCGCCGCTGCGAAAACCCGAGGTCTAGTCTAGAGTTTCCTGGCTACCCGCCAGATGCGTCCGCCCGAATCGTCCGACACGTACAGCGCGCCGTCCGCGCCCACCGTCACGCCGACCGGACGTCCCCAGTAGCGGCCGTTCACCAGCCAGCCGGTGACGAAGTCCTGCACCGCGCCGGGGTGACCGCCGCGCATCGGCACGCGAATCACCTTGTCCCCCACCGGGCTGCTGCGGTTCCAAGAGCCGTGCAGCGCCACGAACATATCCCCTTCGTATTCCGCGCCGAATTTGCCGCCCTGGTAGAAGGTAATGCCCAGCGGCGCGGAGTGGGCCTGGATTTTTATCAGCGGCCTGATCATGTTGCGACATTTTTCGGGATTGCCCATGTCCGGATCCGGCGTGCCGTCTCCGTAACAGAACGGCCAGCCGTAGAAGCCGCCTTTACGGATGACGTTGATCTCCTCGGGCGGGGTGTCGTCGCCCAGCATGTCGGTGCCGTTTTCGGTCGCGAACAGTTCCCCGGTGCCGGGCTGGAACGCAAGTCCGACCGAATTTCGCAGCCCGGTCGCATACACAATGAGGTTGCGGCCGTCCGGATCGGCCTGCAAGATGGCGGCGCGCCGCTTGTCCGCCTCGATGCACTTGTTGCACGAGGAGCCCACCGAGACGTACATTTTTTTGTCTGGCCCGATTACCACGGTGCGCGTCCAGTGGCCCCCGTCGGGCAGGTTGGGGACCACGGTTTCTCGCTTGCCGGGGCGCCAGCGGATGATGCGCGTTTCCTCGCCCACGTAAATCCATCCTTCGTGAAACGCAAGCGACGACGCATGCGACAGGCCGTCCACCACGGTCTGAATCTTGTTGCCCGGCTGCACGCTCACCACCCGGTTTGACAGCGCGGCGTGCAGCACGCCGCTCGGGGAAACGGCCATGAAGCGGATCCCGCTCAAGCCCCGGGCCCACTCGGTGACTTCGAAGCCAGCCGGGACCTTGAGGCGCTGATCCCCCGCGTCGACCGTGCGGGCGCACGAGGCGATCAGCAGCAGGAGTAACCCCTGCACCAGCAGGGCGGCGAGTCTCACGAAACCGCGGCCGGGACTTGTACCCGGCCCGCGGGGGTGGGGACCTTGAGAGACGCGGCGGTTTTCGCGAGGATTTCCTCTTCGCTTACACCGGGCGCCATCTCGCGCAGCACCAGACCTTCCGGCGTCACGTCGATCACCGCCAGTTCGGTGATGATCACGTCCACCACGCCGAGGGCGGTGAGCGGAAGTGTGCAGTCCGGCACGATCTTCGAGTTTCCCTTGCGATCCGCATGGGTCATCAAGGCGATCACCTTGCGGGCTCCCACCGCGAGATCCATGGCGCCGCCCATGCCGGTCACTTTCTGTCCGGGCACCATCCAGTTGGCGAGATCGCCCTTCTCGGAGACTTCCATGGCGCCCAGCACGGCCCAGTCCACGTGCCCGCCGCGGATCATTCCGAAGGAGGCGGCCGAATCGAAAAACGCCGCGCCCGGACGCACGGTGATGGTTTCCTTGCCGGCGTTGATCAGCGTCTGGGAAACCTCGTGCCTACGCGGATAAGGTCCCACGCCCAGGACGCCGTTTTCCGAGTGCAGCGTGACCTTGACGTCCGCGGGGATGTAATTGGCGACCAGCGTCGGCAGCCCGATGCCGAGATTCACGTAGTCACCATCGGAAAATTCGCGCGCGGCGCGCCAGGCCATCTGGTTGCGACTCAGCATGGATTAATTCTCCTCCTCGCGCAGCGTGAGCTTCTCGATGGTGTTGCGGTACTCGCGGCCCTGGAAGATGCGCTGCACGAAGATTCCAGGCGTGTGAACGTGGTTCGGGTCGATCATGCCCGGCTCGACCAGCTCCTCCACCTCGGCCACCGTGACACGCCCCGCGGACGCCATCAGCGGAGAGAAGTTGCGCGCTGATTCGTGGAACATCAGGTTTCCCTCGGTGTCGCCGCGCCACGCCTTCACGAAGGCGAAATCGGCGCTCAGCGCGGTTTCCAGCAGGCAGGGAACACCGTCAAACTCGCGCACTTCCTTCCCCTCGGCCACAACGGTTCCAAAACCAGTGGGGGTGAAAAACGCTCGAATTCCGTGGCCGCCGGCGCGAATCCGCTCGGCGAAAGTGCCCTGCGGATTCAGCTCGACCTCCACCTCTTTTTTCAGGATCTGCTCCTCGAGATCCGGATTTCCACCCACGTACGAGCAGATCACCTTCTTTACCTGGTGACGCTTCAGCAGCACCGCGAGGCCCATTCCCATGTTTCCGCAATTGTTGCTGATCACGGTGAGGCCGCGGACGTTGCGACGATACAATTCGTCAATGCAATTCTCAGGAATTCCGCACAGGCCGAAGCCGCCGCACATGATGGCGGTGCCATCCGTTACGTCGGCCAGCGCCTCCACGGCGTCGGCATAAACTTTCTGGGAGCGGGCGCGCACGCTCACAAGGCCACCTCCTGCGGGGCCAGCGCCGCAATGCCTTCCTCGATCATGTCCAGGCCTTTCATGAGATCGGATTGGGTGATGATCAGCGGCGGCGCCACGATCACGTAATTCCAGCGCACGGTGATATAAAGGCCGCGCTCGGAAAACGTCTTGACCAGGGGCGCGAGGCGCTCCATGTCTTTCGCGCTCGCGTTGAACGGAACCAGCGGCTGATTGGTGCCGGGGACGGACAGTTCAATAATTCCAAGGAGTCCCCTACCGCGCACGTCCCCGATCAGCGGATAGCGCGCGCGCATTTCTCGCAGGCGGCCCATGAGCAGTGGCTCCAGGGCCGCCACTTTTTCGGGCAGGCGCTCGTCCTCGCAGGCGCGCACCGCCTCCAGCGCGGCGGCCACGCAGATGGGCGGCGCATATGACGTCAGCCCGCCAACCAGGGGATTCTCGTCGTAATAGCGCGCAATGGCGTCGCTGGTCACGACGGCGCCGAGCGGCAAATGTCCGGCGCCGAGCCCCTTGGCCATGGTGATCATGTCGGGCACGACGTTCCAGTGATCCACCGCAAACCATTTTCCGGTGCGCCCGAGACCGGTGAAAACCTCGTCGCTGATGAGCAGGATGCCGTACTTGTCGCACAACTTTCGGATGCGCGGCCAGTAGTCGTCGGGCCCAACGACGACTCCGTTGGCGCCGGAAATCCCCTCCAGCAGAATTGCGGCGATGGATTCCGGGCCCTCCAGCTCGATGATTTCCTCGATGCTGGAAACGCACTCGCGGTGGCAGGTTTCCACCTTCTGACCGAAGGGGCAGCGCCAGCAGTAGGGGTCGTGCACGCGCACGATGCCCGGGGCGAGCGGCTCGAACGGATGCCGTCTCGGGTCGCCGGTCAGGGCCAGCGCACCCAGCGTGGCGCCGTGATAGGAGCGATAGCGGGTGATGATCTTCTGGCGGCCGGTGACCGTGCGCGCCATTTTTACCGCGTTCTCGTTGGCTTCGGCGCCGCCCAGACAGAAAAAGCTCTTGCGGAGATCGCCCGGGGTCACCCGGGCCAGGGTCTCGCCCAGCAGGGCCTTGGCCTCGTAGGCCATTTTCGGACCGGCCACCGCAAGGCTCTCCGCCTGCCGCTTGATGGCTTCGACCACCCGCGGATGCTGGTGGCCGAGGTTTGCGTTGAACACCTGGCTGGCGAAGTCGAGGTAGCGCTTGCCGGCCGTGTCCCAGAACCAGACGCCCTCCCCGCCTGCGATTTCAATGGGCACCACGCCTTTCTGGCGGGTCCACGTGTAGTACACGAATTCGGACGTCTTTTCGCTGATCCAGGACAAACGGGGGTTCCTTTCGGTCTTGCGTCTTGATCGGGGATCGGCCTGTCGGCCGCTCCCCTGTGCGTTTGCCCCTTGACACCATGGTTCCTTCGACCTATGCTGTTGTGTATCGGAGAATGGTTTTTCAGGGAAGATGCCGTGCTGGTTTGCCCGCACGCACGCGACATGGACGTCGCCGCCACCCGCGCCTCTTCCTGTTGAGGAACTGAAGCACCGTGATGGTGCTTTTTTCGTTGATTGCTTCAAGGAGGAAGAATCGCGATGCGTTTGCGCCCGGCCGCGCAAAAGAGCTGTCTCGAGCAGGATGCCTTTACCTACCGCAAGATCCGCCAGATCGTCCCCTGCGCCTTTGCGCCCGTTCCCCCCGGACTGCACCCGCGCGGCTGCGATGGCCCCGTGCTGCGGGTCTCCGTCGATCGCTTCGACCGCACCCCCTTCTGCGGCGGACCCTCCCGGGAGCTGGTGGCCGCTCCCGAGGAGGTGTACTTCAACGAGCACGCCGCGCAGCCGGTGCTGCTGGTGGCATGGCTGAATTAAAAACAAGGATGTGACGCAAACTCATGGACGTGTATGACAACGGCAGACCCTTTGTTCAACCCCAATCCGGTTTCGCACCGGTGTCCTCGTTGGACGCGGAGGAACCGGCCCCCCCGGCCAGCCCGGTCTTCCCGTGGCGGCAGGAGCAGCCCGCGCTGTTTCGCCTGACCTCGCCCAGCGTCCCGGCCGACCTGATGATCGGTGGGGAAAATAACCGCGTGGCGCGTTACGCCGTGGTGGAGGTCATGCGGGACATTGAGGCCGAGCCGCGGTATTCCTTTACGGCGCAGGCAAACATTGACTCCCGCAACGCGCTGGCCGTGCTGCTGCCAAATATTTTCTAAGGGAGGTCCGCCGCCGATGAATTCCTTTTTCCACAGTCTGGCCGATTTCGAAGGTCGTGGCGCGTCGGGAGAGTCCGCCGGTCCGGAGATTCAGAAGAGCGCGGCTCCGCCTGCCCCGCCCCGGGGGAGAATTGGCGGCGCGCGCTCGGAGGGGCCCCGCGCGACCTCCCCGTCTCCGAGCACGGCACCCGCGGCGCGGACTTTATCGCCGGCGCCTCCGCCCAGCCGGGGGCGCGCGAAATACAGCCTGCTGGAAGACCGCATCACGCGCTCGATAAAGGCGTTGCTGCCCTCGCTGGGATTGCAGCCCGAGGAGATCCGCCTGCGCAAGGAGCGGCTAAAGGAGCCCGGTGGCGCCTGGAAGGTGGAGTTGACCCTGATCGACAGTGGCCGCGCCTCGAAGAAGATCATCAAGTCGCTGTCTGGCGCGGACAGCATCGTCTTTAGGGTGGCTCCGGCCGAGAACGACACCCTCCGCGTGGAGTGCGTCCTCCACAAATCCCAGGCCCGCGTCCGTGTGGGAAAAGCCACCGCGCAGGCCGGCAGCGACCTGGACGAGGCGTTCAAGACGTCGGTAAAATATCTGATCGAGGGTCTCATCCGCTGATCGACGACTCGGTCGCCGAAAACAGGCTCAGGGCGCCTTCAAGTGCTTGTCCAGGAAATCCGCCACCGCGCTGTACGCCTTCTGGCGGTTCTGGATCTTGGCCAGGCCGTGGCCCTCGTCGTCGAAGAGCAGGAACTCGACCGGGCGGCCGCGGGTTTGCAGCGACTTCACGATCTGCTCGGCCTCGCTGAGCGGCACGCGGGGGTCCTGGCGGCCGTGGATGACCATGAGCGGCGCCTCGATCAAATCCACCTTGTGGATCGGTGAGAATTTGCGCAGATATTCCAGGTCCTTTTCCGGATCGCCGTACTCCGCGATGCGCAGCTTGCGGCGCCAGGGACCGGTGTTGGCCAGGAAAGTCTCGAAATTGGCGATGCCCACGATGTCCACGCCGGCCGCGAACAGGCTGGGATGAAAGGTCAGCGCGGCGAGCGTCATGTAACCGCCGTACGAGCCGCCCATCACGGCCACCCGCCTGGCGTTCAGCCCGGGCACCGTGCCAACGTACTTGACCGCCCAGGCCACGTCCTCGATGGCGTCGCCGCGCTTGCGGGAATCGTCAAGATGCACGTAGGTCCGGCCGTAGCCCGTGCTGCCGCGAATATTGGGCGCCAGAACGGCGAATCCACGGCTCAGCAAAAATTGATAGACGGTCGAGAACCAGGGCTGCTCCTGCGCTTCCGGGCCGCCGTGAATTGCCAGCACGACCGGAAATCCAGCGGCCGGCGGATCGCCGGCCGGCTTGAACAGCAGCGCCGGAATCTGCCGCCCGTCAAAGGTGGGGAAGCGCACCAGCGTGGGCGCCACGAACTTCTTGGGGTCGAGCCCGGCAAGGGAGCTGTGGGTGACCTGCCAGGTCGTCGTGCCCGCCCCCGGGTTCAGCGCCCAGATGTCGCTGGGCTGCGTCGCGGCGGCCCAGGCAAAGGCCAGCACCGCCTCGTCCTCGGAAAAGCTCAGCGTGTCGCCTACCCCGCCGGGCATCGCCACGACCGCAACTGCGTCTGGCCGGGAAAGCTCCGCCAGGGTGCCCACGCGCAGCCGGCTGTAGCTGTCCTCGTTGGTGATCCAGGCGGCCCAGCGCCCCTTGCTGGAGACGAGCAGGTCGGTCACGTCCCACTTCGTCTCCGCCAGGCGCTCCAGCTTCGCGGTCTTCACGTGCAGGCGCGCCAGACCGCTGAACTCACGGTCCTGATCGGTGGTCAGGTAGACCCACTCGGAGCCCTCCGGCCAGTTGACGTTGTCGTAGCTCGCGTCCCCGCTGTGCGGAGTCAGTTCCCGCAAGCGCCCACCCACCAGGTCAAGCTCGTACAGGGTGTTGTTGACGTTGCTTTCCTGCTTCTTGATAATCAGGCTGGCGCCGCCTGGATTCCACCTCTGCACGCTCCAGGTCGCGTCGTTCTCCAGCACGCGGCGCGCCTTGCGGGTCGCGAGATCCATCACGTACACGTCAAAAAA
>Ga0194121_10012055_pt1 | contig 10158 bp, 7 predicted proteins | sample TA2MahCa50mmetaG_FD_148609 | JGI IMG/M metagenome (GOLD analysis project Ga0194121, IMG submission 148609) | Freshwater microbial communities from Lake Tanganyika, Tanzania - TA2015020 Mahale Deep Cast 50m | ecosystem: Environmental > Aquatic > Freshwater > Lake | place: Tanzania: Lake...
CTCGACCGGACGTACGGGGAGTACGTCCGGCGCCTCGGGGCCTATCTGGGCGGCGTAGCGGTTGGGGCGTTTCAGGACGAGCTGCCGGCGCGCCCCACCTGGACATCAGCCTTTGCGGACGAGTTTCGGCGGCGCCGCGGGTACGACCTGCTGTCCCGCCTGCCGGCGCTCTGGGACGCGGACGGTCCGGAAGGCGAACGGGTCCGGGCCGACTACCACGCTGTGCGCGCCGCGCTGGCCGAGGAGGCCTGGTTCAAGCCGCAGGCCGCGTGGTTCTCCCGCTACGGCATGATCTGCGGCTTCGACACCGATGACGGCGCGCGCTATGCCGAGCCGGTAAACGCCGTCGTCCGCTATGCGGACTATCCCCGAACTCACCGCTGGTACGGCGCGCCGGGGACCGACCACCGGGGCGATCCCAAGTTCTACAGCTCGCTGGCGCACCTCTACGGCCTGCCGCGTGTCTGGCTCGAGGCCTTCCACAGCAGCGGCTGGGGCGCGACGCCGGAGGAGACCTTCGACTGGTTGCTGCCCTGGCTGCGGGCGGGCGCCACGCTCTGGGACCCCCATGCCGTCTACTACAGCACGCGCGGCGGGTGGTGGGAATGGGCGCCGCTGTCCTACTGCTGGCGCCAGCCCTACTGGCGCCACTTCCGGCTGTTGACCTTGGCCGTCACACGGCTCGGCTGGCTGCTGAGCCAGGGCCGGCATGTGTGCGACATTGCCGTGCTCTACCCCACCGCGGCCGTGCACGCCCACCTCACGCCCACGGGTCCCTTGCCCGAGGCGACCGCCATTAGCGCGGCGTATCTCGAGCTGGTCGGGCGGCTCACGTGGGAGGACAAGCGCGTTGGGGCGCTCGACCGGGAGCGCCGCGACTTCGATGTCGTCGATGATGCCTCTGTCCAGCAAAGCCAGGTCGCCGACGGCCTGCTGGTCATCGGCTCAGAGCAATACGGTGTCGTGATCCTCCCGCGCTGCACGGCGCTGGAACGCGCCACGGCCGCCCGGCTCTGCGCCTTCGTGGAGGCAGGTGGCCGCCTGGTCGCGGTCGGGGAGGCTCCGGCTCTTGAAGTGGACGGCGATGGTGCCCAGGTCGGCCGGCTCCGCGCACTCTTGGAATCCGGACGCGCCATCTGCGTGGCCGGCGCGGCGGACGTCCCCGCCGCGCTGGCGGACCGGCCGCGCGCGATCGAGGCGCCGGTGCCCGTGCTGCACCGCCGGGACGGCGACCGCGCGATCGTGTTCGTGTCGGCGGCGTTCCCCGGCGCGGCGCAGGTCGACGGCCGCATTCCCGATATCCAGGTCGATCTCGACCACGCGCGCTACGCCCGGACCATGCGGTTGCGGGTGACCGGCGTAACCGGGGATCCGGACTTGTGGGATCCGTTTACCGGCGAGCGCTGTTGCGTGCCGGCACGCGCCGTACCTGGCGGCGTCGAGGTCGACGTCACCTTCCCTCACGGTCCGGCGGCCGTCTTGGTCTGGCCCGGCGCGCCGTCCTCGCCGCGGCTGCTCCCGGCGCCGATCCGCGTTTGGCAGCGTGTCGACGGGCCCTGGGCCGTGCGGCTGGAGCCGACCCTGGACAACCGCTTCGGCGATTTCGCGCTGCCCGCCCACGCCGGCGCGCCCCCGGTGCAGACCTGGCGATTCGAACACCGGCTGGAACCGGACGGCGTGGACGGCCTGGCGGCCGGCTGGTGGGGGGGGGGCGCCCCCGCCGAGGGATGGGCAGAGGCGTCCGCCACGGTGGGCGCCTACGCCTGGGTCTGCGGTCCCGCGCCGGCCGCGCAGCTCCCGTCCCCGGGCGGGGACGAGCCCGGTGGAACCGAGGTCGCGTCCTGGCGGCCCGTGCGCTATTCCCTCACCCGCGGGATCCCCAGCGATCCCCTGCACCGTCCAACTCAGGGTCCGAAGGGTCACGTCCCAGAGGAATTCATCCACGTGGGCCAGCTGCGCCCGGGCGAGGGCGTCCAGCTCCGCACGGCCGTTTGGTGCGACGCGCCGGAGCGCCTCCACCTGGCCATCGGCGCGCCCGCGGCCAAGACCGGCTGGTGGAATGGCGTGGCGCTGGGCGCCGGACCGACCGGGTACCTCTGGCAGCTGCCCGTCGACCTACGCGCCGGGCGCAACGTGCTCGAGTTCCGGCTGGTCGCCGATGAGGCCGGTCCGCTGCGGGCCTACTGGGCGCTGGTGCGCGACACCGGCCGGTTCGCGCGGCCCGAGTGGCTCACCCTTGGGGAGCGCGCCGAGCCCGGCAGCGTCGTGCGCTTTACCCACCCGTTCATCCTGACGGCCGCTGCGGAGAGCGCCACGATCCAGGTCAATGCCAACGCCCCGTCGCGCACGTGGGTGGATGGGACCGAGATCGGCTACGAGGAAAGCTGGGACTTGCACAGCCCGGGCAATCAGTTCAGCGGCCGCTCCATGCGACCGCGGCGCTACCGCGTGGAGGGGCTGACAGCCGGCCAGCACGCGCTGGCGGTTGAGCTGACGGAACAGGCCTGGCCGGCAGCGGTGCTGGTCGATGCCCGCATCCGTACCCAGAGCGGCACCGAGTCGACCTTCTGGTCCGGCCCGATGGGATGGTCCGCCCAACGCGACGGCGGTCCGGCGCGGTGTGTGCGGCTGCGCCGCCGGCAGTGGCATGACCCGGCCTGGTCGCACCTCTGGCGGCGGCCCCATCCGCTGCCCGGCTCCGACTGGCTCGAGTCTGCGCCGTCCGACGGCACCGTCGTGCCCGTGGTGCCCGACGCGCGCGCAGGCCCGCCCCGCGTGGAGTGGTTCCGCTGGACCGTGCCGCCCGGGGCAACCGCGATGTCCGTGCCGGTGCTCGGCGAGGCGCGTCTGTGGGTCGATGGCCACGAGTGCGTGCTGCGCGGCGGGGCGGTGGCCTTGCCACGGCTGCGGGGCATGGCAAGCACTGCGATCCTGAGGCTCGTGCCTGAGCGCGGTCGCACCGAGGGCGCCTGCCTGGCGGGCCCGGTCAGCTACGTCACCGGCCCGGGCGTGATGCGGCTCGGCGCCTGGCACGAGCAAGGGCTGGCGGCCTACGCCGGCGGCGTGCGCTACACCGCGGCGGTCGCGGTCGCACACCTTCCCGACGGTCCGGTCTGGCTGGACGCGGGCCGCGTGCGGGGCACGGCGGAGGTCTGGGTGAACGGGCGATCGGTCGGTGCGCGCTTCCTCGCCCCCTATCGCTTTCGCCTGGATGGGACTCTGCGCCCTGGGGAGAACCAGCTCGAGATCCTGGTGCTGAGCACGCTGGCCCCGTACCTGCAAGCCGTGAGCCCCACGCCGTACGTCTACGCGGGCCAGGCGGTCAGCGGGCTCTTCGGCCCAGTCCAGTTGCTGACGGCCTAGTTCTTGTCTGACAAGCTCGCAACCTAGCCAGGCGACCTCCCTCGTCGTGTCATCGAGTCGAAGGCGAGACAGGGAGCCTCCCCCGGAGGCTCCCCGTCCTGGGCGGGATGCCTCACGAGCCCATCATCCCGTGGAGGGTCGTCCCCGCCACCGGAGGCCCGTAGCCTCGGATAGCCTGTGACTGCGTGCGCGAGTTCCTGAATTCGTGGACGTAGGCGGGCCGCCGGGGTAGCCCTCTCGCGGCCCTCCATCGGCTCATGCCGCCTCCCCATACAGGGCCAGGCCGCGCCGCACGGTGGGAACTATGCGGACGGTGCCGCTGTCCACCTCCGTCACGAACAGCAGGCGTCGGTCCGGCCCGCCAAACGCGACATTGCTGGGTCGATCCGCACCGACTGGGATGCGCTCCACCACCGTGTCGTCCGGTGCCACCACCGCCACCGCGCCATGCCGGCTCAGCGCCACGTACAGATGCCCGTCCTCCGCAACGGCCAGGCCGCCGGGACCGCCACGGTCCGCCGGCGGCACGAGCTCCACTCGGATGCGCTGCGTGCCGGCTCGGCCCGGCGCGTCGAGGGTGTACGCGCGGATCGCTCCCGCCCGCGACTCCGCCACGAGCACCGTACCGCCGTCTGCCGTCAGCACCACGCCGTTGGGAAAGCGCAACCCGTCGGCAAACAGGCGCACCTCGCCCTCCGGATCGATGTAGTACACCCGGCCGTCCGGCGCGACGCTGCCCTTCACGGGGTCGGTGACATACAGGCCGCCGTCGGTGTCGAAAGCCAGATCGTTGGGATTGCGGAACGGCTCGTCACCGGCGTCGGCGAACATGTACGGCCGCCCGCTTGGTGGCACCCGCAGCACCGCGCCCAGGCCGGCCTCGGCGACGTAGAGATCCCCATCCCGGTGAAAAGCCAGGCCGTTGGGGCGCGCGCCCGTGCAGACGAACGGGTGAAGGGACCCGTCCGCGTCCACTCGCTGCACTGTCGCCGCGTCCATTTCGACGACGAATAAGCGGCCTGCCCGATCGAAGGCGGGGCCCTCCGGCGCACGCAGGCCCGACGCGTAGACCGCGGGTTCGCTGGTCATGGCTCAGGCATCCCCACGGACGGTGCGAGCGATCGAGCCGCCCTCGCTCCGCGGCCATGTCAGTGGGCACGTCCGGGCATCCCCCATCGTCTGTTCCAACCCTCCGATGGGGCGGGCGGACGGATGCGCGCTCACCAGGGCTCGTTTCGGGTGGCGGGCGTCAACGGCCTGCGCAGATGCCAGAAGACCGCGCTGACCCGCGCGCCCACCGTGTGGCTGTAGAACGCGAACGGGCCGGCACCGAAGATTACGCCGGTGGCCAGCCCACGGCGCTGCAGGTCGGCCAGGCAGCGGAGGAGCAGCCCCTTCCCCACTCCAAAGCCCCGGACTTCGGGCGAAGCGCCCATGGGACCCAGTCGCCCAGGCGGACCACCGGCGTCGGTGACCGCGAACCCTACGAGCGCGCCATCCCGCTCGGCCAGATGCAGGGAGATCGGGGTTCGTTGCAGCCCCATGGTCGCCATGTACGCCCAGCGGCGCCCCACGTCGAACAGGGAGATGGCCGATGGCCGCTGGAATTCGCGCTCCACGTACGCCCAAACCCGGTCGCGATCGGCCGCCGCGGCACGCCGCAGCCCGATCCCGTGCGCCGTGCGCAGCTTGGCCTCGAGGGCCGTGGAATCGAAATCCTGCGACCGCAGGTCCACGTCCATGTCCATGCCGTCGCCCACGCGGGCGTAGCCGCGCTGCTGCAAGAAACAGAGCGCCGCGGTGTACCGCACGTCGAGCCCGAGCATGAACCGGTTGTTCCCGGCGTAGATCGCCGAGCACGTTGGTGCGCCGCGCGCCGCCAGGCGGGCCTCCAACAGGTCGAACATGCGGGTGGCGATGCCCTGCCGGCGGTGCTCCGCGCGTACCGCGAAGAGCTTGACGCCCGCGGGCGCTTGCAGGCGTTCGCTCGCCGGAGCGCCGCAGGCCAGCCCCACCAGCCGGCCATCCGCCCAGACGGTGAGATTCAGCTCGGTATCGAAGTCCGGATCTTCATGAATACGCTCCCGAAGGATCGCGGGTGTGAACGGCAGATACGGCACGCCGGCCGCGCACAACGCCGTGGCCTCGCCCAAGTGCGCCGGTTCGAACGTCCGGACCTCCTCCCCCACGACTCAACCCCCATTGCCGGATACCGCCAGGAAGGTCCGGCGGCGCGGGCCCGGTGGCCCGGGCGTCAGCCCGGGATCCTCGCGCGCTCCATCCCCGCCGCCGTACGCCTATGGGAAGGGTGCGGCGCAGCGGCCGACGCGTCAATCCAGGGCAACGGGCGTCTTTCTGAAGATCGTCATCCTCAACCATGGAAAGGATTCTCGCTCGCGCTGGGGTCCGGCCGGTATCGGGGGACCGCTCTGCTCCGGCGTCCCGCTAACGAGCCTACGAAACATGTTTAGGTGACCTCCCGCGCCCTGTCATTCCGAGCGCCAGCGAGGGATCCCTCCAGCATTCCAGGTGTGCACGTGCCGGTCGAGATCCCTCGCGGCGCGTCGCCGCTTAGGCTGACATGCTGTTCATATCGTGCTTACTTCAAAAGCATGGCATTGGCAGTGCGGGCCTGGTGCCTCGGGCTCGAGAGTGGTCTCGTCCCTTGCCTTGCCCTGCCCGCGGGCCGGAACGTGCCGCGTGGCGCGCTCGAACGTTCTCAATGCCCTGCGCGCCCATGCCCGATTGCCTGTCTGCGGGGTGCGGGGCAATCGACGCGCGTGCGAACCCGCCCGCCCCCTGCCCCCTCCCGCCGCGGGTCGTTGCAGCGGGATCACGCGCTGCCGATCCAGCGCGTGAGGGTGGCGGCATCCTGCCGGGCCAGTTCGTGCCCGGTGGGCATGCCGGGGCCGGCCTCGCTCTCGAGGATCAGATAGCCCCCGTAGCCGCGTTCGCGCAGGCGGGCCAGGATGGCAGGCCACGGCACGTGGCCATCGCCCAGGGAGCGTTTGGCGTACCAGGGAGGGCCCTGGCGCAAGCGCGGGACTTCCATGCGGGGTACCCACTGGCCGATGTGGCGCAGATAGTCGCGAAACGGGTACGCGCCCGGATCGCCGCCGGGCACGATAGCGTGGTCCTTCACATGCACGTGCAGCAGGCGGTCGCCCAGGGCGTCCACGGCGGCGGCTCCAAAAGGCGCGGGTGTCTGCATCAGATTGGCGGGATCGAGCACTAGGCCGACTGCCGGGTGGGCGACCGCGTCCAGCAGCCGATGCGCGCCGTCGGCCGAATCCGCCAGCGTCCCGTGGTGCAGCTCGATGGCCACACGCACCCCTTGCTCGGCGGCGCCCTGGGCAAGACGGCGTAGCTGTCGCGCGGCCCGCGCCCAATGCTCCGGGTCAGCCTCACTGGAGGCGATCCACCCCGGCCACACTCGCAGGCTCGTCGCGCGCAAGAAGGCCGCCCAACGCACGTAGCGGGCCGCCAGCGCATACTGAAGTTCGGCGTCCGCGTCGTCGAGCAGCGCAAAGTTCCCTACATGCGTGGCGAGATTCGCCACCGGCAGACCGTTCAGGGCCAGCGCTAGCTCGCTGGCGCGTTCGGGCGGCGCGTCGGGTGGGAGCTGCAACCGGGTGCCGCGCAACTCGACGGCCGCGCAGCCGGTGGCGCGCGCCGTCGCGACGAACTCCCCGAACGGCTGCGCATCGAACAGCAGCCCCGAGAGCGCGATTTGCATGGACCGCGCTCGTGGGGATGCCGGGCGCCCCGCGTCACCGCCACCGCGGTCTCGCATTCAGGCCAGTGTAGGCGCGGTTCAATCGAACGCCGTTGCGGGGCCTCGGCGGGTACGCTGGTCACGTCTGCGTCGCGCAGGAGCCCCGCATGCGCATCCAAGACATCCACAGCTACCCCGTGCACGATGGCTATCGCAACTTGCTGATCGTGCAGATCACCACCGACGAGGGCCTTACCGGCGTGGGCGAGGCCGGCCTGAGCGGGCGCGAGCTGGCGGTGATTGGCGCAATCGATCACTTCCGCCCGCTGCTGGCCGGCCAGGACGCCACCCGCATCGAGCACTGGTGGCAGGACCTGTACCGCGGCACGTTCTTCCGCGGCGGCGTCGTCATCGGTGCGGCGCTCAGCGCGATCGACATCGCCTTGTGGGACATCCAAGCCAAGGCCTTGGGCGTGCCGCTCTACCGGTTATTTGGTGGCCTGGTGCGCGAGCGCGTGCGGTGCTACTGCCACCTTCAGGGCGCCACGCCTGACGAACTTGCGGCGGAGGCGGTACGGCGCGTGGCGGACGGCTACAACGTCCTCCGACTGCATGTCCCCGAAACAGCGCCGGGCGTGCTCGACCAGACGCCGGCCGTTGACGAAGCGATTGCGAGCTTCGCCGCGGTGCGCGCGGCGGTGGGACCGGCCATCGATATCTGTATCGACGTACATACGCGCCTCACGCCACCGAGCGCGCGGCGCCTGTGCCGGGCGATCGAACGGGAGGCCCCCTACTTCGTCGAAGACCCCTTGCGTTCGGACAATGCGGCCTCCCTCGCCGACCTGCGGGCGCACACGGCCGTGCCGCTCGCAGTGGGGGAGCAATTCGCGACGAAGTGGATGTTCCGCGAGGTCATCGAACGCGAACTCACCGATTTCGCGCGCATCGACGTGTGCTTGGTGGGCGGACTGACTGAGGCCCGCAAGATTGCGGGCTGGTGCGAGACGCACTACATCGAGCTCGCTCCGCACAACCCCCTGGGGCCGGTCTCCACCGCGGCCTGCCTCCATCTGGACCTCGCCAGCCCCTTGGTGGGCGTTCAGGAGCTGGCGCGCGAGCCTGGCGTCCTCGCGGACGTCTTCCCGCGGCAGGCGCCGTTCGCGCGGGGCCACCTGCTCCCGCCGGAGGCGCCGGGGTTGGGCGTCACGTTCGATCCGCAGGCCGCGGAGGCGCACCCCTACGTCCGTTGGGAGGTTCCTCGCCTGCGGCGCAGCGACGGGAGCTTCACGGATTGGTAGCGAGCGCCCTGCTGTGACCGTCGCCGCAGCGCACGGAAGGCACGCGCGTTCACCCCGGAAAAACGTCGAGCGCCGGACTCTCCGCCTCTGGCCGCACGGTTTTCGAGAGCGGACGCTCGAGCGGGTCTACGCTCGTCCTTCCGCACACGGCTCCGCATCACGCGCCACCGGGCGCGTGTCTCAAATGGGTCACGGTTTCACGCGCTTCGAGGACTCAGCTCGGGGCGGGCCAGCATGCTGAGCGCACCTGCGCTCGCGCCTCCCGGTGGTATGCCGGGGCTGCTGGCCGGCTGGACCGGCTCGCCACATCCGCTGGCACGGCCACAGGCGCCATGGGCGCGCCTTTGGCGGCGGATGCGATCGCTTGGCCGGACGCTCGCTTTCGCCCGGGCCGGCGATACCCCTTCGGAGCGTAACGCCGAACCTGATTTCGACCGTGCACACCCAGAAGGCGCGCCGTTGGGCGAGATGCCGGAGACCAACGCGCGGCTCGACTCGCTGATCCTTCTGGCCCGCCAGGGCGATCGCGAGGCCTTCGGAGACTTGTTTCGCATGCTCGCGCCGCGCATCCACCGCTACGTGGCCTATCAGTCACACGAAGCCGCCATGGCGGACGACCTGACCCAGGAGACCTTTGTCCAGGCCCACCGCGCCCTCGCCCGCTACGAGCACCGGTCGGCCGGCCTGTTCGTGCAATAGCTGTACGGCATCGCCCGCCGCGTTGTGGCTGGGCATCACTGCGCCCGCCGGCCCACCGCCGAACTCACCGAATCCGTCATGCTGGCCCCGGACGGCGTCGGAGCGATCGACCGCCTGGCGGGCGATCTGGCCGTGCGCGGTGCGCTCGACCGCCTCACCGCCGAGCAGCGGCAGGTGATCGTGCTCCGCTTCTTTCACGGTCTGTCCCATGAGGAGATCGGCGCGCAGACGGGTCGCCAAGCTGGCGCGGTCCGCGCCTTGCAGGCCTTGCGGGAGGCGCTGGAATGATCGACCCGCAACGCGCGTTGGAGGAGTGGCTCGACCGCGTGCTCGCGGGCGAGGTCAGCGTCGACGAACTGCGCCGCGAGCACGCCGAACTCGGCAGCGAAGCGCTGCACCTGCTGGCAGTCGCCGAGCGCGTTTGGCTGGCGGGCTACCGTGCGCCGGATGCGGCCTCCCTCGAGCAGGGCCGGCTGCTGCTGCTGCAGGCCATTCCCGCGCGACCGATCAGTTCGGCGCGGCCGCGCTGGGACCTCGCGGGCTGGTTCGGTGCGATCCGCCCCGCCATCGTCGCGCGCGCAGCCGCGACGGCCGTGGCGGCCCTCGTACTCGCCGGCGGGGGCGTGACCCTGGCAGCCAGCCAGAGCGGGCCGGATAGCGTTCTCTACCCCTATCGACTCGCCCTGGAAGAAACGCGCGCCAACTTTGCGCCTGAGCGCGACAAGCCGGCGCTTTACCTGGACTTCGCGGAGCAGCGCTTGACCCAGCTGACGCGCGCCGCCGCGATGCGGCCGGAGACTCCGCCGCGCGGCGACCCCACCCACGTGGATCGGGCCGCGCTCGCCTATGCGCAGGCGCTCGAGCGTGGGGTCAGGGCGCTGGAGGAAACCAAACGCTCTGTTCCGCCCGCGAGGGTCCAGCAGCTCAAGGATCGCTACGAGGCGACCCTGGCCGCCCAGGCCGGCTCGATCGAAGTGGCCACGGCCTCTGCGCGCGCTCTGGCAGCCCCGGTGCTCTCGGAAGCCGCCGCCACGGCGCTCGTGCGGCTCGACGAGGTCCGGGGGATCGTCGTGCCCACGC
>Ga0194121_10012070_pt1 | contig 10146 bp, 10 predicted proteins | sample TA2MahCa50mmetaG_FD_148609 | JGI IMG/M metagenome (GOLD analysis project Ga0194121, IMG submission 148609) | Freshwater microbial communities from Lake Tanganyika, Tanzania - TA2015020 Mahale Deep Cast 50m | ecosystem: Environmental > Aquatic > Freshwater > Lake | place: Tanzania: Lake...
TTCTTCTCCGGACCGATCTGGGCGATCTTCGACCGCGCGGCGGTGGAGCGCGACAAGTGGAACATCAACGCGCCGTACACGTCGCCGACCAACGGGTTCTTCTTCAGCGCCGACACCATCGAGGAGCTGGCGGCCAGGATTCAGAAGGGCCACGAGTTCCAGCGCGTGCCGCTGCGGTATCTGGCGGAGACCGTGAAGAAGTGGAACACGTTCGTCGATCAGGGCAGCGATTCGGAGTTCGGCCGGGGCTCGGACGCGCCGATGTACCGGATCGAGAAGCCCCCCTTCTACGCGGCGTCGCTCTACCCGGTGTGGCACGACTCCTACGGCGGCCTCCGGATCAACGGGCGGGCCCAGGTGATCGACATGCAGGGCCAGCCGATCCCGGGTCTGTACGCGGGTGGGGAAGCCAGCGGCGGCGGCAATCAGCACGGCCTCGGACGCGCGCTCGTCCACGGCTACATCGCGGGCACCAACGCGGTTCGCGAGCCGGTCGCCGGGACGCAATGAGCATGGCGCCGGAGCTCGAGGCCTCGCATCCGATCGCGTCGACGGCCGACCAGGGCCGAGACGCGACGGGTGCGCAGCCGGAAGCAGTGGATGCGCACGCCGCGACCGTCGTGGTGTGGGACGTCCCGTCGGCGGTCGAGGTCGGCGGGCGGTTCCGCATGAAGGTCGGCGTCAAGTGCGCGAGCGAGTGCCGGCTCGCAGACGCCCGGTTCGGCGTCGTCGATCACACCGGTGCGCGCATCGCCGGCGGCACGCTCCCGGCCGAGGTCTGGCCGGGCACCGCCGGCCTGTATGCCAGGGAGATCGAGCTCCAGGCGCCGGCAGCCGCCGGCCTGCACGAGTGGCGCGTGACCGCTCCGGAGTCGGAGGGCGCGGGCGCACATCCGGCGGGCTCCGTCAGCTTCGGCGTCAGAGTCGTCAGCCGTCCCGAGCACGTGGTGACGGTCGAGGCGATCGACGGCGACACCGGGGCGCCCCTCGCCGGCGCGCGTGTCGTGCTGCACCCGTACCACGCCGTGACCGACGAGCGCGGGATCGCGACGGTGCGCGTGGCGAAGGGGGCGTACCGGCTCTTCGTCTCGCAAACCGCGTATGCGACGTTCGGGCTGTCGGTCGAGGTCGCAGACGACACGACCGCCAGGGCGGAGCTGTCGCTGGAGCCGGTGCCCGAGCGCAACTGAAGGTCCCGCAGGAGCGGCGTGCGATGAACGGGTACGCCCGCGTCGAGGACACCGACGGCAACGTGATCGGCGTCATCACGCTCACCGGGCCGTAGGCCGTCCGGCGTGTCGCTGCAGAGCACGTCGTTCCGCACGTTCGTCCTGTCGCCGATCGTGGTCGTCGGGTGGGAGTGGCTGTGGACCGGCGGTCAGCTGCGGCTCGACCCCCGGTTTCTGCCGCTGCTCGCCTGGGGCTATCTGCAGTACCGCCTGATCGGCCAGTACCGGCTCCGGCGTGGCGGCGGCGGCCCGGGCATGCGCACGCCGCCCGACCGTCTGGTGACCACGGGTCCGTATGCCTGGGCCCGCAATCCGATGTACCTCGGGCACATCATCTTTCTGCTGGGTCTGGCGCTGACCCTGCAGTCGCGGTTTGCGGGCCTGCTGACCGCCGTCACCACGGTCTGGTTTCATGTCCGCGTGCGGCGCGACGAGACGCGCCTGCGCGCGCGGTTCGGCGAACCGTACGCCGCCTACTGCGTGCGCGTCCGGCGCTGGATCCCCGGGTTGTTCTGAAGCCGTCCCCGGCGAGCGGAAGCGCGCGTCAGCGCTGGTGGAGGAGCGCCGCCTCCGTGCATCGTGCCGCCAGGGCGCACGCCGGCGTGAGAATCGTGCCGCCGATCAGGACGCCCACGTCCGCTCCATCCTGATCGATCACGAGCAGGAGGCGGCGCCCGGCCGAACCGGGTGCGCCGTCGGCGCCGGCGGGGGCCTGCGGTTCCACGAGTCCCAGCCCGCTCCATGTCAGCGCGGTCTCGAGGGCGTCGCACCCTCCGACGGCGACGTCAATGATCCTGATCTCTCCCTGCTGTGTCATGCAGCCAGCGCTCTCCTTGTCCACGGCCCGGTTCGATCCAGTCACGGTGACGTAGGTGATCGTGGCGACCATGATGAGCAGGGCCATTCCCAACCCGTTTCGTCTCGACATGTTGGCCTCCTGCGTGCCCTCAATGTTTAAACGTCTGAGCCGGGCAGGCCGAACACGGACGATCCGTCGATGCGGACGTCGCGCACGGTCTCCGGTCCCGCCAGCATGAAGAGCGCGCCGAGCGCGTGCCGGGGGCTGTCGGCATGCCGCAGGACGGCCTCGAGCGGGCTGCCGGGCGGCGGCCGCAGATAGACGAAGTCGGCGGACTTGCCCTCTCGGAAGTCGCCGATATCGTCATCGAGTCCAAGCGCCTCCGCCCCCGCCAGCGTCGTGAGGTAGAGGAGGTGCGCGGGATCGAGCGCGACGCCGTCGGGCGCGACGCGCTGCATCAGGTACGCCTGCAGGGCTTCCTTGAGCAGGCCGAACCCGGTTCCCGCGCCGACGTCGGTGCCGAGCGCGCACGGCGCGCCGGCGTCGAGATGACGCCGCAGCGGAAAGATGCCGCTGCCGAGCGCGGCGTTGCTCGCGGGGCAGTGCGCGACGGTGGTGCGCGCGGCGGCGAGCCGCTCGAGCTCCGCGGCGGTGGGGTGCACGTCGTGGGCGAGCACCGCCCGAGGGCCGGCCATGCCGTAGCGCTCGTACACGGCGAAGTAGTCGCGCGCCCAGGGGAAGAGACGCGCCACCTCCGCCACCTCGCGCGGACTCTCGTTGATGTGGGTCGTGACGCCGACCGTCTCGTGCTCGCGGAGCAGCGTCAGGCACACGTCGAGCATCGCCTCGGACGTCGAGCGCGCGAAGCGCGGCTCGACCGCGTAGCGGAGCCGGCCTCGGCCGTGATGGCGGCGGATCAGCTCGACGCTGGCGCGATAGGCGAGCTCGGGGGTCTGATGGAGGTCCGGGCGGAGGAGCCGGTCCGCCAGCACCAGGCCGCTGGCGATCCGCAGCCCCGATGCGGCGGCCGCCTCGAAGAACGCCTCCATCGCCGGCGCGAAATGCGCGCCGAAGACGAGCGCGGTCGTCGTGCCGTGGGCCGCCAGCGCCCGCAAGAACGTCTCGGCCGTCTGCCGCGCGTAGGCGGCGTCGGCCATCCGCGCCTCTTCGGGGAGGGCGAGCTCGTCGAGCCAGTCGAGCAGGGGCCGGCCGAAGCCGCCAAGGATGCGCACCTGGGGAAAGTGGACGTGCGCGTCGACCAGTCCCGGCAGCAGCACGCCGCCGCGCCAGTCGGTCGTGGCGACGTCGCCGCCGCACTGGGCCCGAACGGCCTGGTGATCCCCGCACGCGGCGATGCGGCCGTTGCGGACGAGCAGCGCGCCGTCGTCGTGGCAGACGAGCGCCCGGTCGTCGCGGAAGGGATTGGCGATCGTGTGGAAGATCGTCGCGCGCAGCAGCTCGAGAGACGCGGTCATGGACGGGCGCCCTCGACACTACCGCAGTTCCCTTGACATCGCGAGCGCTCCCTTCCAATAATGCGCCGCGTCATGACACGAACGTGCATTGCGTTGGTGATAGTTATGCTGGGCGCGGGCGGCACCGCGGGGGCCCAGTCTCGCCCGGATCTGAGCGGACTGTGGATCGCCATGGCGGCCGATATCTCGGTGCTGCTCCTTCCGGGCCAGGAAGTGGCGCTCACGCCCTACGGCGCCGAGCGGTATCGCAAGGTCGACATGGCCAAGTCGCCGTCGTACACGTGCCTGCCGTACGGCCCCACGCGGGGGCTCCAGTCCACGAACCCGTTCCAGATCGTCCAGACGCCGTCTCTCATTGCGATCCTCACCGAGCACATCGACTATCGGGTGATCTACCTGGACGGCCGCGGCCACCCGGAGGACATCTACGAGTATCCGGAGTGGATGGGGCATTCCGTCGGCCGCTGGGACGGCGACGCCCTCGTGGTCGACACGATCGGCATGCGCGAGGAGACCTGGCTCGACACGGCGGGGTTCGAGCACAGCGCGAAACTGCGGATGACCGAGCGCTTTCAGAAGACGGGTCCGGACACGATTCGGCTGACCGTCACGATCGACGACCCGGTGTTCTTCACCAAGCCGTTCACCTACGCGCGCGATGCCCGGCGGATGGCGACGGACGTGCGGCTGATGCCGGCGCGGTGCGCGGACAACGAGCAGTCATCCGCGTACGCCGTGCAGGGCGTGCAGGGGCCGGAGCACAAGAAGCCGCCGACGATGCCGAAATAGCCCCGGCGCCTATTTCGCCTTCAGGCGCCGTCGGGTCTCGTTGTCGGTGACGCACTGGAACTGATAGGTGTGGCGTTCCAGCGACTTCGGGACCTCGGCTCCGGTCAGATCGGCGCCGTGCGGGCCGAGTGACGTCATCCACACGAGCAGCGTATTGGCGCGAAGCGGCACGGTCACGGCTCGTTCGACTGCGATGCCGTGGTCTTCAGGATAGAAGATGCCCTGGCGTTTGATCGGCAGCGGCGTGGCCGGCCGGTACAGGCTCGTGCCGTAGGTGGGATCGTCGGACGGCTGGGCCAGGTAGAAGAGCCCCGTCAGCGCGGCATGCGGCGGGTCGAGATGCGGCCTCAGCCGATAGCCCTTGCGCCGGCGCTGGAGCCGCCCTTCGGCTGTGTGGTACTGCACGCACGCCGGGTCGAGGCCGAAGCCGTCGCGCCAGAACGCCGCCAGGTGCGGCCGGAACGCGTCGAGCAGGCGCGGGCGCAGCATCCCGTCGACGACGCGCCGATCGACGAACCGCCAGATCGCCTCGGTCTGCCAGGGGCCGACGTCGCTCTCGATCTCCCAGTAGTCGCGGGCGATCCCGCTCGATCGCCAGTACTCGTTGGGCGGCAGGGCCGCGAGGATCCGGTTGTAGAACGGCTGCGGGAGCAGCTGGTCGATGACCATGTGTGGAAACGGGTCACAGGAAAGGCTGGCGCCCGCCATGGCCCGGCCCAGATGCGCATCGATGGCGTCGGTCTCCCGTTCAAGTGCCGCGGAGAGCTGCGGCGCCTCGGCGAACGCGGTTCGGTCGTCCCGGCGCGCGAGCGTCAGCACGCGCGCCTGCTCGCCCGCGTGCGTGACCGCCTCCTCGAGGCGTGCGACCGAGGCGCGCAGCTCGGCGAGCGACTCGACGAGCTGGGCGGCGCGCTGCTCGTGCCGGTCGAGTACTTCGTTGATGCGGCCGGTGCGTTTGTCGTGGCGCTCGAGGCGTCGGGCGACGCGCGCGGCGGCGTCGGCGGCATCGAGCGTGGTGGCGACGCCGAGCCGGCGCCAGAGGCGGCGGAGCAACGGGCGCCCGCTACTGATCCGTCGCGGCCGATCCGCTGAAGACCTTGCGGCCGTTCGCGAGCGTGAGCGTCCCGCCGTAGGCGCGGGGCGAGCCGTTGCGGGCGGGCGAGGAATCGACGAGCGTGACCGCGTCGCCAGTCTTCAAATCGTCCTTCCGCCAGCCGCGGCGATAGAGCTGATTGGGCGTGGACGACTCGATCGCCCAGTTCACGACCGTGCCCGAGGGGTCGGCGACGTCGAGGTAATAGAAGACGTGGGGGTTCGCCCATTCGACCTTCGTCACGGTGCCGCGCAGCGTGACCTTCTTGTCGACGTCGTACGCCGTCGACGCGGCGTGATGCGCTGCGAGGGAGACCGCGCCGAAGAGCAGGCCGCATGTAGCCGCCACCACGATCCGCCGTGTCATCGCAGTACCTCCCGTCTCGCCAGGCGATTGTAGCGTAGATCCCCGAGCTGGGGGATATGGTTCCGCACGGCGCCGAGCGCCGCGAACACCGCCGACAGCGTCCCGGCGATGAGCGCGAACAGCTGCGAGGGCCCGTATTCGAGCGCCCACGCCCCCGCGTACGGCGAGACGACGCCGCCGATCCGGCCGACGGCCACGGCGGTGCCCACGCCGGTCGCGCGGATCGCCGCCGGATAGATGTGCGCGGCCAGCGCGTACATCGTCGTCTGGACGGCGTTGATGAGCCCGCCGGTCCAGGCCAGCATCGCGAGGATCGCCGCGGTCGACTGCTCCCCAATCGCCGTGCCCGCCAGGAGCACGCTGCCGCCGATCGCGCCGACCGTCATCGCGAGCATGGTGACGCGCGACCCGAGGCGCGCGAAGACCATGGCGCCGCCGAGCGCGCCCACGACGCCACCGAGGTTGAATGCCATCAGGCCGTAGTTGGCGACCGCGACGTCGAAGCCGGCGCCCGTCAGGAGCGACGGCACCCAGTTCACGCCGAGGTACGCGGAGAGCAGGCAGAAGAAGAATGCCGCACCGATCGCGAGCGTGTCGCGGCGGTACTCCGGGACGAGCAGCGCCCCGACGGAGGCGCGCGCGACGGCCCGCTCGTGCGAATCGAAGAACTCCGCGTCCGGGCGGACCTCGTGGCCCAGGCGGCGCAGCAGCGAGGCCAGCTCGGGCCAGCGCGCCCGCTGCCGGGCGAGGTAGCGCGGCGACTCCGGGAGGACTTTCCACAACAGCACGGTCAGGACCAGCGGCAGCACACCGCCGGCCAGGAAGAGGGCGCGCCATCCGTAGGTGGGCAGAATCAGCGCCCCCAGAAACCCGGCGAGCGTGCCTCCCAGGGGAATGCAGACGACGGTCACCGTGACGGCGAAGGGGCGCCGCGCGAGCGGCACGTACTCCGAGGCGAGGGCCGCGGCGTTCGGCATCGCGCCGCCGAACCCGAGACCGGCGAGAAAACGCAGCGCCGTCAGCGTCGCGACGTCGGGGGCGAAGGAGGCGAGCACCGTCAGCGCGCCGAACGAGGCGACGCTGCCGAGGAGCGCCACGCGGCGGCCGAGGCGGTCGCCGAGGTAGCCGCCCAGGAATCCGCCGATCATCATGCCGACCAGCGCCGCGGCCAGCACCGACGCGAACGCGGGCCGCCCCAGCCCCCACTCGGCCGACATGGCCGGAATGGCGGCGCCGAGCAGCTGGTTGTCGAGGCCGTCGAAGATGATCGTCAGCGCCGTGGCCGCGACGAGCAGCTTCTGGTACCTGCTCCAGCCGCCCTCGTCGAGCAGCGCGCCGGCGTCGATCCTGGTCTCAGTCATGCCGATCAGCCAAAAACGGGTAAGATGCGGCCCCCGTCCCGGCTCGTGCCGGACGTGCGCTGCGGAGGGTATTACATTGCCGCGATTGAATCCACCGTTTCGCGCCGATCACGTCGGAAGCCTCCTGCGCCCCCACCGGCTGAAGGAGGCGCGCGAGCGCTTCGAGCGGGGCGAGATCGCGAAGGACGAGCTGCGCGCCAGCGAGGACGAGGCCATCCGCGAGGTGGTCCGGAAGCAGGAGTCGATCGGACTGCAGAGCATCACCGACGGCGAGTACCGGCGCACGTTCTTCCACATCGACTTCCTGCAGCGGCTCGCGGGGGTCGCGATTGCGGGCGGCATCGCGACGAAGTTCCACACCCGCGAGGGCGACATCGACTTCGCCCCGCCGCGCATCACGGTCTCGGGGAAGCTGCGGCACGTCCAGGACATCCAGACGGCGGACTTCCGCTTTCTGGCCTCGGTGGCGACGAAGACGCCGAAGGTGACGATTCCGTCGCCGACGATGGTGCACTTCCGCGGGGGACGGAAGGGGATCGACATCCACGCCTATCCGGACCTCGACCAGTTCTTCGCGGATCTGGCGCAGGTGTACCGCGAGGAGATCGCGTCGCTCTATGCGGCCGGCTGCCGCTACATCCAGCTCGACGACACGAACCTGGCGTACCTGTGCGACCCGCAGCTCCGGGCGCAGGCGAAGGACCGCGGCGACGATCCGAATGCGCTGCCGTACGCCTACGCCGGGCTCATCAACGCCGTCATCGACGGCCGGGCGTCCGATCTCACGGTCGCGATCCATCTGTGCCGCGGCAACTTCAAGAGCGCGTGGGTCGCCGAAGGCGGCTACGAGCCGGTCGCCGACGCGCTGTTCAACGCGCTGCACGTCGACGCGTACTTTCTCGAGTACGACGACGCCCGGTCAGGGAGCTTCGAGCCGTTGCGGTTCGTGCCGAAGGACAAGACCGTCGTGCTGGGCCTGCTCACGACGAAGGCCGCCGCGCTCGAGCCGGCGGCGGCCATCGCGCGGCGGATCGAGGAGGCGGCGCGCCACGTGCCGATCGAGAACCTGTGCCTCAGCCCGCAGTGCGGCTTCGCCAGCACGGTCCACGGCAATCAAATCACCGAGGCGGATCAGTGGGCCAAGCTGGAGCGGATCCTGGAGGTCACGCAGGACGTCTGGGGCGTGGCGGTCTAGCCGGTCGCCGGGAGGTGGTCGCTGGTAGCACGAACCCGGAACCTCGAACCGGCTACCAGCCACCGCCGACCGGCTAGTTCTTCTTCACGAACCGATAGTTTCCCGAGATGTGCATCTCGAGCAGGTGCGTCGGCACGCCGCTGCTGTCGGTGACGAACCGGACGCCCCAGCCGAACAGACCCGTGAACGTCGTCTCGGACTGCGCGGTCAGGATCGCCTTGCCGCGGTTGCTCAGCTCCGCGGCCAGCCGTCCGTTCTCGACCGCGATCGTGATCGTGCGGGGATGCGGCCCTTCACCCCAGTTGTCGAGCTCGTAGTAGATGCCGACGTACTTCGCCAGGGTCTCGGTGGGGAGCATGACCTCGTTCTTCTTCTCGTCCGAGGCCTTGCCGACCCAGTTCTCGAGGCTCTTGTGGGCGCCCTCCAGGCAGACAGACTCGAGGAGCTCGGTATCCGGTTCGAGCTCCGCGGTGAACTTGATGTTGATCGGCCGCGTGAACACGGCCGGGTCGGTGAGCGTGACCTCGATGTCCATGTGCCCGAAGTCGCGCCGCCGGTAGCGCTCGGTGATGCGCATCGCCTCGGTGTGCGGCGTGCCGTAATAGTCGAGCCAGGTCTTGTCGTTGTAGCCGAAGCTGTCGACGACGAGGGTGTCGCCCTCCCACCGTCCCACCGAATACCCCATCCACGTGGGATTGGGCTCCTTCTCCAGCGGACGCCCGTCCAGGAAGATCTGACGGTAGGTCAGATCCTGGTCGAGCATGAGGATCAGCCCTGGAGTCTGCACGAACTTGAACATCCGCTCGCTGGTGGCATAGGCGGGACCGTGCGGCAGGCAATTGGCCGCCATGGAGTCCTTGCCCAGGTTCTCCCTCCGCTCCGCCACGAGCTCGCGCGCCCACGCCTGCACCTCCGCGGGCGCGAGATCGGCGGTAATGTCGCGGCGATACCGCTGGTTGTTGGTACGCTGCCAGAGCCCCGACAGATCGGGCTTGCCGTCTGGCGCGCGCGGCGCCGGCGCGGCGAGGTGCGGTTTGCCGTCGGGCGTGCGCGGGATGCCGGGGGCGGGGTAGTGCAGCCACTGCGCGGCGATCGGCACGGCGAGGACGGACAGGACAATCACCAGGCCGAGGCGCTTCATGTCTGACCTCCTGGAGCACCCGCACGCGCGCGGGCGCGCCGGGGTTCCGCTGGGTGACGGCCGGGAGTCGGACCAGGGGCGAGTACGACAGATGGCGCCGGTATGACGCGGCGATTATACCTGACCGCGCAGCGCGTCCGGGGAGATGAGACTGCGCGATGCGCTCGCCGGGACCGCCAGGTCGGGCATCCGGCGGCCGACGAAGAGCCGCCGGCAGGGAATCGCCATGAGCCGCGCCCATCGCGCTGAGCGGTTGACCCGCGCGCTGTCGGTGGCGATGCCGGTGTTGGCGTACATCTGCCGGTAGATCTTCGAAATCAGGACGAACGCGAGCCGCGCCTTGAGCGACGAGACGACGCGCGAGCGCCGCCAGATGCTCCGGATCGAGTAGAAGCGATCCCACACGCCCTGGGTGAGCGTGCGGATCTGCGCGGCGCCCATCGCGGGGTGCTCGATGTAGATCTTCGGCCGGCGCGACGGATGCAGGAGCCAATAGCGCGTCAGCGGCACGCCGTCGATCCGCGGGGCCTCGTCGCCGAGCGCCTTCTCCCACGCGGCGAAGTCGAGCGTGCCCGGCAGCGGCTGCAGCAGGACGAACTGCGCGAAGGCGATGTCCGCGCGCTCCGCGACCGAGAGACACCGGTCGAACGTGTCGGGTCGGTCGCTCGGCAGGCCGAAGATGAACGAGCCGAGCACGT
>Ga0194121_10012077_pt1 | contig 10143 bp, 6 predicted proteins | sample TA2MahCa50mmetaG_FD_148609 | JGI IMG/M metagenome (GOLD analysis project Ga0194121, IMG submission 148609) | Freshwater microbial communities from Lake Tanganyika, Tanzania - TA2015020 Mahale Deep Cast 50m | ecosystem: Environmental > Aquatic > Freshwater > Lake | place: Tanzania: Lake...
TCACAAGCAACTTCAAGCTTGAGTTTTCATAATCAACTTCGCGCTTGAGTTTTCATAATCAACTTCGCGCTTGAGTTTTCATAATCAACTTCGCGCTTGAGTTTTCATAATCAACTTCGCGCTTGAGTTTTCTCAATTTGCTGCCCAAATTTGCCTTACCCGCCCAGCCAAATTTGCCTTACCCGCCCAGATCGAGGCCTATATCGCGGCGGAAGAAGACCCCTTCGAAGCACAGTTGGTGAACGCGCGCGTAGGCGTTTTTCCGCGCCTCCGACACATCTGCACCGAAGGCCCCTACGGCCAGAACGCGTCCACCGGCGGTTTGCAGACTACCATCGTTGGCTATACGTGTTCCGGCGTGGTAGGTGAGCGCTTGATGGGTATCGCCATAAATCGTGAAGCCTCGGGGATAATCGCCTGGGTAGCCGCCCGACACGAGCATGACGGTGCAGGCGGTTTGGGGATTGGTTTGTAGGCGCTCTGCCTTCAGTGTGCCCCTACAGGCTGCCACGAGGTGCTGCAGGAGGTCGGATTGAATGCGGGGCACGACTACCTCCGTTTCGGGGTCGCCCAGGCGCACATTGTATTCGATGACGTAGGGATCGTTGCCCACTTTCATGAGACCGAAGAAAACGAATCCGGTGAAGGGGATGTTTTCGGCTTGCAGGCCGGAGAGGGTGCGACGAATCACACGTTCCTCCACACGCGCCATAAATGCCGTATCGGCGAAGGGAACGGGCGAAACGGCACCCATTCCGCCGGTATTGAGGCCGGTATCGCCCTCTCCCACGCGTTTGTAGTCTTTCGCCTCAGGCAGCAGGAGGTAGTTGAGCCCGTCGGTGATCACAAAGGCCGACATTTCGATTCCTTCGAGGAATTCCTCCACCACAACACGACTACCCGCTGTGCCGAAGCGCTGGTTGATGAGCATATCGCTGAGGGTTTCGCAGGCTTCCTCGGTGGTGGCACAGATGACCACACCCTTCCCTGCAGCTAATCCATCGGCTTTCAGCACCACGGGCAGCGGGTGCTCCCTGAGGTAGTCCAAACCCGCCTCAAGTTGCTCGGCAGTGAAGCTGCGGTAGCGCGCCGTGGGAATGCCATGCCGCGCCATGAATTGCTTGCTGAAGTCTTTGCTTCCCTCCAAGCGGGCACCCGATGCGCCTGGTCCGAAAAAAAGCAGCTCTTGGTGGCCAAATTCATCGCACAGTCGATCGGATAGGCCGTTCACCAGCGGTTCTTCCGGACCGCAAACCAAGAGGTCGATTTGGTATTGGTGTATGGCGGCCGACACGGCCTCTGCTTTGGAAGGCACCAAATCGAGGTTTGTGGCCAATAAGGCCGTGCCCGGGTTGCCGGGGGCCACAAAGAGTGCCGAGCAGTGCGGGCTCTGGCTGAGGGCCTTGGCCAGGGCATGCTCGCGACCGCCTCCCCCCAACAGGAGCACGCGATAGCCGGGTGTTTGTTCGGTGGATGTCGGGTGCATATTGTTCATTTTCTGTTGACCCCCTTATTGAGCGTAGCGTTCCAGAAAATCTTGGTAGGCCAAAGCTATTCCCTCTTCGAGCTGCACCTGGGGCCTGAAACCGAGGGCCATTAAGCGCGAAGAATCCATCAATTTCCTGGGTGTCCCGTCTGGTTTGTCGGTGTTATAACGCAATACACCTTTGTACCCAATCACACGACCTACGGTGGAGGCCAATTCGCCTATGCTGAGGTCGCTTCCGAACCCGGCATTGAGGAAGCCGTAGTCGTTGTAGCGCTCCATGACGATGAGGCAGGCCTCTGCCATATCGTCGACATACAAAAATTCACGCAGGGGCGTGCCGGTTCCCCAAATCTCAACCTCAGGGGCTCCCGAGCTGTGGGCCTCATGAAATTTGCGGATGAGCGCCGGCAGCACATGGCTGTTCTCGGGGTGGTAATTGTCGCCCGGACCATACAAGTTGGTGGGCATGATGCTGGTGAATTGACTGCCGTATTGGGCGCGGTAGGCATCACACATCTTGATGCCGGCGATTTTGGCGATGGCGTAGGGCTCATTGGTGGCCTCTAAATAGCCCGAAAGCAGCGATTCTTCTTGGAGTGGTTGGGGTGCCAACCGTGGATAAATGCAACTGCTTCCCAGAAAAAGGAGCTTTTTAACGCCGTGGAGGTGACTCTGGTGGATGACATTGGCCTGTATCATCAGGTTATCATAGAGGAATTCCGCACGAAGTGTGTTGTTGGCATGTATGCCGCCTACTTTGGCGGCCGCGAGGAACACGTATTCGGGTTTTTCTTGGCTGAAGAAATGGGCTACTGCCGACTGATCGCGCAGGTCGAGTTCGCTGCTGCTTCGGAGAATGAACTGGTGGTGCCCCCGTTTTTTGAGGGCACGTACCAATGCGGAGCCGACCATTCCGTTGTGTCCGGCTATGTAGATGCGTGAATCGATGTGCATGGGTAGAGGGCTAAAATCTTGGTGCGCAAAAATAGGGGTTTCCGCTGGGGAAGCCCATATACGGAAGCCCTAATGGGTTTTTTTCATCGGAAATTTTCCTGTATGGCTTTAGTGGGCCTTCAGGCTTCGGAATACCTCAGATTCGAGGCGAAGCACCAACGGAAGCAAATGATCCGTTTCTAGGGATTCGTGTTGATCGGTTCGGTACCTCAATTCTTCTATTTGGTGGCGCAGTCTTGTGCGCACCAGATCGCTGTCGTGGGGGGCCCCATCGGCCAACTGCTGTTCTATTTGATTCAAGAAGCCACTGTCTTCGTCCATTTCCAGAATTCGGCATAAACTTTCGCCGTTGCGCAGCAGCTGTTCCTCATCGATCCCCGAGGCAAGGCCGTGTGAACGCACCAACATCAATTGTTCGATATAGGGAAACAACTCGTCTTGCTCGCGGAGGATGTGTTCCGATAGGGCAGCCCTGTATTGGGCAAACGACAGGTGAAGTTCATCCCACACAATCGATTCGTGGCCGTGGTGGCGGCTCATCTCCTTCATCAAATCGGCGATTTGCGGCAGGTGTTGGGTAAGAATTTGGTGGTGCTCATGCCGCAGGCGCTCGAGGAGGTGATCAATTCCATCGATGCCCTCGAAGGCCTGCAGCTCGTAGGCCGCACCAACCAATTGATCAATTGCTGCCTGAAGCTCGTCTAGGTTGAGTTTTACGATTTCGGCGATATCACCCAAGGTGTCGCAACGGATGATTGCCGCATCGGGAACCCCCATTTTGTTCAATACACCGGCCGCAATGGGCAATTGCTGCAGCAAATCGCAGACATTGGTGTGTGGATATAGGGTCATTGGGTGTTGTTAACCTAATGACAACAACGAAGTAGGCGTTTGGTTTTACCCGGTGCGACCAATTTTTAGGTAGTGGAGTTGCTTTCCCTGATTGATTCTTAGGATGAGGGCTCCTTGACGCAGGTATTCGTTGGGGATTGGCCATGCCCCGTCGACCACCGGATGCAGCCTGCTGAGGAGTGCGCCTTTTGGATCGTAGATCTGTACTTCGGCGCCGGTTTGCAGGCCCATCACCTGGATTCCGGCTTCGGAATGCAGCAGATAGGGTCGGAGCGTTTCTATACGGTCGCTGGTGGCGCTGCTCATCAGGGATAGATCACCTAAATGTAGGAAGAACCGTTGGTGAATACCGGGTGAGGGTATGTGGCAGCGGGCGGGCGCCTGGAGCAGGTCGTACCATTGGCCCTCGAGCCGATCTTCGAGCCAAATACCGAAGTTGTTGCTTGCGGTGCCTGTGTTGCCAGCGGGCCCTGTGGTGCTTGCAGAGCCAGTGTGGCCAGTGGTGCCTGTGTGGCCCGCGGGGCTTGCGGCTGAAGGGATTTGAGGGCCTGAATTCCATCCCCCAGAAGCGGATACCGGCAGGTTGTGCAGGGAATCGATCGCGAAAACAACCGATCCGGCTTGTTGAATGGAGAGGCCGATGGGGAAGGTTGTGGGGGTGCCCTGCATGGGCCAATCGACTGCCTGTATGGCGAGGGCTTGTTGCGCGCCGTATGTCCACACCGCCAAAGGAGCCTGCATACCCCAGCGCGGAGCGTCGTAGCGGGGGTCGAAAGAAAAGCTGGCATCGGGGCGCAGCACAACGGCTGTTTGTGCGAAGGCTCTATCCGGCAGGCTGGTGTCGGCCCCACGAATCCCAATCCACAATCGTCCGATGGATGGTGGTGTTTGTGGACCTGTTGAATGGCTGTTGCCAGCGGAAACCGTGCGCAACAAGGCTCCCCCGCCCGTGGCGGTTAACCGCATAGACGGACGGAACCATGCTTGTCCTGTTTGGGTGCCTCCGGGCACGAAAAAGCCTTGTCCGATCCCAAGGCTACCGTCGGGAATGGTTGCACCCGCGCCCCCATTGGATCCGCTGCCAGCGACGCCTGTTCCACCGGCCCATACGGCATAATCGGTACCCGAAAGATGGGATTGCAAGGCGGAGGTCTGCTGGTCCCATAGGTAAATAGCACTTCCGAGTACTCCACTTCCGGCGATCCCATTGGCGTTTAGAAAGGAATCGGCTGAAATGGGCGCGGGATAGGGATTTCCCAGAAGGTAGTAGCCGAGTGGACTGCCGACAGCGACCGATACCGGGCCTTGATGGGGAACTCCGGTGAAGGTGGCCAGGGCGCCTGCCTCTACGGCATATCCATGTCCGCCCACCATAACGCCTGTGGCCGGCACGGGATTCCACCCCACCTGACCATAACTACCCCCGTTATAGGAGCGAATGCCGGCTGGGCGTGCCGTAGGGAAGCTTTGCAAGAGGTCGGCCCCCGCCACCGGTGTCGACCAAAGGTTCAGCATGCCGGGTTGGGTGTGGCCCCACCGCAGAACACGAAAGTGACCGGTGCCTGTGAGCATCAAAGTGTCGACCGGAATGAAGCGGCTGCCATCATTCATCACCACCAAGCCGTCGTTGTGCCATTGTTCAGGAAGCGCCACGGCTCCGCTGTCGAGCCGCAGGGCAGCGCCAGGGGCAATGGAGAGGCCGGATTGTGGCCACCATCCCCCTACACGCGCTTCTCCTGAGGCGATGAGGGGTCGATCGATCAAACGAGGCACAAATCCCAAACTCCACAGTGCAGGGTTGTTCCATTGGCCCAGACCTTGGAATCGATTCTGCACCACTTGGGCGGTCCATACGGTGGTGAGGGTGGCCAGTGAACCGCTTAGCCCGGTTTGTGCACTGAGGGTACCGTTTCGTACCCCTTCGGTACCCCATTGGAGTTCCAACAGGAGGTCAATGCTGCTTCCTGGGGCTATGGTGGCCGTTGTTGAACCCACATAAACAGCCCCGCCTGTTGCTTGTATTTGGCTTAGGTTGATGGGGGACGTGCCAAGATTTACCACAGGAATACGCAACAGTCGGCGCTCACCGGGTAATGTTTGTCCTGCGCGCACGGTGTCGGGCACGTAGTAGGCCTGCACACTGGGGGTGGTTGGACTTGATAAACTTCCACCGATGCGATCGAGGAAGGCGGGGTAATCAATAAAGGGGTTCCTGTTTTGTTGATAAATGGCCACGTCGTTGTTTCGCTGTCGTTGGATGGTGCCTGGGGGGTATTGAATCAGCCATTGTCGATAGGTTTGCTCCATAGCCGTTGTCATGTAGCTGAGGTCGACGCCTGCAGTACTGTTGTAGCGCAAACGGAAGTAGAGCATCGCCGCTGCCGCCGCTGTTTTGTGTTCGTTGCGTGGTTCGAAGGTGCTGCTGTTGGCTTTGGATCCACCGAGGTAGGTCAGGGTTGGGTTCATCACCCAGTCGAGAGGCTTATTCCCCCGGGCCGTGTTGGTGCTGGCATCGGCAATGAAAATGTGGTGGAGGTCGCTCTGCATGGGCTCTGCCGAGGCACCAAAGCTCTGGGGCCAGGTGTGCTCGGTATTCATTTCATAGGGTGCGTTGTTGAGGGTGGTGGTATTGAAAGCCGTAGCTGTGTATGAGATGGTTCGCCCGGTGTATATGCATTCGTTTTTGTAGGGGTTCACATGGTTTGGTTCCCTTCCGTTTACCTTCCAATTGTCGATGATGCCAAACATGCGCAGGCGTGCGTTGTTGGTGCCGGTATAGCCCAGGCTGGTGTAGGGCGATGAAACCCTCTGCTGAAGGGCCGTCACGAGTGCCGCTCCCTGTAGGTTTTGGGAGGGGTCATAGTATGTTAGACTGTACCGACCTTGTCCACTCAGCTGCACCCCAACCGGGCCGCTGCCTCCGTCGGGTTGAAGCAGCAGAGTCCCCGTATGCTCGATGTTATGAATGGGCTTGAAATAAACCCGGATGCGGATGCTGTCGCCTGCGGCAAGGGTAAACAGACTATCAGGCGTGTTGAATGCCTGATTTAGGGGTGGCGCATAGGTCTTTGCCCGCACTTGATGTGCCCTTGGCCCGTCGTTGATGACCCACAACAGGAGACTATCGCGTTGAAGCTCGTTGGTGGGTTGAAAGGAATGCTGGCTGATGCGGGTGCGTATGCCTGTAATGCTGAGGCTGCCGTAGGGTGGCACGACGCCTCCACCCCCCCCTGTACCACCGCCCCCGCCTGTGCCCCCTCCGCCACTGCTTCCCCCGCTTGTGCTCCCCATTACCCTAAAGTTGTTGAACCTCAGGTTGCCCGTCCCGCTCGATTGGTGAGCCCAAAGCCGAAGATAAAGTACGGATACGCCACCCGATGGGAGATTTTGCCCCACAACGATGGAATCGAGTGTATTGACGTCGGTCGATCCGATGCTCCCACCCGCCACAAGGGTGGTTGACTGATTGATGAAGCTGTCTGTACTGCTCTGAAGGGTAAATTGGGTGGGGCCCGTACTCGTTCGACCCAACCGAAGGCTGATCTGGGTAAGGTTGAGTTGCCGTCCACCCGTGGCGCGCACGACCCATTGAATAAATTTGCCGTTGCTGCTGAAGGCGCCGGTGCTCCACGATGCGGCATAGCCGATGCGCAATCCACCGCCATCGGTACCGTTCTGATAGAGTATGCTGCCCGAGCTGAGTTGGAGGGGGTCGGCCGAAACTGTAGTGTCGTAAAGGAGTGCCGTATTACGGTCTTCCAAGTCATAGAGAGCGAGCAACTGTTGTGCGGAAACACTGCAGGGGATCCCAAGTGCGAGCCCAAGTACGAGCTTGAGTATGAACCCAAGACCGGGCTTAAGTGCGGGCTTGAGTGTGAACCCAGGTGCGGGCTTGAGTGTGAACCCAAGAGCGAACCCAAGAATAGGCTTGAGTGCGAACCCAGGTGCGGGCCCAAGAATAGGCTTGAGTGTGAACCCAGGTGCGGGCTTGAGTGCGAACCCAAGAGCGAACCCAAGAATAGGCTTGAGTGCGAACCCAAGAGCGGGCCCAAGAATCCGCCAGAAAATAGGTCGACGCGGCATAACGCGCAAAATACGAAGATTTAAAATGCAAATTGTACACGTACATTTGCATGGTGGATGCCCGTCAATTACCCGAACTCATCAGCTTCCTTGCGCAGCCCCGTAAGCTGGCCATCACCACACACCACAAGCCCGACGGCGACGCCTTGGGGTCATCGCTCGCCTTGTGTAGGATCTTGAATGCCCTAGGCCATCAGGCCACGGTGGTGAGTCCATGCGATTGGCCGTCTTTTCTGAATTGGCTTCCCGGATCGGCTGAGATCCTCGACTTCGAATCCGCTACGGCATCCGCCCAGCAGGTGCTCAACGAAGCGGAGCTGTTGTTTTGCCTCGATTTCAACGATTTAGGCCGGATTTATCGCATGGGCGAGGTGGTAAAAACCCTCAAATGCCCAATGGTGATGATCGATCACCATACCCATCCATCGGCCTTCGATGCCTACCGCTACCATGATGTTGCGGCCTCATCGACTTGCGAATTGGTATACCGCCTGGCCCTGGAAGTTGGCTGGTCGACCTTCATCGATGCGGATGTGGCCGAGTGCCTGTATTGCGGCACCATGACCGACACCGGAAGCTTCAAGTTCCCGTCGACTACCCCTTCCGTTCATCGGATGATTGCGGATTTGATGGAGCGTGGTGCGGATCATTACAAGGTACACAGTCAGGTTTATGATCAAATGGGGGCGCATGTGCTGCGCTTTTTAGGCTATTGCTTCTCCGAAAAACTACGGTTGTTGCCGGAGTACGCCGTGGCCTATTTTGCGATTACGGCCGATGAGGTTCGTCGGTTTGGGTTACAAACCGGCGATACGGAGGGATTGGTTCACTACGCCTTGAACATAGAAGGCGTACGAATGGCGGCCCTCATCATCGACCGTAATGAGCGGGTCAAAATGTCGTTTCGTTCGCGGGGGGCGGTGCCGGTACACGACTTCGCGCGGCAATGGTTTGAAGGGGGCGGTCATTACAACGCGGCGGGTGGACAAAGCCCAGACACGCTGGAGCGCACCGAAGCGCGTTTCCTTGAGGCCCTTCCCGCATTTGTGCACAGTTGGGGAGAACAGGCGCCCACCAAACAGCCCTGATTCGATGAGAACGCAAAGGATGTATATTGACCGATGATGATAAACAGCCGACTTTTTTCAACGCGCATGTTCCCACCCCATTATGGGACGCTGTGGGCGGCAGCAGGCCTCGTGATCGATCGGATGCTGTGGGCGGCAGTAGGCCTCTTCATTCTATCAGGATGTGCGCCAAATGGGGAGAAGAATGCGGGTGAAGTGCGCACGAAGACACCTGGAGGCCTCGCTTATATCATGCACCACGACGAGCCGGGTGTGCAGGCCGAATTGGGGGATGTTTTGGTGCTGCAAATGAAGTACGGCACGGCGGATTCGGTGCTCTTCGACTCGCGCCTGAACCGAAGGCCAGTCTACGTGCAATGCACCAACCCATCGTTTAGGGGCGGACTGGAAGAGGGGCTCACATTGCTCAGTGCAGGCGATACCGCGACCTTCTTTTTACCGGCCGATTCCGTTTACCACCGCATGTTTCATCAATCCCTTCCCAAGGGAATGAGGCCCGGCGACGAACTTCGGTTTGAATTGGCCGTTCAGGACGTACGCAATGAAGAAAAAGATCTGCAGGCATACCTCCGAAATCAGTCAATAGACGCTCTTCCTCGTGCTTCCGGATTATATGTGATCCGCTTGGGCCAAGGCTCAGGGGCACCCGTCCGCGACGGTGCCACCGTAACCTTGCATTATGTAGCAACTTTGTTAGACGGAACTGAATTCGACAACACCCGAAAACGCAACGATCCATTGGTCTTCACCAAAGGGTCTACGGTGTTGATCGATGGACTGGAAGAAGGGGTTGGTTTGCTGAAGAAGGGCGATAAAGCCCGGATTGTGATCCCATCCTACCTCGCTTTTGCCGAGAAGGGTAACTATGCCGGCTTGGTGCCTCCGTTTAGTACCGTGATTTACGACGTTGAGGTGGTTGGGGTGAAATAACGGTCCGGTCCTGATATGACATTGAGGTGGTTGGGGTGAAATAACGGTCAGGTCCTGATATGACATTGAGGTGGTTGGGGTGAAATAACGGTCAGGTCCTAATCGGCAAGTACCACCCCGCAACGGGCGGCAAAGGCCCGAATTTCTGTCGAGGAAACCCAAAGCGAAATGGCAAGCCGGGCGCCTGAAGACGGTATGGCAGGCAGCTGTTCTGTGCGCGCTTGGGGCTGTTGCGGAGCGGGTGTGGCACGAACATTTTCGGTGATGGTGGCAAAGTGCAGACCCCACACCCGGCCATCGGTGGTAAAGCCCGGACATCCACTGGATCCACCATACATCAGGCCGTCGGTCTCAACGATATTGGCCAGTCGGCCATCCGATAACAACTCTGGCCTTCGAGAAGAAATATAGGAGCCTTGAAAGCGCTCAATGAGGGTGAAGGCCACGTGTTGCTCCTTCATTCCAACCGTGCTCAGGGGATAACCCAGCGAACCACAGGGCGTTCCAGGCAAGGGTACCTCCGTGTGCAATGTGAGGTAGGGTACCTCCGTGTGCAATGCGAGCTCGGGTACCTCCGTGTGCAATGTGAGCTCTGGTACATCTCTTTGCTGTGCAGCAGGGACGGCTGTTCTTTGGTCGGCTGTTAATCCTGTTTGATCGATTCGTTTGGCTTGCTCGATGGGTCTGGCTTGCTCTATGGGTCTAATTTGCTCGATGGGTCTATTATGCTCGATAGGTCTAGTTTGA
>Ga0194121_10012079_pt1 | contig 10142 bp, 11 predicted proteins | sample TA2MahCa50mmetaG_FD_148609 | JGI IMG/M metagenome (GOLD analysis project Ga0194121, IMG submission 148609) | Freshwater microbial communities from Lake Tanganyika, Tanzania - TA2015020 Mahale Deep Cast 50m | ecosystem: Environmental > Aquatic > Freshwater > Lake | place: Tanzania: Lake...
AATTAAAAAAAGAAGGAACATAATTCCAAAAATAAGGTCCATGTCGGAGTGCCGGGAATTGAACCCGGTCTACACCCTCCCGAAGGGTGCGTACTACCGGTATACTACACTCCGAATTATTTTACTCGATGCCTGTTTTTGATCTTTTTTACTTCGTCTTCCTCAAGGGCAACTGATTTTTCTCTGGCGCTTCTCGCAAGCGCATTAAGCTCATCAATACTCATTGCATTCAATTCTTTCACCCGCTTTGTCAGCGTAGTTTTTTTATTTTTTGAAGGATCATCGAGCACATCTTCCAAAAGGGTATTGAGAATCATGCCAACCTTGGGCCCCGGCTCGAGCCCCGTTATTTTCATGATCTCATTTCCGTCAACTTTTAACATTTTTACGGAAATAGGATCGCGCAACAGCTTCTCAATCACAAACTTAAAATGCCGCAATTTGTAAGGCTCTGCCTTGGGAACGCCTGAGCCAATCCTGTCACACAGCCGCACCTTTATCAAATCATCCATATGTTCTGGCCCGACTTTTCGAATAAGCCTCCGCACCGATGATTCACCAACTTCATCAACGTTGTAGTAAAAAAGATGAAATCGGACCAATTTTGAGACCTTCTCGATATGTTCATTTGAATATCTGAGCCGAGAAAGAATTTTTTGAGTCATTTTGGCCCCAATAATTTCATGATTGTAAAATGTAGATTCTGGGCCTTCACCGCGTTTTGAGCGCGGCTTCCCAACATCGTGAAGCAGCGCTGCCATACGAACCTCGAGCGACCAGTGCTGGTGGGCCGCATATTTTAACGCATTGAGATTGTGTTCCCATACGGTATAAATATGATGCTTGTTTTGACCGACATCGATTCCTTCTTCGAGCTCAGGCATTACCATCTTTAAAATCCCAAGCTTATTCATAAGCGCGAGCGCAATATCAGGATCGGGGGAGAGAATAATCTTTGAAAATTCATCACGAATACGCTCTTTTGCTATGAATGTGAGGTTTTTTACGTGCTCGGCAATGGCACTCATCGTTTCACTTTCAATAGTAAAGCCAAGCTCTGCTGAAAACCGTACAGCCCTCATGATACGAAGCGCATCTTCCGTGAAGCGTTCTTCCGGCTTTCCGACTGCTCGGATCAAGCCATTTTTGAAATCTCGCTTGCCTGAAAAAGGATCGATGACTTCATCAGTTTTTACATTGAGTGCAAGGGCATTGATCGTAAAATCACGACGCGCGAGGTCTTCTTCGAGTTTTTTTCCAAACGAAACGTTGTCGGGATGACGTTTGTCCGTATAAGTCGATTCGACTCGATAGGGTGTCACCTCAACCATCTTGAGCGCCGGATCAGCAACATTTTTTGGAAACACGCTCACGGTACCAAAATCATTTTCATACTTGCTGCCTTCAAAAAGCGCCATGACTTCTTCTGGCCGCGCGCTTGTTGTGATATCCCAATCTTTGGGGGTTCTGCCAAGCAAAATATCTCGCACAGAGCCGCCAACTGCAAACGCTTCAAAACCGGCAGCTTCGAGGGTTTCTACTACTGCAACAATTTCTTTGGGGATAGGGGATTGTTTCATGTTTATGTGTCCGCCAGGAGGGATTCGAACCCCCGACCGTTGGATTAAGAGTCCACTGCTCTGCCGACTGAGCTACTGGCGGATTATAATGATATGTTACTTTATTGCTCCTGTGCGCTCGGAGGGATTCTTACTCGCCTTATCGGCTCGCCCGCGGTTCCGCTCTGGCGGAACCGGGTTCGAATCCATTATCAAAATCCAAACGCTGTGCGCTCGGAGGGATTCGAACCCCCAATAACTGGTCCGAAGCCAGTCGTGATATCCATTTCACCACGAGCGCGGATGCTGACCTTTATACCATATAGTATAGCCTCTGAAAAGAAAAAGGCGTACCGCAACTGCTGCGGTACGCCCATATCATTCAGGTTGCCCCGAATGTTACTCCGAGTCATGCTCGGCTTTTGTTCAACCCATTTAACCCAGCTGAGGTTTCGCCAGTACGTGGTTGTTCTGGCTTTTGACCATGAAGCGGTCGCCAGCCTTCTTCTTGAAGGCGATGAAGCGAAAGTCTCCCAGCGTCTCAAAACGTCGAGTCGCGAGAGCCTCCTCCGGGAAACCTGGGTGTGGGCAGCCATCGCCCACGAGAATCTTCCCAGGCCAGCCCGTGGGGTAGATGCACCCCTCGACTTCTCGATCACCTTCCCATCGTACTTTCACGTGATGGAGGCTTCCCTTGGGGTCGACTTCGATCTTGTCGCCGCCCCACACGGGAATCTTGTCGCTCCAGCCATCTTCCCGAACCTTGAAGTAGAGCCACGCCCAGCATCCACGCGGGACGAAGTTTTCGTAGAACTCTTCAGGTGTGTACTCCGTAGTCAGAACACGGGCGATCAGTTGTCCCGAAAAGATGGGACCCGCCGGACAGCGCGGAACATACGTTCGCGCGTCCACGATCGCGGGTCTAGTGCTTGCTTCTGCAGAACCGCCGGATTGTTGAAGATGCTTGAAATGGAAAAGCCAAGCAAGAACTGGAATCCATGGAAGCAAAGCCACTGTCCGCATTGTCCTGCGAACTTTCGGCCCCGTCTCCTTGGAACACCAACCGCCCACGGTCCCTGCTGCGAAAAAAAGCAGAAAGGAGAAACAGAAAGCGGCAAACAGTGGAACTTTCAGCAAAGACCTTGCAACGTCGCCTTGAATTGGCGACGCAAGCTCGAGAGAAGCGTCGAAGATGTCGGGCATCAGTACTGCAATGAGGCTAACGATCAGCGTGAGCCACCCAATGCTCGATACCACTCGTGACCACCACTCGCCGGTACCCTTCCAGATGTAATATGTTACCAGGTAGAGTCCGGCAAAAAGAGTGATGAATCCAAAGAGTGGTTTTTGATGTACTGGAAGGATGAGTGCCATCGTTCCTACGGCGAGCTCTGAACTGATGATTGCCGCAAGGAAACGGAAATAGTCGCCCACACCTTGTGTAACCTCAGTCGAGGTCACATCTCCCTTCCTCAATCCGTGCCGAGTGACAGCGATGAGCGTGCCAACAGCAGCTCGTCTGGGGAGAACCGCAAACGCGAGATACCCCCACAGGAAGATCAGGCTTGGGACGATGACCCACGCCTTGAACGTGAAGCTGACTACCCCGAGAAATGCTCCCGGGATGATCAGGATGGCCGGAATGAGAATCACCTTGAGAGCCGAACTCGGAATCCCAAAGCGAAGCTCTTCGCCGAACCACAAGCTGAACTCAGTGAGAACTTCCTCACCGCGCTTGAAGAAATTGGTAGCGCTTTTCATTACTTGGTCCTCCAAAGCTGCATGAGGCGGGAACTGCTACGCCTCCGCCTAAATTCGTTCCGCCATCGAGCGTGTCTCATGAGCCGAGACGCACCACCCATTACGGTCTCTTCGAGGCGGTAAGCAGCTTCATCTGCCGCCGTTCGCGCCTCAGCGAACTTCTCGTTTTTCCAGCTTTTGTTCCACCACACCTTGATATGATGAACCACCTGGAGGAGATGATCACCCCACGGACTGTCATGCTGATGCATGACATCGATCCACCACGTCTCGTAGGTATCGAAGTCGCGTTCCCAGCTGACGATTGTGTTATGGATTTCGTCCTTGGGAAGGAGACAGAGGACTCGTTCTACGATACCTCCACGCCCCTGTCCCTCTGCCGTGTCCCACCATGCTCGAAACTTCTTGTATGTGCTGCGAGGATAGCGACGCCTGATCTCGGCGATCGTTGGCGCCTGCTCCTTCTTCTCCTGTTTCGCCGTTTCTGTGTGCGCTTTCACCTGACTGGTGACCGCGCCAATCCCCCTGGAAACCATGTCCGCAGAAAGGGAATTGATGAACTCGGGAAAGCTGAAAATTCGTCTCAACCATCCGAACATCTTGTTCTCCGATCAGAGGCCACGCGTCAGCGTGACATTCTTGGATTCCAAGTGAGGCGAGCTCAATGAACGTGCTATGAGCGTTATGCTCATGCGATTACCGGGAATTTTTCCTTTCCAGCGAGCTACGCCCGTTTTGCCCGTATTTCCCTCCGTCTTCCCTTTCACTGTTTCTACCGGTTTTCCAGTATCCTGGTCAATGACCATGAACTTTTGATCCGGTACAGGTATGTTGTTTTCGGTTACAACTTCGAAGAGAAGCGTGAGACCGATTGCGGTGAACACGATGTGATCTGGTAAGAGCTTGCTTCTCTTGACCGTGAAAATGACACTGCTTCGTCCATGCTTCTCGTCATCATCTGTACTCAAGACGACGGTGTAGACGCCAGGTCTTTCCACGGTGAACTTGACTTCTGGCGTGAGTCCTTTCTCTTCAGTCCCGTGATTCTCGATTTCCCGATAATTCCCGGGACCAATACATTCGAACTTCACGTTCACGCCCTTAACACCGCCACGTCCCTTTTCGGTGACAATACCTCGAACAGAGAAGGAGTACTTGTCTCCTTCCTCGTTCGGTTCCTGAAGCTTTTCAAGCCTCAGCATTTTCTTTACCTCCTTCTGCGCGATGCGCAGCTCATCCGACGTTTATATGATCTGACAAGCGCCTCAAGGCGCAGAAAAAGGGAATTGAGCGATTTTTATATGAGTTGAACTTTCAAGGTACTATGGCGCCTATTATACCAGCATATTAGTAGAAAGTCAAGTACTAAACTGGCTCAAAATAAGGGCTTTTTTGGCCTATTTTCGCCGTTTGGCATGAAAAGCCCTATGAATCTCCCGAAGCTGTCGATCGGTCATATGGGTATAGATTTGGGTGGTCGTGATCGAAGAATGGCCCAAAAGCGCCTGTACCGAACGAATATCCGCACCATTTACCAAAAGATCGGTGGCAAACATATGGCGAAGCGTATGGGGCGTAACCTTGCCGGGGATGCCAGCTTTCGTTGCGTAGCGAACTACCAGCCGCTCAATTTGCCGTTGGGTCAGGCGCCTTGGTTTTTTCTTTTGGGTACCGACAAAAAGCGCCTCTTCCATGTCACCCCGTTTTTTTAAATAGACGGTGATAGCATCTTTCGCATCTTTTGAGAGAAATACAAGCCTGATTTTTCCACCCTTTCCGCGAATCGAAAATTCATCGCGAGAGAGATCAAGCGAATCACGATCAAGCGACACCAGCTCCGAAATGCGAAGGCCTGTCGAAAATAAAAGCTCAAGAATAGCCCGGTCACGAACCCCCTGGAGCGACGAGGATGGGGGAGCATCAAGCAAACGCTCCAAATCTTCATGGGGAGGAATATCAATATCACGATCGGGAAGATGGGCAAGTTCAACTTTCTCTGGCGCAAGCGACTTGATATCTTTTTTGGCAAGATATTTCAAAAACATCCGAAGCGCAATCAGATGATAATTGCGCGTACGGGTGGCAAGCCCGCCACGATTGAGCTTCATGCGAAATTCCCGAACTGCCTCATCGGTAACATCACGGGGATCGTGAATATCCGTCTCCTTGAAAAAGCGGCTCAGGTATCGCTCATAATTTTCAATCGTTTTGAGCGACCTCCCTCGCGCAAGTTCTAAGTCCTCTAAAAAATTCCGAAGATGTTTCTGAATCGTCATAATATTGTGCGACACATGCTTCTTTTACTATAAACCAAGGGGCGGACTTGCCAAAATACAGGTTTCCATGTATAATCCAACCAATATGTTAAAGACAGAAGCAAAACGAAAGGTTATCGAAAAGCACAAAATCCACGAAAAGGACACGGGTTCTTCGTTTGTCCAAATTGGACTTCTTTCTGAACAAATAACAAAACTTGCGACCCACCTCAAAAAATATCGCAAAGACAACCACTCACGCCGCGGACTTTTGAAAATGGTTGCAAAACGAAAGGCGCTGCTTGAATATCTTGCCAAAGGCGACTCAAAGACGCTCTCTACGCTCCAGCGCAAATTTGGAATTAAAAAATAATGAACCAGATCAAGCACAAAGACCAGCGTGTCGCCGTTTTTATCGACGCGCAAAATTTGTATCATTCAGCGCGCAGCTTGTTTCAGGCGCGGGTAAATTTTAAAGAAGTTCTCAAAAAAGCCGTTGCGGGTCGAAAACTTATTCGCGCATTTGGATATGTTATTCGTACGAAAACGGGCGAAGAAAATGCTTTTGTGGAAGCGCTCTTGGGTCTCGGCATCGAAACACGAGAAAAAGACCTGCAAGAATTTTTTGGGGGCGCCAAAAAAGCTGACTGGGATGTAGGACTTGCCATTGATGCCGTGCGAACCGCCGAAATCGTTGACACCGTTGTTATTTGTTCAGGAGACGGTGATTTTATTCCACTTGTGGATTATTTAAAAAATAACGGCAGGCGAGTAGAAGTTCTTGCTTTTGGCAAAAGCACCTCAAGCAAATTAAAAGAAGTAGCCGACGAATTTGTAGATTTGGGCCTAGAACCCGCAAAAAATCTTCTCCATATTCGAGGACGCAAATAATTATGATGGACAGAAAAAAATTTGAAGCCAGCGTTGCTGGAAAAAATATTACCGTAGAATTTAACCCGATTGCCAAGCAGGCAAACGGCTCAGTACTTGTCTCGGCTGGTGGCACCACCGTCCTTTCAACGGCGGTTATGTCACCGGTACCAAAAGAAACCGTTGAATATTTTCCCCTTACCGTTGATTACGAAGAAAAATATTACGCAGCAGGGCGAATTTTGGGCTCGCGCTTTATGAGACGCGAAGGCCGGCCGTCAGAAGAGGCTATTTTGGTTGGTCGTCTTATTGATCGCACCATCCGCCCCCTCTTTGATCATCGCGTGCGCCATGACGTACAAGTTACTATCTCTACGCTCTCGCTTGATGAAGAAAACAGCCCCGATGTTCTTGCAATTTTGGCGGCCTCCCTTGCAATTTTGACTTCAAACATTCCGTGGGACGGCCCCGTCAGCGCGGTACGCATGGGACTCGTTGGCAACGAACTGGTTGTAAACCCAACCGACACAGAACGATCGGAAGCGGGCCTTGATATGGTGGTTTCTGGAGGTCACGGCCGCATCAACATGCTTGAAGGAAAGGCAAAAGAAATCCCTGAAGCAAAAATTCTTGAAGCAATCGAGAACGCTCTTGAATACATACGCGCACTCAATGCATTTCAAAAAGACATTGCAGAAAAAATAGGGAAGGAGAAAAAATCAATACATCTCGAAGAAGTTCCTCTTGAACTCAAAAGTATTTTTCATAAACACATTGCAAGCCGCCTCACCGATGCCGTTTTTGAAACTGATAAGCTTCGCATGGTTCATGCGCTTTCAGATCTGAAGCACGAATGGATGGTGTCCGCAAAAGAAGCCCTGCCAACTGCCGGAAAGGGGATGATCTCTGATATGTTCGAGGAAGCTATCAATGACATTGTGCATGAAGCTGCAATTTCTGAAGGAAAGCGAGCCGACGGAAGAGCCCTTTCCGAAGTACGCAACCTCTACTCCGAAGTTGGCCTTCTTCCCCGAACCCACGGATCAGGGCTTTTCTTCCGAGGTGATACGCATATTCTTTCGGTTGCTACTCTTGGCGCGCCGGGCGATGAACTCCTTATTGAAGGTATGGATGTCCGCACCAAGAAAAACTTTATGCATCATTATAATTTTCCTCCTTTTTCAGTAGGAGAAGTTGGCCGCATGGGAGCGCCCTCGCGCCGTTCAATCGGTCATGGTGCGCTTGCCGAGAAAGCTCTTGAAGCCGTTATCCCTGAAAAGCAAGAATTTCCTTATACCATTCGGCTCGTATCGGAAACTCTTTCATCAAACGGCTCATCGTCAATGGGCTCCGTATGCGCTTCAACACTTGCTCTCATGGATGCGGGTATTCCCATCAAACGACCGGTAGGCGGCATCGCCATGGGTCTCATGATGCGTGATGAAAATACCTACAAAATTTTAACTGATATCCAAGGACCCGAAGATCATCATGGCGATATGGATTGCAAAGTAGCCGGAACCCGAGAGGGGGTTACCGCGCTCCAAATGGATATTAAGGTTTCGGGAGTCACTGTGCCCATGCTTCGTGATGCATTTACTGATGCAAAAAAAGCGCGTCTTCATATCATTGATGCGATGGAAAAAACTCTTGCAGCACCACGAGAAACACTCTCAGAATTTGCTCCCCGCGTCCTCTCTATCCAGATCCCCATTGATAAAATTCGAGACGTGATCGGCCCTGGCGGAAAAGTGATCAACGAGATTATTGCCGAAACAGGCGCTCAAATCGATATTGAACAGACCGGTATGGTATACGTAACCGGCATGACCAAAGAATCAGCTGAAGCTGCCGAAAAGCGCATTCGCAGTATCACAAAAGAATATACAGTAGGAGAAACCGTCCACGGAACCGTAAGCCGTATTTTTGACTTTGGCGCCATGGTTGAATTTGCCCCCCGCCAAGACGGGCTGGTTCACATCTCAGAATTTGCGAGCTTTCGCGTTAACAAGGTTACCGATATAGTAAATGTGGGGAGTGAAGTCGATGCAAAAATTATCAGCATCGATGGTATGGGACGCATTAACCTCTCCATACGAGCGCTTACGGAATCTGAAGAAGAGACAAAAAAACGGCTCGAACAGAAACCCGAGCGCACCTCTTCACCAAGACGCAGATAATATTTTATGGCAAACGCCCCGGAGCAGCAACCGATCATCCGAACGATGAAATCGGACGCTGATGAACTCCTCAAAAAAGAAAAATCTTCATTTCTTGAGCTTTTTGCAAAAGAAGAAGCAAAAGAACGCGCGGCTGGTGCAGCACCACCAACGGCGCGACTGGAGCCGCATGCGCCCTCGCGCATGCGCGGACTCGGGCATGTTATTGTCCGCGATTTTTTCATACTTGTTGTCGTAGGCGCTTTGGGTCTCGGCGGATTTTTGGCCTGGCAGAACTTTTCTATGAGCAGGCCTCCGACCAATGAGCCTCCGCCAGAACCAACACCTCCCCGAGCACTGTTGGGCGGTATTGAAAACACCAAGATTATTCGCGTCAATACCAATGATCGCACAGGACTTTTAAATGCGCTCGAAAATGTACCGGCGCTCGAGCCATATACGTTTTATCCTATTTTGGTAGAGGGTCAAAAATTTATGACCGCACAAGATTTCTTTGAAACCCTCCGCATCTCTCCGCCGTCGCAAGATTTTTATAACGGCATTTCTCCTCGCATGGATTTTTATACACTTGGCGATGATCATATTTTTATTTTTGAAGTTCTTGAAAAAGAGCGTGTTCAAGGCAATCTGTTGCGTTGGGAAAAAACACTTCCGCAACAATTCTATCCGGTATTTCTCGGGCGCATAGCCGGGTCCTACGAATTTCAAGACCGCATCATTCAGAATGTCGATGCCCGCATAGCCGTGGAGGCCGAAGGAACGGACGACTCTTCGCTTTCCTACGCCATCGTCCGAGAAGAATTTTTAGTTTTTGCCACTCGCGAAGCTACTCTTCGCCTTACCATTGAGCGACTTCTTGCCCAGTGATCTGCCCGTGCTCACGCTTGGGCGGGCAAGTATAATAAATTGGAAAATGATAAAAAAATGGTAAACTAAACTCTATGGATATAAATAAATTTAAGGAATTGCTTCTTGCAGAAAAAAAAGAAATCGAAAAAACTCTCTCAAGCCTCGGCATACAAAATTCAAAAAATCCGAGCGAGTGGGAACCGCGCTATCCTGACCTCAATGCAACCCCGGCAGATAAAAATGATATGGCAGACGAAGTGGAAGAATTCGATAATGCGCTCGGCATAGAATCAACACTCGAAGAAAAACTTCATGATATTGATGCGGCACTCGAACACATTCAGAACGGAACGTATGGTACATGCGAAAAAGGAGGGGAGGCAATTTCTGAACGACGACTGCTCGCTAATCCAGCGGCTCGAACATGCATCGAGCACTCAAAATAAAAACGCAAAAAAATATCTGGCTTGTAGGCGCCTCGGTCTGCATCCTCGCAATATATTTTTATCTCTACGCAGGATTTTTCTCTGGAAGCAGAGCACCTATCGGAGACGACTACCAGCAACAATTGCCGAATCTTCTGGCCGGCTATTTTTCATTCTCTACCAACGGGATTTTTAGTATTCCCTGGTTCAATCCGGCTCAATGCGGGGGCATACCTTTCTACG